>Ga0209211_10005223_pt1 | contig 19595 bp, 25 predicted proteins | sample RifGroA2_FD_183992 | JGI IMG/M metagenome (GOLD analysis project Ga0209211, IMG submission 183992) | Groundwater microbial communities from Rifle, Colorado, USA - Groundwater A2 (SPAdes) (version 2) | ecosystem: Environmental > Aquatic > Deep subsurface > Groundwater | place: Rifle, Colorado...
CGCACAGCGCGGCTCGCCAAGCGCAGGTTCGAAATCCCTTGCGATTTTAAGTATTTGCTTTGCCCAATTAAAAACTAACAACATAAATTTATGAACAACAAATTTTTTCTATACGCCCGCAAATCAACCGATGTTGAGGATAAACAAGTTTTGAGTATAGAAGCGCAAATCACAGAATTACGCGCCTTTGCCAAGCAAAATAATCTCGCCATTGTTGAGGAACTAATCGAGAAGCAGTCCGCCAAAATTCCTGGCCGTCCGATATTTTGTGAAATGCTGAAAAGAATTGAACATGGCGAGGCGGACGGAATTTTGGCTTGGCATCCCGATAGGTTGGCGCGCAATTCTGTGGACGGCGGGCAAATCATTTACCTCATTGATTGCGGGCATATTGTGGCGTTGAAGTTTCCTCAATTCTGGTTTGAACCAACGCCGCAGGGAAAATTTATGTTGAATATCGCTTTTGGGCAAAGCAAATACTATGTGGATTCTCTTTCCGAAAACACAAAGCGGGGTTTGCGCCAAAAAGTCCGTAGAGGCGAATATCCAAGCGTTGCGCCCATTGGCTACATAAACGATGTGCGGACAAAAAGTATTGTCGTTGACCGCAAGAAAGCTCGGATTATTCGCCAAGCGTTTGAACTGTATGCAAAAGGTAATTCGCGGTTAGAGGATATTTCAAACTTTTTGGCGCAACGCGGGATATTCTCCCGTGGTGGAAAGAGAATCCACAAGACGAGGGCGACTTTTATCCTTTCCAATCCGTTCTACACCGGATTATTCAAATATAGCGGTGAACTCCACGAAGGAAAGTACGAGCCAATCATTACAAAGAAACTTTTTGATACGGCGCAAGAGATTTTACGCCAGCGTGGAAAGCCACGCCATAAACAAAAGAACGAACCGCAAGCATTTTGTGGCCTTATCTCTTGCGCCGAATGTAGCATGATGATAACTGCCGAAAAACAAAAAGGACATATTTACTATCGTTGTACCAAGAAGAAAGTGAAATGTGCTCAACCGTATGTCCGCGAGGAGGAATTGGATCGGCAGTTATCATCTCTCATTCAAAAAGTTTCTTTGCGTGCGGATTGGGCGGAAAAACTACTTGAAATGGCAGAAAAAGACAAAGCGGTATCCGCCCAATCCGTTTCTGCTTTTGTTCAGGAAAGCCAAAACAAAATCCGCGCCATACAAACGAAGCTCCAGCGACTTCTGGACGGCTATTTAGAGCAGGATATTGAGCGCGAAACCTACCGAGAACAGAAAGCTGTTTTGTTATATGAAAAGAAGTCGCTGGACGAGAAAATGGCGCGGATTGAACAAAAGCAGAATGATTGGCTCGAACCCTTCCAAAACTGGATAAAAGTCGCTACAACTCTCGTCAAAATCGCAAGGGATAGCAACCTTTTGGAGAAAAAGGTCATTGCCAAAGAAATCTTTGGCTCGAACCTGCGCTTGGCGAGCCGTGCCGTGCGCGGCGAGCCAGTGTTTCCATACCTTTCCGCGCTTCGCGCGGCCGAATCGGTCGGGCAAAAATCGGAAAGTTTGATATTGGTGCCCGGGACAGGACTCGAACCTGCACGCCCTTGCGGGCTACTCCACCTCAAGGAGTAATGTCTACCAATTTCAACACCCGGGCTGATATCGTCTCGACTATAGACGCTTGCCCACTATAACTAACATTTTCTGTATCTTCAAATACCAACGCGATTGAGCGGTATACAAACCCTCAAGTATCTAGTGTCTACCAATTGTGGACAAATAAAAAGACGCTTATTTCGCTTTTCCTTCTTTTCCAACGACCACAGATTCTGCCGACGCATCAGTTTCTTTGAGAGCTTCTTTCTCCTCGGACGACACCTCTTCTGAAGTGGCTGGAGCGGCACCTATGATACGAGTGCGGCGCAATTGACGGCGCGCCTCGCGCGCGACTTTATCTCGGATGTAATAGAGTTTGGCGCGACGTACGCGACTGCGCTTCACTATCTCTATTTTGTCTACCATCGGAGAGTAGAGCGGAAATATTTTCTCGACGCCCACACCACTTGTAACGCAGCGCACGGTGAACGTAGCGCCTGCTTCCGTGCCATGCTTTCTAGCTAAAACCAGACCCTCGAAGGCCTGTAGGCGGAATTTACCTTTCTCCTCTATTTTCTGGAATACACGTACAGTGTCGCCCGGCCGAAGGTCGAGATTCTTTCGCGCTTCCATATCAACTGGTGATGTCTTTATTTTTGTGACGTCCGCCATACGTTGTGTCGCGGCACTATACCACTCGACACTCTAGAAAACAATCTCAAACGAATCGCGTGTGCCGATTGGTTCTTGCCACTTTACATCCACGCTAGTGACGCGCGCAAGGAAGGGCCCTTTATTGAGACATGCGATGAGTTTCTCCAAATTATCACGGTTCCCCTGCGCCACTACTTCGAGAGTTGAGTCTGGCATATTGCGAACGTACCCCTTTAGTGAAAGACGTCGTGCGTGTCTACACACAAAATCGCGGAACATAACCAGTTGCACTTTCCCGTGTACCCGACAATTTATTTCCCCGATCTCCATTGTGCGCGCTGTAGGACTCGAACCTACGGCCTGCTGAGTGTAAATCAGCTGCTCTACCAACTGAGCTAAGCGCGCATGTGCCCCCGCGAGGAATCGAACCTCGATACCCGGCTTAGAAGTCCGGAGTTTTATCCATTAAACTACGGGAGCGTGCCCTTAGTTTTACCCCAGAATTTGAATTGTGCATAAGTCTTCCTCCGATGGCAATTGGCACATCGTATTTAGAAACGCCAGAAGCATTTCCCGGACCCTGACTCGATGTCTCTTTTGAGTAGCGTACAATTTTGTCCTATCTGTATCTGTATAGGGCACCAAAGGATTATACAACGTCGTTCTAACCCTACCTCGTTGGCAAGAATCCTAACGCGAAGGGTCTGCGATCTGCGATGGGCTCTTTTTAAGAAGTTCATATTGCGTGCGCCGTTCGGCAAAATATCCCACGAGTACTTCCAGCTCCGTTCGATTAAGCGCCGAGGCCGCTCTAGCGTTTGGTGAAAGTGTAACGATATCCTCGTTAGGATTGCGTAAAACGGAAGTGAATCTGACAAAACCATATAGTGTGATGACGATAATGATAAAAGCGGCAGTAATAAGTAGCATGTGCCAATAAAATTCCGTGAGCACACGCAAAGATTCTGGCTCACGTCGAGCCCTATAGGCGGCACACAATCTTCTCCATACATTATTCGGGTGAATCATAATTAAATTTCCGCAGTAGTGAGAACACTGACGCGCGCAGTAAGATGCCACAGACTACCGGGATTACTTGCCGAGGTTGGCGGGAGCTCAAAATGCAGTTGGTTGATCGTGGAAGGGAGCGGGATGGATGACAAGAGCGATGCGGTGTACATAAGTGCCGTGAACGAACCCGTCGCTTCTACAACGACAGAAATAGTGCGGACAGATGGGGCTGATGGCGATGCCGATGGCACAGGCGCTGAGGCAAGCACCTGACCAATTTCTAGCGAGACGCCCGACTCTTTTCCGACAGATTCGATAGATTCTACAATGGAGAGCGGGGTCGCGCGCGTATTCTCCTCCAGTTCGGCACGTAGTACTTCTGTATCACGGGCCAGTACGCGCAGACGCAGTTCTGTTTCGCGCCGCGCCGCATCCTGTCCTGCCACGGCATCTCCCGATACGCGTGCGGCCTGCGCGGCAGACAGCGACCAGGAGAAAAATCCTATGAAACTCCACGCAATGAGAGTTGACATGAGGGTAACCCATGAAATATATGTTGGATTCAAAGTTTTCATAAATACTTAAAACGCTCCTGTTAGTGTTATGGAAAATTGTCCTACCTCAGATCCCGCGAGGGCTCCTACCGGCACTGAAACAGACTCGAAATTCGAATTTCCGACAAGCGCCTCGCGATATGCATTGATACTGGTTCTATCAACGACGGTTCCGCTTATGACAATAGAACCTTCTTTTCTTCCTTCCCGAGCCGTATATCGTATATCTTGGACAGAAACACCTCGTGGGCGCACCTCGAGCGCCTCCTGAAGCATGGCCAAGGCGGGTGACGATGTAGCAATGGAAGAAAATCGTGTCACCAGCACTTGTGCGCGCGCTATTTCCATACGTTCGGACTCAAAATCGTCTTCGGTGATTCCAGAGGCGGTGCGTTCAGAAATTTCCTCGAGAGACATCCGTTCGGCTCGAATGAGCACATACGCGGGCAAAAGTGAGAGAAATGCAACGAACGCACCTGCCAAGAACAAGAGTGAGCCGACAATGATTATATTTGCTCGATAGAAGCGCCATGCTTCTTTCTGCGCGCTTGGAGGAAGTAGATTGGACATGTCAGGTGTTATTAACGAATGATATGAAGTCAGAAATTCTTAAACTCCTCTCAACGCAAGCCCTAGCGCCGTTGCATACTGGAGAGATTTTCGGCGATCGATCGGGGGGATATAGTCGTCGAATGAGCACACATGCCGCCAGACATTCGGTCGCACGGCAGATGCCTGTACTCGAGCTGCAATATAGCCGGGAAGCCCCTTGAGATTCGCGCTTCCTCCCACCAGAAGAACACATTCGATAGGAGTGACGCGTTCCCCGCGCTCGTTGCGACGAGTGTCCCAATATTGATAATGTCGAACAACTTCATCGGCAAGTGCGGATTCCGATCCCGAGAGCGTATCCTCAATCAGAGGTTGTTTATCATCATCCGCAGTATGTTTACTCTCTTCATTCTTTTGTTCATCAGCGCCCGATTGTGTCGGCGATGTTTTCTCCGTAAGCGATTTCTTTACCGGCGCTCCACCAACGCCAACCGTAGAAGTAAAAATTGGAATGCCGTGCTTTAAGACCGCAAACCCTGTACGTTTTCGACCAAAATCAACAAGAAGCGTTATCGGTTCATTATCCGACCCGCTTGAAACCGCACGCGCGATGGAACGCGCCTCTATTTCGAGAGATAGCGGATGAAATCCGGCCGCTTGGAATGCCTCGACATATTTTTCTACAGATGTGCGCGGAAATACCGTGACTCCTATCTCATCACCGGAGTCATCATCATGTGGCGTGATGAGATCGAAATCATATACGGCCTCTTCGAGGGGTATCGGAACCCTGGCCTCGAGCTCAAATTCGATCATATTCAAAGCGCTTTCCCGACGCGAATTCACGGGAACATGCATACTAAACACATATCCAATCTCTTCAGGAAGTGCGATATGTACAGAGACGATACCTCCCAGTTTCTTCCTTATTCCTTCAAGCGCAGTGACAAGTTCTGGGATGTTCTGAATAACACCTCCGACAACAATCCCTTCGGGAAGCGGCTCTTCGCCCCAGAAAACAATACGTCCCTTTTCCCTAAATCCTTCAAGCGCCATCCATTTTATAGATGCATCCGAAATATCTACCCCTGCCGATCGTGGATGCAGGATCTTTGGCATGGGAAACCAATGTGCCAATAGATTCGACACTGACGTCATATGGTTTGAGGGTTGAAGAGATGGCGCGAACTTCCGCATGCGCCCCATTATACCAATCTTTCAGCGCAGTTTCGTCCCCGGTGGCACTGAACGCTCCGGTTCGAGAAGCACAACGCCGCCTCCATCGATTTCCGGTGTCGCATTTGCGCTCCTTGCGGAAATGCTTGCGGCGACAAGCATGCCCTGGCTTTCAACGCCACGAAGCATTCGCGGTGCGAGGTTAACAACATAGGGAAGCTGGCGGCCAATAAGCTCGTCTGGTTTTTTCCATTCAGCAATACCTGAAACAATGGTACGCCGCCCACTACCTGCAGGAAGGTCTCCGAAATCAACCGTGCATTTGATGAGTTTGTCCGTATCCGGAACTAACTCGGCCGCAATGATCGTGCCGATTCGAATATCGAGCTTTGCGAAGTCTTCGTATGTTATTTCTTCCATAGATCAATCATGCATTATGTACCTTGCATCTCAAGAAATCTCTGCAAGATGACAGCGGCCTCTGCGGCATCGCTTTTTACTCCTTTCGGAGCAAAACGCGTTGCTTCTCGTGAACTCCATGCCTCTGATGCCGATATGATCTCAAGGCCGGTTTTTTCGGAAAGATCGTGCGCGAACAATTCGGATTCCGCTGTCATGAAATTTTCAGCGCCTGAAAACGCCCTGGTATCTCCTATAACGATAGCGTCGATTCCTTCCTCTTTTGCAAGCGTGGCGATGCGCGAAAGAATGTTCCTATCGTTCGCCATAGTCACTCGCGGGAATGCAATAGTGCCTTCTTCATTCGAGATGGCCAAACCTAAGTTCTTTACACCATAATCAATGCCCAGATATTTCATATTAAAATTCGTATTCTTTATCAAGGACTATCTCAAGAAATTGAATGCCGCGCGGCTCCAGCACGGCGGTGAGTGCTTTGTTAATAGAATCATATGAGAGAAACGTCTCGCTGAGGAGTCCGTCGTGGACCGGAAAACATACTTTGGGCTTTTGCGCGAGCGCATATTCTATTGCTTCAGAAAGCTTCATCCATGGACCCGCAACGGGAAGTGCGAGTATCTCTGGACTTCTGCCGGGATCGGTAAATGCATCACCAGGATACCAGAAACGTCCTGCTATAAAGTATCCTGTGTTCTGCATAATAGGCAAAGACGGGTGAAGCTCTGCGTGTAATTCCCCGATACCTTCAATTGTCACTCCCTTTTCCTTCACCGTCTGTCCATCGCCAACCACCTGATGGGCAATACCTTTGCCGGAAAGCAGTGCTCCAACACCCTGGTTGCAGAGCACTGTTACTTGCGGGTTCCCCACAATGATCCGTTTGAGTGAATCCAAGTGATAGTGGTCAAAATGCTCATGGGTAAAGATAACAACGTCAATATTTTTCAATTCCCGACACTGCTCAACCGTGTATACGCCCGGATCGGTGAGTATACGCACTTCACCCTCTTCTATAAGAAGACAGCAGTGTCCGAGTTTTGTAATTTTCATCCAGCTCTTTCTACATGAATAAATTCCCTTCGGTAAAAGGATTAGCGAGCATACATTATGGTGCCAATCCTGCAATGTAGTGCGTACAAAGAAGCAGAGCTCATAAGTGAATTATACCGTCATCTCATTCAATTTCGACGTCTTGAATATTTCAGGACGAAACGGTTTGAGACGCACGACGCGCGTATTTAAACCAACTCTTTTTAACTCATCCGCTAGGTTTTCAACATACTCGCCACGCTGGTCGTACCCGAGCGCGATTATATTAGGATTGTTCGCCATTATGTGCCCTATATAGCCAGATTCGTCGCCGAGAACTGCTTTGTCCGCGAGAGGATGCGCCGCGATACATTTTAATCGCTTGTCCTCGGAGTGACGCGGGTGAACTCCCTTAACACGGGCTACGGACATATCACGTGCAACTGAAACAATAAGGTAGGGCTTAGAAACAAGCGCGCGAGCTTGACGGAAAAAATCCTCATGCCCTTCATGGAGCATGTCGAACGTACCGAAAACCATAACGTTTTTCATGCGCGTTTCTTGAAATATTCCCGCACCTTCGCAACATCATCGGCTATTGCGGAGCGACGCGCCTTGTCAGTTTCAAATTTCATACTTCGACGTATTCTCTCATAGAGCTCAATGGTGATCGTCTCTCCGTACAATGTGCGTGGAGAAAAATCCAGTAAATATGCCTCCAGAATCCCTCGCTCTGGGTCGGCAAATGCCGCCGCGACATGTTCGTTGTTCCCCACCTTCACGCACGCCGCATACACCCCCGATAGCGACGTGTCCTCAAGTGAAATGTTCACAGTGGGAAAGCCCAATGCCGCGGCCCGCTTCGCTCCTTCGTGAACAATTCCGATATACTTTTGCATATGCGGAGGGGGTGGGACTCGAACCCACAAGCCCTTTCGGGCGCTAGTTTTCAAGACTAGTTCCTTACCATTCGGAGCACCCCTCCGTTATACCTACTATCATTGAGCCAGCTATTCTCCAAATAGTGCTCTTCTGCATGACAGTTAGGACAAATCAATTCCAGATTTTCGAGTTCATTATTATTTGTGTTTCTATCCTTGTGATGCGCTTGTAAAATCTCACGTTTATTATACCTGCATCTTTCACAGCGAGCTCCTCGTTGATTGAGCAGTCTTACTTTCAGACTTCTCTGATTCTTAACCTTATCTTTCCTGGGACCATTGAGCTTATATTTCATTCCAGCCCTATGCCTGTTCGCACAAGCTCTATTACAGGTCTTCTTATTTACACTGGCAAGAATCATTGTTCCACAGACAATACAGGGTTTTTCCTTCCGACAAGTTAGACCATAACAAACTGAGCTACAAAAAACTCTGCCTAAGCTTTTTTGAATCTCAGCAGGTCTTCTGTAAACAGGCTTAGCGCAAATCAGACATTTGGCATTAGGATTTCTTTTGTACTCAGCCACTAGTCCAGTATACCAAACGAGCTTGGATGTGCACAGACATTCATTGGGATGTCGAGCACTCAGCTTTACAATGAAAGTGACATGGAAAGCTATTTTCTCCGTAGCGTAAATTGGCTCATTCCGACTCTACAGGGCGTTTACCCTGCGGGTCGGAATACACTCTCTGCGCACAAGCGCGAGTGCTTTCCGCCAATTTCTGACTCCTCGGCTCGGAAATGCAAAAGAGTACTTTTGCATTTCGCTCGCCCTACGTCGCCAGTAAAAAAGGGTACTGCGGGATATACTGTTATAGAACTATTTATTGTCGTGGCCATCATTAGTCTTCTTGCGTCCATCATCATGGCAGTATTCGCAACGACTCAGCAAAAAACGCGTGACACGCGGCGAATTGCGGACGTCGATTCTATTCGTAAATCGCTGGCGCTCTATGCGACGAATGGGGGAGTCTACCCTGTCGCGACTACCAAGACGGTCTTGGACTCGAATTCGTCGGTCATAACAGCGCTTGTTGAGGACAATGCTATAAGTACTGCGCCGCAAGATCCGCTCGATCCCCTGTACCAATATGAATACATAACTGACGCCGCCGGTACCACGTATACACTTTTCTTCTGTCTGGAGACAAACACTATCAACGGCTACAGTAAAGGTTGCGTCAATACGCTTATCCCGTAAAAGACGGTTGTCCAGCATTGTATACATATGCCCCCAACACCAACTCACATCCGCTGGCAAGCATATGAGCACGAGCATTTTGAGCGCGGAAAAGATTGGTTCTTGGCGCTCGGTATCGCCGCAGTGTGTATAGCGGCAATTAGCGTCCTTTTCGGAAATGTCCTCTTCGCCATCTTGATACTCGTAGCAGCATCCACGCTTGCTCTTCTTGCAAAGACACCACAAGCAATCGCAGAATTTGAATTGTCGGACCGTGGCATAAGGGTCAACGGCACAATGCATCGCTTCGAAGAGATTATTTCATTCTGGGTGGAAGATCATGACGCAAATCCACCTATTCTTCTTATAGATACTGTGAAATGGCTTTCACCAAACTTCGTCATCCCGCTACCGCCCGAACATGTAGATGCCAAAAGCGTACGTGAGTTTCTTGCCGAGCGTACAGAAGAGGTTCCCATGAAGGAAACTTACGCGCACAAGGTACTGGAGTTCTTCGGGTTATAAGGTTGATCTCTGTCATCCTGCCCCAGCCGTTAATGACTGATTATTTGACCATTACTGTTGTAGTGGCTTCGCGAGTATTGCCGCCCGCCGTCATACAGGTAAGAAGGAAGGTCGTCTCGGTAGTTATGGGAAGTGTTTCAGCAACACCGCTGTTTCTCGGATTATTCGCATTCTGTGCGGTAAAGTCGGGTTGGTTGGAGCTTGAGATGACACATCCGTTCTCTTTCATACTGGCGGTGACCCATCCAATGCTTGCTCTTTCGCCTGACTCCACGGACTTCGGATTTGCCACAAGAACGATGGCGGGTTTCGCCACTTGCACGGTACATGATGCGTTTGACGAGATACCCTTATTGATGCAGGTCAATCCGAAGTTCACAGTCCGGGTAGCCGTCGGCGGAGCCGCGAGCGTCGTTGTCGCCGAACCCGAGATCGCTTCGTTGGTAGAAAACCCGCTTCCGACACTTTTTCCCACGGAGCATCCCCACGAAATGGCGAGCGTCATACCGACATCTGCCACAAGCGGCTGGCAAGAGAGTTGCGCGGTCGGCTGACCAGGTTGAGTCGGTGGGGTTGGCTGTTGAGAAACAGTGGCGCATGCAGTTTTGTTCAAACATCCGTATTGGCAATACTGTATGGTCGTATCCACACACTGATTATTGCGTGAGTACAGCGTGTTGCCGGAACAAATGACCTGCGTAGGACATGTTCCTTCCGGTTGCGCCGCCTGATTCCCCGCCGACGGCTGACCTCCAGAAAGTTTTTGCATAAGACCCTGAAGCATCTGGTCAAATCCATTCTGATTGCTGGCACCCGGATTCGCAGTAGGAGAGTTCTGCGGGAAGGTTGATGGTTTGATTTGAGGTTGAGGTTGAGGTTGAGGTTGAGTTTGAGGTTGAGTTTGAGGTTGAGGAGCGAGAACCTTCTTTGCGTTAGCAAGATTATTCATCCTGTTCCTTAATTCCTCATTCTGCTTTTCAAGTTCCTCCTGTTGTCTCTTCAATTCCGCAGGAAGTACAGCCGCCGGACAATCGGGAGTACATAGGTCTATTTTTGCTTTCAATTGATCTATGGCGGTGTTGTTCCTCTCTATCTGTTTCTGTGCCACTCCCCTCTGCTCACCGAAGGCCTGGTCCAAGCTACTTTGAAATTCTGTTGGAACGGCACTTAATTCATTTTTGAATGCTTCCATCTCGACATCATCTTTTATACCGCTGTATGCCTCCGCAATACCTTGCGCAAGATTATTGGGATCAAGAAGCTTGCCGCTAGGTGGACCTTCTTCCACTAATGCGCAAACGTCGCCTACACAGTATTTAACTTGACACTTATCAGTACTGAAACTTTGAATTGCGGGCTTGTTACCCGTCTTGCATGTAGGCGCCGTAGGTGGCTTGCAGATCGGATGTGTTGATTGAAGAGAAGACGGCGTAACCTTAACCACTCCCCTAGTGATGGTAACGTTAAATTTAAAACCCGGAGCGCATGTTTGTTCAAGGTGTTTTATTTCTCTTATATCGGCCTCCTGATAGCAGGCGCTATTGACTATTGGGATATCGCCGCTCCTGGCGAAATTGACCGGGCAGATGGCTTGCGCGGGAGGAGGATAATCGACGATATCACCCTTCTCTTTATCGCCGGCAGTGCCTACCGATGGAGCTACTGCGACTACTACTGCTCCCGCTTGAAACTCCCAAGAAGGTGGGTCGCCTGCCAACGAAGCCACCCCCTTTGCAACAAGGAGGAGAATGATGACAACAATAATCAGTGCGAGCGTGTGTGCTATCTTCCCTTCCTGAGACTCTTCCATCCTACAATTCTCTCGTCCTAAAGACTCTCGCGCAATGCATGTGAGTGCGTGAAATGTGGAAAAGCCAGTAAAACAAGACGCTCATGTGTTGTTATTGCTTATATACCCTTTGGATGTCCGGCCGGACATGCTAGAGTCATATCAATGAAGAATGATTCAAAACATTCGCACAGGCATGGACGAGATTTAGGCCGAATAGAGCGAGACGTTCTAGGAAAATTATCGTTCGGTGATCTACTGTTCGGGTACCTCCTCTCGGCAGGATCAACCGCACGGATGTTCAAACTGGCGCGCGAACGTACACGATACCGTTATCGTCGCAAATGCGCTATTGAACGACTCGTAGAACGCGACTTCATTCGCAAGAACGGCGAGAAATTATCTATTACCACTGCAGGGAACAACGCACTCGGCAGAACTGTGGAGAAGACGCGAAAGATGCTCGGCGCAAAACGTTGGGACCGCAAATGGCGGATTGCGATTTTCGACATTCCGGAGATCTACGCACCCTTGCGCCGCAAGGTGCGACAGACACTCAAGAGGGCGGGTTTCGTTCAGCTTCAACAGAGTGTGTGGATTTTCCCGCATGATTGCGCGGAACTTATACAGTTGATCAAGCAAGAATCGCGGCTGTCACAATTCATTCTCTATGGCGTACTGGAACACATTGAAAGCGAAGAAAGGTTAAAAAAACTTTTTCGTCTAGACTCTTGAACATATACCCCTAGGATGTCCGGCCGGACATCCTAGGGGTATATGTGATATGCGCGAGAGACCGCTGTGTATAGGCCTCACAATAAGTTATCTTCTATCCCCTCGGCAGGAATCGAACCTACATTACATCCTCCGCAAGGATGCGTCCTATCCATTGAACGACGAGGGGGACATGCACAGAGTAGATGAATTCTACTCTAAAGTAAATCTCGTTTACCCCGCGAGTACGCGAATCCGCTTCGCGATGCGCGACTTCATGCGTGCGGCAGTATTCTCCTTGATTACACCTCTCTTCGCGGCCTTGTCCACTGCCTTGTGAAGCGTTGGGAGAAATTCTTCAGCCTTCTTTGAACCCTTTTCCTGAAGTATTTTTGATATATCTTTTATCGCGTCCTTCATCGACTTTTTACGTCGAACGTTGAACACGCGGCGGCGGAGTGCCGCGCGCCATGCCTTCTTCGCCGAACTTGTTTTCGCCATGGGCGAGAGTATTGCATAAAAGGCCATATCATGCAATAACATTTTCGTTTTTATTTCCCTTGATACTTGATGCCCGATGCTTGATACTTACCACCATGATAGGAAGTATAGAGGGCACCGTGTTCGCGGTCCGGTCCGGTTTTGTCATAATCTCCGCAAACGGCGTCGGCTATAAAGTTGCGGCGACGCGCGCGACACTTTCTCCGTTAAGACCAAACATGGATGCGGCGCTCTGGACGCATCTCGCCGTACGAGAAGACGTACTCGACCTCTACGGATTCAGGACGGAGGAAGAATTGCACGTCTTCGAACTCCTTCTGACAGTTCCCGGAATCGGTCCGCGCTCGGCACTCGCCATCCTCGACATTGCCTCAATAGAAACGCTTCGCTCCGCTATCTCCGCTGGCAACGCTTCATACCTCACGAATGTATCCGGCATCGGAAGAAAAACAGCTGAAAAAATAGTCTTGGAATTGCGGGAAAAGATAGGCGCGGGCACCGAAGGCGCCGGACGCTCTCTATCCGGTGATGAAGAGGCGCTTGAAGCGATGCGCGCTTTAGGATACACAGTCTCTGAAGCGCGCGATGCTCTGCGCAAAGTGCCGCAGGAGGTTGCCGGGGGAAGCGCGCGATTACGCGAGGCGCTCAGAATGATCGGCGGTACATAACGTCGAAAGCCGAATCCTCATGATACGAACGCTGAAAAAAGCAATTCTTGATGTTCTCCCGAAATCGGTCGTAGAGGTATACCATCTATTCCTCGCATGGTTCGGTGCGATCCTCTACGGTTTTCCGGCGCGTTACATGCTCGTTGTCGGCGTCACGGGAACAAAAGGAAAATCGAGTACGACAGAATTGTTAAACGCGATCCTGGAAGAAGCCGGTTATACGACAGCGCTCATTAACTCCATACGCTTCAAAACGGCGAGTGTTTCAGAGCCGAATCTCACGCGTATGTCTATGCCAGGCAGGTTTTTCATCCAACGTTTTCTTTATGACGCACTCAAAAAAGGTTGTACGGCAGCGGTCCTTGAAATGACTTCCGAAGGCGCGCGACAGAATCGCCATCGTTTTATAGACCTCGATGCGCTTATTTTTACGAACCTCGCGCCTGAACACATCGAATCACATGGTTCTCTTCAAGCGTACGCGAATGCGAAGTTCGAGATAGGACGAGAACTCGTGCGTTCGCGAAAATATCCACGCACAATCGTCTCGAATCTCGATGACAAAGAAGGTGGACGTTACCTCACTCTCTCGGTTGAGAACGTCGTTCCTTTCTCGCTTAGAGGTGCAGCTCCATTCCATGCGAACGAACGGGGTGGCTCGTTCACACTCGAAAACCAGGAGCTCTCTGTACATCTCCCGGGAGAATTCTCGCTCAAAAATGCCCTGGCCGCTTCTTTGACCGCGCGCGCGTTCGATGTTCCGATGGATGCGATACGGCGCGCGCTCAAACGTGTCACAAGAATCCCCGGACGTGCGGAGCGTATAGAGGCCGGACAAGATTTCACCGTTGTTGTTGACTATGCACATACACCGGATTCCCTCCAGGCGCTTTATAATGCGTATAAAAACCTTCGAAAAATATGCGTACTGGGATCAACGGGTGGTGGTCGCGACACATGGAAGCGACCGATCATGGGACGCATCGCAGACACTTCGTGCGATACGATCATTCTTACGAATGAAGACCCGTACGACGAAGATCCCAAACAGATAGTGAGTGATATTGCGCACGGAATGACACGCAGGCCAGAAATAATAATGGATCGTCGCGAAGCTATCGCGCGTGCGCTTTCACTCGCGAAAGCCAGTGATGCGGTACTCATCACAGGAAAAGGCACCGACCCCGACATTCGCGGGGCGCGCGGCTCGAAGACCGTCTGGGGTGACGCCGTAGTCGTGCGGGAGGAAGTGGAAAAACTTCTTGCGAAACAAGGGCGTATAATAAACTCATGATAGTGAGGATATTAATCTGGCTTGGCGTCTTTATAGTTATTTCCCTATTCGTGCTCTGGATAGTGAGCGGCGGCATAGGCAAGACAATTGGCAAAGTAAAGACGTTTGCCGACTCTCCCGAGGATGGAACTTCGATGTTCGGCTCTTTCCGTCTCCCATGGCAACCAGAAAGCTTCAATTTCGGACCAGAGTTCTCCGACTCTGCCGATTATTCATACGAAAACGTTCAGACCGTTGAACAAGAGCTAGCATCATTACAAAAAGAATATGAGCATCTTGAAGATGCGACTCGCGCCGCGCTCGATTTCGGCACGCCTTCGCCCTTTCGAGACATGGTTCACATCGATGGTACAGGGGAGACTCTTGAGACAAAGCCCGATGTCGAACATCTACGCCTTGTCGCCTCGTGGAATAATACGGTGCCCGTTGATATAACCGGATGGTCTCTTCAAAGTGCAGTTACGGGTGTGCGTGTACATATTCCGCGCGGTGCGTATGATTTCCGCATGGGCTTCGTGAACGAACAGAAGAATATACAGTTAAATGCCGGGGCTTCTGTCATAATCACATCGGGAGGATCCCCCGTAGGAACGTCATTCCGTGAAAATACATGCAGTGGGTATCTTAATCAGTTTCAATCGTTCTCGCCGCCCCTACCCGAACACTGTCCGTATCCTTCTGAAGCAGTGCCGCTTAGTGCGGAAAATCTGAATCTGTATGGAGACGCATGCATTGATGTGGCGCGAACACTTCCCACATGCGAGGCGCCTCTCTCGTATTTTACGCCTGAGCTTTCTCTGTCATGCCGCACCTTCCTCGCGAACACGCTCTCCTATAACGGTTGTGTCGAAATGTATCGTTACCGCGCGAATTTCACGGAAAATTCGTGGCGCATATATTTGAATTCGCCGCGCGAACTTTGGCGCAACACACACGACGTCATCCGATTGTTGGATGCCGGTGGGCGCACGGTTGATGCTCTCACCTATTAAAACCGCTGACCGGAAATTACGCCAAACAGCACAATACCTGCCGCAACGGAAACATTGAGTGATTCTTTTCCGAGTCTTGTGCGACGCGGGTGGTTAGCGTGTCGGATCATTGCGCCGCGCATGGGAATCTCTATGAACGCATCGCATGTTGCGCAAAGTGATCGGGAGAGTCCGCGTACCTCGTTGCCAAACACGAACAGAGTTGGACCTTTGAGCATGAACGTCCGATAATCATATGCATACGTCTTTTGTTCCACTCCAACGACCAGCCATCCCTCCTTGCGCAAACGAGCAATAAATGTAATCGGTGACGTTGCATGCTCCCACGGAATCGACACTTCGGCTCCAAGCGCCGTTTTGGCCAACTCTTTTTGCACTCGACCGAACCTGTCTATCGGCTTCGGCGTGTAACCCGTGAGATACACTTTTCCAACACCGACCGCATCTGATGTACGGAATATCGAACCAACGTTGTGCGCACTTCGTATATTGTGCAAAAGCACGGCAATCGAGTGTTCCATATGCTACAGACTACAATAAAACAGGCCGCCCGTTCTACCCTCGAATCCTGCCTGTGCGGAGCACGCAGACAGGCAGGCAGGTAGGCGGAAATGTGAAAGCGCCACTTTCACATTTCTCTCGCTTTACGTCGCTCGTAAAGAAATGAAATACGTTATACTGTACACATGCAACCGCTGTCAGTATTCCCCGAAATTCTCTTCTTGGCTCCTTTCGCCGCGTTTCTCATTCGTATCGCTCTTGCAATTCTCTTAGGGTACTGTGCATGGAAACATCTCACCAATGCGGACAAAACGGTACGTACGCTCGGATTTATAGAGGGCGTAGTAGCAACGGCACTTGCACTCGGGACATGGACACAACCCGCGGCTATCGCTGGAATGTTCATTATTGGCGCATGGTTCGCGCTACCGCGCCTGCGTGCTGTAGCACTTGGTACTGCGCTTTTAGCGTTTGTCATGTGTCTATCTCTTCTCTTAACCGGGGCTGGTCTGCTCGCATTCGATCTTCCTTTGTAGCTCATAGTAATTCGTACCTGCGTCTGTTAAAATAAAGGCAACCCTCCATAGCTCAATGGTAGAGCAATCGCCTTTTAAGCGAGAGACCCAGGATCGTTACCTGGTGGGGGGATATGAGCGCTTTCAAAAAAAGATGCATCGAACTGCGCAAAAAAGACTATACTCTTTCCGAGATCGTAAAAGCAACAAACAGACCGAAAACATCGGTTTACTATCATATTCAACAAATCCCGCTTAGTAGACATAAGCGACAGCTGATTCTCGAGTCATATCGTCACCTAGCATTCAAGCTCAGCGAAGGGAGACGAGCTGAAAATGAAAAGTGCTACAAAAGGTTCTCCGAGTGGGATTTACAATCTGTTCTGCTTATTGCACATCTTCTTTTTGATGGAGAAATACATCGCGGAAAATGTAGATACCATAGTCGAAGTTTGACGCTGATTGAGCGCGTCAGGAGGTTGGTTCAGCGTTTTTGTATTACACGACCTAAAATCCACAAAAATCAACAAACCGGCGTTGTCAGTATCTCGTACTACAACGCATCATTTGGCAGGTATTTAGAGGAAAAGTCGCGTGAATTACTGACACACATAAGATCAATGCCTAAAGAACTGAAACATGAATTCCTTAAAGCATTTTTTGACGATGAGGGTTGCATGAATTTCCGAAAAAATGAAAGTGATCGGAAAATCCGAGGTTATCAAAAAAATATTGCGATTCTCGAAACGATTCGAGATTTGTTATTGGATTTTAGTATCTCGTCAACAATACTAAAACCGAATGAGATTAAAATCGTTGGTAAAGATAATCTTATGAAATTCCAAAGAGAAATCGGCTTCTCACTCGGCGTTCGGATTAATGGAAAACGATCGAACAGCATTTGGAAGCAATCACTTGAGAAACGTGAGATCCTTCGCCGCGCCATTGCATCATTCAATCCCGTCGGTAGCAATGGGGTGCATCGCACTGTCCACAACTAAATCGACAGATTCACTGTGACGAAATCCGTGACGTGCGATCCATCTGACACAAGACATGAGATGGTGTATACGGTAGCTCCCGTCAAAGGCACGGTTGCGGCTCCACCAAAAAGCGCGTTCTCAAAGAAATTACCATCGGGACTTGTTACGGTGCACGATGACACCCCCTGCGTATTCCAAAAAATGGAAGTACGGGCGCCGAGAGGAACGTTCATTGGAACCGCCCATATGTCCGCCTTGGGTTCTACCCCGACATAGGCCGGAGTCGTTGTCGCAACGGGAGCAGGTGGCGATTGTTGTTGCGTGACAACTGTCGATCCGGATGTAGGCGCAGGCACACCGACTTGATAACCGCGCCACGAACAAAGGCCGTCAAAAAAAGTCGATGGGATTACATAGGAAATAAAAGAATTGTTCCACGGACGCGCCTGACAAAGACGTGCCACGACGCTCTGCGGTTGTGCAGTACCGAGCGTGTCTCCTCCGAAAAATCCGGCGATTTCCGTGCCGGTCTTTTCATCGCGCGCACCCGCGAAAATAGTGCCGCCTGTGCCGGTTATCCGGATGTCACCGCGCGTTCCCGATAAACCCACGGTCTGCTGATCTAATCCGGGAGACACTTGGGATGATTGCGTACCTACGGTGGATACCGTATCTGTTACTGATACCTGGCTCGAGGACTGACTGCTGGTACCTGTTTGCGAGTCCGTTCCGATTGGTGACTGTGATCTAGTACCCAAAGCATCGAGTAGGAGATTCGATGAACCTGATCCGAACGATCCGAGAATGTCACCCGAAACGGGAGGCACATATGTAGCGCACGGATCGGATGTAGGGGTGGTGACGGTATAATACTGCGTACATCCCGCGGATTGACCGAACGTTCCTCCTCCACTTCCTCCACCGCCTCCCCCCGCGCTAAGTCCCTGCATCAACGAATCGAGAAGTCCTTTGAATATACCCCCGATGATGTTTCCTGTATCTCCCACGCCAGTACTTTGTCCTTGGAGATTCGTAAATGATTGACCTTCGCATTTCAATGGGGCAACACATATGCCCTTAACTGTGTGATTCGTGTCTGGAATCGACTGGACGCAGGGACACATCCACTTATTGGAGCCAGCGGTGCATCCATTTGAACCCTTAACCTGTCCGCACCCACACTGAAGAAGAACAGGCATACATTGAAAATTCGAATCCAAAAGTGTGGCGTTCATTTGGTCTAATTGCTTCATCAGTTCTTTTATCGCGTCCTGCGCTCCTTGATTTCCTGACGAGCCGGGCTCTGTCGTATTCACAAGCTTCGTCTGTTCATCAATCGCACTTTGAAGGCGTCGCCGGGCCTCGTTCTTTTGCTGATCAATAGCCGCGGCTTCCGTGGCACTGATAGCCATAACATCACTAGGCACCCCGAGCGTAAAAACAGCAATGACGAACACGACAAAAAACAGAGGCAATCTCATGTATGATAATGCTACAGGGACTCCGAGAATCCGCAATACAGGTTTTTACGCTTTGTTGATATTGAGAATATATCGCTCAAGTGCATACTCAAGTTCGACACTACGGCGACGCGCTTCGTGTGGGATCTCCGCGAGTTCAGCGATAAGTGCCGTGCCGCGCTTCCACTCAGCGCTACCTGTATGTGCAGTAAGAAGTATTTTCTTGGCTCCCCAGAACAAAATACCGTGGATCGCCTCGGGGGCATTCCCCTTTGCCAGTGCGGATTGGTACTCAATCCACATCCTTTTTTTGTCGCCGCTCTGGAGCGCCTCGGCAAGAGAGAACACGGAGTTGTCTTTTTCTTTCTTCGGTGCATCGTGCCGCACGCTCTTTTCCGCGCGCTTTTCTATCTTGCGCCGCGTATCCGCGTCGGGCTTCTCTTCAAACCAAAACACTGCCTCTTTCAGCGTTGCCATATATGGAATCGCGTCAAGCGCGAGCGCACGCATGTCCTCATTCGCAAGAACTTCTTCAAACACAAGGGCCTGTTTCT
>Ga0209211_10005224_pt1 | contig 19593 bp, 13 predicted proteins | sample RifGroA2_FD_183992 | JGI IMG/M metagenome (GOLD analysis project Ga0209211, IMG submission 183992) | Groundwater microbial communities from Rifle, Colorado, USA - Groundwater A2 (SPAdes) (version 2) | ecosystem: Environmental > Aquatic > Deep subsurface > Groundwater | place: Rifle, Colorado...
TGACTCGCTCAACGGGATGAATTGCCAGCTTCCGTCCAGATGCTGGAACGGCCCGTCCTGCAGCGTCATGTCGATCCGGTGCGGCGCCGTGCGCGTATTCTCGGTGGTGAAATGCTGCTTGAGGTGGTGGTAATCGATGTGCACCGTGGCATGCACCGTCGTCCCTTCCCGCTCGGCGACACTCGCGCCGCCGCACCAGGGCAGAAACAACGGGTATTCCTCCACGCGATCCACCAGATTGAACATCTGCTCCGCGCTATGCGCTACCAATACCGTTTTCTCCACCAGGGCCATTGCTTACCGAAGCTGCCGAATCAAAGGCTGGTAGAATAGCCGAACACACCACAAAACTCATCTGTTTCATGAGCATCATCCAGAACAAGAAGGCTTTCCACGATTTCTTCATCGAGGACAAATACGAAGCCGGCCTCATGCTCGAAGGCTGGGAGGTCAAGGCCATCCGCGCCGGGCGCGCGCAACTCAAGGAAGCCTACGTCGTCGTCAAGGACAACGAACTCTTCCTGATCGGCTCGCACATCAGCCCGCTGACCAGCGCCTCCACCCACATCCTCCCCGACCCCACCCGCACCCGCAAACTGCTGCTGCACGCCAGCGAGATCGACAAGATCATCGGCAAGGTGCAACGCGCCGGCTACACACTGATGCCGCTGGACATGCACTACAAGGGCGGCCGCGTGAAACTGGAGATCGGCCTCGCCAAGGGCAAGAAGCAGCATGACAAGCGCGCAACGGAAAAAGAAAAAGATGCCAAGCGTGAGGCCGCTGCGGCCATGAAAAAGGAACGTCGCTAAGCGCACGCCCGTTTGCGGCGAAGGCTAACCTGCGGTTTGTGCAGGTTAAACCCGCAACGCGGGTGGCCGAAGCCACAAGCGCCCATGCGCGCCGCGAAGCCCTATCCCGCTTCCATGAGTAGCCTGTGTCGTGTTATGTTTTGCGCTGTCAAGGCAATCACCGGGATGCAAACCATGAAGCAATTTGTACGGCGGTTCGTTCCAGAATATCGGCATTTTTGCCGTCTACTTCACATTAGGCCTTTCGAGAATGCCATCTGACCTCGAATCACGATTTCACTCCTTTATGGCGAGTCTCCCGGATGCCGAGTCGATTGACAGCATTCTTGCTGGCAAGGAGTTCGATGGTGAAAAGCGTGCTGACTATTTGGTCTTTGATCGCCGCTTGATCATTGAACTTAAGTCGCTTGAAGTCGACACCTATCCAAAGGTGGAAAAGGAACTCGCGTCTCATCGCAACCGTGATGACTTTCCTCTCATTTACGGCGAGGTAGAACTTCAAAAAATACTAAAGCACCTACCCGACGGAGAACAGATCAACCAGCGAATCTTCAATAACACAACACGCTCCATCGAAGATGGGGCGCGTAGTGCCGCGAAGCAACTGCAAAACACCGCACGACTATTGGACCTACCTGACGCTGTACGCGTGCTCGTTTTACTAAATCAAGATATCGACATTTTGGCACCAGATGTTGCCGTCGCTCGGTTATCGCCACTTATGTGCCGAACCGATGCTGCTGGCAATATGACAAGCACCATCGACTTTGCATGGCTCATATTTGAGAGCCATTCGATCACGGAGGGACCGGCTGCAGTCAACATACCAACGATCCTTCTGGAGGGGCCTCGCGCACCAGATATGTCGTGGTTCATCGACATGTTTGAGAGATTGCAGGCTGCTTGGGCTACATTCAACAATGCATCCTCTAGTCCGCACATCGGCAGAGTCCTTTGAGGAGTTAACCATCTCATCTACGGCATCGCGCAAAGCGCCGATTGGCGACCGGCGGCTTACACGTCAGGAATTCTGGGAACAACGACATGCACAACATCCATACCTGCGAACGCTGTCCGATGCGCAAGTGCTAGAAAAGGGCGCCGCCTCCATTAGTGCGCTGGCACCATACTTCCTTGTTGGCGGGCCACGACTCCCGCCCGAACAACTTGAACCGTTTATTGTTGCTTGGAGCGATTTTTTGTGTGAAGGAAGATATCGTGGCTTGGATCTTCGTAAACTACCTAATGCCTAACCTTGTGCGAGGCGACCTGCAAAAAAGCCCCGCAGGCCGTGAAACTCACACGTTAATATCAATGCCCCTCCGCCTCCTATCCCTCTTCATCCTGCTGTTCTCAACCGCCGCCCTCGCGAAAGGAGATGCCATGACCACAACCAACCAAACCGCCTACCTCTCCGGTGGCTGCTTCTGGGGCATGGAAGAACTGGTGCGCCAGATTCCCGGCGTGCTGGAGACCGAGGTCGGCTATACCGGCGGCGAGACGCCGAACGCGACTTACGAGATCGTGAAGGCCGGGCGCAGCGGCCATGCCGAATCGCTGAAGATTTTGTTCGACGCTAACCGGCTGACCTATCGCCACTTGCTGTTCGAGTTCTTCCGGATGCACAACCCGACCACCCAAAATCGCCAGGGCAACGACTTCGGCACGCAATACCGTTCGGCGATCTTCTATGCGAACGAGGAACAGAAACGCACCGCCGAGGAAGTCATCCGCACCGTGGAATCCTCAGGCGAATGGCAGGCGAAGATCGTCACCGAGATCGTGCCGTTCAACTCATTCTTCCGCGCCGAGGAATATCACCAGGACTACCTGGTCAAGCATCCGCAGGGCTATACCTGTCACTACATCAGGCGGATGGATCTGGGGGAGTAGCGCGCTCAATCGTTGTAGGTCGGGCTCTGCCCGACATGTCGGGCGGAGCCCGACCTACTCCAGATTCATAACGGCTAACGGGAAAGATGCCGTTCCCGGATATGCTGCAACAACCCTTCCGCCGCATCTTCCACCATGTCCAGCACACGTTCGAAACCGTCCGCGCCGCCGTAGTAGGGATCAGGAACTTCGCGTTCTTTGTGATGTTTGGCGTATTCGAGGAACAGCTGCGGATCGCCGCCGCCCTGCTGCGCGAGGCGTTGCAGGATGGCGAGGTTGGCATGATCCATCGCCAGCACATAGTCGAAACGGTCGAAGTCCGCCGCCCCGACCTGCCTGCCACGCAATGTGCTCATGTCGTAGCCGCGCTGCTGCGCCGCCCGCTGGGTGCGCGCATCGGGCGGCTCGCCGATGTGATAGTCGTGCGTGCCTGCCGAGTCGATATGGATATGTTCCGACAGCCCCGCATTTTCGACGTAATGGCGGAACACCGCCTCGGCGGTGGGCGATCTGCAAATGTTGCCCATGCAGACGAAGAGCACACTTGTTTTTTTGTTATGGTTCATCGCGTTATGTCCGTGATATCCGGAATGGCCTGGCCAGCTATGGTTTAAGAGCAGCCACGAACGATTTGCCCTTCATCGTCAGCATCTTGCCCATGCGGGCGCGTTTACCGAAGTGGCCTTGCAGGTCCTTGTCCGACAGCTGTATGACTTGCTCGCGGCTGCCGTTGCTCGCAATCACCGTCGCCTTCGGACTGGCGATCACCGTGACCGCAGCCAGTTCGTCGTCTTCCGCGATGCCCATCACCACGACGCCCTTGCCGCCGCCCGCAAGCTGCTTCATCTCGACCAGCAAAAACGCCAGCAAACGGCCGGAACGGCAAGCGGCCACGACCAGCGATTTTTCGGACGGGGTGAACAATGCCGGCAACAGTATCTGCTCGTCTTCCACGCTGACGAACTGCTTGCCGGCCTTGTTGCGGCCGACCATGTTGCCTATCGTGCAGGTGAAGCCGTAACCGGCGGAGGTGGCCAGCAGCACATGCTGTTCGGCGTTACCGCAGATCACATGCACGATCTTCGCGCCCGTCGCCACGTCGATCAGCGTGGACAGCGGCACGCCGTCGCCGCGACCGCCGGGCAACTGGTGCACCGGGATGCTGCACACTCTGCCGTTGCTGCAGATGACGATGCAGTGATCGGTGGTGCGGCACTCGAACGCGGCCAGCAGGCCGTCGCCTTCCTTGAACGAGACGGCAGACAGGTCGAGGCCGTGGCCTTGTCTGGTGCGTCCCCAGTGCTTGCGGGAGATCACCACGGTGACCGGCTCGTCCACGACCTGCGCGGTCAGCACGACGCGTTCGGCCTGCTCGATCAGCGTGCGGCGGTCGTCGCCGAAGGTCTTGATGTCGTCGTCGATTTCTTTCGCGACGCGGCGGCGCATCGCGGAATCCAAGCCCAGCAGCTTGCCCAGCTCTGCGCCCTCGTCCTTCAGTTGTTGCAGCTCGCGCTCAATCTTGATGCCTTCCATCCTCGCCAACTGGCGCAGCCTGATTTCCAGGATATCCTCGGCCTGCCGGTCGGACAGATCGAAGCGCGCTATCAGCGCGGGCTTGGGCTCGTCCGATTCGCGGATCAGCGCGATCACCTCGTCCAGATTGAGGTAGACGATCATGCGACCGTCGAGGATGTGGATGCGGTCGTTGACCTGACCCAGGCGATGCTCGCAGCGGCGGCGCACGGTGGCCAGACGGAACTGTCCCCACTCGCGCAATATCTCGGCCATCGGCTTCTGCTTCGGGCGACCATCCAGACTGATCATCACCATGTTCAACTGCAGCGAGCTTTCCAGGCTGGTGTGCGCAAGCAATATGGTCATCAGCTCGTCGGCGGACTGGCGGCTGGATTTCGGCTCGAACACCAGACGCACCGCATGATCCTTGTCCGACTCGTCGGCCACCCGGTCCACCACGGACAACAGCAGTTGCTTGCTCTGCACCTGCTCCTGCGACAAGGCTTTCTTGTTGGCCCTGACCTTGGGATTGGTCAGTTCCTCGATCTCTTCCATGATCTTCTTCGCGGAGGTGCCGTGCGGCAGTTCGTAGACGGCCACGCGCCACTGACCACGCGCCATCTCCTCGATCTTCCAGCGCGCGCGCATCTTCAGCGAGCCGCGTCCGGTGCGATAGCACTCGCGTATCTCGTGCGGCGACGAGATGATCTGCCCGCCGCTGGGCAGGTCTGGGCCGTTGATCGAGGCCAGCAGCTCCGCATCCGAGCAGTCCGGGTTGCGCACGCACAGCGCGGCGGCCGTACCAATCTCGCGCAGGTTGTGCGACGGGATCTCGGTCGCCATACCCACCGCGATGCCGGATGCGCCGTTGAGCAGCACCATCGGCAGGCGCGCCGGCAGCATCGCCGGTTCCTGGAAGTGGCCGTCATAGTTCGGCTTCATGTCCACCGTGCCCATGCTCAGTTCGGACAGCAGCAGGTCGGCTATCGGGGTCAATCGCGTTTCCGTGTATCGCATCGCCGCCGCGTTGTCGCCGTCGCGCGAACCGAAATTGCCCTGACCATCGACCAGCGGATAGCGCATCGAGAAGCTCTGCGCCAAGCGCACCATCGCCTCGTAGGCCGACGAGTCGCCGTGCGGGTGGAATTTACCCAGCACCTCGCCTACGACGCGCGCCGACTTCACGTGCTTGCTGTTGTGCGCCAGCCCCATCTCGCGCATCGCGTAGAGAATGCGGCGCTGCACCGGCTTCTGTCCGTCGCACACATCCGGCAACGCGCGGCCCTTAACCACCGACACGGCGTATTCCAGATACGCGCGCTCGGCGTACTGCGCGAGCGGCACGGAGTCGCCGTCGGGCGGCGGCGGCAGCGGCGCGAACTGGCGGACGTTGCCGCCGCCGCTACTTGCCGCGGGTTCGATCACTTCCTGTTCGGGTTGAATATCGTCGGCAGGCTGCTCGCTTTCGATGCCTTCGAACAGATCGTTTTGCGGAAGGTTAGACATCGCCCGTTACCTCGTTTCCGTGATATTCGAGCCAGGCGCGTCTGGATCCCGACTCCTGTTTTGCCATCAGCATGGTCATCGTGCGCTCCGTCGTTTCGACCGAGCCGGCATCCAGCGCCACGCACAGCGCGCGGCGCGTATCGGGATTCATCGTCGTGTCCCACAGCTGCTCGGGATTCATCTCGCCCAGGCCCTTGAAGCGGGAGATGGACCATGCGCCTTCGCGCACCTTGTCCTTGCGCAAACGATCTTCGATGGACACCAGCTCGTCTTCGTTCAGCGCGTAAATCTTGCGTATCGGCTTCTTGCCCTGCGCGGGAACGTCGACGCGGAACAGCGGCGGCTGCGCAAGGAAGATGTGGCCGTTGGCGACCACCTGCGGGAAGTGTTTGAAGAACAGCGTCAGCAGCAGCGTGGCGATATGCGAGCCGTCCACGTCAGCATCGGCCATGATGTAGATGCCCTTGTAGCGCAGGCCGGACAGGTCGGCTTTTTCGTTCGCATCGTGCGGATCGACGCCGATCGCGACCGCGATGTCGTGCACTTCCGCGTTAGCAAACAGTCTGTTTCTGTCCACCTCAAAGGTGTTCAACACCTTGCCGCGCAGCGGCAGGATGGCCTGGAACTCCTTGTTGCGTCCCTGCTTGGCGGAGCCGCCGGCGGAATCGCCCTCGACTAGGAACAGCTCGTTGCGGTCCGGATTGAAGTCTGCCGCGTCGGTCAGCTTGCCGGGCAGCACGGCGACGGAAGAGCCCTTCTTCTTCTCGACCTTCTGCGCCGATTTCATCCGGCTCTGTGCCTGCTTGATGACGATCTCGGCGATGCGCTTGCCGTAGTCGATGTGTTCGTTCAGCCACAGCAGCAGCGGATCGCTGACCATGCTGGACACCAGCTTCAGCGCGGTGCGCGAAACCAGCCTGTCCTTGGTCTGTCCCTGAAACGAAGGGTCGAGCACCTTGGCGGAGAGCACGAAGCTGGCGCGATTGGAGACGTCGTCGGAAGTCAGCTTCACGCCCTTGGGCATCATGCCGTGCAGCTCGATGAAGCTCTTCACCGCGGTGTACATCGCGTCGCGCAAACCGGAATCATGCGTGCCGCCGGACCAGGTCGGGATCAGGTTCACATAGGACTCGCGGGTGATCGCGCCTTCCTCGCTCCAGGCCAGCGCCCATGAAGCACCTTCGCCCTCGGCATAGTTGTCGTCGCCCTTGGGGATGTAGCGTTCACCCGAGAAGATGGGCGCGACCAGCGTGCCGCCCTCCTCCTGCGCATTCAGCGCCTCGGTGAGGTAGCCGCGCAAACCGTCCGGGTAGGACCATGCCCTGGTCTCTCCTGTCTTCTCGATATGCAGCGTGACCGTGACGCCGGGCAGCAACACCGCCTTGGAACGCAACGCACGTTCCAGTTGCGACATGTTGACCGCAGGCGCATCGAAATATTTGGTATCCGGCCACGCACGTACGGTGGTGCCGGTCTTGCGCTTGGGGCATTCTTTCAGCTTGGCCAGCGGACTTTTCGCAGCCCCGCTCTCGAAACGCAGATAGTGCTCGCCACCATCGCGATACACGGTGATCTCTACAGCGGTCGAAAGCGCATTGGTGACCGCCACGCCGACGCCGTGCAGACCGCCCGCGAACTTGTATGCGCCGCCGGCTTCCTTGTCGAACTTGCCGCCGGAATGCAGCACGGTAAACGCGACCTCGACGACAGACACGCCTTCCTCCGGATGGAGACCGACCGGAATGCCGCGGCCGTCGTCCTGCACGGACACGGAACCGTCGGTGTATGCGGTGACCACGATGTTCTTCGCGAACCCGGCCAATGCCTCGTCGCAGGCGTTGTCGACTACCTCGGTGATGATGTGGTTGGGGTTGTCCAGCGTCGTATACATGCCGGGACGCTGGCGCACGGGGTCCAGCCCGCGCAGCACCTTGAAGGACGACTCATCGTAATTAACGCTCAACGGATGCTCCTATGGTTAAACGATATGCAGCGCAAGGTATCCGGGATACCACGAGTTTCGCAGATGCGCACATAACACATTGTTCATACAAACGAATCCTCACCTGCACACATCCAGACAACGGCTTCAGGATGACTCTGATACCGTAAAAAAACGGTTAATCGACTACCGCAACGATGAAATTGTACCAAGCATCCTAACCGGCGAACCCGGCGAACGATCACTCGAACAGGCTCAAATCCTGTTTTCGACCTCGCCGCCCAGCGCATCGATCAGGTCGGTCAGCATCTTGGCAAGTTCGCCGGTCATCAGAGTGAAGTCCAGGTAAAACTTCTCATCTTCGGAATCGGCCAGCGTGGTCGATTGTTCCTTGATGATGTCGAGGAAGTCGATCCGCTTGATTTGCATCTGTTCGTTCAGCACGAATGAAATCCGGTCGTTCCATGTCATTCCAAGCCGGGTGACGCGCTTGCCTGCCGCGATATGAGCCAGGATTTCCTCGCCCTCCAAAGCATGATTGGCATAACGAACCGTTGCCCTGCTTTCGCCCGTGGCACGCAGCTCCAACTCGCGGTCTATCGTAAAGCCGGCCGGCGCCTCACCGCCGGAGAGCCAATCGGTCATCGCCGCAACGGGCGAAAGTTCGGTATGCAACAGTTGTACCGGCAGGTCGTCCACCGACTTGTTCAGCTGTTCCAGCAACTCTTCCGCTTTGGCCGAGGAGGCCGCCTCTATGATCAACCGGCCATTGACCGGGTCCAGCCATGCATAAGTCGTGCGTTGCAGTGCGAAGGCCTTGGGAAGAAGCTCCTCGGTGACAGCCTCCTTGATTTCCTTCTGCCCTTTGCGACCGACCTTGAAGCCCTGTTGCGCCTCGATATCGGCAACGCGCTCTTTGGCAAACCGGTTGATGACCGTAGCCGGCAACAGCTTCTGCTCTACGCCAAGCGCAAACAGGATCTGTTGATTGGTTGCGATGGCAAAGCGGTCGTCGCCATGACAGGAAACCCAACCCCTGCTTTGTTTGTCCAGGCCGCCGCAAGGTTGCAGTTGCTTGAGCGCCAGCTTTTCCTGCAGCGCATCCACAGTAATGGCGCAGTCGGCGGGCAGGCGATAAACGAAGATATTTTTAAACCACATGGCAGCATTCTCAAAAAATCCGCCGATTATACTGGGCTCAGCTTTTGAATGGCATCGATCGATGCATAGCAAGCGGATTGTTCCGTGACTTTGCGAGCTTACGCTTAACAGCAAGATGCCCGCCTACCCCATTTCATGTTTTTCGTGGATGAAAAAAGGTCAGGGGTTAAGGTTTACAGCGGCGAGATGAAAATGGCTTCCTTCAGCTTCTTCAACTGGTCGCGCATCTCGGCGGCGCGCTCGAACTCCAGGTTCTTCGCGGCCTGCAGCATCTCCTTCTCCAGTCGCGTGATTTCCTTCGACACTTCCTTCTCGCTCATCGCCAGATACTTGGCCTGAGCCTGTGCGGCCTTGAGCTGGGTGCGCGCGGCATCCGGCTCGTACATGCCTTCGATGATGTCCTTGATGCGCTTCTGCACACCTATCGGCGTGATGCCGTGCGCCTCGTTGTGCGCGACCTGCTTGGCGCGGCGGCGGTCGGTCTCGTCGATTGCGCGGCGCATCGAATTGGTGATGCGGTCCGCATACAACAGCGCCTTGCCGTTGAGATTGCGCGCGGCGCGGCCTATGGTCTGGATCAGCGAGCGCTCGGAGCGCAAGAAGCCTTCCTTGTCGGCGTCGAGAATCGCGACCAGCGACACCTCGGGAATGTCCAGCCCCTCGCGCAGCAGGTTGATGCCGACCAGCACGTCGAACATGCCGAGACGCAGGTCGCGAATGATCTCGACGCGCTCGACGGTCTCGATATCGGAATGCAGGTAGCGCACCTTGATGCCATGTTCGGAGAAATATTCGGTGAGCTGCTCAGCCATGCGCTTGGTCAGCGTCGTGACCAGCACACGCTCGCCGACTTTCACGCGCAGGTTCACCTCGGACATCAGGTCGTCCACCTGATTCGTCGCGGGGCGCACTTCGATCACCGGATCGATCAGGCCGGTCGGACGCACCACCTGCTCGACGACCTGCCCGGCGTGTTCCGCCTCGTAGGTCGACGGCGTCGCAGAGACGAAGATCGCCTGGCGCATAATGCGTTCGAATTCGTCGAAGCGCAGCGGACGGTTGTCCAGCGCGGAAGGCAGACGGAAGCCGTAGTTGACCAGATTCTCCTTGCGCGCGCGGTCGCCCTTGTACATGCCGCCGATCTGCGGGATGGTGACGTGGCTCTCGTCGAGGAACATCAGCGCGTTCGGCGGCAGGTAATCCATCAGCGTCGGCGGCGCATCGCCCGGTGCGCGCCCGGACAGATGGCGCGAATAGTTCTCGATGCCCTTGCAGAAACCGATCTCGGTCAGCATCTCCAGATCGTGGCGGGTGCGCTGCTCGATGCGCTGCGCCTCCACCAGCTTGCCCTCGCGCTGGAAGGTTGCGATGCGCTCGGCCAGTTCCAGCTTGATGGTCTCGATCGCGCGCAGCACGGTGCTGCGCGGCGTGACGTAGTGGCTGGACGGATACACCGTGTAGCGCGGCACCTTCTGCAGGATGTGGCCGGTGAGCGGATCGAACAACGACAACTGCTCCACCTCGTCGTCGAACAACGACAGGCGCAACGCATGCTCGCTGCTTTCCGCCGGGAAGATGTCGATCACATCGCCGCGCACGCGGAAGGTGCCGCGCGTGAAATCCATGTCGTTGCGCTCGTACTGCATCTCGGTCAGGCGTTTGATCACGTCGCGCTGCGGCATGCGTTCGTTGTGGCGCAGGTGCAGGATCATGCCGTGATAATCCACCGGATCGCCGATACCGTAGATCGCCGACACCGTCGCGACGATCACCGCATCGGGCCGCTCCAGCAGCGCCTTGGTCGCGGACAGCCGCATCTGCTCGATCTGCTCGTTGACGCTGGAATCCTTCTCGATGAACACATCGCGCGACGGCACATAGGCCTCGGGCTGGTAGTAGTCGTAATACGAGACGAAATACTCGACCGCGTTCTCGGGGAAGAACTCGCGCATCTCCGAATACAACTGCGCCGCCAGCGTCTTATTCGGCGCCATGATGATCGCCGGCCGCCCGGTACGCGCGATCACATTCGCCATCGTGTAAGTCTTGCCCGACCCGGTCACGCCCAGCAGCGTCTGGTACGACAGCCCGTCCTCTATGCCCTCCACCAACTGAGCGATAGCCGTAGGCTGGTCGCCCGCCGGCGGAAACGGCTGGTGCAACTGGTAGGGGCTATCGGGGAAGGTGACGATGTTCATGGTGAGGAGCGCATTTTACCGGCAAACGGGAAGCGCCGTTCTTCCCTTTGGCGCTTCAACCCACATTGCTTGTCTGTGATCTATAGATTACACTGCTACTCATGATCACCGTGCTGCGATACATCGACGAATCCGGTCGCGAGGTCGTGACCGAATGGTTGCTGTCGCTCAACGACAGGCAAGCACGGGCGCGCATCGAAGCGCGCTTCTTCCGGCTTGCTACCGGCAACTTCGGCGACTGCAAACCGCTGCGCGAAAGCGTATGGGAACTGCGCGTAGACTGGGGCGCAGGTTACCGCGTGTATTACGCCAAGGTCGGCGACGCCATCGTCCTGCTGCTATGCGGGGGCGACAAACGCAAGCAGGATGCGGACATAGAACGGGCCATCCAATATCTGGCCGACTTCAAACGGAGGACAAAATGAACAAACTCAAGAAAGCCAGCATCAGCAACCACGATGCGATGTTACGCGAGCTGCGCGCCGATTCCGAATACGCCGCCGAATTCGTCAAGGTCGCGCTCGAAGACATGGAAGACCCGGAAACCTGCGCCGCCGCGCTGCTGGCGTTGCGCACCGTCGCGGAGGCCTACGGCATGGCTAAGGTAGCGGAAGACGCCGGCATCCAGCGCGAGAGCCTGTACCGCGCCCTCTCCCCCAGCGGCAACCCGACGCTGAAAACCCTGATGGCCGTCATGAAAGCCGTCGGCCTGCGCATCTCGGCGGTGCCGGATAAGGCGCATGCTTAAGTTAGGAAGCTACCTTGGTTCACAGCAGCTTGTTGCATAGCGGCTTCAACCCGTCCTCGGCTTACAGCCCGCAGACGCTGCAACCCTAACTCGCGTGCCATGACAACTATGGCCGCTTCACCGATTTTTCCACGGCCAAGAATCTCTCGTCCAAGTGCGATAAGCTCAGGCATACAAATTTCATCCACAGTCCTGACAGACTCACCTGTCGCACGTCTGAACGGAACATCCAATGTCGGCCCTCGCTCTTTTCCCCAATAGAAGATTCCGACTTCTTCCCGAGTCACATGATGAGATTTAGCAGCAAGAGCATCGACACGCTCCTGGATACGGGAACCAGTACGCTGCCAACCGTGTGCTCGAGCAATACGTCGTGCCAATACTGCATCCAATACAGGCCCTTCGACTTCGATTACATGAGTAATCATTGTAGCCAGCACGAAATCATATCCATCTTCGAAAAATGCATCTGGATCAACACTACTCACTACAGACGCTGGATCAGACTCCAGAAAAACTGACGATGAAGCCATCAAAGGTTCATCGACGTTCTTTGCGTAAACCTCTCCCTGATCTACAGGTACAGAATCCTGCTCGATTCCAATGAATGGCTCCTCGCTCTCCTCCCCTGCCTTGGCAATCACAGCAGCAGCAAGTTTGGCAGCTTCTCGTTCGGCCTCCATAGCACGCTTAGCACGGCTGGCATCCAGCAGGCTCCGCAACCTGGCATCCAGTTTTCTCAGCGTATCCTCCTCATCAATCCACCAGTCGGTCGACCAGACACGAAGAATCTCCCAACCCAAACCGCGCAATACTTGTTCGCGCAACTTGTCTCTGTCTCGTGCCGTTGCCGAGCGATGGTACGTCGCCCCATCGCACTCGATACCAGTCAGGTACATACCAGCAGCATCTGGATGCACGACCGCCAGATCAATCCGAAAGTCGGAGGCGCCAACCTGAGTGTGTAGTTGCCATCCCTTGCGAGTGAGTGCCTTAGCTACCGCCTCCTCAAATGGACTTTCGAAATCTCCCCGGCTGACACCAGTGGCCTCCGCCAACGCCCTCGGCCCGCGTTCGGCAAAGTCCAGGAAATGCTTGAGGTCGCGCACCCCAAGGGCCTGGGTACGTGACAAGTCCATCTGTTCAGCCTTGAGACTTGAAAAAACGCGTAACTCATGGCGAGCACGGGTGATGGCCACATTCAAACGACGCTCACCGCCATCCCGGTTCATCGGGCCAAAGTTCATTGAAACGGCACCATGGATGTCTGAGCCATAGGTAATGGAGAAGTACATGATGTCCCGTTCATCACCTTGCACACTCTCCAAGTTTTTCACAAACACGGGCTCCAGCTCTATCTCCGCGAAGTACGGTTCAAGGGAAATGTCCTTGCGCCGCTCTTCATCCAGCAGATCTTCAATGAGCGCTTGCTGCTCAGTATTGAATGTGACAACGCCAATCGTTAGTTTGGATTCCCGGAATCCTGGCGACTTTAGACGACTGACCAAGTCCGCAACCAAGGCAAAAGCTTCTGGCTTATTGATGCGAGCACCGCCCTTCTCATAGATACCATTCACATGATGGAAGCTGACGGCCCGATCTTCTGTGACTGGTGAAGGAAAGGTCACCAGACCTCCCCCGTAATACCGGTGATTGGAAAAGGCGATCAAGCTCTCGTGTCGGCTACGGTAGTGCCAAGCCAGATTCATGGTGGGCAAGTTGGCCCCAAGGCATTCGTCAAGAATGCTCTCCAAGTCACCTTCCACATCCTCGTCATCCATATCCGACTCTGCACGATCAAAAAAATTGGTTGGTGGCAATTGCTTCGGATCACCAACCATCACAACCTGCTTGCCTCGCGCAATCGCTCCAATGGCATCCCAAACCGGAATCTGCGATGCCTCGTCGAAAACAACCACGTCGAATGCAGTCGCGTCAGCAGCCAGGTATTGGGCAATGGAGAGCGGGCTCATGAGCAGACATGGGGTCAGCTTGGCCAGTGCTGACGGGATGTGAGACACCAACTCCCGAAGCGGCATGTGCCGCTTCTTCTTGCTCATCTCGCGCCGGAGAACGCCCCATTCTGAATTCTTGTTAACGCTCTCCTGAGTAGGCAGCTCTGCACACAGCCCAGCCCGCACCCAGGCACGAGTCAAATCAGTAAAGCGATCATCCAGCGCCCGAAAGTCGCCGATGCGCTTCTCGTGCTCAGCGGACACAAAGATTCGGATAACAGACTCCCCGTCCACCACCGCATTCAGCCACCAGCGGCTGTAGTTAGTCTCAAATGCCTGATGCAGAGTTTCGGCAGCAACCGCGCCATTTTCGATACCAGCGACCAGCGATCCCAGCCCCAAAGCCAGCGCCTGCCCGCGCACCTTGCGCCATGAGCACCATGTATGCAGGCGACTTTCAGAACGAACAATCGCGGCACATCGGGTAATCAGGTCATCGAGCGTACATTCGCCATGGTCGGCCTTTGACGCATCAGAGAAGTGCCCTACCGTCACCAAGTGATCAATAGCCGGCTTCAGGACACCCCAAGCTTTCATATAAGCTATACCGGCATCCGCAATTGAACCGCCAGATTCAAGCAACAAATTGCCCTCTCCCATAAGCCGTTTGAGTGACTCTTTGATGGCATTTATTTGTTCGGGCACACTTGCGAGATTAGCGATGGCAGCAGATAGCATAGTCTGGAATTTCAGGGACAGTTCGACTTCGTCTCTCTGTGTCTTGAGGCCGTTCCAAAGCCCTGCGGTGATCTCTTGTAGGTCGTCGAACTCAGCAAGCTTCTGCTCAAGCTTGGCGCGTCTATGGAGGTGCTTATAATCCTCCTCCAATACCGAACCACAACCACCCTGTGCGACAACTGGGAACTCACCCGCAAGAACACCGGATTCACGGACAGATTCCACCGCAGCTAAGAACTGTAGTGCTACCTCAAGCCGTTCTGTTTGAGTGGCAAGACCAGCCCAAAGGCCAAAGGTAGTCGAACCCAAGCTATCAAGCGCGTTGATCCCGACATCCAATCCCCTCAATTTCCGCAGGTTCGCCAACTCGTTGGCAAGAATCTCTCCACAACGTCTATTGGCGATGGATTCAAAGCCGACGTCCTCCCAAGGCTGTTCGTGTCTCGCCGCATCCAACACTGCCTGGAAGCGCAGGGCGCATTGCGCGAATTCCGGTTTTGTCTTGAGGCCTAGCCAGATGTCGGCGGTCTCTGTTCCTGTATCGAGCGATGAAATTTTGGAACGTAGCAACCGCATCTTAACCAGCAGTTGGATGTCCTTTCCGACATCTGGCTCGCCATCACCAACAACTGCCGCTTCGATCTGTTTTCGAATCACGCGCTTGCCCCACCAAGACATGGGCCAGATCGCCCTCCTGGCCTTGGCCCATTCGCGCTGAAGCAGATTGACGTTAAGCTGTTCCACCAAGTCACCGTACTGAACCGAGAGTTGTTTCGTGGTGTCGCGAAGCTCGCTGAGCAAGACCAAGCCCTGCTTGACGGTATCGACAACATCTTGGGCCCATGGTTTTCCAAGTGCGGCAAAGGTTTGCTGGCGTTGCTCCAGCAGGTGTAGTCCATTCTTACAGGCACCGACGACAGTATCCGGCCATTGCGGTGACAGTGCTGTGCTTAGCTCTTGGTGCTGCGACAACAAATCGGCTCCTGCATGCAGTCGCTCGGCGAGCACACGCACATCAGGCCGTAACACGAAGCGCCAGTCACGTCCGGCTGCATTTGGCAATATCTTGGCGAGCACCGCGATGCCCTCCCGAGCGCGACGATCTGGCTCTACATCGGGAAGACCAATTACCCCGCAGAATTGCTCGTAAGTTTGCCCCACTGCCTGACAGACTGGAATAACACTACGCGCGACCTCGACAAGAGCTTGCTGCCAACTGGGAGACCACTCGCTCTGCTCAACGGCTGCCAGCGGACTACTCAGAAGGGAGTCCTGTCCAACCGCCTGAGCATTAACGGCCAAGCGGGCAACCACATCCCTCATAGTGTTCATGGCATCCGTATCATGGGCATTGGCGGAATTCCATGTGACATCCAGAGCAGGCACTTCCTTGCCATCAGCGACACAGCCAATGGCCTCGAAGATCGTCATGCCATTTTCGTATCGAAAATGAAGGCGCTCCACATACACATTGAGATCATCGCGTAGCTTCTTAAGACGCACCGCTTCATTGCGCCAGACATCGGGATCAACATCGCCACGCGCGGCCCAGGACTTTTCCAGCTGAGCGAGCACATCAAGTTTCCGGGCCTTGCTGGAGTGCAGTTCAAGGCAAAATTCCCCCAGTCCAACCTCGCGCAACCTACGGTACACAACATCAAGGGCAGCAATCTTCTCCGACACGAAGAGCACCCGCTTGCCCTCTGCCAGACATTGCGCAATAAGGTTGGAGATAGTTTGGCTTTTGCCTGTGCCCGGCGGGCCAATCAGCACGAAGTCCTTACCTCTTGCTGCCGCCATAACGGCAGATAGCTGCGAGGAGTCCGCAGGAAGCGGACAGAAAGTCTGCTCTGGGCCGAATTCTTGATCGAGGCGAGAGGGTGCCGGAAACGCAATACCAGAAGGAAAGCACTCTCGTGGTGTATCAATAAGGTGCCGTACAACTGCATTCTCGCGGAGCTGCTCAGTACGCTCAGTTAAATCTTTCCACATGAGATATTTGGCAAAAGAGAACATGGCAAGAACCACGTCCTCTGTCACTTCCCAGCCTTTGATGTCCTTAATGGCATGGGACACCGACTTCCAGATGGCGGCCACATCCAAGCCTGCATCATCTTTCGGCAGTTCACCGTCGGCCACGCCGAGATTGAGCTTGAAATCCTGACGTAGCATCTCAATGAGTGTCGGATTGAATCGGGGCTCGTCGTCGTGAAGAACCAAGGTGAATCCAGAACGCACGCTCTTACGTTGCAAAGTCACTGGCACCAGAATCAACGGAGCTCGATAGCGCTGACCAACCTTGTCGTCCCGCGTCCAGGAAAGAAAACCCATCGCCAGAAACAAGGTGTTAGCACCGCCTTCCTGAAGCGTGTTTCTCGCTGTCCGATACAGATCGACCAACCGAGTATCCAGCTCATCTTGGGGAGCCGAGACGAATACTTCACGCCGCCTCAATGCATCGAGAGCATGCTCACGCCGGATATCCTCGCGTTCGCGTCCCTCATAGATCGCCTGATCACGCGGGTCAGAACCATCCATAAGATCAGGCCTGGACAGAAGTTTTACAGAAGTTCCCGCAGACAGGAGGTCTTCGAGCGCTCCGGGATCGGGAGCCTCAAGCTTCAGTGACTTCTTTCCGCTTCTGAAATTCAGCAGGTTGTTGCGCAGGGATAAGTCGAGCAGTTTTCGCTGCCAGCGGGCCAGTCGATCTTTAGGGTTTAGTGTGGCCGAATCCGGCTCGGCAATAATGTCCTCGTCCGGCAAGTCGGGTGCATCTTCAATGGGCGGCTCAACAACTGGCAAAATTTCGGGGGGAGTTACGGGGGATGGCGCCTCTGCACTGGCAAGAGGCTTGATGCGGTGTAGGCGTGCCCTTCGAATGTCCACCGCCAGTTCAAAAGCCTCCTCTTTTTCCTCAGAAATATGCTGCGCTCCAAGCTGTACTGCAAAAGAAAATCGCGGTGCCGGGCGTTGGGTGATGACCGTAGTCTCGAAGAGCACCAATTCGTTGAGCTTGACTCTTTTGCGGAGGGCCGTAATGTCATCAACCACTGTGGCCGAAAATTCCTCCGGCTTAAGCCAAACGCCAGCAAATGCATGGCCCTTTGTGAATATCAGGATGGGGTTCAATCCGGCTTGCTCGATGGCAGAACAAAACAGAAGGGCAAGGTCAAGACAAGTAGCCAAACCAGACTCCGCGATCTGGGCTGCGCCTCGAACTTTCTGACCGGCATGTTCAAAACTCGCAGGAGGCAACGCATAGTCCAGCCCCATCCCTGCAACGGCGCTCCAGATGCCGGATACCAACTCCCACGCATGCTTGGAGCCACCGTTGTAGCCATCCAGCGCTGGATTTTTGCCGTTCTTCCTGAGAATTTCAGCAGTCTGCTTGAGCAAGCGCTCCACCGCTGGTTCATTCGGCTGCACAAAGGCCGCAATCAAGTCAGGAAAGTGAGACAGTCCCCCCCATTGATTCCGAGGCAACAGCTCGACAGCCTTATCCTCGCGTGCGAGCTCTACACCACCATCTCCGCCGATTTTCAAAACAAAGGTGGCTTTGGCTTTCTCGGCTTCCGTTAGGTGCGAAAAAAGTGCCCCATCAAGTTGTACATCCAGATCGCTGAGTGCGTATCGCTTGCCAGCCCCAATCGAGTCAATTCGCCATATCTTGGGCCTAAAAAAAGCCGGGACAGATGTAAGTTGAAGTTCGAGGTTCAGAATCTCGAACTCAGCATCATTGACGATACTTACTTCGCGGAGCATGGGTACAGCATTCTGAAAGTCAGCAAGATTCAGCTTCGAGACGAGAGTTGCTTCGATCCGTTGCAATAAATCAGCAACCTTGATTTCTCCGCTCAACTTGACCTGTTCCATTCCTGCCCCCCTTATCTGGCCCATTATTTGGTTGCCCCCGCAGGCTAGACAATAGCCTTTTGCATAAAGGACATTCTTCAAAACAAATCATCACCAATGGCTACAACATATCTCGACAGCTATGCGCTGTCCATATGCCATTCGGCCTATATGTTTTTCGAACAAAACGGACCAGCTTCGCATTTGTTTTTGCCACTCCTCCGAAAAAATGGAGCCGCACATCGTCTTACCGCCCCGCCGCAGCCTTGTACACCATGTTGCGCTCTCGCTTGCCTACGACGACGACGACAATCATCAACACTTTGTCGCGAACTTCATACACGAGGCGGTAGCCCGCATCGCGCAGTTTGATCTTGTAGCGGTCTTTGTGCCCGGAAAGACGGGCGGCGGGTACACGAGGATGGTGCAGTCGTTCGGCGATTTTCTTCTTGAACAGCTCGCGGATCGAACCATCGAGCTTCTTCCACTCCGCGAGCGCGTCGGGATGGAAGCTCAGCTCATAACTCATCCAGTTTCACCTTGACCGGTCGCTTGCCGTCTTTCAGGCGCGCATCGGCCAGTGCATTGAGTTCGGCGTCTTCCAGTTTATCCATCAGCGCCTCGTAGGCCTTGGCGGGAACGCAGTAGAAGGTGGGCTCATTGCGGTTGAGGATGGCCACGGGAAAGCCCTCGCCCGCCGCGACGGTCGCCATCGGGTTCTTTTTCAGTTCGGAGATGCTGGCCGTGGTGGATGCCAGAATTGCATGAGCCATGATTGCCTCGAAGAGTCTTTAATGGCACTCAAAATAGCACTCTTAACAGGTCTTGACAAGAAAGGCTACAACCACGCCGCCCCGCGCACTCCGCTCGAATCCCCGAACTGGTGCTGAACCAGCCTGGTATCCACCCTATCCGAGAACACCCAGTCGCCCACAAGGCGGGGACATCCGCATACAGCGGCCACAATCCTCGCGTTGCGGCTGCCAACCTACTCCAAAGCAACCCGCCAAGGATTAAGCACACCTTCAATGCTGAACGGATTGCGGTTGACAGGCCATTTGCTCTGGCGATAAATGCGATTTGTGCATCTTCTACGCTGATCGGACTGGAGAACATGATCAATGAAACCGGGAGCAAGTGGCGTTAAATAAATAAGGTAATCCCCCGGCTTAGCCGGGGGACTCACAAGGTTTGACCGAGCGCTACGGTCAGCCTGACTCTACTGACTTGATCAAAAGTTAGGAGAATCAAGTGAAAGATTATCAGAGTCTGT
>Ga0209211_10005226_pt1 | contig 19583 bp, 10 predicted proteins | sample RifGroA2_FD_183992 | JGI IMG/M metagenome (GOLD analysis project Ga0209211, IMG submission 183992) | Groundwater microbial communities from Rifle, Colorado, USA - Groundwater A2 (SPAdes) (version 2) | ecosystem: Environmental > Aquatic > Deep subsurface > Groundwater | place: Rifle, Colorado...
TAATGCAAACTACTCAATGGCAAGATCTGGAACAAATTGCTTCCTTAACAGAACCTTACAATCAGATGCAACATATAATTACAAAGTGTATGTAACAGACACAGCTGGTTTAACAAGTACAACCTCAAGAACAATAACTTTAGATATTGTTGTGCCATCAATAACCTTAGTTTCTCCAACAGCCACAATATATCCAACTGCAACAGTTGATTTAAAAGTAAAGGCAGATGAAGCATCTACCTGGACCTATTCCTTAAACGGCGCAGCAAACCAAAGCTTTATCCCAAATACAACAGTCTCATCAGCACCTGGCTCAAATACATTAACTGTATATGCTAGTGATGCAGCTGGCAATACTGGCTTTTCACAAGTTACATACACAGTTGATACTGATGCGCCTGTATCATTAACATTTGTTTCTCCAACAGAATCAAATCTTGCAAGCATTGCAAGAAACTGGTATTATGTAAACTTAACATTTACTGACAGCAACCCAAGCTCATGCACTTTAGAAGTTAATAATGCAAACTACTCAATGGCAAGATCTGGAACAAATTGCTTCCTTAACAGAACCTTACAATCAGATGCAACATATAATTACAAAGTGTATGTAACAGATACTGCTGCCTTAACGTCATTTGCAGCTAGAACAATAACATTGGATACAACTACACCAGCGCTTTACTTACTCTCTCCAGATGACAATGCAATCCAGTCTTCAACCACAGCAACATTCCAAGCAGCTTCAACAGATACAAATTTAAAAAATGTTTCTTTGTATGTAGACGGAGCATTTAATCAGGCAAACTCCTCAGGCGCGCAGGGCACTTACACATTCACAACTATTTTATCTGCTGGCCTGCATGGATGGTATATAATTGCATATGACCAGGCAAATAACTTAAATCAATCAGCAGGAAGAACAATAACAATAGACACCTCAGCACCAACAGCATTAACATTTGTTTCTCCAACTGAAGCAGACAATGCAGCAATTTCAAGAGGCTGGTATTATGTTAATTTAACATTTAGTGATAGCAACCCAAGCTCATGCACATTGGAAGTTAATAATGCAAACTACTCAATGGCAAGATCTGGAACAAACTGCTTTATTAATAGAACATTGCAATCAGACGGAGCATACGCTTATAGGGTTTATGTGACAGATTCAGGCAACCTTACTACACTTTCGACAGCTAGAACAATTACTTTAGACAGAGCTAATCCGAGAGTAACCACTGATGTAGTTGTTGTTTATGATGCAGATGAAACTGCAGCCACAGTTAATGATATAGTAAGGCTAAGCGCAGATATAACAGATGTTTTAAGCGGAGTAAAAAATGCAAGTATTGCTCCAGGAAATGTTTGTACAAATACCACAATTTTAACTTTAAGCGGAGGATTGTACACTGGAAATTGCACAGTTAAGGAAGATGCAGCTGAAGGAACAAACTATTTGGCAGTTACTGCATATGACTGGGCAAATAATATTAATACAACAACATTCATAAGTGTAAATATTGACACTACTTTCCCAATACTAAATATAACATCTCCCAACTTATTGGCATATGATACTCCAACAGTATTCTTAAACGTAACAGCTGATGAGCATATCTTGCAGTGGACCTATTCCTTAAACGGAAGACCAAATGTTACTTTTACTCCAAATACATCTATAACTGTAGATGGCGGCCAGAATCTAATCGAAATCTATGCAAAAGACAAAGCCGGAAATAAAAAGAAAGACAATAAGACTGTTAAAGCAAATGTATGCGGTGCAGCTATAACAGATGACATCAAATTAAAGCAAAACTTGACTTCAGCAGGCACATGCTTTACTCTAGGCGCAGATGATATTGTTATAGATGGCGATGGTTATGCAATACTTGGAAATACAACAGGATATGGCATAGATACTGCAGGCTTTGACAATATTATCATCAAGAATCTTGTCGGCATAAACAATTTCAGCACTGCAATATATATAAACAGTACAACTAATGCACAAATAACAAATAATAAAATTAATGCTCAAAGCTATGGCCTTCATTTCCTTTCAAGCTCATTCAATAATATCTCAACCACAACAATAAGAACTACTGGCGCAAATACATATCCTGTAAGTTTAATTTCTGGCACAAATAATACTTTCTTAAATGATATAATCTCATCTCTAAATGTAAATGACATAAGAGTTCTAGATGGAGAAGCTGCATTAATCAATACAACATTTAATAAAAGTGATATTCGATTTGAAGCAGGAGCAACAGGCTCTGTCTCAGTCAAATATTACCTTGACCTAGTTGCAAGAGAATGGCAGTTTGATTACTTTGAAGGATTTATAGGCAGCACAGGTTTCTGCGGCGATGGGAAGTGCTCTTCAGAAGAAAGTCCTCTAACATGCACAGAAGATTGCCAGATAAGAACTACTACTACAGTTTGCTCAACTCTACGTCAATCTATGTGTGTTGTCTCTCCAGGCTGCCAATGGTATGGAAATGAATGTAAACAATATTCTGGCGGCGGCTCATTTGGTTTCTGCGGCGATCATTTCTGTGGATATGGAGAAACTAGCGCAACATGCGCAGTAGACTGCGGTGGCGGAATAGCATTCTGTGGTAATGGCGCATGTGATAATGTAACCTCAACAGAAAACTCAACAAGCTGTCCAGCAGATTGCAGCGGCAGTACAATAGGATTCTGCGGAGATAAACACTGTGGTGCAGGAGAAAACCCAGAAAGCTGCAAGACAGATTGCTTTGGAGGAGGATATTGCGGAGATAAATTCTGCGATCAATTTGAAAGCAGCACATTATGCTCGACAGATTGTTCCTCTGGTTCAGGAAGCGCAGGTTCTTGTGGAGATGGATTCTGCGGACCAGGAGAATATTTAACTAACTGCGCAGCAGACTGTGGTGGAGTAAGCGGCGGTTCATGCGGAGATGGCTATTGTGGCCCATCAGAAACATCGACTACTTGCTCAAGCGACTGCAGTGGCTCAGGAATAAAAAGATGCGGAGATGGAAATTGCAGTGTCGGGTTTGGAGAGGATTATTACAACTGTCCAACAGATTGCTCTGGTGGAATAGGGCTTTGCGGCAATGGAGTATGTAATATAGACCAAGGCGAATCCAGCACTAACTGCGTTGCAGATTGCAGCTCTTTTACTGCAGTATGCGGCAACCATATATGTGAATCCGGCGGCGGAGAAACTAAAGTATCATGCGCAGTAGATTGTAACACTACATCAACAAGTGAAGTATTCTGCAATGGCGCAGTATACCAAACAGGTTATTGTTGCAATAATGTATATTCTACTGCCCAATGCACTGGAGATGCAGGCAATAGTTGTTTAAGCGGTATTATTCCTACAGCTGGATGTATCTGCAGCGGAACATTCAGAAGTTATGGCTATTGCTGCAATGGTTTATATCAGACAACTACTTGCAGCGGCTCTGGAGGAAATGAATGTGCTCAAGGAGCAATCTCTTCGTCAGGATGTTACTGCCAAAGCAGTTTCAGAACTTCTGGCAATTGTTGCTCTGGTAATTATTCCACATCTGCGTGCAGCGGTGGAGGAGAAGGCGGAAGCAACAATACCAGCAGCAACAATACCTGCACACAACTAAACACATCAACTAACTGCCAGAATAATTTAGACTGCAGATGGAACTCTTCAATTAGCATATGTACAAACGGCACATCATTCTGCTTAGGATATACAGAATTAAGTTCATGTAATTTTAATTCACCTACTTGCTTCTGGAACTCTAGCATCTCTAAATGCAAATATAATTCAACATTAAATGGCGGTAGCGGAGTTAACTGCGCTTCACATACCACTTCATCACAATGTGGCTCTTATCCTAATGACTGTTTCTGGAATGGCCAATCATGCTTAATCAAGCCAACAACTAACTGCGCATTAGTAAGCAGCATTAGTTCTCCATGCTTATGCCAGTCTCAACCTCATTCATGCGGTTTCTGCACTGAGATCAATATGTGGAGCAGCTCTGGATGCCCCTTAAACACATATAGCACAGAAAGCTATTCAACTACAAGTTATTCATTACAATCAAACAATTGTGGAAATAATGCATGTGACTCTGGAGAAACGATCTTCAACTGTGCAAAAGACTGCGGAAAGCCAACATCTCCTACTTTATCTGAGGTAATTGTAAAAATATATGACAAATCTAATGCTTTGCTTACATCACTAACAACAAACAGCAATGGAAGGGTCACAACTCAATTATTGACTGAATTCACACAAAACTCAACATCCAAAACTTCTTACGCAACTTACTCAGTTAACCTTTCAAAAGACGGCTATAATAGATATTCACGTTTTATTAATCTAACTTCAACCAATAGTATATTAGTAGATGCAATCCTAAAAAAACCATTTGCAAATTGCGATAATTATAAAGGCAACCAGACCAAATGTGAAACGGCACAATGCAAATATGAGAATGATACTCAGTTATGCAAAGCAAATACAGCAATCTTCAAAGACTGTGACCAGTTCTGCGGAGATTGCATAACACAATCTACGTGCCAAAGCAGCCCTAAAAACTGTACTTGGGAATCTGGTGTTGGCTTAAGCAGCTATTGCAGGACAGATACTGCTAAATTCATTTATGGGACTGGCGGAACAACAACGACTACTTCATTCACAGGATTTAAACCTATAAACTGCATTGCGCAGCCGCATAAATGCGACTCAAGCTTCAAGGTAGAAGAAAACTTCTATAAATTTGAGACAGTATGTGTTGATAATGCAGATAATGATCAAGACGGCAAGACAGACTGTGATGATCCTGATTGCAGAAGATGGGCTATCTGTTCATTAAGCTATAATACCTCTTCAGATACAGATGCGCCGAAGATAACTAACTATGATGTGCATGCAGCAAGTGATTTCATCGGTTATAGCTGGTCTACATCAGAGCCTGCCAACGGAAGCGTTGAATTTTTCGGAACAAGTGCAAACTGCGCTGCAGGAGTGATAAATGTAAGCGTCTTTGACTCTCCCACCTCGTCATTTGATGATTACATGAACTTCCATTACCTCTTGTTTAGGAACAATGATCCTGTAACAATCTCTTCAAACACAACTTATTATTATAAATTATCTGGCTATGACAAGGCAGGATTGTTATACAGGACAGACTGTTTAAATGTAACTACTAAAACAGCAGTTGAGGCATTCACAATTAAGTTTACAGGAGATACTTCTATGGTATTGGACACAGGCACAGGCCAATATGATCTGACTGCAGGCCAGCAGCTTAACATAACCACTGGCGTAAAGATAAGATTCCCTCAGGCAGGAATAGTATTTGAAGGCATTGACTTAATAAAAGCAAAGACACTAAACTTAACAAACGCATTTGTATCAACAACAACCAATCTAAGCTTGCAAAATCAAAATAATTCAAAGCCACTTGTAGGAATGAGCTCAGATAAATTTTTAGAGATGCAACAGAACCTTGGATTAAAACCAACAGACAACATCACAATAACAATCGCTACTGTAGGAAGCAAAGTCTATAAATGCGATGATAACGGAACAGCATGCGAAGATGTTACATCTCTTGTCACGGTTTTAGGAAATAACGGCACACATACAAATATCTCAGTTCCTGTATCAGTTGGATTCTCAGCATATACTTTAGTTCAGGAATCATCACCAAGCCCTAGCCCTTCGCCTAGTCCATCACCAAGCCCTCAAGCATCTACAGGCGGCGGTGGAGGCGGCAGATCAATAACACAAGACAAAACAGAATTTGAATTAGACCAAGATACATTTAAAGTAAAATTACTACAGGGAGAGTTTTATGACTACAGCTTTACAATAAAGAATTATGGCGATAAGGCTTCAACATTTAGTGTGTTAGCAGATAAGACATTAAGTAAATTAATCAGCTTAAGCGAAGAAACATTTGAACTAAAGCCAGGCGAAAGCAGACAGATAAAAGTTAAGGTAGTTGCAGGAGAAAAAGAATTGCCTGGCGTATACATTGGCAAGCTTAAAGTAGAAAGTGAAGGCGTACAGCGCTTTGTTTCATTTATAGTTGACCTTACTCCAAAAGAAGCATTGTTTGATGTAAAAGTTGAGCTTGACAAAGAAGTCATCAAACCAGGCCAATACATAACTGCAGACATCTATCTCTTCAACAAAGGCACATTAAAGACTGTTGATGTTGAATTATATTCTGCAATAAGAGATTTTGAAGGCAATTACAAGACCTTCCAAAGCGATACATTTGCAGTATATGGTCAGATCCATGTTAAGAGAACATTAAAGATTCCTGAAGAGCTTGAAGATGGCAATTATCTCTGGTTCACCAAAATAAAATATCCAAATTCAGAGGCAACTGCTAGTGAAATATTCAAGGTAAGAAGCAAGGAAACTATAGTAGAGTCTGTCTTAACTAGACCAATAATAATTATTGAAAAAGCAGTTCCTTATCTTGAAGACCTCTTCATCTTGGTTGTTGCCCTATTTATAGTCTTTATCTACGCAATCAGGAAAGATATAGGTTATGTAGTATCAGAAGGAAGCTTAGTCTATGGTAATAAAGTCGGAAGGATAAAGCGTATGCTTGACAATACTGCAGAGTATCTCCTTAATGATAAATTAGCCCAAGCATCAAGTTATTACAACGGCGCGATAGAATTATTCAATGGCCTTCCTTCTGCATTAAAGGAAAAGCATCCTGAAATCATGAAAAAGCTGATGCAGCTTGAAGTCAAGAGAGAGTTTGAAGAAGAGCTTGAAGACAGGGTATCAAAGAAACTCAGGATAGCTTCCCCAGAGCTTGCCAGATTATCAGTTGTGACAGGCTTTACATTAAAAGAGTCAAAAGATCCAGAGATAATCGAGCTTCAAAAGAAGATCCAGACTTGGGAGCTTGCAGGCTATGACACAACATTGTTAAGGGAAGAATTGTTAAGTTTGCATGAAGATAAGAACTTGCTGCAGAAAGAAGAGCCTGTACAGCTCATAAAGATACAGAACAAAATCCAGGAATGGAGACAGCTTGGCTATGACACTCAAGCTTTAGAACATGTATTAAAACAACTGGAGCATCCTCAAATAAGCAAGGAAAAATCCAAGAGCACAGAGATAACCAATCTTGAAGAAAAGATAAGGAAATGGAAGAAGCTTGGCTATGATACAACACAATTAGAAACCAGATTACAAAAGGCAAATGCAAGATTAAGATTGTCTGTCCAAAAGCAAAGCACAATAAATCTCGATGAATTTATCAATCTTCATATGAAAAGAATCATCCAGAAAGAAAAAGAGGCAGCAAGCTCAGGCATGGATAAATTGATGGCATTAAAAGATACTTTATTCGGCCCAAGGAAATAAATAAAATCAAGAACAATAAAAGTCTGCACATAATATAAATTCACAAAAAAGCCGCAGCCTACAATAAAAGTATGCGCACAGCAGCTGCCTCCACAGCCAATATAGTTGGTACAAATCAAAAAAACTGTACTAAGTTGCGACGGGCAATTCCAACTAATTACACATCAACTAACACAAAACGCAATACCTTTCCACTAGCACTACCATTAACTAAACGTAGAGGAGGAGCAACTCTTGATATAATCAATGTCAGTGCCAACGGCGTGGAGGCAGCTGCTTCGTAAATATTTATAGTTCATCCATAAATAAAAGCAAGAATTATATACTTATATTATATACTTGTAAACTAATCAGATTATAAAAAAGAGGGCAAATCACAAAAAGTTTAATCAAAAACGTCATGGGCAGTTGAGCAAAGCGAAACTGACTGTGGGTTGATAAGGGCATAGCCCTTATGTGAGATTAAACTTTAGTGAAACTAAAGTTTATGGCAGATTCTGAAGATAGTGATAACAAAAAGGAAGGCGAAGAAAGCCTTGACAAGATAAAAGAGGAGTTTGAAGTATTCAGCAAAGGCATCCAGCGCCTTGAAGAGCTAAAAAAAGAGCTAGATTCTCTTCCTGCAACAGGCAATGAAGGAGAGATTGCAGAGATACGTGGTAAATTAAAATATGTCCATGAGATACCTTGGATTGAAAAGAAAATATTAGATCTTAAGCAAAAAACCACACAAGCGCAATCATTTAAGCCGCAGATGGGTTTCCTGCATACCCAAAAATCCTCTGGAAAAACGCATCATGCTAAGCATAAGCATCAGTTACATCAAGAGCAATCCAATTTTGCAGTTAGCAAACAAAATCAAGAAAAGATAGATATTGAAAAAAAACTCTATTCCACTGAACAAAAGCTAAAGCATCTTTTAGAAGACCAGAAAAATTATGATCCTCACAAACATGCCAAGATTCTGCAGGAAGAGTTTGAGAATACAGTAAAGGCAAAGCTTCATTCTGAACAGTTAAAGCAGAGGGAAAAGCTTGAGCAGGAGTTTAAGCAAAGAGAATTACATCTTAATAAGCTCCAGATAGAGCTACAGAAAAAATCACAGGCATTGGAAGCAAATTTCAGCAGGCGTGTGGATGAAGCAGCTAAAAAAAGGCTTGGTCATGAAGTTAAGATTGTAAGAGATGAGTCAAAATTTGAAGAGACTGAGAAACTCAAGGAATTGCGTGACAAGCTTCATGAAAAGGAAGTTAAGATAAAGACACTTCTTGCAGAACAGCATGACCTAGATCCAAACAAATACCAGAAGTTCATGAAAGAAGAGCTAGAAGGCGAGATTCGCGCAAAGCTCCATACAGAGTTCTTAAAACAGAGAGAGAAGCTTGAAGATTCATATAAACGTAAAGAATCTGAGTTAAATGAATTAAAGCTTAAGGTAGAGGAGAAAGCCCAGGAAATAGAGCAGCATAAAAAACTTTCCAATACTGAGCTTAAGTCAAAATTTAATTCTGAATTCCTAAATTCGCAGCGCAAACTAGAGCAATCCTATAAAGATAAGCTGCAAGATCTTCAGAAAAAATCACAGCAGCTTGAAAATAATTTCAATTCAAAAGTGCAGGAGCAAGTAACTAAAAGGCTTGAACAGGAGCTTAAGCAAGCAAAGCAAGGGACTAAATCAGAAGAGGGCTTTAAGCTTAAAGAGCTTTATGACAAGCTTCATGAGAAAGAAGTCAAGATAAAGACATTGCTTGCAGAGCAGCATGATTTAGATCCTAATAAATACCAAAAATTTCTAAAAGAAGAATTAGAAGGAGAAATCAAGGCGCAGCTCCATACTGAAGCTATAAAGCGCCAGGAAAAGCTTGAGGTAGAGTATCAGCTGAAAAATCAAAAATTTGAGGAACTCCAGTTAAAAAAACTACACGAGATTGAATCACAATTTCAGAAAAAAGAAGAAAAACTGAATAAATTGCAGCTTGAGCTTGACAGAAAATCTGTGCAGTTGGATCAATTAAAAAAATTAGGAGAATCTGAGTTCAAATCAAAGCTAAGCACAGAATTTTTAAAAAAACAAGAGCAGTTAGAGCAGTCATACAAGGATAAAGAGCAGGAAGTCTCAAAGCTTAAAAATGATCTTCTTCTGAGAAAAAAAGAGCTTGAAGAAGAATACAAACTAAAGATAGAAGAAGAAGTCCAGAAAAAGCTGCATTCCCAGCTAGCAAAGAGATTGAAAGATGAGCTTTCAGAAAAGAAACAGCATTCTAAGAACTATTATGAAACTATCCTTACTAAAGCAAAAGAGCAATCATCAGAAAAGCTTCTTAGTTATAAAGAAAAGCTTAGCAACTTAAAGACTAATGCCTATACTAAAATAAAGCATCTTCAGGACCGTGTAAAGCAGCAGGATCAGATTCTCAAAGACAGGGAATCGCTCATCAAAGATGAGGTAGCAGAGAGATTAAAAAGGACATATGAGCTAAAGCAGTATGAGACTGCTAAATTAAGCAAGGAAAATGAGCTCTCATTGTTAGGATATAAGAATAAATTATATTCCCAATTTAATTACCGTCTTGAAAATGCGTTCAAAAAGCGTTTAGCAAGAGAAGTTAACCTAAAGCTGCAGGAAGAGCTTGACCAGCAGAAGCGCAAGCTCAGAGAAAGCTATAATCAAAAGCTAATAGATGCTCAGAATAAGTTTGAGATTGAGCTAGCTACAGAGATAAAAAAACAGGAATCATTAAAACAGAAAATATTTGGCATCAAGCAAGAAGAAGATTCTGAAGTTACTAAGCGTGTTGAACAGACTCTCCACAAAACTCAGGCAAAAGTCATCAATGAGCTTAAGTCTAATTATAGGAACAAGCTTATCGAGCTTAAGCAGCATAATGATGCAGAATACTATGAGAAAGTTAAGCAGTTAGAAGCTGATTTCAGGTTGAACCTTCACAAGAGAGAGGAAGAGCTTAAAGCCCATCTTTCTGCAAAAGATGAGGAAGTAGATGCATACAAGCAAAAGCTTCTTGATCAGTTCAACAAGAAAGTAAAGGCAGAGCTTGGCAAAAAAGTCAACAAGGAATTCAGCCAAAAGCTTTCAGAAAAACTATCGCAAAAGTACAAGCTTCTCGAGCAGGAATTTGCAAAAAAGACAGAAGACCTAAAGAAAAGAGTTTCTCAGGAGATAATCAAAGAGCACAGGCTAAAACATGCATTGGAGCAAAATTTCCAGAAAAGGCTGCAAGATCATCTTGCTTCAGAGACATCAAAGCTTGACAGGCAGAATTCAATAAGATTGAAAGAAGAAAAATTCGCATTAGAGCAAAAACTTGCATCGCAATTCAAGGAAAAGATAGAAGCATCAAAGAAAATATTTGAGAGCAGATTACAAGCTAACACTAAATCAATTAATGACCTAAAATCAAGGCACAACCTCCTATTATTGCAGGAGAAATTAGTGCTTGAGAGAAAACAGAAGCAGCTCTCTGATGAGTATGCTAAACAGAAAGATGAATTAAGATCTAAAGAGATTTCTATAAGGAGAGAATATGAGAACAGATACGCTGAAAAAGTTGATGCTCAGCTTCATAAAGAAGTCTCTGAAAGGTTTAATGTTTTGCTGCATGACAAGATGAAAAAACAAGAGCAGCAGCTGAAGGCAGCATACGTGAAAAAGCTAAAATCAAAATTATCAGATGTCGAAAAGCTTATGAAGCAGCATGAGCAGAAAATTCTCTCTCTTGAAAAGCTGAAAGATGCCGCTAACTTAAAGATAAAATCTCAGCTAGTAGAGAAAGAAGCAAAATTAAAAGAAGGATTTAAGACTAATGTAGGGCAAGCAGTAAAGGTTGAGTCAGAAAACTTGCACAAAGAATACGCAGCAAAACTATCTGAAGTGAAAAAGCAGTCAGAATCAGAAAAGCTCCAGCTAAAAAATAAATATGAAACAATGTTTGCTAATTATCAAGAAGCTGCTAAATCACACGAGCATGAAATTATTAATAAGTATAAATCAGAATTTGAGAAAGAAAAATATCTTCTTACAGAGAAATTACATCAGCAATTCTCCCATGAAAAGACAGAGCATGCAAAGAAACTGCATGACACTTACGGTCAGGAAGTCTCTTTGCTTAAAACCAAGTTAACAGAATTTTATGATAAACTTGAAAAAGTCAAAGTAGCTTTACAAAAGCAGCATTCACAAGAATTAAAACAGAAAGAGCATGAACTAAGGCAGGAATTCTCTAACAAGATGCATGAAAAGGAAGAGCTTTATGAAAGAGAAAAGTCATTTGCAGTCAAATATGCATTAGACAAGCAAAGAGACATGCTTGAAAAAGAATTCTCAGAGAGATTAAAGAAAGAGCTTGCAAAGAGAAGAGCGATGCTTGCTCGTGAGATATCGCATGAGATGAGTGTTTGAAGAGACAAATATCTATTCTCCTATTCGCAAAAACATTTCAAAATAAAACAAACTAAAATACTCTCTATTTAGCTAAAACCTTTTTAAACGCCTTATATCCCTATTTTAACACCAAAAAGCATATAAATAGGCAATAGTTATAAATTCTCGAAGAAAGGCAAAAATTAAAACAAAAAACAAAATATTTTTGCTGAAAAGCATCTAAAAGTTTCTAAAAAAATGGAAGAAAAAAATATGCAAAATAGAGAAGATACTGCAGTAGAGCCTAATACTGGACAAGATAATTCTCAGCCTAAAGATGCTTCTATTTCAACAAACAAGACGCATCCAGATGAGAAGATAGTCTTGAGAGAGATAGAAGATGAGATGAAGAAATCATACTTAGAATATTCTATGAGCGTCATCGTTGGAAGAGCATTGCCAGATGTCAGAGATGGCTTGAAGCCTGTGCACAGGAGAGTATTATTTTCCATGCATGAGCTTGGCTTGATGCATAATAAAGCATACAAAAAATGCGCGAGAATAGTCGGAGAAGTGCTTGGTAAATATCATCCGCATGGTGACACTGCTGTCTATGATTCATTAGTAAGGATGGCGCAGAATTTCTCATTGAGATATCCATTAGTAGATGGACAGGGAAATTTTGGGTGTTTTACTGCAGACACAAAAGTAAAATTAACAGATGGAAGAAATCTTGCATTCTCTGAGCTTGTTGAAGAATGGAAAACAGGAAAGAAAAATTATACATTTACTGTCAATGAAAATCATGAAATAGAGATTGCAGAGATACTGAATCCTAGAAAAACAATTAAAAACGCTGAATTAGTTAAGGTAACGTTTGATAATTCTCAGGAGATTAGATGCACGCCTAATCATAAGTTCATGCTTAAAGATGGCACATATAAAGAAGCCAAAGATCTTAATCCAGACGAATTTTTGATGCCATTATACACAAGGATATCTAATGAAACAGATATGCTTAAGCCTATATTACAAAGATGTTTACTTGTTCATCAGCCTTTTTCAGGGAAATGGGTACGGTCTCATCAATTAACTGATAAGTATAACTTAATGTTTGATAATTTCTCACAAATTGTTGAAGAAGCTGAACTTTATAATCACAAGGTAATAAAAGTTGAACTCTTGAAAACCAGAGAAGATGTATATGACTTAACAATAAATAAAACACATAATTTTGCTCTTGCTGCAGGCGTATTTGTGCATAATTCAGTTGACGGGGATAATCCTGCAGCTATGAGATATACAGAAGCGCGTTTATCAAAAATTGCAGCAGAAATGCTTGCAGACATTGAAAAAGAGACAGTCAAATTCCAGCCAAATTTTGATGCATCGCTTGATGAGCCAACTGTATTGCCGGCAAAAATACCTAATCTCCTTGTCAACGGAAGCTCAGGAATTGCAGTAGGAATGGCAACAAATATCCCTCCTCATAATTTGCATGAAGTAGTAGCTGGAGTGATAAAAGCGATTGACAATCCAGAAATTTCAGTAGAAGAACTGATGGAATCAATAATTGCGCCAGATTTTCCAACTGGCGGCATAATCTGCGGCAGGCAAGGTGTCATCAATGCATATAAATATGGCCGTGGAAAAATTATTATCAGGGCAAGAACACAGATTGAGGAAAAAAAGAAAAGGCAAAGCATCATAATCACAGAGATTCCTTATATGGTAAACAAATCACTCTTGATCGAGCATATCGCTGATTTGATTAGAGATAAGAAAGTCAATGGCATCTCTGATATAAGGGACGAAAGCGACAGGGAAGGCATGCGTATTGTAATTGAGCTAAAAACAGATGCAAACAGCGATGTTGTCATCAACCAGCTTTACAAGCATTCTAACTTGCAGACAACATTTGGGGTAATTATGTTAGCATTAGTTAATAATATTCCTAAAATCCTCAACTTAAAAGAGCTGATAACTCATTTTATTGAATACAGAAAAGAAATCGTTACAAAGAGAACAAAATTTGAGCTGAAAAAAGCCCAGGAAAGAGTCCATATTCTTGCAGGCCTGATAATTGCATTGAATGATATTGATAATATAATTAGGAAAATCAAGGCTTCTAAAGATACACAGGCAGCAACTGCTGTATTAATCACGGATTTTAGATTATCTGAGCTTCAGGCAAAAGCTATCCTTGACATGAAACTTCAGCGCCTTGCATCCTTAGAGCAGCAGAAAATAAAAGATGAGCATGCAGAGCTGTTAAAAGTAATTTCAGAGCTTGAAAGCATACTTGCAAGTTCTCAAAAGCTTATTGGAATAATAAAAAAAGAATTGCATGAAATTAGCGAAAAATATTCAGACAAAAGAAAGACACAGGTAGCAGATATAACTCTTGAAGAGTCTGAGCTTGATGTAGAAGACCTGATCGTGCAGGAAGAGATGGTCATTACAGTCACAAATGCAGGCTATATAAAAAGAACTCCAGTTAAGCTATATAAAGAGCAGCGCCGAGGGGGAAAAGGCATAATAGCAGCAACAACCAAGGAAGAGGATTTCATCAGCGCTGTATTTACTGCATCTACCCATTCGTATATCTTATTTTTCACAAACAAAGGAAGAGTTTACTGGCTTAAAACATATGAGATTCCAGAATCCTCTCGTCAAGCAAAAGGAAAACCTATCATCAATCTTGTCCAATTTGCAGCAGATGAAAAAATAAACGCATTTATCCCAGTAGATCAATTTGATGACAAGCATTATCTTATCTTGGCAACTAAGCAAGGCGTTGTGAAAAAGACAAATCTCATCGAATACAGCAACCCAAGAGCAACTGGCATAATTGCTGTCAATCTTGATGAAAATGATGAACTCATAAATGCAGAGCTGACAGATGGCACTAGAGATATAATCCTTGCAACAAAGAATGGTCATGCCATGCGCTTTAATGAAGAAGATGCACGTGCAGTTGGAAGAACCTCTCGTGGCGTTCGTGGCATTAATTTAAGGGATAGTGATGAAGTTATAAGCATGGTGATAGCAAGCAATGAAAAATTCTTGCTTACAATGACTGAAAACGGCTTTGGCAAGAGAACGGCTATGACTGAGTATCATACTATCAACAGAGGCGGCCTAGGTGTTATAAACATCCAATGCACAGAAAGAAACGGAAAAGTTGTAGCAGTCAAATCAGTCTATGAAGATAATGATCTGATGCTGATAAGCAAAAATGGAATCACTATCAGGATGCCTGTTTCTGGCATTTCTTCTATTGGCAGAAATACACAAGGAGTCACATTGATGAAATTAGAGGAAACTGATAAGGTAGTTGCAGCTGCTGTAATTGTCAAAGAGGATGATGTAACTAGCATAACAACCAATTCAGAAAATCCTTCTCCTCAACCATCGCAAGATCCTCAGGCTCAGGATTCACCTACTATTCAAGTTACAAATATTCAATCAAATTCTAACTAAAAAATGCCAAAGAATCCTAAGACAAAACCAAATCTAAAAGTTCTTGCAATAACCCATCTTGGCATTTCAGATATTACTGCAAAAGAAGCTCTGGAAATTTCAGCTGCAAAAGATATTATTGTAAATAAGGCAAGCATTGTATTTGAAGTCTCTTCTGTCAGTGATGCAGCTAAATTTGCATACAAGGCACAGTCTGTGCAGAGAGTTGTCTTATTATGCGCAGAATATAATCTAACAGCTGATGATAAATTTACAGCAAACTTGAAAGAACAGCTGATAAAAGATGATGGCATTAAAACTCTCAAATTCCTCTCAAAAAAGACATTTGCCTCCCGCTTCTTAAGGCAGGAATCAGAAAGTGAAGCATCTAGCTCTCTAATTACCTTGGAAATAGAAGCATTAATTGGAGAACACATCTATAAAACATACAAATTAAAAGTAGACCTTAAGCAGCCAGACCTGATATTCTTATCTTATTTTGAAGATAACAAGTTCTATTTGGGAATTGATATTGCAGGATTTGACCTCTCAAAACGTGATTACAGGCTATTTACGCATCCTACTGCATTGAAGGGCACAATCGCTTATTCATTGTTAAGGATAGGAGATTACAATCTTAAAGATGTGCTGATAGATCCTTTCTGCGGCTCAGGCACGATCATAATAGAAGCGGCATTATTTAAATCAGGCTTATCCCCCCATTATTATAAGAAAGATAAATTTCTTCTCTCTAAAATAAAAGAGCTGAAAATCGATTTTAATAAATTCGATGATGCAAGCAATCTTGTCAAGAAACAGCTTGCAGATAAAAAAGTAGACAAAAAATCCTCAGATAAAGATACAAACTTCTCTTCACTAAAAAAAGAATCACAAAATAATCCTGATTCAGATATTAAATCAGGCACTGGAGACATAATCGGCATTGATATAAACTTCAGCGCAATAAGCTCCTCAAGGAAAAATGCAAAAATCGCAAATGTCCTTGAATACGTCAAGTTCTCAAGGATGGATATCAGCTGGATAGACACTAAATTCAAGGAAAAAACTTTAGATAAGATAATAACAAACCCACCTAAAATAACAAGATCGGTTGATCCAAAAGATATAGAAAAAATCTACAAAGAGCTTTTTTACCAGGCAGAATTTGTGCTAAAGAGCAAATGCACAATAACGGTTGTAACTTCCTCTCCTGAGATGATGAAGCAAAAAGCTGAGGAATATAAGTTCAAGCTTCTGCATGAAAGAGAGCTCTGGCACGGCAAAGAGATGCTGAATGTGCTTGTCTTTGAAAAACAAGAGAAATAATCTTCTATATGCAATAAAATTTCTTAAAAATATTTGCTCTATTATACACACAATTTCTTATCTTCTCTTGTTGCCCTTTGCCATAAAATTATTCACTCTTATCGATATTCTTCTCACAAAAACTCCTGCAAATCCCCACACAAAGGGAAGCCAGTATGGTATTCCAAATAAAGTTGTGTCATAATATGTCCAAGCACCTGCTTTAACACCTATACTTTCAGCAACTGCGCCTAAGACCGCGCAAATAATATATATTATAATATCTTCTTTGCTTTTCCTGACTACAAGCATCACTATTGTAATTGAAATTATAGCAATTGTCAATAATAAAGGATATCTCCACAGCAGTGCAACTGATAAAAAACACTTACATATATCAACAGACCAAAATAAAAATCTCTTTCCATAATATATCCTAATTTCTTCATGCTTTATATTTGTTTTTATATATCTAGTGCTATTTACGCATAATCTGAAATATGTATGTTTAGATATAATTAATAGTAACTTTTAAATATATCGTCGGTATTTCCAAACTTTATTGTAGGGAAGCGCTTAACTGACGCACGAAAGTGTGAGGAAAGTCCGCTCACTATTTTTACGTTGCATTCATGCAATTGTAGAAATGTAGCTACCTTTGAAAGAAGGATTCAGAAATGGATGGCAACCATACAGAAACGCACTTGCAGCACTGGGTATGATAATGATGACGAATCATCTGTAAAAGGATGAGAGTAAAAATTTGACCATCTTTGCTGGACAAGATGAAACGAAGGCCCTGGCTTGTGCAAGTCCATTACGGACGCATAGTCGAATGTTAAGAAGGACTGTTCTCTCAGAGAAGTCCTACAAAAAGCGGCTTACAGCTTCCCTACAAACTTTTTATTCTAAATCAGATTTAATTTTCTTAATCTGCTCTTTCAAGACAGGAAGATTTTTTTTAATTATATCCCAGACAATATTCAAGTCAACACCAAAATAATGATGTATAAGGACATCTCTTGTCCCGACAATTTCATTCCAGGAAATCTCAGGATATCTTTTCTTTACATCTGCTGGAATATTTCTGGCAGCTTCCCCAATAATCTCAATTGCCCTTACGATAGCATACTGCTTCTGTAAGTTTTTAGTCAACTCTTGCCTTGAGATATTCTTAGAAAAAGACTCAACTTTCTGGATATTATCCAAAATATGCTGTAAGAATACAACTGAATTCTTCTTCATAATATTCTAACCTCTTCTCTTAATATTCCTTTTTTTAGATAAGGGTTGAGGCTGTTATATGTTACTAAGTCGACTTTCTTTCCAAGAGCTTCTTCTAATTCGATCTGTATCCCGACAAATCCATATCCTATACCTCTCGGCGGTTGTATTAAAATATCTACATCACTGGTTTTTTTATTCTCTCCGGTAGCATAACTTCCGAATATGCTTGCTTTGCAGACATTATGCCTTCTTAGTACCTTGACTATCTTACTCTTCATCTTTGTGAAATCTTTATTTTTTTGCATAGTAAAAGTAAAGTAGATTACCACATATATAAATCTTTAGAATTAAAAGATTTTCCAACCAAACCTTTTTATAGAATCATTAATTTTGGAGGGTATATGGCACAAGACAAAGTTTCAATGCCTTCTTCGCAAGGCGGATTGACAAGGTATTTTGATGAGTACAAGAGCAAGATCAGCTTAAGCCCTGTCCATGTGCTTATCTTTATCGGCATAGTTGTGTTGGTTATATTATTCTTGCATACTCAAGGCTATGCATTATTTGGAGTGCCTCAAGCATAAATAATAATATAATTAAATTAAATCAATCATAATCATAGGGCAAAACTATAAATTAAAACGAATAATAATTCGGTGATACTATGTTTCCAGGAATGAACCCAAGAGCAATGGAGCAGGCGATGCGAAAGATGGGCATTGTTCAGGTAGATATTCCTGCAACTGAAGTTCTAATTCGTACAAAAGACAAAGATTATATTTTTGTCAATCCGCAGGTTGCAAAAGTCAACATGATGGGGCAAGACACTTACCAAGTAGTCGGCAAGGCAGTTGAACGACCAAGAATTACAGAAGTCGAAATTAGCCAGGATGATATTAATACAGTTGTCGAACAGGCAAATACAGACGCAGAAACAGCAAAGAAAACTTTAAAAGAAACAAAAGGGGATATTGCTGCTGCAATAATGAAGCTGCAGGGATGAATAGTATTTTTTCTCAAATAACTTTTTAAAATAAGTATCTAATTTACTAGAATATGGCTACATTAGATGTAATTGTTCAAGAAAATATTCGTTTAGTTTATAATGCTAGATTTGAATTAATGAATCAGAATGGGTTTGATTATACATTTACTCTATCAATTGATATAACTGATAAAAGCAGAGATTATTCTAAAGATGAAACTAGCAAAATTAAATTAATAGTTAACGAACTAATGGCAAATGCATTAAAAGCAATTTATGGTGTAAGTGAGCCACGCAATGCACCAAATCATGAAGAGCTTAAAGAAATATCTGGAAAAATAGAATTCAAAGTATATGAACAAGGAGGTAATTATGTCTTATCTTGCAAGGATGACGGAAGCGGCATACCTGATGAAATTAAACCTAAAATCTTTGTTGACAGATTTTCAACGAGAGGAACATCTGGAGTTGGTCTATTGCTCATGAAAAAATATGTTGAAAGCTTAGCTGGAAGAGTTTATTTTGAGACTGAAGTTAATAAAGGAACGACATTTTATGTAGAACTTCCTAAATAAAAATAATCTCTATCTAATTTATTTTTAGCAAGCAGAATACGTTTAATTAATAATCTTCTTTTCTATTACTATTCCTATCACATTCTCAACCAACAATTTTTCTATTTCATCAAGTGCATTTGCAATTTTTTCTCTCTTAATCCCAGCAACACCCTGCACATGAACAACAATATTATTAGTCTCAACTGTTACAGGCGCATATTTAGAATCACGATATCTTACTAAACAAAGAACTTTCTCATCGTCAAATGCAGCTAATTCATCTTT
>Ga0209211_10005227_pt1 | contig 19581 bp, 25 predicted proteins | sample RifGroA2_FD_183992 | JGI IMG/M metagenome (GOLD analysis project Ga0209211, IMG submission 183992) | Groundwater microbial communities from Rifle, Colorado, USA - Groundwater A2 (SPAdes) (version 2) | ecosystem: Environmental > Aquatic > Deep subsurface > Groundwater | place: Rifle, Colorado...
CCTGAGTTGAAGGTGTCTCCGCAACTCACATCGCTTGTGTCAACTTTGCAGTTAACGCTTCCGCCGGCCGTGGGAGAGGCGGCGGCGGCGAGGGAGTGGGTGTTGAGGGTAAAATTCGCCGTCCCGCTTTTGTTGGCGGTGATGTTGGTGAATTTACAAGTGTTGCCAGAAATAGTGCCGGAACAGCTGGTCCAACTGGTAAAGGTGGAGTTTGCCGAGGCGGTCGCGGTGAGGGTTGCCTCACCGCCGTAATTAACGGTGCCTCCGCCCGTGACACTGCCGGAACCGGTGCCGGCAGATGAGCCCGTAACGGTGAAGGTTCTGATACTGAAATTCGCTGTCGTGCTTTTGTTGGCATTCATCGTGAGCGAACAGGAGCTTCCTGTGCAATCACCTGACCAGTTACTGAAGTTGTAGCTAGGGACAGGTGAGGCAAATACATTCACAACAGTGCCTGAGTTGAAGGTGTCTCCGCAACTCACATCGCTTGTGTCAACTTTGCAGTTAACGCTTCCGCCGGCCGTGGGAGAGGCGGCGGCGGCGAGGGAGTGGGTCGGGAGGTCAAAGCTCGCGGTTACCGTACAATTACCAGTGATGGTGCCGGTGGTGTACGTTGTACCGGACAAAGTGCCGGTACCGCAACCAGTAGAAGCACTAACACTCGCGACAAAGTTTGTGCCGGGAGTCACCGTAAAGGTAGTGGTGTTGCCACTAGTAACAGTCTGGGTGGGAGGAGTGATGGTGCCACCCGAACCGCCGCCAGTGCTGGAGACGGTGAAGGTTGGGTTAGTCGGTGTGATAGAGGCAGTTGTGGCACACCTCTGGGTTACCCCGTCGTTCGCGCAGAGACGGAAAGAATAAGAGTTGCCGTTAACCGCGCCTACAGTCCCCGATTGACTGACATCTTTACTTGCTCCAGCATCAAGATAACTAAAAAATGAACCTGTCCAATAATTCCAGGAAGTTCCACCGTTAATACTATAATCCCACTCATAATTAACAAAGCCACTGAAAGTGGTACCACCGGAATTCTTCACATAACCAGTCACTGTGTAGGATGTACCTGGAGCTTGAGCCCCCGTTGGAGAAAGGGAAACGCGATCCGGGCCAATACTCCAGGTAGCATCCGCATACGTAAGTGTTGGCAAACAAAAGAAAAGTGCAACAGCGAGAAGGACAAGCCGGGGGCCTGCTCGGACAACTTTTCTGCTGGATATGAACAGTCGTGTCGTTGCCGCTTGTTGTTCCAATGTAGAAACTTTTTGTTGCATATACGGACAAAACCACTATTTAAGAGCCGCCTCGATTTTTCTCCTTTCCTCATCTGAAAACTTATACGAGATGCCTTGCGTTTGAATAACGTAAGAAACAACGACCTTTTCTTCTTCGGTCAAGGGTTTCGACAAGGATATCCGGGCAAGAATCCGCTGTTTGAAGTCAGTTACCCCCTGTTGCTGTTCGGGAGTTAAGCCGCCAATCAAAAATGGTGGGGTGGCCGGTGGGTTGCTTAAATCTGTCGCACGACGCACAGATGCTTGCCACACAAAAACCCCAATGACTGCAATAATGACGAGTGCTAAAATGATAAAAAGAGTTTTACTAAATTTCATAAGAAATTTTATTGTCCTAAATTATAATCGAACCGTCGCGGGTTAGCAAAAAAACGGCGTTGGTAGAGGACGCAAGTTGAGCGCGAGAACCGGCCGAAAACATTTCTCTCGCTGAGGATTTTTGTTTTGAGGGAGTCGGCATGGAGTTCACGGCGTTCAACGCTTTCACAATCATTTTCTTTTCTTCCTCGGTAAAACTATATTGCAACATTTTTGGTCCGGAGAGTGACAAAAATAGCGTGTCGCGCTGTTCGTCGCTTAAGGGTTCTCTCGAAGAAACAATCGCCAAAATAATCGTCTTTTGTTCAAGAACCGGATCGGCAACGGACGCGGAATTCTGTTTTAGCGTTTCCTCGCCACTTTTTGATAAAACAAACACAGCAAAAACAACAACGACAGTCACCAGCGTATATACAAAAGCGGTTCTTTTCTGTGGCACTTTCGATTTAGCGCGAACCACTGACATATTATACGCCAATCAAAAGCAGGTGTATATATTGTGATAGATACAGACGTATCCCTTAGCGACACGATGGGCATCTTCATGCAATCGGATTGCAGGAAGATGCCCATCAAATGTTGTAATTATGTCACTAAGGGGTAGGTCTCGATAAATATTAAAATGGGGAAACCCGGTAGTGAATTTTGGCGACGGGCTTTGTCCCGCGCAAATGCGCATCGCCAAAATCTACTACCGGGAAATAAAATGGCCCCGATTTTTTAGATCGGAGCCTTAGTGATACGCGATGAATGATTTTGAAGTTACCGGACCCGATAGAACCGGGCCGAAGTGGCGGGTACGAGCTCGTCCACGTGTTCTGCCGACCCGGAGGCCAGCGAAACTGTGGTGAGTTCTTTCCAAACCCCGTTGAGGGTATCGGAGTACTCAAGTACCACCGACTTACCAACGGGTCCCGCTACCGACAGCTTGAGTCCAGCGCTTGAAGCCGAATTCTTCTTGGTAAAACTTGCCAACTTGACGTCGGCTAGACTTACCAGAGAAATCCTCAACTGCACCGACTCCGGTTGTACCGGCCCTAAAGGTGCTGGTTCGACCGTCTTGGGCTCGTTTGAATCGATTTTCCGACCCGTTTCCAGGTCGTACTTGGCCCAAACAGACTTGTCGTCTCCGAACCAGAGGGTGTAGTAGCCGCGGCGTGGTTCGAACTCCACCGTAGCACCGAAGAACTTCTTATATGTCTCCCAGAACGGGGGATAAGCGACAAAGGCGTCGACAATGAGCGCGTCGGGAATGTATGCACTCCCACCCGGATACTCCGAGCAGGCTTTGTCGGTAATCCCATTGGGGGATATCTCGCTCGAAAGGTCGTTGCCGTTTTCGTCCTGGAGGACAACAACGACTTCGGTCAATCCCTTGGCATACACAGGTACGCCGCCGAGCTGAATCCCGATTGTGACGTCGAGAACCCGTTCCGGAATCCTTCCGTTCTCGAGCTTGAAGAACAGCTCTGGGTTGTAGCCGGGGAAATTAGCTCCCAGCGTCCAGTAATCTGTACCGATGTCGGTCTGGACAACCCTATACGCCGAGAGGGCTACCCAGTAGTCCTGGTTCTCCGTCCCCATCGGGGCAACTAAGGTGGCGGACAGATTTCGCAATCCCTGCTTCATTACGGTTTCAAGAGACCCCTCTTGCGGGTCGTACTGAAACTCCTTGTGAGCAAGGTTTCCGTCCTCATTGCCGATATCAACGGCAATCAAAATGTCCACGAAAAACCCCGTTCCAATCGGCAACCGTTCTGGCACCTTGATTTGCCGTTGCGACCCCATAGCCCCCACAACAAACCCAAAAACTGCGATAACGAGAGAAAGAAACGTTTTCATGATTTCTAACTCCTTTCTTTTTTTGTTGATTGTGTTGTGAAGTCTTTGTCGCAACCCACCAAGGTAGCAACGCGAACTTCGGAAAGTATTGAAGACGACTTAACGAGCCACCGTTTACGGTAACTTCATTTCAAACATCCTCTGATAAGAATTGTAGCAGGAAACGCGGCAAAGTCAATACTGAACAGGGTTTTGGAGATTTTGTCAAATATTCCCCGTCCCTTACAAAATAAGGATATTTCATCGCCTCTTTTTGACTCGTTCATGACTGTCAACTGTTTATCCACAATTTGAGAAAAAACTTGCATATCGAGAGGCACTTTGGTATTATCTGAAAGTTGAAGTTCGCCTGTCCGGCGGACTCATTTTTTTACAAATAATAAGAATTATTTTCTATACGAACATACTAATTGGTACTTAATATACGAACAGTTACGAAAATTTTCGTATTATTTCGTATATTTTCTCAATTCGTATTTTCGTATATTTAATTACCATGTTTGATTTAAAAGTCATCAATTCGGTTTTAGACCAGCTTGAAGAAGAGCGGGGTATTCCGCGTGAGAAAATACTCGAAGCTATCGAAGCGGCGCTGGCCACCGCCTATAAAAAAGAGTACGGCAAAAAAGGTCAGATTGTAAGGGCCAAATTCGACTTGAGCTCCGGCGCTACCGAATTCTTTCAGGTAAAAGTCGTAGTTGACGACACCAAGGTCATCATGCCGCCGGAAGACCCCGAGGCGGAACCAGTCGAGCGTTCGCCGGAAGATGAGCGCATCTTTTTCAACTCCGAACACCACATTCTGATTGACGACGCCAAAAAAATTAAAAAGGACGCGATTCTTGACGACGAAATCATCTTCCCGCTTGAAGCCAAGGGAGATTATGGCCGCATCGCTGCCCAAACCGCCAAACAGGTCATCATTCAGAAAATCCGCGAGGCGGAGAAGGTGTCCGTAATGGGAGAATACGGCAAGCGTGAAGGCGAAATCGTCACCGGAACTGTTCAACGTCTTGAACGAGGCAATATCTTCGTCGACATGGGACGCACCACCGGTATTTTACCCTTTGAGGAACAAATTCCGGGGGAGCGTTACCGCCAAGGCGAGCGTGTCCGCGCCTATCTATATAGAGTGGAGGAAACCCCGCGCGGCATTTTCCTCAAGCTTTCCCGTTCACACCCCAAATTTCTTGAAGAGCTTTTCAAAATAGAAGCACCGGAAATCGCCAATAAAACCGTAGAAATCAAGGCGGTCGCCAGAGAAGCCGGCTCCCGCACCAAAATCGCCGTTGTGTCGCACGACACTCACATTGACCCTGTCGGCTCACTAGTCGGCCAGCGCGGTGTGCGTGTTTCCACGGTTATGTCGGAACTTGGAGGTGAAAAAATCGATATTATAGAGTGGTCGGCTGAGCAAAAAAAGTTTGTCGAGGACGCCCTCTCCCCCGCCAAAACCATTTCCGTCACCTTAAACGAAGCTGAACACAAGGCTGAAGTCTTGGTAGCCGAAGACCAGCAATCCCTCGCTATCGGTAAAGGCGGACAAAACGTACGACTTGCCGCCAAACTCACCGGCTGGAAAATCGACATTCAAAGCGGCGGTGGAAACACGGTTGAAGAAGCGGCACCTCAAACGGAATAGCCCAAAACGACATGATTGGCACCATCCCGCAAACAATTTGCGAGATGGTGCCCATCTAGCAATAAATTATTAAGATGAGTAATATGTACTGAATCAATTACAAATAACGATACGTATCATGAACCAAGCACTTATTTTTTCTCTCTTAAGTTCTCTGGCGGCCATTGTATACGGCGGTTTTCTCGCCACCTCGATTCTAAAAAAAGGCAGCGGTAGCGCCAGAATGCAAGAAATCTCCCAAGCGATTATGCTTGGAGCCAAGGCCTATCTGAACCGTCAGTACAAGACCATTGCCCCCATCGCGGTGATTCTCTTTATTGTATTGTGGTACCTTTTGAACATTACAACCGCCCTTGGTTTTGTCGTCGGCGCGGTTTTTTCGGCTGTAGCCGGTTACGTCGGTATGAATGTATCGGTCCGAGCCAACGTTCGCACAACCGAAGCGGCCAAGAGTGGCATGGCGGCGGCTCTTCGAGTGGCCTTTGACGGCGGTTCCGTTACCGGACTTCTCGTCGTCGGCCTTGGTCTTTTGGGAGTAGCCGGTTTTTACGCGATTTACCCCGACATCAAAGCCCTCATTGGTCTCTCCTTCGGCGCAAGCTTGATTTCGGTGTTCGCGAGACTTGGTGGCGGTATTTTCACCAAGGCAGCCGACGTCGGCGCCGACCTTGTCGGTAAAGTGGAAGTTGGCATTCCCGAAGACGACCCGCGAAACCCCGCCGTTATCGCCGACAACGTCGGTGACAACGTCGGTGACTGCGCCGGTATGGCGGCCGACCTTTTCGAAACTTACGCGGTCACGACTGTCGCGGCCATGTTTCTCGGTTCGCTTATTTTTGTAAATTTTGACGGTGCGCTTCTCTATCCGCTAGTCCTCGGCGGTGTCGCTATCATCGCTTCAATCATTGGCATGTGGTTTGTCCGGCTGGGAAAATCCGGAAACATTATGAACGCCTTGTACAAAGGTCTTGCCGCCTCGGGCATTCTGTCAGCCGTTGCGTTTTACCCTGTTACGAAGTGGCTCATGGGTGACAACAGTCTGTACAGCGTCAATGCCCTGTTCATCTGTAGTCTGGTAGGGCTTGCGGTCACAGCGCTTCTTGTCGTCATCACCGAATACTACACGTCGACCGCCTACGCTCCGGTCAAATCAATCGCCAAAGCCTCGGAGTCCGGTCACGGTACCAACGTCATTCAAGGTTTGGCCATCTCGCTTAAGTCAACGGCACTTCCTCTTCTTACGATAGTTGCTGGGATTCTTGTCACCTATCACTACGCCGGACTCTACGGTATCGCGGTAGCGGCCGTTTCGATGCTTTCAATGTCCGGAATCATTGTGGCCATTGACGCTTACGGTCCAATCACCGACAACGCCGGTGGTATCGCCGAAATGTCCGACTTGCCGGAAAACGTTCGCGAAATTACCGACGCTCTCGACGCTGTCGGCAACACCACCAAGGCCGTGACCAAGGGTTACGCTATCGGCTCGGCCGGTCTTGCCGCTCTCGTACTCTTCGCTTCGTACACGCAGGAATTCGTGGCTCTCGGCAAACATTTGGTATTCAGCCTTGAGGACCCGAAAGTAATTGTCGGTCTTTTCTTAGGAGGCCTGCTTCCCTACTACTTCGCGGCGCTCTCAATGGAATCGGTGGGCAAAGCGGCCGGTGCCGTTGTCGACGAGGTCCGGAGACAATTCCGAGAAATCAAAGGTATTATGGAAGGAACGGCGAAGCCGGATTACGCGAAGTGTGTTGATATCGTAACTTCCGCCGCCATCAAAGAAATGATTTTGCCGGCCTTAATTCCGGTTGTAGTACCGATTGTCGTCGGTTTCACTTTGGGACCGGTAGCTCTCGGGGGACTTCTTGTCGGTAGTATTGTGACCGGACTCTTCGTCGCCATTTCCATGACCTCCGGAGGAGGCGCGTGGGACAACGCCAAGAAACATATTGAAAAAGGTAACCACGGCGGCAAGGGCGGTCACGCTCACAAAGCCGCGGTCACGGGAGACACTGTCGGAGACCCGTATAAAGATACAGCGGGTCCTGCCATCAATCCTATGATCAAGATATTGAACATTGTCGCGCTATTAATGGTTAGCTTGCTAGTCTAGAAAACAAATGAAGAAAAAGGGGCGCCCTTTGCAACAAAGGGCGCCCCTTTTTTGTGCAAATTAAAAAGGCCCGAACTTCGGACCCTTTGAAAACCACGGGTTAGGCCTTACCTGTCATGACGTTTGCATCAATAAAGGTCAGAATCCCGCTGCCCGTTGGAGCAACCAGCACCCTAAAGCCTCGCCCTTCATTCTCCCCCGTAAACTGCCTACTGACTTCAATGCCCGCGGGAAGTTTCTGAAAGGTGCAGGCCTTATCGACCCATAAGGTTTCTTTCCGGCCTCTCTTCCCTTTGTGTTCGATGCTTATTCCGGCTATGAAACCTCGTCTCACCTTATCGAGCTCAAGGTAGTCGGCCTTTATTTCTGTCGTATTTTGCATATTTCTCCTTTGTTCAAAACGATTTTCATACTAACATAATAATTTCCACTCTACAAATAAGGTTCGACCTTAAATCTGCAGAAAGGCTCAAACTTGTTTTCGTTTTGCTATACCCTACACCCCATACCCTACACCCTGCTTCTTGGGGCATACCCCCACACCAACTTTGGCGGAAAAGTTGGTGTGGGGGTATACTATATGTATGGACGAAACTAAAGTCGGTGAAAAATTTCTTCCCAACCCGCTCGACACGCCGGAAATCTTGACTGCACAATTGGAAAAGCCACTTCTCAGCACGGAAGATTTTATAAAGACGACTCCTCACCACGAACTGAAAAATATGTTCGGCGCGGTACCGGATAAAGCACCGGAACCAAAAAGCCCAACACCTCCGCCTCCCCCCGCACCCAAACCTCCAGTTCCAAAAATTACACCCGCCACAGAAACGCCGAAAATTTTCGTACCGGCCGTTAAAGCTTCAACCAAACGAGAAACTCCCACTCCGCCAACAACGAGCCAAGCGACAGTGAAGCCGAAACGGTCGCTCGGTAAATTTATCCTCGGACTGTTGGTTATGATTCTTATCCTCCTCGTTGGCCTATATATCTGGGGTGGCATCTTGAAAGACAGAGGCGTGTCTCCGACAATCGAAACTCTCTCGCAGTAAAATTAAAACTTTACCCCCACACCAATCCGCCGCGGCGGATTGGTGTGGGGGTTTACTTTCATAAGACTAAACTTGCCGAATCGCTTGAAAATAGTGTAAACTGCTCAAACTGAATTTTCTTTATTCGTATATTAATACAGATTAGTATTTCGTATTATCCATGAAACCATACACACTCATCGGCGAAAAAAACTTACCCGAATCGGAACTCGAAATCGAAGTGGAAATTTCTTATGAAACACTGGCGACGCACCGTGCGGCCGCAATCAAAAAAATTGCGCCGAGTGTTTCGGTTGCAGGTTTCCGTATCGGCCACGTGCCGGAAAATATCCTTGTCCAAAAAGTGGGCGAAATGGCGATTCTCGAGGAGGCCGCCCACAACGCTGTCGAAAAAACTCTTTCCGAAATTCTCGGCGAAAAGAAAATTTCGATTCTCGGAGAGCCGCGAGTTTCGATTACGAAACTCGCGGCTGGCAATCCTCTCGCTTTTAAAATTACCGTATCCGTCCTGCCCGAGGTAAAACTCCCCGACTACAAAAAAATCGCCGCGACGGAAAACACCAAGAAGCCGGAAGAAATTTCGGTTTCGGAAAAAGAAGTAACTGACTTTATAGAAAACATTCGCAAGGGTTACGCCCACTCGACCGCCCCGACGCCCGAAGGGGTCGGGGTCCCGACTTCCGACGTCGGGAAAAGCGTCGGGGAAAACTTGCCCGAACTCTCCGACGAGTTTGTGAAAAAATTGGGAGATTTCAAAGACGTAGCCGACTTCAAGGTAAAAATCGCGGAAAATCTCCGCCACGAAAAAACACAAAAAGCCCGTGAGAAAAAGCGACTCTCCCTTGCCGAAGCGGTACTCAATAAAACCGACGTGGCTGTTCCAAAAGCCTTGATTGAAAGCGAGCTGGCAAAACTTCTGGCGCGGTTTCACGACGACATCACCCGCATGGGCATGAAAATGGAGGATTACCTGAAGCACATCAAAAAGAGCGAGGAAGACATGAGAAAAGAGTGGCGACCCGACGCGGAAAAACGAGGGAAACTCCAGATGGTGTTTGACACCATCGCTATAACTGAAAAAATCGAGGCGCCAAAGGAGGCGGTGGAACTGGAAGTGAAACATCTTCTTGAACACTACAAAGACGCGGAACCCTCCCGAACCCGCGCTTATGTAACCATGATGATGACCAACGAAAAAGTCTTCGAGTTTCTCGAATCACAAAAATAATCGACAGCGGCGCTGACTGAAAAACTAAGGCCTGACGACTTTGGTCAAAAAATTAATGTAACCTATCTCAAGCGATAGCTTGAGATAGGTTACATCGCATGAAACAAAAACAACAAAACGCTGGGGCACTCACCCCAGCTCGAATTTTTTCTTCAAAAGTTCTTCGTTATCTATGTGCGTCGCCTCGATATAGTGTATGCTGTCACCGAGAAACAGGTGCTCCTTCATAAAGTCAATCTCGTCTTTGCATGGAAACGGTAAAACAAATATTGATTTTTGGTACGGGAAAAACCCCAGCTCTTTTAACCTGACGACAAACAGATCTCTGCTTCTCTTTCTGTTTTCTTTAATGTCATATGTCACCAAACGCCAAAGGCCGTCCCACCGTTTAGGCGCTTCAATTTTCATATCCTCAAAATCGTACTGCAACGACCTCTTCTTCCCCTTTTCTGTTATTTCAATCACCTCCGCGCCGTCTTTATAATAAGAGCTGACATATTTTGCTTTTTTAAGAGTCCCGACAGAGCGCATGAACTTGCGCTTGTCGCCTCTGAAATAATTCGTAATTAATTGAGCAGCGTACGGAGAAGACAGAACCAGCACCACGCCCCCAGCAACCAAAAGCGACTTGAGAATAATTTTGGCGATTTCTCCTTTCGAGTATTTCTTTTTGTCTTTTTTTTCGGCCATATACTTGTACGTCCGCTATCCGTACAGTAAAAATAATGACGCTATTGATTGTAACACATCTGTAGCGATAGCTTGGTTTGTGTTACACACAAATTAACCCGAAAGTTCTTAGGGAAACAATCTTGCTAGGTTTTCGGACACATGTCCCACATATACTGAAACCATGTGCGGAAAGAATCGGCAAGATTTTTATTCACAATAGTCGTAAACGTAATTTCTTCGTCTGTGCCAACTTTTCCGAGAGACAAATGATGCAGAATATTCACTCGGTCACCAAAAATATCGACCCCAGAAGTAGTCGCGTATTTTTTCGGCAAAAATTTATAGTTCTTACCCACCTCCTTGATAATCGGGTGATTGCTTTCCTTTACGTCATAATCAAAAAGATGGTACATCGGTATTTTTTTTCTTTTGAGCTGTTCCAAAAATCCAGGAATAAAAGATTTTACCCGTTCGTCCAGCCACGCGCCTTGCGCGGCAATAGAATAAAACGGCTCCCCAGTTTTTATAATATCCCGCATATACTGTTTCCACCCCTCCTTGCCCCGATAAGTATGCACGCGGTAAGTGGACGGGGTACTGAAGTGAAGTTTCTCAAGTTCCGGCAGAGCCTTGTCCACCGCCTCCAATTTCTCAATCACTATCTCTGTAAATTTTTTCGGCTCGCACGCCTGATATTTATTTTCCACCGATTCGACAATTTCAAACACAAGACCTTTTTCCATAAGACGGTTCAATGAATCGTACACATTCCGCCGATGCACGCCTGATTTCTCGGAAATAACACCCACGCCAACCTCACCCTGTCGAAGCAGAGTTTCATAAATCTTGGCCTCGTTTTTTGATAAACCCAGCGATTGAAGCAGTTCTTGGTGGTCCATCCCGTTAGAAGCAGATCGCGATCTCACAACAAATCACAGATCTAACTTTAATTAAAAATAATCTGCAAAACCCTCCTCCCCCGCTAATATTCCACCGCGATCGCGGCTTCTAACGGGATCCATTCCTAAGTATACCCAAGGCCGTATATTTGTAAAGGTGGTAGTTGCCACTCGCGAGTCCTGTTTGCCACTCGCAATAAAAGATTTAAGGTTATGGGCGGAAAAGTCGGAAAATCAACAAAAAAGGAAACCGTATGCCACTACGCAGGGATACTGAACTAAGTCAGTTCATTGACAACGCCGCATTTGCCAGGCACCTCAAAAACAACGACTTCGCCGCAAAGGTAAATGCCGACCCAGCCAACGTCAGTCGATGGCGACGGGGTCTTCTCTTGCCACCAATGGAGAGATTACCCTTAATCGCCAAAGTGTTGAAAATTGACATGGAAAAGCTCACTCAGCTTTGGAGAAAGCAAAAATACCCGACAAGAGACAGAGAAACGTTGTCAGAAGTCGCGCAGAAACCGAGTAAGTTGAAAGTTCGACTGCTTCTTACTTTTAACGACGGAAACAGATTTCTCGGCCAAACACTTCCCGAAGTCGAAGTGAATGACTGCGAGGATTTGCAACGTGTAGTGATTGAGGTGTATCCGGGAACAAAGCACAATTTGTACGGAATACCGACCAGAGCATCAAGTGTCCCGACCCTTCTTACGCTCCCCTCCTTGAGAGAGGGGTACGGCCCCGACACATTCGTGAAAGTGATGCAAATAGTTCTGTTGCCGACGTAACAGACTCAAACTTAAGAAGAAAGATACGTTATGAACGCAAAGAAAAAGTTTAAGCTTGAAACACGAATTATTCGCTTGTCCCGCAAATATGGGCCAACCGATCAAAGAACATTGGCAATAAAAAACGAACTGGCTCACCTTACCGGAGACCGACATTCACAAGTTATGCCCGACCACGGTTTGTCGAGAGCGTCTTATTGGTTTACAGGAATCAGATTTTGAAGAAAAACAAGGTTCAGTATGCAGCCAACCAAAATTGAGGACATTCAATGAATACACAAGAACTGGAAGATGAAGTCGTGCGCCTGACTGCAGAGTTAGAAAAAGAGCGTCGCGCAACTACCGCGTTAAAAAAACAAATCGTGGGAATGAAGGAACAGGAAGTCGCAATGACCTCGCTATTTCGCTCGGCACAACCAACAACCGCCGGTCGGGCAGCTCTCGCACAAGCAACGAGCCGAGCAAGCGAGATTTGCCAATAAGTTCATCTCGAGGCGACCAGCAACGGCCGCCTTTTTATTTTGGCAAAACTGCCTAATTCTCTGCTAGTTTTTTAATTTTTAGTATTTTGTGCCGTGTAACCTAACATAAGCGATAGCTTGTGTTAGGTTACCTAAGAAAAAAATGGAAAAAAGAAGTCCCTACAAAAGCAACAGAGACGACACCGCTATGGCCGCCGTTTCGGCGCGGAGGATTTGGGTGCCGAGAGAAATGAGCGGAATTTTTTTATCCTTGAGAAGGGTGAGTTCCTGCTCACTCCAGCCACCCTCCGGACCAATCAAGACACCGAGTGCGTTGGTAGTTTCAAAATCTTTGTGCGTCCAAGGTTTCCCCGACGGGTCGAAAGCGACATAGGGAAAGTGATAGGTTGATAAAAGCTCTTCCAATTTCATCGGCTCGTACAGCGATGGTAATGTCCCCCTCCCCGACTGCTCCGCCGATTCCTTCACGATTTTTCTTGCTCGAACAAGATTTAGTTTCTTCGCCACTGTGCGATGTGTAATGACTGGCCGAAAATGCGATACGCCCAGCTCAGTCCCCTTCTCCAATATCCATTCAAACTTATCGGTTTTAATAAGTGCTTGAAAAAGAAAAATTTCTTTCTTCGGGAGAAATTTATTTTTCCGCTTTTCAATAATCACAAACTCCGCTTTCAAATAGTTTAGCGTCGTAAATTGTGCCGTGTATTCAAAACCGGAGTTGTCCAAAAGCATCACAATCGCTCCGGTGTTCAACCTAAATACCTGCCGCCACTGATGTATCAAATCCGAGTCCGATATTTCAATCCGACTCCGGTCCCCGATCTTTTCTTCTATAAAAAAGTTATGTAATCTCATTTTAAAAATCTACCAATTCTTTTCATAACTATGTTGTATATATCGCGGCGATGCCCGATTGCCCACACGGTCACTTCTGTTCTACCGATAATGAAAATAATCCGATAATCACCGACACGCAATTTTCTACAACCAACGAGGGAATGCCGCAACGGCTTCCCGAAAATATCCGGCTGCGTAGTCAATTTTGTTTCAATCGCTTTTTGGATGCGTAGACGCCACTCAGAGGAAAGTCTCGGAACATCCTGCGTATCCACGGCACAATGATAGCGAATGACAAATCGAAAGCTCATTTACGTTTTTTCCAAACTTTCTCGTGAGAAACAAAACGGGGTGTCTTAGCTCGTTCGCGAACAATAGCGTCCCATACCGCGTCTTCCTCCCACTCAATAGCTTGCGCCAAAAGAGCCCCCGCTTTAGTAGCTTGCGGGACATCATCACGCAAAGCAAGCTTGGCAATCGCACGCTCAATGTCTTTTGACACGCTTATGTTGATTCGTTTCTTTAATGTAGGCATACTGACAGTGTACCAAAAGTGTTCCACTAAATCAACTGGAAAAATGGCAAAAAGAAAAGCCCGACACCGAAGTGCGGGCTTGCTGAAATTCTAAACCTCTAAACCCCAGTGATATATTTTTCGCCAACTTCGTCAAAGGTTCCCTCCTCTCGGCGAACACCTTCGACAACTTGGCAATAATCGTGAACCGCCGAAAGTATTACCGCGACCGCAGTAACCTCAAGAAGTTCGCGACCATTCATTTCGGGTCCGTAAACATTAAGATTGTACCTTAGAAGTTCGTACGGGGTCTTACGAAAAGTTTTTCTGCAAACTTCTCCCGGCTTGAGTCCAAACTCAATGACCTTGCCCAAAGTGGCAGCTTTCATCCGCCTTACGCTTTGGAAAGTTTCTTGAATCATCTCGTTGTCCTCGTAGATTAAAAGCGAGAAAGGTTCACCTTTGCCTACTTGCCGAGGTGTTTGATTTGTCAGTTTAATGTCCACAATGTCACCGGGGTCCATTGTTGGCTCTAACATGGCATCTTTGAGCATCGAGTTTATTTTTTGTGACTCGCTGGAACAAACCCTGCCGAGCATCTGCCGACCAAGATTTACAATGTACTCCGCATCTACTTTTCTCATTTTTATCTCCTTTCAGAAGATTTCCCGCTACCATTGTGGCTCGCTACTCCCGATGAAATTCAGAAGCGTCACGAGGTGAGCCCGAGAGGAACCCACTAACGGCCCGACAAGCTTTCGCAATGTCGATAGAAATATAATACATGAAAATCAAAACTTGTCAAATTAATCCCCTTTTGCTATACTTCCCTGTATGAAAAACACTCTGAAAAACGGCTCTGTCCGTGTCATTATTTTCAAAGACAAAAAGGATTGGGTTGGTGCCGTGCTTGAACTGAATATCGTAGAAAGCGGTGACAACCCGCAAACACTCATGTCTTCTTTGGAAGAAGCGATACAAGGATATGTCTGTGTTGTGGCCAAAGAACGTCTAGATGAAAGCTTGCTCAATCAAAAACCGAATCCCGAGTATGAAAAAATGTGGAACGATTTTACGCTTCACCGCCATACTAAACCTACTCCGAGTATCTACAGCGCGAACATTCTTTCGCTTCACGCCCTTACACGATAAAAACTATGCCGCGCGGACTCCGCAACTGGACGTTCAAAGACGTCGTAAATTTTCTAAAAAACCGCGGGTTCGTTTATAGTTACACACACGGAAGCCACCACTTTTACTTTAGACCGGATAAGTCAAAACTCTCGCCAGTATGCGTTGCTTTCCATGGCAGACGTGCGATTAAGATATGGGACATGAAAAGCATTGTGGAGCAATCCGGTATACCGCTCAAAGATTGGGTTGAAAAATAAGAGGTTTTCCTGTTATACTCTCCGCATTATTCGTGACTCTTGAGTCTTTATTCTTAAATCTATTCCTATGCTTATACCAACGGTTATAGAAAAATCCCAATTCGGTGAACGCGCTTATGATATTTATTCAAGGCTTCTGCGGGAAAATATTATTTTTCTTGGCGGAGCCATTGACGACCATGTCGCGAACATTGTCATCGCCCAACTTTTGTTTTTGCAATCCGAAGACCCGAAAAAAGATATTTCGCTCTATGTGAACTCGCCAGGGGGTTCCGTGACAGCAACTCTCGCCATCGTGGACACCATGAACCACATCAAGAATGACGTCTCAACTGTTTGTGTTGGCATCGCCGCCTCCGGCGGCGCAATTGTGCTTTCTTCCGGTAAAAAAGGTAAACGCTATGCCCTACCGAACGCCGAAGTGATGATTCACCAACCGCTTGGAGGTGTTGAAGGCCAAGCCTCGGATATCGCGATTACCGCAAAGCAAATTTTGAAGACCCGCGAAAATTTGAACAAGATGCTTGCCAAAAACACCGGAAAACCTTTCTCCCAAATCGAAAAAGACGTTGAACGCGATTTCTACATGGACGCCGGCGAAGCCAAGGAGTATGGGGTCATTGATGAAATCTTGAAGTAGCCTAGCCTCTATACGAAAATACGAATTGGGAAGGTATACGAAACGATACGAAAAAGACTGCGTGTCGGGAAAATTTTCGTATTTTTTCGTATATTCGTTTCCTTTCGTATCTTCGTACAACCCTTTACAAAAACGGCTCTTTCTTATAATATAAGGATATTAACAATTGTTTAATCATGATTTTGTTTTTTACTTTTACGGCTAGTGTTTTCTTTTTAGAAATTCTCAAGAGAAGCCTTATGTTGCAACAAAAACTGGAAATGGTTAGTCTGACAACAAAAGTCTAAAACAAGGTCTATTTAGGACCATGTCATTAAAAATAGTAGTGTTGCTCGCGAGCCTCGTTGGCATCGTGGGCGTTGTGCTTGGCTACTATCTCCGTCTCATCATTTCGTTGGGTAAACGCGGCTCAATGGAACTTGAGATAAAGGAGATGATGCTGAAAGCTCGAGAAGAAGCTAAAAAAATAACCGAGGGGGCGGAGGCCAAAGCCAATGAGGCTCTTGCGACAGCTCGTTCGGAAATGAAAGAACGTGAAGAGAAACTTAAAAAATCCGAGGAACGTATAATTAAAAAAGAAGATACGCTCGACCAGCGCCAAACGGATATAGACAAGGAAGTCGAAAATATCAAGGTAAAAATTGCGGAGGTAAAAACTGTCAAAGAAAAAGTAGTGGCTCTTGAAGTGAGCAAACAAGGCGAGTTGGAAAAACTGGCGCGTCTTTCCGAAACCGAGGCAAAAGCCGAACTTATCAAAAGCGTCGAGAAACGGTACGAGGAAGACCTGCTCGTTCGCATGCAGAAGTTGGAAAAGTTTGGTGAGGAACAACTCGAGCGAAAAGCTCAGGGTATTTTGTCCTCGGCTATTCAACGTTTGGGTAATTCCGTGTCGGCAGATGTGTTGACCACCATGGTTACCATTCCAAACGACGAAATAAAGGGTAAAGTCATTGGCAAAGAGGGTCGCAATATCAAGGCCTTCGAACGAGCCACGGGAGTTGAAGTAATCGTGGACGACACCCCGGGTGCTATTACTATCTCCTCATTTGACCCCGTCCGCCGACAGGTGGCCCGCGTCGCGCTTGAAAATTTGATTCTCGACGGCAGAATTCAACCGGCCAAAATCGAGCAAATGGTTGAAAAGGCTCACGAGGAAATCAACAAAATCATCAAAGAAAAGGGTCAGCAAGCAGTCTACGAGTGTGGAGTGCTCAATCTCGACCCGCGCATTGTCGCCATTTTGGGACGACTCCACTTCCGTACGAGTTACGGTCAGAATGTTCTTCAGCATTCGATTGAAATGGCGCATATTGCCGGCATCCTCGCCGAGGAACTCAAGGCCAGCGTACCGATAGCAAAAGCGGGTGCGCTTCTTCATGACATTGGAAAAGCGGTTGACCACGAAGTACAAGGCACTCACGTTGAAATCGGTCGCCGCATCTTACAGAAATTCGGCGCGGACGAGGCTATTGTCAAAGCCATGCAGGCTCACCACGGCGAATACCCTTACGAAACTATCGAATCTATCATTGTTCAAACGGCCGACGCCATCTCCGGTTCACGGCCGGGCGCCCGTCGCGACAGTGTAGAAAACTATTTGAAACGCCTCGGCGACCTCGAAGCTATTTCCAAATCATTCCCCGGTGTCGAAAAAGCCTACGCCCTTCAAGCCGGCCGTGAAATACGCGTCTTTGTCACTCCAACCGAAATTTCCGACCTTGATGCCAAAAAAATGGCTCAAGAAATCGCCGGAAGAATTGAAAAAGAACTTAAATACCCAGGCGAGATTAAAGTTACTGTTATAAGAGAGCTTCGCACCATAGAATACGCAAGGTAGTCAAGAGAGATTCATGATTTAGGATTCAAGATTCAAGAATAAAAACCAACCAGCCCTGTTTCGCGAAGCGAAACAGGGCTGGTCTCTTAAATTTTGACAACTTCAGTAAATAGTATTACAAAAAAATGTGAATTTTCACTCCGTTGCGTAAAAAACGGCTTATTATATAATAATCATAGTTGGTTTTATAAGTATTTAACAAGGTCGAATTTTTAATAATTTTATAAATACGGAATCGCGATTTACACACGTTCTTGAATGTCTTATTCGTAGCCATTCGTAGATTCGTATAATTCGTAGATTCGTATGTTAATCTCATGAACAAACAAGCAATCGCAGACGCAGTCCACGCTGTTTTGGGAGGCACCAAGGTTCAAGCGGAACAGGCCGTAGACGTTATGGTTGACTCAATCGTCAAGACCCTCAAGGCCGGTGGCGAAGTGTCAATCGCTGGCCTAGGTATTTTCTCAGTCAAGGCTCGCGCCGCGCGCCAAGCTCGCAATCCTCGCACAGGCGAAACATTGCAGGTTCCGGCCATGAAGGTTCCTAAATTCCGCGCCGCTAAGGGTCTCAAAGAAGCAGTTCGATAGTCTTTTTCTTGTCTGCGCAGGCAAGATAAACACTAAACCCGCCAGTACTCTGGCGGGTTTAGTGTTTATCTTAACGTTTACCTTGCACACCTGTTACACTTCTGTTACACTTAATACATGCCCACCATAAAACAAAGAATAAATATAACGGCGGACAAGGATATGGAATCAATACTGCGACACGCCGCCAAACGCGACAAAATGTCCATCTCATCAAAGGCGGTTGAGCTTATTCGCTTTGCCCTAGAACTGGAAGAGGATTTGTACTTTGGAAAAATCGCTGAAAAGCGAGCCAAAGAAAAAGTAACCTATATAAGCCATGAGAGAGCTTGGAGAAGCTTCGGCAAATAACAATTTTCTACGTTATCATCCCGCCGTCGTATCACACGACATCCCCAAGCTTGATTTTGAAACGGGACAACGTATTAAGAAAGTGATCAAGAATAAGCTCGCCATCAATCCCCTTCTCTATGGGAGCCCCCTTCATGGCATACTAAAAAGATTATTCAAAATTCGTGTCGGAGATTTTCGCATAATTTATGCAATTGAAAAATCATCCGCTACCATCCTCGTCATTGATCACCGAAAAGATGTTTACAGAACCGCGGGGGCAAGGCTGAATTAGCATAAATAAAACCCCGCGCATTTCTGCACGGGGCTCACGATTTGTCCAAGAACAAGGTGATTGGTTACAAATCGATAGTACCCTTGTGGTATTGGAGTTTGTAATAGGCATATCTCCGTTGCCTTTGGCAGACCTACTACCTCACCATATGTAGTCATCTGGCTCGTTATTGTAAACTTTCGATTTTGGTGGCGGATCATAATACTCGTCATCGTCTAGTCTACTCATAAAAGCCCAGAAAATACTAAGTGGTCCAAACATTATACACAAACAGAAGCGTACAATTTCCAATAACCTCCCAAGACTCCTGCTAAGCCAAGTATTTGGGCTCCCGTAGATTTCTAGATTTAAGTGCCATTCGATTCTCCCCAAATCAATTATCCTCCTAGAAAACCTCGACATTGAATAGAGGTAACCGAACAACCCACTCAAAATCCACAGGGTTAGAACCGCACCTATAAGCATATTAATCATAATTTTCTTTTCTTTCGATATTTTTGTTTTCAAAGATCGTCTTGTTTCACCATTTCGGAATCACCCTTCACGGCGACCATCCTCCTGTTAGAATCTCCACGACCATACCTGCCGATAGGACTGCTTGGATTAAGGCAATCCAAAACATAAGTTTTTCCTTTTCCTTTTGACGAAACAACCCATGCGCGGTAACACCCCAACAAACTGTTGCTAACACACCCCAAATTACGAAATCCCAAAACCGTTTGAAACAGTTGCCAACTCCAAAACCCGCAGTCCTCTGCGGTTTTTGCGTGTGCATTACGAGATGAAAGAAACACGAAACAATTACTGACGAAACTTTAC
>Ga0209211_10005228_pt1 | contig 19577 bp, 21 predicted proteins | sample RifGroA2_FD_183992 | JGI IMG/M metagenome (GOLD analysis project Ga0209211, IMG submission 183992) | Groundwater microbial communities from Rifle, Colorado, USA - Groundwater A2 (SPAdes) (version 2) | ecosystem: Environmental > Aquatic > Deep subsurface > Groundwater | place: Rifle, Colorado...
AGTTGTAGGTATCTAAGATTAATTGCCCTAAAGGGCACTTTCTGGCTAAAGCAGAAAGCAAAAGACATCGTAGAATTTAAAAAAATACTCAATCAACAGGTATTTGTTAAAAACGCAAAAGTTTAGTTATCAAAAAGTTTATATATAGCTTAAGTACATAAGTACTCATGGTACTAAAATTCGAGCTTGAAGATGAATTGGAGCATAAATTCAGGGAAACTGCGATGAAGAAATATGGATATATGAAAGGCTCGCTGCAAAAGGCGAGCAGGGAAGCCCTAAGAAACTGGGTTAATCAGCAGCCGAGCAAAATCCCTAAAGTAGACGACCCATTTAAACTAGTAGAAGGTATTTTAAGCCATCTAAAAGGGGAAAAAACATCTGTCCAGCTGCAGCATGAGGCTAAGAAACTATGGGCGAAAAAGTATTTGTAGATGCAAATATCTTTCTTGAGATTTTTCTTAAAGATTCAAAATCAGAAGAATGCAAAGACTTTCTTAAATCCCTGAAAGATGAAAACAAAACGGCATTCACAACAGATTTTTTAAGCTACATCTGCATTTTGGTTATACAAAATAATCTGAAGGAATCTAAATTTATAAGGGATGCTATAATCTTTTTTAGCTATTATGAAGATTTAGTTATATTGAGGCCTTCTTTCGACGAATTATACAGCGCAGGCGAAATTATGGACAATGATAAATTAGATTTTGACGACAGCTTGGTTGTTGCATGCATGAGAAAATATGGGATTAAGGAAATTGCATCCTTAGATAAGCATTTTGATAAAATTAAGGATATCAAAAGAATTATCTAGTTTTTAGTTTGCTGATAACTTCCTCAACACTCAGCATTTCTTCTTTGCCTGTCTTCATATCCCTCAGTTTAACCTTTTTCTTGTCCAGCTCATCCCTTCCGGCAAAAATCACGAAGGGAATCCCCAAGGAATTGGCATAGCTTAAATTTTTGCTCGGCCCTTTGCCCATCAGGTCAATGTCTGTATTAATCCCATTATCCCTTAATTTCTTTGCAATTCCCAAGCCCTCTCCCAGCGTCTGTATAGGTATGACATAGACTTTTGCAGTTGTTTTCTCTATTGCCACTTTTCTCTCCATCAATGCATCGTAAATCCTGTCCAATCCAAAGCTTATGCCGACAGCAGGCATCTCTCCTTTTCCAAGAAATGAGCCTATCATCTTGTCGTACCTTCCCCCGCCGGCAGCAGAAGACTTGACTTTGCTGTCATTCAGCACGACCTCCATTACAGTCCCTGTATAGTATGAAAGCCCCCTTGCCAAAGAAACATCAAACTCAGCCTTTATGCCCATTATATCAAGATAGCTTAAAAGCTGCTTTATCTCGTCCAAGCCATCTGACTTTCTGATTGCATTTTCAAGCTGCCTTATTTTTTCCTCATTAGAGCCTTTTACATCAATCAAATCCAGAAGTCTTGCCGTAGTTTTTTCATCAATTACCTTTTGCTTTAGCTCATTTTTTACGGCATCAGCGCCGAATTTCTCCAGTTTATCCAAGGACAGTATCACAGGCTCAAATTTCTCCTCATTAATCCCAAAATATTTTAGAATATCATTCAGTAATTTTCTGTTGTTTATTTTTATTGCAATGTCCAGCTCCAGTTTCCTGAAGCAGGCATTTGTAAGAGAAATGATTTCAGCATCTGCAATCATATCACTGCATCCAGCAATGTCAACATCGCACTGCGTGAACTGCCTGTACCGCGCAGAAGCAATAGGCCCGTCTCTAAACACTTCCCCAATCTGGTAGCGCTTGAATGGCATTTTTAAGTTTGGATTCATCCCAACAAATCTCGCCAAAGGAACGGTTAAATCATACCTCAAAGCCAGCTCTCTTTCTCCCTGATCCTTGAACTTGAAAGTCTCCTTCAGTATTTCAGCTCCGCCTGCGTATTTCGAAGACAGAACATCATACCTCTCAATTACTGGAGTCTCAAGCGGCGAATAGCCGTAAAGCTCAAATACATTTTTCAGAGTACTGACTATCTTATCCCTCACAATTTTCTCTTCTGGAGGGAAATCCTTTGTTCCTTTTGGCAGTTGAAGTTCCATTTTTAACTAAAAAAATTTCACGCTTTGCATGAAATTTTTTCTAATATTCTACATTTGGAAAATTTTTAACCCAAAGTTAAAAATTTTCTTTATAGTTTAAATAATTATTGCTTAACCTTACCTCCACTGATTTGCTGTGGGCTTGCAAACCTTCAATTTTGCTCAATTTCATTGCAGCAGCAGCTAAATTTCCAGCCCCTTCAGCGCTAATTTTCTGATAAGTCTGCAATTTAATAAAATCTTTAACACTTAATCCACTTGTGAATCTGGCTCCTCCATTTGTCGGCAAAACATGGTTCGTGCCGGAGCAATAATCCCCAAATGCCTCTGCCGAGTACTTGCCTAAAAATAATGAGCCATAGTTTCTTAAATTCTTCATATATTTCTTGGGATTCTTGACTTGAAGTTCCAGGTGCTCAGGCGCTATTTCATTTGCGATTTTTATACCATCATTGATATTTTTAATAAAGATTATTTTTAAATTTTTAATTGACTTTTCTATAATCCTGCAGGTACTTAAACCAGCAATCCGCCTTTTAATTTCACTTTTCACTTTTTCAATCAAATTTTTTGAGTCTGCTAACAAGAATGCCCTTGAATTAATATCGTGCTCCAACTGCGCCAGCAAATCCATTGCAATAAATCTATAATCACCATATTTATCAGCGATTATCATTACTTCGCTTGGCCCTGCCAAAAAATCAATTCCGCAGTCGCCATAAACTGCTTTTTTTGCCGCAGTCACGTAAATATTTCCAGGCCCTGCAATCTTGTCAACCTTTGGAATCTGCTTTGTGCCGTATGCCATGGCTGCAATTGCCTGAGCCCCTCCAATTTTGAATATCTTGTCAGCCCCGGCCATGTCGCAGGCTACAATTGTCTCAGGTTTTATTCTTGGAGAGCATGCAATAATGCTTTTAACTCCGGCAATTTTTACAGGAATAATGCACATTAAAGCGGTGGAAGGAAGCGGATAATTCCCGCCAGGGATATAGGCTCCAATTTTTTCTATAGGGATTATTTTCTGCCCAAGCGCAGCTCCATTTTTTCTGATTTCAAAATCCCTGAACTGCTTCATCTGCCTTTTTGCAAAAAATTCTATATTTTTCTTTGCAGACTTCAGGGCTTTTATTGTTTCTCTATCAACTTGTTTGTATGCTTGTTTAATCTCCCATTTTGTAACCAGAAAGGATTTTAAGTTAATTTTATCAAATTTCATGGTGTAATATCTAATTGCAGCATCCCCATTATTTTTGACATTTTCTATTATTTTATTAACAGCTTTGTTGATTTCTTTCATCTTCTCCTTCTCCATAATTCATTTTCAATATCCTTGACCCCTATTTTATTTTTTGCCATCAAGCAAAAAATAAAATAGAATAAGTCTGATATTTCCCAAACCAAATTACTTTTATCTGTATATTTCAAAATTTCTAGACATTCTTCTTTTATTTTTTGTTTAATCTTATTTTCATTGGCTGCTATTTTTGAAGTGTAAGACTTATCTCTTGGATTTTTTATTCTATCAACTACTACATCGTATAATTCCTGAAAACTAAACCTTTTCTCATCAAAGCAGGAGTATCGCCCATAGTGGCAGGCAGCATTTTTTTGCCTGACAGTAAATAATAAAGCATCCCTATCGCAGTCATAACTGACTTTGGTAATCTCCTGGTAATTTCCGGAAGTTTCGCCTTTAGTCCAAATTCTCTTCCGGGACCTGCTATAATAGGCGGCTTTGCCCTCTTTGAATGTTTTAAATAATGACTCTTCATTGGAAAAAGCCAGCATTAATACTTGATTTTGCTCATCCTGAACAATTGTAGGAATCAATCCATTGTTCTTGTTGAAATCCAGAAGGGAAACAAATGCTTCGTCTAATTTTATCTTTTGGGTATACAAAGCCATTCCTAACTGGGAATTCACACCCAAATCTTCCAACAATTTAATTTCGCTTATAAAAGAAATGCCACCAGCTACTGTCAGCTTATTTTGCGTCAATTCCTTCAGTTTCTTTATCTTTCCGAAATCTATGCCTTTCATCAGGCCTTCCCTGTCTACATCAGTAAAGAGAAATTCACAACAATAAGGCTCCAGCTCTTTTATTAGGTCTTCTGGGGTCCTGTTAATTTTTGCAGTCCATCCTTTATTGACTACAACTCCATCTTTTGCATCAATAGCTGCTATAACTCTCTCTCTTGATAATTGCGCTAAGAATTTTGGAGCTGCTTTTGTTCCAATTATTATTTTCTTGGCACCTGCCTGCAAAATTTCATTTGCTTTTTCTATTGTTCTTATGCCTCCTCCAACCCTGCAATCGGCAATTTTGCAAATCTTTTTTATCAATTCCAAATTATCGCCTTTTCCAAAAGCAGCATCTAAATCTATGACTGCTATCTCTCCATATTTGGAAAAATCTATAGCCAGCCCTAGTACATTCTCCCGCTCCAAAACCTTTTCCTTTCCCTGCCTTAATTGGACCGCTTTTCCATCCATTAAGTCTATGCTTGGTATTATCATTTTGAATATAAAAAATTTTCAACCTTAAGTTGAAAATTTTTTCATAATCTCACCTCTACTTTCTTTTTGAACAGATATTTTTTAGCCTCTTTTATTGTGAATTTTCCATAGTGGAAGATTGAAGCACCCAGTGCCGCATCTGCCTTCCCTTTTTCAAAAACATTTTTTATGTCAGCAAGGCTGCCCGCCCCTCCTGAAGCAATGACTGGAACATTGACTGATTCTGAAACAAGCCTTGTCAGCCCAATATCATAGCCTCTTTTGCCACCATCCTTGTCGATTGAAGTGAGCAGTATCTCGCCTGCCCCAAGAGCAGCTGCTTTTTTAGCCCATTTTACTGCATCAAGCCCCGCAGCTTTTCTTCCCCCTTCAATATAAACCTCCCATTTTCTTCCTTTCTTTTTTGCATCAATGGCAACTACAATGCACTGGCTTCCAAATATCTCTGCTGCCTGCCTGATTAATTTCGGATTTTTGACAGCAGCAGTGTTTATTGACACTTTGTCAGCCCCTGCATTAAGCGCATTTCTCATATCTTCAATGCTGTCAATACCCCCGCCTGCTGTAAGCGGGATAAAAATCTGCTTTGCCACTTTCCTTATTGCCTCAGCCATTATTTTTCTTTTCTCGTATGACGCAGTGATGTCCAAAAGCACCAATTCGTCTGCGCCATCTTCATTGTATTTTTTGGCAAGCGCAACAGGATTGCCGGCATACTTCAATCTATCAAAGCTTCTGCCCTTGACAACTTTTCCGTCTTTAACATCCAAACAGGGTATTATCCTCTTTGCTAGCATTCCAACCACTTCCTTAACAGTTCTAAACCGAAATTCCCGCTTTTTTCAGGGTGAAATTGAACAGCAGTTATATTTTTGAAACTTACAGCGCTGGTGAAATTGCCATAATAGTCGGTCATTGCTGCTATTATTGACCTGTCTTCTGGAGCAGCATAATAGGAATTGACAAAATACATGTAAGAGTCAAAAAAAATGCTTCTTGACGAAGCATTTTTTTTGCAGATTATTTTGTTCCACCCTATCTGAGGCACTTTGCCTTTTTTGAATTTTACAACCTTGCCTTTGAATACGCTTAATCCTTTAACGCCAAGGCTTTCTTCGCTTTCCTCAAACAAAGCCTGCAAGCCAAGGCAGATTCCCAGGAAGGGCCTTCCGCTGCTTATGAACTCCTTAATAGGATTAATCAGCCCTTTTTTTCTCAATTCTTCCATCATAAACCCAAAAGAGCCGTCCCCTGGAAGTATCAGCTTTTCAGCCTTAGCTATTTCATCAGACATGTCTGTTATTCTGCCATCTACATTCAAGTAATCAAGCGCATTTTTCACGCTCATTAAGTTCCCTGCCCCGAAATCTATTATTGCTATCATTTTTGACATAAAAAAATTTTCAACAAAGTTGAAAATTTTTTGCGCCAATAAAGTTTTACAGCAATCCTTTAGTAGATGGTAAAACCTTATAGGCGCGCCCGTCTTTTGAGCATGCAGTTTTCATGGCTTTGGCAAATGCCTTGAACATTGCCTCGATTTTGTGGTGGTCGCTTCTTCCATCATTTGCTTTTATTGCGATATTTGCCATTAATCCAGCAGAGAACCCATAAAAAAAGTCCCCTATCAAATCCGTGTCAAGCTCTCCGCAAAATCTTCTCTTAAACTTTGCATCAAAATTAAGGAAAGGCCTTCCTGATATGTCCACTGCAGCAACAGCCAGCGCATCATCCATTGGAAAAATGAAATAGCCTGCCCTGTTGATGCCTTTTTTGTCTCCTAATGCTTCTTTGAAAGCCTGCCCTAACACGATTCCGACATCTTCTATTGTGTGGTGCTGCTCAACTTCCAAATCTCCTTTTACATTCATTTCAATATCAAAAAGCCCATGCTTGGCAAAAGACTCAAGCATATGCATAAAGAATCCTATTGGCGTTTTGATTTTGTATCTTCCTTTGCCGTCTATGCTCAGCATAACCTCAATGTCGGTTTCTTTTGTTTTTCTGGAAATTTTTGCAGTTCTCATAATATCACCACACCTCGCTTCCATTTGGCACCTTCTGTTCAGGCATTAGTAAAATCGTTTTTTTATTTTCATTAATTGTGGTAAGAAATCGCGCTTGGCTTTCGATGCCCCTAATCTTTATTGGGCTAACATCAATTTTTATCGGGACTTGTTTTCCGATTAAATAATCTCTTTCAAAATAGGATGGCACTGCCATAGCTATTTGGATAACCTTATCCCCTATATCTATTTTAACTGCGCATAACCTGTCCGTTCCGTCAACTTTTTGAACAGATATTATTGTGCCAATTTTTATTCCCAAATTTTCTTCTTTCATATTATTGCCTCCTCAACCTTATTGATATTGCTTAAAACGCGTTTTGCGCCGTTTTTTATCAGGGTCTTCCGCAATTTTGCAGATTTATCCTGAGGCGGAAGAACACCAATTGGAATTATATTTGCTGCAATTGCAGCCTTAATGTCATCTATTGCATCACCAAAATAATAGGCATCTCTATTATCCAAAATCTCCATTATTCTAAAAAATCCATCTGGATAGGGCTTCTGCCTGCCGGCATCTTCCATTGCAATAATCGCGCTGAAATAATTATTGGCATTATTTTTATTTAATAAATAAAAGGCTTCATTTCTTGGTCTTCCAGTAAGAATTGCCAATCTATATTTTTTTGACAAAGCTTTCAGAATTGATTTATCCAGCAGCCATTTTTCATTATTTCTTAATTTCAAGTAATATTGCTGAAATTTTTTTATTATTTTCTTTTTTGGAATATTTTTGCCTCTGCTTTTTATTATTGCATCAGTTAAATCCCAGTCATTGTTATAGCCGCTTTTGCTCTTATAATCCTGTACTTCCTTAACTCCAATTTTCTGTTCTGTAAAATATTCTGCTGTTTTCTTTATGGCAATCCTGTAAGATTTTGATGCATCAGCAAGAACTCCGTCAATGTCAAAAATCAGCAATGGATTGATTTTTCTTATGGCTTCTGAAATTGCTGAAATCAGCCTTCTTGTCTGTTTTCCTGCGCCTAAGGTTATTCTTACGCAGCCATAAAGCAGGGTATCGCTGCTCCTGTTCCTTACAAGAATGCCTTTTTGCCTGAGTTTTTGGCAGAAACGCTCTGCTTTGTCTCCTATTCTTAACAAAACAAAATTTGCATCGCTGGGATAATATTTAATCTGCAGGGAATCTAATGAATTGCAGAGAATCTTTTTGCTTCTTTTTACCTCCTGGATGTATTTTTTAGTATATTCTAAATTCTTTAATGCTTCAATGGCGCAAACAACAACAGCATTATTCACACTATAAGGTGATAGGGCTTTCTGAATTATGCTTATATTATCTTTATTTGATATTATATATCCAAGCCTAAGCCCTGCAAGCCCGAATGCTTTTGAGAATGTCTGTATAACAAGCAGATTGTCATACTTATTTATTAAAGGAATTGCAGTCCTGCCATAAAACTGGTAATAAGCCTCATCAATCAAGACAATGGCATTGTATTTTTGTGCCTTTTGAATTATTTTAATTATATCCCTTTCTTTAATGGACGTTCCAGTAGGATTATTTGGATTGACCAGTACTATTATTTTTGTTTTATCGCCTATTGAATTAAGCAGCCTCTTTGTTGGAAAACTTAAATCCTTATTGTAAGGGACTTCTTTGATTAATGCCTCATTCAATTGGGCATAAAACTTGAACATTGCGTAAGTAGGCACAGGCAGAATGGCCTCATCTTTACTCTTTTCCAAATAAATCTCAAATATTGATTTTATTGCCTCGTCTGTGCCATTTGTTGGAATTACTTCTGCTGGATTGACATTGCAGTAATAAGCTATTGCCTCTCTTAATTCCCTGTACTGCGGATAAATTGATAACTTTTCTGGCTTTATTGATTTAAATGCTTTTATTACAAATGGAGAGCACCCTATAGTATTCTCATTAAAATCCATTCTCAAATAACCCTCTCTGTCTGAAGTCGGCGGATTATAATCTTTCATTTCCATTACAGCTTTTCTTGGCTTAATCATTTTTGACTCCAACAACAACAAAATCGCTTTCAAAGATTTTATCGTAAACCTGCAGATTTGCAGTTCTCATAGAAGCGCCAGTATACACTATGTCTATAACCAAATCAGACAGCTCATTGAAGTAAGCGGCTTCAGTCGAGCCTGACAAGTAAATTTTCTCGAAAGTATAGCCATTGCACTCTATCAGATTGAGGTACTTTTTTGCAATATTCTTATACTTGGAGTTGATGCAGACCTTGAGATTTTTTGGTAGCTCCTCAAATTTCCTGTCTTTTGGGCCAAGCAGGCATAAGATGGGCTTGCTGAACATAGCTTCTTTATCATACCACAGAATTCTTTTTAGAATCGTGATTTTTGTGTTATATTTAGCAAGCTCATATTCCTTAAGCAAGTCGCTTCCTGTCAAACCTATGACTCTTTTCCCATTTTGGGAAAGCTCCTCAACTATAAAAGGCACGTCTTCCCCTCTTAACTTTATTATTCTGCCTTTTTCAGGATTGCCGAGATAACTTAGGGCTATAGCTGTGTAATTCGCCAAACTCTTGTTATTTGGCACTACAATGAATACAATCACTGGTTATTTCCATGCTTTCCATTTTCGCCTCCATAGTTAATAGGGCAACAGGCGAGAATCAAACTCGCGCCGCAGGATTTCTATAGAGAACTTTGAAAAAATACGCCTGATTTGAAAATCAGGCGTATTTTTTCAATTATGCTGGCGCCATTATAGACGAGAATCGTTTTTAAAGGCGCTGACTAATATTGAAAAATTCGCTTGAAAAGCGAATTTTTCAAAGTTCTCTATAAGCTTCCACAGTCCTGCATTCTATAGTGGCGGAACTAAATAATTGAGCATAATTATTCCGCCACTATGTTAGAGAACACAAACTATTTTAATCAATTATTTGTGTTCTCCGCTATACCACTAAACTGCTGCTGCCATTCTTCGTTGATTTTTTGTTTGATGATGCTTAGAAATAGCGCTGTCTGGAAGGGAAAAAACAATTGAATTTTTGGAACTTAAACTATTTAAATCAGAACAAAGTTCTCTCACAATGAAGACAATCAACTCCTTCCATAGTAATCACAATAACATAGCTTATATTTAAATCTTTCTGTTGTCACTAATAAGTTTCTACTTTAAGACCTTTGATTCTTGAGAAATGCTTTACGTCTTTAGTAAGTATTTTGCAGTTATTCGCCAAACATATCCCAGCTATTAAAAAATCATTGGTTTCTATCGTTAAGCCTTGCTTTGATAATTCCCCCGCTATTTCTGCGGCATTATAAGAACTTGGGCCGTCCAGATGATACACTTTAATCGAACTAAAAAAATCCTTAACTATTCCAAGCTCCTTTTGGCTGATTTCCTGCCTCTTGAATATGCCAAATAAAACCTCAAAATAATTAATTTCTGTTGAGGCTAAATTTTCTCCTGCAAGTGATTTTACTTTAATCAGCGTATCTGGCTCTTCTTTCAATAAATCTAGTATAAAACTAGTGTCTAAGCAAATCATCTAAATACCTTTTATCCTTTCCAGCAGTCTTTTAGAAGAGCGTTTTCTCATATCTTCAATATCATTCTTCATCTCCTCTACCACTTTATCAGGAATATGGCTCCACGCCCCAATAAACCTGTTAATATCCCCTTTTTTCTTGTGGGTTCTTAGAATAAGCTGGGAAAAGCTTTCTCCGGTGTTCTTATTGCTGGCTAAAGTTTCATAGGCTTCTTTTGTTATGTTTATTGTTTTTACTGCCATAAACATATGTTTATGTTTAAAAAGATATTTATACTTATATTCTGAAAATCTGGCAATGCCAAAATCTCAAGTGCAAATGGCTGTTGTGTATATATTTTCAGCCATTGTAGTCCTGATTATTCTTGGCTTTGGGTATATGCAGATTTCAGAATCAAGGAAAACCTTCAGCGAAGCCTCTAAACTTGCTTTGCAGGCAAAAATAAAAAAGGGTATTGATTCAATGGCTTACCAATTCGGCTCATCAAAAGAGGTTTATTATGATGTTTCTGATGAGATTAAAGAAATGTGCTTCTCTGAGCCAAAATCAGATCCTAGTTGCATCGGCTGCCAAAAGGAGAGGGACCACCAAACCGCTTCTGTTTTTATGAACGACAATCCAAGCGATAATGTGTTTTTGGTTGGGGATTCTATTGAAGGCAGTTTCAAGATTGATAAATTGACAACAGGCTGCTGTGATTTTGTGTGCGCAAAAAATAAGGCAAATCGGATAAGCTTTAAGTTTGTGGGATTAGGCGACAAGACAATGGCAAAGCTTGTTTCAAGCGACTGTCTGGAGAATGGCGGGGAGTGCAGATCATCATGTAATTCTGGAGAAACTCAGTTTTCATATAGCTGCGGCTCTGAAAGCAGTGGTAAGTGCTGCATAAAAAACGCGGAAACTTTTAATACTAACTGTAATAGAAATGAATTGACTGAACTGATGCAGGAAGCCCTAAATAAGCCAGCAGATCGCTCAATAGATTTTAAACTCAAAAAATGCTGTGAAGACAGTTCTTTATCAATATGCAAGGGTGTTAAATGAAGCAGAAAAAACCAATATTCCTCTTATTTATTTTATTAATTATATCTCTTATTCATGGAGGCAGTATTGCGTTAGCACAGACAGACTGTCCAGATTTCAATAGTGATGGAATTTTAAACCTTGATGATTTCTTCTTGTTCAGGGATGCGTTTAATTCCAAAAAAGGAGATTCAAATTATGACGAGAAATTTAACCTTGTAAATACACAACAAAGCCAAGACAAAATAGATTTTGGCGATTTTTTAGAATTTGCAAAGAGGTTTGAAAGGGGGTGCGAGTCAGCTCAAACCAAAAAAGAGCCCTTTCTAATAAAAGACATCATCAATGAAGAAGGAATGCCGGGTATAACCCACTTCCCAAATAACTATGTTTTAGGCATTACACCAATGTATAAGTCGGAATCTGGAAATTATATCCCATTCGGTAGATATATGAATCTCAAGTATATAGACTGGAGAGCCGTAGCAAGTTACCCAAGACCAAATACCGATATGCCCTTCCTGATTTATGTTGAGAATCTTAATCCAATAAATTCCTTTGCAAGAAGCATAGTGACTGCAAATACTAACAAAGGGCCAATTGATATTTACCTGCCGGCATTGGCGCTTACAAAAGCCCATACCCAGGATTTTTACTATACTCCTTCAAAAGCTGAAGGATTGTTTTTATATGTTGATAAAAATGGATTGACGTACTATCCCAGAAAAGACCATAGCTTTGGGTATCCTGATATGAATGTGGAAGAAGCGATTAAAAATGAGCATCTGGCATCAGACGATTTATCAGAATATCCTGCTAAAAAAAGTTTGGATTTAAATAAAGAAACTGCAATAAACATTAATAACTGGATGATAAACTTTAATGTCAATAGTGATAATAAGCTGGATGTGAATTTTTATGTTTATGATTATCCTATTGGAGCAGTTTTATCTATGGGTAATAATCAGGTTTATTCTGTTAGATATGCAGAACAAGAATTTGCCTTTCAGCTGCTTAATTTTGATTCCTCAAAGAAGATGCTAGAATACCAAATCTCATTATCCTCTTTTAATGAGTGCTTCTGCATGGAAACTCACGAATGTAAAAACAATAGGTGCGAATTAAAACAGCAGAATAAGAAATATGGCTATCTTTATGTATATGAAAGTGAGGCAACATACAACCCCGAATGGAGAAAAAATGCAGAATACCAGATGAAAAAATTCAAAGAGGGCATAGAAAGCATAACAAATGGAAAAATAATGGTTACAGCAGATATTTTGGGGGAGTATAAAACTGACGAATTATGCTGGAATCCCGCTGATGCGACACATTTTGAATACGCACTTAATTATCTGCAGGATACTATCCTATTAGGATCTCTGCCTGGATCAAGTTTTAAATTGTTGAGTACAATTTATTATGACATCACAATTAATAAATTAGACTGCAATAAATGCAATGTGGAAACCTCCGGAAAAAATACAATAGTTAGCATTAAATGTGATAGATCTCTAATGCCTAAAGATCATTTTGATTATTTGGGTAGTATTAAAGCTAAGGCATCGGCGCAGCTTAATTTTAAAATCTCTGATTATGATGATATATTTGTTGTTTATGGGCGTTTTGGCAGGGTTGATCCCAATGAAAATGACAAAAATTTAATGTACGCATGTCGTAGTATGGTTGGTATAATTTCTGCCTGGTCTAGTCTTGAATTTAGCGAAAATAGCCTTAAATTTAATGGTGTAACAGATTGTAGAAAAATAAATTATTTAATGTCCTATTATGCTGATGCTCCTGGATGGCATACGATTATTCATGAAATATTGCATAAATTTGGCGCTGATGATGTTTATGATACTGGTATTGTTTTTGGTCTCGTATCATCGAGGGATTTAGCTTTAAAGATAGATTCTAATGCTGATCAATCCATAATGGGAAATGGAAAGAGGATTTGTGCTGATAAAAATAATTGCAAACCAGAGGAAATTGAATTTTTATACCTTGATAAATACAATAAGAGGGCAATAGGAATATGGGATTAAATATAAAACTAGCAATAGTAATTTTACTTTGTGGGGCATTACTAATTAATAGTGTTGCAGCTAGTGATGGTAAGGCATATGTATTTGATTTAATGGTTATTGCAAAAGAAAGTCCCGAGTATTCAAATCTGGATGTTGAAGATAATTTAGCATTGCCAATGTATGATACATCACTAAATTACTTATACAGTGCTGAAATAACCTCAAATAAGGGTGATCTGTTATTTTTAAGAAGAATAGTACCAATACAAAAAACAGTAAGGATTGCGCCTAATATGTTTGACGAGCAAAATAATCTAAAGCCCCAATATAATTCTGCTGATCTGGAAGGCATTGAGACTTATCCAATTGAAAATAAGATAACTCTTCCCTATTTTGAGAATGGCGCCTATATCAATTTATACGACACAAATCAAAACAAGGTGTTATCAATCGATGTTAATAGGCTTTCTATCCGGACAGATATAGATGCAGATGTAGATACGGATGTAGATGCTGCTGCAAAAGAGCCAGAAATTCAGAAAGAATTTGACCAGGAAGTTTTGCTGTACATTTCTTTTTTTGCTATTGCCTTTGTTTTGATTATTGGCATTATTTTCTATAAAAAATACCGCAAAAGGAAAACAAGGATAATAAACATGGTTAATAATATAGTAATATCCAAGCAGAAAAGGTACAGCGATTATGTAATAATTTCAGCGCTTAAAAGAAAAGGAGCAACAGAAAAGGAAATAAATGCCGCCTATGAGAAACTCAGGGAAAAAATTTGACAATCTCAATAAGATTTTTAATCTTCTTATCGCCTTTTATCCCATACCCAACAGCCACGCATCCAGCCCTTCTCCCAGCAATAATATCATTTTTAGTGTCTCCAACCAAAACAGCATCTCTTGGCTTAACACCCAGCATTTTACATGCCTTCAGCACCATGTCAGGAGCAGGCTTGCCTCTTTTTACATCACTCCTTGTAACAACAGCATCAAAAAATCTCCTAATCTTAAAATGATTTAGAACCGAAAGAACAATCTTAATATGCGAATTTGATATAAGCCCAATTTTGATATCTTTATTTTTCAGATATTCCAAAACTTTCTTCACATTGGGAAACAATCTGACATATTCCGCATTTTTCGGAAAATGGAGCGCATAGCCATCCATTACTTCTTTGGGTGTTTTTCCTATAAACACCCTTTTTATGTCGTCCTCAACAGGATTGCCAAAATATTTTGAAAAATATTTTTTTGTTACAGTCTCAAAGCCAAAATGCCTTAAAGTCTGGTTATATGTAAGAAACCACGCTTCATAAGAATCAATCAGAACCCCGTCCAAGTCAAACAATAAAGCCTTAACTTCCCTTCTTTGCACGATACCTTCCCCTTTTTTCAATTGCCTCAAGCCTCTTCAATGTAAATTCCGCATCTTTTGCGCTTTTTGAATACTCCTGCATCACTGCTTTAAATGCCTTTTCCCAGAACTGGTAGTGCTTTGACTCCAGCGCCTCTTTCAGCAGATGCAAATCAACTGCCTTATCTTCTACTTTCTGGGAGAAAAATGATAACCCAAAATCTATGAAAAAAACACACTCGGAGTTCAAGCTCCGAGTGTGTTTTTTATGTAAAATCATGTTTGATGTTGTCAAATCGCCGTGAATAATCCCGTTGTTATGCAATATTGCAGCTTTCCTGCCAATCTCGCCGCAGTATTTTTCATAATTTTTTTCATTAATAACATTTTTTAATAATTCTCCACTGATTTTCTCTATTATCATATTTTCTTTTTCATCGCATTCTATAAGCTTAGGGGCAGGAAAGCCTATTGCGCTTAATTTTTTCAGTACTTTTGCCTCCCTTCTTGTCCTGAATCCCCTTAATTTATTATCTAATTGTTTTATCCTGTATTTCTTCTGAAACCTGTTTTTTATTACTGCATCATTTTCAAGAAAAAGCTTTGCTTCCGCGCCTTGGGCGATTAATTTGCTTGAGCAAACCTCAAAAACCTGTTCAAATAGCCTGTTGGTTTTTGTTGGTTTTGGCATTTTTAGTTAACAATGCTATGTATTTACGAGGCAAAAATTATTGGCAGTGAAATTTTTGCCGAGTTGTAATTTTTGTCGCGAAGCGACGGAATGAATTTTGTCCTAAAATTAATTTCGCTGATTATTTATACCTAAATTAAAAATAGCCCCGGGCAGATTCGAACTGCCGTCAGAGCCTTTCGATGCATCTTTGAAATGCGCCAGAGGGCCCTATCCTTTTGCAGCTCAAATGAGGGACCGCTAGACTACGGGGCTGTCAATAATGATGAATTAAAATGCGGTTTAAATAACTTATTGTTAGAACGCAGCTATTTACTCTTTCTTCTCAGCCTGATGCGCAGTTTTCTCAATCCCCGCATACCTTATCTCGCATATCCTTAAAGGGTAAATTTTCTTGAGAGATTCTCTCAATGAGCTTTGCAGCTTGTGCATTATCAAATCATTCATAACCTCTTCAAAAGGGGCTTTTTGCACATATTTGATTATATGCTCCTGCGCCAGCTTTCTTATTTTTGTGCCGATTGACCTTTTAGTGTCTGTTCTTGTCAGAAGCAAAGGCTTCATCCTCACTGATTTATTGTCCGCGGTCTTGGCTGCAAAGGACATGTCCATCTTGATATTGTTCCTCCTTACCATCCTTTTTATCGAGGAGGGCATTATTTCATAGCCTACAATCCTTGTCATTGCCCTTGTGCTTTCTACCTTCTCAACCTCGAATTTTACATTGACATTCTGCTTCTTGATGTCATTAGTGAGGCTCATCAGGTTTTGGAGAAATGTCCTTCCGACAACTGACTTTGGCTCGGAAGCCACAGTCTCGCCTATCTGCTGCTCATTGAATATTTTCGGCGCAATGAGCGCAAACCACGTTTTCTTCTTTACCTTTGTAGAAGCTTTCTGTTCAGCCATATCGAAAAGAAAAAATATAGGATTTATAAAGGTATATGGTTAAATATCAATATTCAGCGCCTCTTTGGCATGCTCTTCAATGAACTTCCTTCTCGGCTCCACTTCATCTCCCATCAGGAGCGTGAATATCCTGTCAGCTTCAACTGCATCTTCCATTGTTACTTTTATCAATGTCCTTGTCTCAGGATTCATTGTAGTGTCCCATAGCTGAGTCGGATCCATCTCTCCCAGTCCCTTGTATCTCTGCACTCCTGAGTCTTTTCCCATTTCATTCAGGACTTTCTCAAGCTCATGGTCTGAATAGGCATATTTCACCTGCTTGTTCTTGCTTATCTTGTACAAAGGCGGCTGGGCAATATACACATACCCATTGTCTATCAGATGTTTCATGTGCCTGTACAAAAATGTCAGAAGCAAAGTCCTTATGTGGGAGCCGTCAACGTCAGCATCTGTCATTGCTATTATCTTGTGGTATCTTGCTTTTGTAATGTCAAACTCATCTCCTATCCCTGTCCCTATTGCAGTGATTATTGTGGTTATCTCGGTATTCTCAAAAATCTTGTTCAAATGGGCTTTCTCGACATTCAGTATCTTTCCCCTTAATGGAAGTATTGCCTGAAAGCTTCTGTCCCTGCCTTGCTTGGCCGAGCCACCGGCCGAATCTCCCTCAACAAGATAAACCTCGCATTTGGAAGGGTCTCTTTCAGAGCAGTCAGCTAATTTGCCAGGCAGAGAGTCATAACTCAATGCCCCTTTTCTTCTTGTCAAATCCCTTGCTCTTTGGGCAGCTTCCCTTGCCTGCGCTGCATTGAGGCATTTGTCCAGAATAGCCTTTATTATCTGCGGATTTTCTTCAAAATAAGTCCCTAAGAAATCATTTACAACTGAATCAACCATCCCTTTCACTTCGGAATTTCCAAGCTTGGTTTTTGTCTGCCCCTCAAATTGAGGCTGGGGTATTTTTATAGAGATGACTGCTGTAAGCCCCTCCCTCACATCATCACTTGTTACTTTTACATCCTTTCCGTTTTTGCCGTTTTTCTTTTCAAACCTGCTGTTGATGACCCTTGTCAATGCTGTCTTGAACCCTATAAGATGCGTGCCTCCTTCAGGCGTGTTGATATTGTTGGCAAATGAGAACACGTTTTCCTGGTAGCCGTCATTGTACTGTATGCAAAACTCAACTGAAATGTTGTTTTTCTCCTTATTGCAGTATACAGGCTTGTGCAGCGTCTGCCTGTTCTTATTTACATACTCCACAAACGAGACAATGCCTCCACTATAGCTGAAATCAATGCTCTTATCGCTTCTCTCATCCTTCAGGATTATGTGGATGCCTTTGTTCAGGAATGCCAATTCCCTTAATCTTGCTGACAGCACGTCAAAGCTGAACTCCAGCGTTTCAAAAATCTCGGCATCAGGGTAAAAAGTCACTTTTGTCCCGGTTTCATTCTCAGCAGCATCACCGATTATTTTAAGTTGAGAAGCAGTCTTTCCTTTTTCATAAGACTGGGTGTAAATTTTCCTGTTTCTCTTGACTTCCACAACAAGCTTTGTTGAAAGCGCATTTGTGACAGAGACTCCTACGCCGTGAAGCCCTCCTGACACTTTATACACTTTATTGTTGAATTTTCCGCCTGCATGTAACTTTGTCAAAACAACTTCAACAGCAGGCAGCTTAAGCTTTGGATGGATGTCAACAGGAATTCCCCTTCCGTTGTCTTCCACTGTCATTGAGCCATCTTTATTTATTATAACCACAATCTTGTTGCAGAACCCTGCCAAAGCCTCATCTATCGAATTATCAACAACCTCATAGACAATATGATGCAATCCTCTTGAATCTGTTGAGCCGATGTACATCGCAGGCCTTTTTCTGACTGCATTCAGGTCCTCCATTACCTCAATGTCTTTTGCTCCATAATCCTCAGCACTCGCTGTTTTTTGGGCTTGCTCTTGGCTTTCCATTTTTAATAGCATCATAACTAAATATTGATTATTTTTTAATTTGTTAAATTATTGTTTTTCTCGTCGAGATTTTAGCTTTTTAGCCATTAAAAATGAAAGTCTTGTTGTATATAAATCTTTGGAAAATTCAGTAACTACTAAGCTTACAAAACCGAAAAAAAGAAGTAATAGTTAGTATACAAATCTGTATACTATGAGTTGGCATCAAAAAGTTCGTTATTTGGAAGAGCAAATTGCTTTAAGAGATGAGACAATTAAGAAGCTATCTGACAGAATTTATTGTCTTGAGAAACATGTAAAATACCTGGAAAGTGTTATCAGTCAATTCAACAATGAAAACACACCTTCATCACAAAAACCCCAATGGGAAAAGAAAAGTTCTCCTGAGCGTATAAATAAGGAAAAGAAACCAATAGGAAAGCCAAAAGGCTCTAATGGAGGCACTATGCAAACTCCAAATATAGATGAAGAGATTTTAGTAACTCTAAATAAATACGAAGATTATCTTGGCAATCCAATAAACTTCATAGAGCAGATTGTCGGAGACATTCCCCCTCCAAGCAGGATAAAATGGATTAAGAGAACTTTGCATAATTCACCCGTTTCTATAATTTTCAAAATCCGATTTCTCGTCGAAAACGAAAGATATAAATAGTAGTTTATAGACGACAAATGTAAAATAGGAGGTGATTTCTTATGAAAAGTTTAATTGATTTTGCATTGCGTGAAAAATATGAAAAGGTAAAAGAACTGCGCTCCCGCCTTGAAGAGGTAAAGGGTCTAATAAACTGGGACGCATTTCTTCCCATGTTTCCTGACAAGGAAACGCTCCGAGGAAGGCCAGAATACGAAAAGAAGCTGATGCTAAGAATTCTTTTTCTTCAGAGCTGCTATGGAATCAGCGACGAGGAGATGGAATTCCAAATTTATGACAGGCTCAGCTTTCAACAGTTTCTTGATTTTCCAGAGTCAATCCCAGATTTTTCAACTATCTGGCGCTTTCGTGAAGATCTAAGCGAGAAAAATACTATTGATTTAATTTGGGAAGAGATTAAAAATCAAATTGAGCAGCATGGAATAATAATAAAAAAAGGAGCAATTCAAGATGCTTCTTTCATTCATGCCGACCCAGGCAAGAAAAGGTCAGGAATGCAAGGCAGGGGCAGGGAAGCAAAAACAAGCAGAAGCAAAGATGGATCATGGACGAAAAAAGGCAAAAAAAGCGTTTTTGGATTCAAAGCTCACCATAAAGTTGATGAAGAAACAAAAATAATAACTGAGGTTGCGGTAAGCACCGCAAAAACATTTGATGGAAATGTTGATTTGGCAAAAGAAGATGAAATCATCTTCAGGGACAAAGGTTATAGCGGTTCAGGAACAAGGGCAAAAGGAGATGGCAGCATGAAAAGAGGAA
>Ga0209211_10005230_pt1 | contig 19576 bp, 14 predicted proteins | sample RifGroA2_FD_183992 | JGI IMG/M metagenome (GOLD analysis project Ga0209211, IMG submission 183992) | Groundwater microbial communities from Rifle, Colorado, USA - Groundwater A2 (SPAdes) (version 2) | ecosystem: Environmental > Aquatic > Deep subsurface > Groundwater | place: Rifle, Colorado...
CCCAATTTCGCAAGCCGCACCACTCCATGCATTATCAAGCTGGTCATCAGCCGCACACTGGGCCGCTGTACCTGCATCGATGGCAACGCTTGTTCCAAGCAAGGGATAATTAGATTGCCCGGCTGTGGCTGAAGAAGAAAAAACGTCGAGCCCCGCCGTCGTTTCACCAATTTCTCCAACGGCAGCAAAGCCAATGGTATCACAAACAATATTGGTTGCATTCCCTCCCGTTGTAGCCGCACCGTTATAAAACCCATCATTGCCAATTCCGGTAGCTGTGTTGTCACAAAAAATGGAATTAAAGGGATTAATGGTTGTCCCCGCCTCTATATAGACACCTCCCCCATTAGTGCTGGCGGTGTTATCAGCGATCGTTACATTGGTTAATGTGAGAGTCCCAGTACCAAGATAGATGGCCCCACCATTGGAAGCGCTATTTTGTGAAAAAGTGGAGGTAGTCACCGTGGTCGTTCCGTCCGAATAAATGGCCCCGCCATCGATCAAAGTTGCTTCGTTATCGACAAATGCACTGTCAGTAACGATGAGAGTGCCACCAGCGTTGACATAAACGGCAGCTCCAACATCCTCTGTAGAATTGGATAAAAAAGTACTGCCATTAATGGTCACCGTGGTGCCCGAGCCTATCTGGATGGCTCCTCCCCCCCCTGCAAAAGTATTATGGCCCACACAATTTTCAATGATGCTGTCATTAATGACCAAATCTCCGTTCACGACATTAAAAGCTGCAGCCGCCTCAGGGGACCCCACATCAAACCCGTCAATGGTGCAATCATTGATTGTAATGGTAGTTGTACCCGCACCATCATCAATGGTCATAACACGAAAATCTCCAAAAACTCCTCCACCATAATCGATAACAGCCCCATTGCAGTTAATGGTCAAATCATCCGTGCTGGTATATTGAAGTGCATCCGCAAAAAAACCGCTACCATCTGTACTTATTGTATAAGTCGTAGCAGCCGTCAATTCGACGGTATCCGCTCCTGCCGACGCTGCAGCTGCATTGATGGCGCCACGAAGCGTGCAAGTTCCACCTCCTGCCACGCATGTTCCGATGGCATCTGAATCGTCTGTACTATTCACCGTAAATGTGGCCGCATGAGCCCAGCCTTGCCCAAAAGCAAACACAAACACAAATCCCCAAATTAATTTTTTTATGAAATCGGTCATTGTCTCTTCCCTTGTTCTCATCAATTAAATCGCGAATCCAAAGCAAGGTTATGTACTCCCACTTGGAGTGTGCCCGTTGTATCTTCACCCAAATAAACAAACACTTCAGAATAGGTTGGGGCCCCACGCGGTTTTTGGCCATAGAACAAACGGGTCACTTCATCAGTATCAAACTCATAAGCAAAAATAATTCTCTCCGTGGGCGCTTCATCGGGAATCGCATCACACAAAACAAATTCGCCATCCGTGGTCCATGTGCAGTTGGTAATATCGGTCAACCCATCTGCATCACTTGCAATTTCTGTTTGGGTCACCCCGTCACTGTAAAAAAGACTGCGGTTGTCACTGCCATCCAGACACTCGTACACAAAATCGGTTCCATCCGTGGCGGGATTCGCTTGGGGATTACGCATGCGACAGGCTGAAGCAAACAGGGTAATGGGTGAAATGAAAGCATTCGTCCCAATGGTTCCATCGAGATCATAAAGTTGCATTTCATTGGTTCCCGCATTAAATTCTTTGGCCACCAAAATAGCTGTATCCGTTGCCGGGGCCACTTCCAAAACATCCACTTGCCCTTCGGCAGGGGTAATCGCGATTTGAGTTGCTGTTGCGGTGGAAGTATCAATATTTTGCAAAACTAAAGTTCCCGTACCATCATCAATAGCCGTCGCCAAGTAAGCGTCATCGATATAGTTGTCGATGCTATCGCCGTCGGTGTCCCCTAAATCGGTCACGGCACCCGTCGCTAAAAGTGCACTTAAAACATTACCGGACGAATCAAGCCCAAATAAAAAAGTTTCATCATCGGCAAAACCAATTTGAGTCATGCATTCTGAAAGTTCACCCGATGCTGTAAGCCGGTATGGGAACCCCCCCACAATAAGAGTACGCGCCATCAAGAGTTCGCCTGAATTTGTTTGCGTGCAATAGGCCGCATAATTATCTCCCGCCGCCACGGCCACTGTTTGGTTGCCTGTGATGTTTGTGATGAATTGATTGGAATGGGCGGTATCGATCACATCATCGGCTGCATCACAAATGAATGTCACCGGATAACTCCCTGTTCCATTGGCCCCACGCACAATAAATAAAACGGCTGACCCACAGGCATTGCCTTCAATGTCACAGGTGAAACTGCGATCCGAAGCTGATGTGTCGGTGCATAAAATATTTCCATTCACATAACCATCGACTGTCACATTGGCCACTTGGGTTTTTCCCGAAACAATGGTGTGCGTTCCTCCATGCGAAGCCAAAACACCTTGCATTAAAGCCTGATTGATATTTCCATTACCCCCACTGATTTCAAAACTGAATTGAGTGGCATCCACAGGGTCAACCCCCTTGGCAATGGGAACAGGAATATCAATGGGCTCACTGGTTGAAAAATTGGGTGATTCACTTCCCGGAACAATCGATTCTCCACTGGCATTGCTGCCAGAAGAAATGGAGCCACATGACATGGACGACTGCCCACCGCCACCACAGGCAAAAAGGCCAAACAAAAAAAGAAGAAATAAAATGTTTTTAAAAAATCCATTCCTCATACTTGTTCCAACCCCGTGTTGATTTTAACACATCTCTTTTATTAACGAATACAAAGACTTCCCGAATAACCCACTAAATTGCAAGGTTCATGCCAAAAATGATCCGCCGCATCATGTATAACTATTTAATATTACTAATTTATTTTAAAATTTCCGAAGTAGGATTTGAAAAACTCGTCTATGATTGACAAATTCTCATTTTGAAAATGGCAAATTTGGCCCTTTTTACGGAAGAGAATAAAAATAACGATTAAGGACACTTACTTGTAACCCCCCCGTACCATCCATGCTTAAATAACCAATCAAACGTGAATCTTGAGGGTGAGCCACAGCTTGAATTCCGGGTGTAAGAACATAAGGACTTTGGGCGAGCGCATCAAAAATAGCCACCACTTGTTCTGTCATTCCCTGTTTCACAAAAGTGGTATTAAACACAATGGAACCATCCTGGGCATAATTACTTCCGGATAAATCACGATGCCCAAAACTTTCTCCAACAACAACATGGGCTGCCATAAAATCGCTGGTAAACAAATCAACACGTCCTGAGTCACGCACACACTCAAAACTAAACTCATCATGAGTGATGGGTTTTACTTGGGGGTTACGCAATTGATGACAGCTAATATCCGGATCGGTCGTATTCACAACGCCCCTTGAATTTTTCCAATAAGTTTTTCCCTTGTATTGATCCAGATTGGTTCCGCTGAAATCATATTGTTCAACAAAGAAATGCCCGGAATAAGTGTCCATGGCCACTTGGGGATATTCACGAATGCACAAAAGATGATTATTATCCACCCACGTGCATTCAATATCTTCGGATAAACCCGTCATTCCAATCACAATACCATCACTTGATGTGGCCACACTTCCATCACATTGCACCGGCTCAATCAAAACTTCACCATCGGCTGTTTCAGTCGCTGCATAATTTCCATTGGGCGAAAGACTTAAATATCTTCCCAGCAAGGGGGCATCCGAAATGGTCACTGTTTGCCCATCGGCACTACGCACACAACGAATATCACCTCCCTGATTTAAATAAACAGCCACACTTCCACTCGGATGAACCTGGAAATGATCCCCATCTTCAGTAAGATTGGCAAAATTTTCAAAAAAACCACCCGATAAAGAAGGCACATAAGCCAAATGCGGCGTTCCACCGGCATCCAACGCATTAAAGCTTACAAAGCCGGCGTTCATGTTCGGCTTTTTATTTTCGATATCAGTTATATTGGTAATTTGAACGGTGTAAGGATTGTGGCGTGCAAAGGGAAAAACTTGGGCTACGTTAAAAGGAAAAACTTTTTCTTGAACCGTCACAATAACAGGAGCACTACAAGCCCCGTTTTCAAAAACACACAAAGCGACAGGTTCTCCTACGCCGGCTTCCAAACATTGTGAAAAGCCTCCCACATTATCCGCCGTAATCGTGGCCAATAATTGGCTACTGGCACCATAAGCTCTGACACTGGCATGAGCCAAAACGGTGTCGGGTAAGCCTTGAATGCAAATGCCAACATCCACACCGTCCGCATAAGCCACATTCATGAAAAGAGAATTTGTTTTGGGTGAAGGAATATGAAGTTTGGCTTGCCCACCGTGGTCTACATCAGCTGAAACACGAGTTGCATCCACGGGGTCAATGCCCTTGGCGATGGGAACAGGAATATCAATGGGCTCACCCGCCGCCTCAAAAGCTTTGGCATCGTCTTTTTTATTACTCTCTTGGGTGGCTCCATTCCCTCCAAGCCCGCCCAAACCTCCAAATCCGGAGCCACCCCCAGCCCCACCACCACAAGAAACAGAAAAAATAATCAATAAAAGCCCAAAAAACTTAACTATGGAACGCCCTATTCCATTTCCATTATTTGTAACAAATTCAAAACGCATACCTTTCCCTCGCTTTCATTATCCTTTAACTAAGCAAGCTCCATGCCAAGGGAAAGCCATGTAATCATTTGAATAATAATGACTATTTAATTTATTCTCTTATATGAATGTTCTCAAATTGAAAACTTATCACTCTGAATAAATTTGCTGTTATCAAAATGATAGAAATGAATGACCAAAAAACAAAGCCCCTAAAATTTTTTTAGGGGCTTTAGAGGAGGAGAAAATGGAACAACCAAACACCTTTTAAAAATCAGGGCACAGCTCTTGAAAGAGCCGGTTTAAATCATCTTCGGAAGAATAATAAATCACTAGCTTACCTCGCGCTCCCGACGATTTAATTTCAACCTTGGTGGCCAGGGCTTTTCGTAAAGCCTCTTCCAAACCTTTATAGCGGGAATGATTATCTGAAATGCTGGTTTCCACTTCTTTGACTTCCAGCTTTTCTTTTTTCTCAGCCGCTTTTTCTTCGGCTTCTTTAAATTTTTTGGCCCAGTTTTCAATTTCACGGACCGAAAGATCGTTTTTGATCACTTCATCCGCTAATTTTTGCTGGAGTTGGGTATCTTCAACAGCCAAAAGAGCCCGTGCATGCCCCATGGTAATTTTGCCCGCAATGATATACGCACGAACATCTTCCGGTAATTTGAGTAAACGCAAAGTATTGGCAATGCTAGACCGATCTTTACCCACACGCTTGGCCAATTCATCCTGAGTATATTGATATTTACTAATCAGTTCTTTGAAGGCCAAGGCTTCTTCAACGGGATTTAAGTCTTGGCGTTGGATATTTTCAATAAGAGCCAATTCTAAAGTTTCATTGGCATCAACATCTTTAATAATGACAGGAACTTTTTCTAAATGAAGTTGTTTTGCGGCACGGTAACGGCGCTCGCCTGCGATCAGTTCATATTTACCACCCCCTAAAGCTCGCACAATCAAGGGCTGCAAGATGCCTTTTTCTTCGATGGAAGCGGCCAATTCGTCAATGGCCGACTTATCAAACAATTTTCGAGGTTGATTGATATTGGGAACCACATCTCCCAAAGGACATTCCATATAAACCTTACTGACTTCCGACCTAATTCCTATGGGGATAAGAGAACTTAACCCTCTGCCTAAAGCGCGTCTTTCTTCCATCATAATTTTTTCCTCCTCAAAAGTTTGAATGTTTAACTGTTAGAATTAACAAGAACTAGGCCCCCTTTTTGGATAAGCCCGGAACGATAAATAATTTCTTGAGCCAATTTTTGATACATTTCAGCACCTCGTGATTTAGCATCGTAAAGCTGAATGGGTTTCCCGTGCGAAGGGGATTCCGATAATTTCACACTGCGGGGAATCACCGTTTCAAAAGCTTTTTCTTTGAAATAAGAACGCACTTCCTTTTCAACTTGGCGTGAAAGATTGTTACGAGTATCAAACATGGTTAATACAATCCCCCCGATGGTTAAATCAGGATTCAATGATTGCTGGATTAAATCAATGGTATGAACCAGCTCTGAAATTCCTTCCAAAGCATAATATTCACATTGAACTGGAATAATCACTGAATCAGCTGCTGTGAGCGCATTCACTGTCAACAGGTTAAGAGAGGGAGGGCTATCAATAAGAATAACGTCAAATTCGTCTTGAATGTCCTTAATAGCATTTTTGAGCTTTGTTTCACGGGCAAAGGCAGCCACTAATTCAAGCTCGGCGCCAATCAAATCACGGTTGGAAGGAGCTATGAAAAGATTTTCTATATCCGTTTTACGGATAATGCTTTTCATGCTGACCTCACCAATCAAGGCATGATAAATACTCTTTTCAACTCGATATTTATTCACTCCCAAACCACTTCCTGCGTTTCCTTGAGGGTCCATATCGATAATCAGGACCTTTTTGCCAAAACTGGCGAGAGCCGTACCAATATTAACCGTCGAGGTTGTTTTACCAACCCCTCCTTTTTGATTACAAAGAACTATTGTTTTCACGTGAAACCTCCTTTATGTCGGATAATGTAGGGCGATTTTCTTTATATTTGAGATAAGAAGCAAGATAAAAATGTACATTTTTATGTGCATTTTGAAAAGATACCTTAAAATATATAATCATATTGTGTACTTAACTAATTTCACGTGAAACAGATTTTTTCAAAAAAATGAGTTGGCGTTCGTAGTTTTTTGGCTTGATTGTATAAGAAATAATTGGATCAGCCGCTAGGCCAGACAATTCAAGTGTTTGCGGGTGGTCTATTTTTTGATTTTTCCCTGCCATGAATAAAAGATGTCCATCATTATGTACATATTTGATACAAGTATTTGAAAATTCATCTATTTTCCATGTGGCACGACACACAATAAGATCATATTTTCCTAATGGAGTGTTCTTTTGGTCTTTTTTAGCCTCAAGACGGGCATGAATAACACTATGTTGAGGCATTTGAAGTTGAGTAAGGACATACCGAATAAAATTGGTTCTTTTTCTATCGGCATCCAAGAAGGTAATTTTGAAAGGATTAAAAAGAGCAAAAGCAAGCCCAATAAATCCAGCTCCACAAGCTACATCAAGAACCGTTTTCACCTCTTTAAGATGGGTTCTGGTCTCAGAAGCGGCATAAAGGCCATCCATAATATCTTTATCGATAATATCTTCAAAATTTCGGTGCCCCGTCACATTGAAAGTCTCTCTCCACTCTTCAAGCAGACCCAAAAAAACCAAAATCTTTTCTTTTTGTTCACTTGGGAGATCGATTTTATTTTGAGTCAATCGATCATTGAGTAAATGAATGATTTGAGAGGGCATACACTCTTCTATCATGGTCAAAAAAGGACCCAAAGAATAAATTAGGATTCTGATAAAAAATGTAAGGGCGATCAATCGCCCCTCGAAAACGTCTCCCGTAGGGGCGCTGCTTGCCGCGCCCTCTCATAGACACGTTCAATTAAGGGACACAGCAAGCAGCGCCCCTACAGTATATATGTCGTATAATATTCCTAATTGTTTTGATGAATGTCGTATAATGGTTTCACGTGAAACTAGATAAATTGGCAACTTATCCCGGAAAACACTTTCATCGGGATATTATGGCCTTCCGCCCGAAGTTAAAAAATATTTACATCAAGAATATTTTTAAATGAAAGATTGATCCTGCGACTTAAACTCGGCCCCTTGGGGCCGAAATAAAAAAACGGATCAACCCTGAGCGATCCGCCGCAGGCGGAGAGTCGAAGGGTCGCTCAGGATGAAACTCGGGGGCTTGCCCCCAAGTTGTTCATCGACAATTATGTACATTTTAATGTACATCTTTTTGTACGCTAAATTTCTTTACGTAGATGGTGATGATATCAATCGCCGCGGGAGTAATTCCAGGAATACGAGAAGCTTGTCCTAAATTAATAGGGCGCACCTTTGTTAACTTTTCAACAACTTCTTTTGAAAGGCCACTCACTCCCTCATAAATAAAATTTTGGGGAATTAAAAAACGTTCCAACTGTGTTTTTCCATTTCCATAAAACTCTTTTTTCTTAATGTAGCCCTCATAGCGGAGATCGGTTACCAAAGTATCCACCCCTTCTTTAAAAAGATTTTCTAATTGAGATTGATAAGGCAAGTTCAAAAGCAACAATAGATGAAAGGGAAGATTGGGGCGTTTTAAAAATTCAGAAACAGAAACCGCATTTTTTAAAGGAGCTTGGCCCAATTCGAGAAGTTTATTATTTGTTTCTTCCGTGGGGAAAATTCTTGATTGATCCAAAAACTTAAAAGCCTCATCCTGATTTTTCTTTTTCAACAAAAATTGTTCATAGTCATCTTTGGCCAAAAGACCCGCTGCATACCCATAACGACTCAAACGGAAATCCGCATTGTCTTCCCGCAATAAAAGTCGGTATTCCGCACGCGAAGTAAAGAGGCGATAGGGTTCTCCCCCCACTCCCTTGGTCACAAGATCATCTGTAAGTACACCCATATAAGCTTCCGATCTTGAAAAAATGAGGGGTTCCTTTTCCTTTAAAAGAAGGCTTGCGTTCATCCCCGCCAGCAAACCTTGGGCGGCGGCTTCTTCATAACCCGTAGTCCCATTAATTTGACCCGCAAAAAACAGACCCGCAATCGCTTTGGTTTCTAATGAATGCTTGATTTGTGTGGGAGGAACATAATCATATTCCACTGCATAGCCTGGACGAATCATTTCAACATTTTCCAAACCGGGAATGGTTCTTAAAAAGGAAACTTGAACATCATGGGGGAGTGAAGTTGAAAGTCCGTTGGGATAAATTTCACGCGTATCAAGACTTACGGGTTCCAAAAAAATCTGATGACGTTCTTTGTCGGCAAAACGATGGATTTTATCTTCAATGGAAGGACAGTACCGCGGCCCCACACCTTCGATCACCCCTGTATACATGGGGGAACGATCCAGATTTTGCCTAATAATGTCATGTGTTTGTAAATTGGTATAGGTAATGTGGCAACAAACCTGACGTAAATGATTTTCAATTTTGGAAAAAGAAAAACGCGGTCTGGGCTCATCGCCCCATTGTTCGGGTAATTGAGAATAATCAATGGAACGAGAATCCAAACGAGGAACTGTCCCGGTTTTTAAACGCCCCAAAGTAAAACCCAAATCCTTTAAAGACTGGGACAATGAATATGAGGCAAAGTCAGGAATTCGGCCTCCAGCCTGGCTTTTAAGCCCAATATGACACAGGCCGCGCAAAAAAGTTCCGGTCGTAATGATAACGGTGCGGGCTTTAAAAATTTCACCACTTTCTGTTTCAAGCCCTGCCACACGCCCACCTTCTTCCAAAATGCGTCCGGCAATGGCTTGCTTGATTTCTAAAAATCTTAGCTGCTCAAGGGCGTTGCGCACAGCTCGAGCATAGGCAAACATGTCGCTTTGGCAGCGTGTTCCTTGAACTGCGGGACCTTTTTTGGTGTTTAGTTTTCGAAATTGGATTCCGGTCGCATCGGCCATTTTTCCCATAAGCCCACCCAAGGCATCAATTTCGCGAACAAGATGCCCCTTCCCAAGCCCACCAATAGCCGGGTTACAGCTCATGTGGGCAATCCGATCCACATTGCCCGTAAGCATAAGAGTTGCATGCCCCATACGGGCGCATGCATGGGCCGCCTCACAACCAGCATGCCCCGCCCCCACCACAATGACATCATAGACTTTGGACATAGAGCGTGGCCTCTACAAAATACTCACGCAATTGTAAAGGCCCCTTCAAAATTCATTGACACCCGGGTGTAAAAATAACACAAGGGATAGAAAACAAACTTGAATAATTTAACAGTCCCTGCTAAAAACCTAAAAGTTTGATGACATAAAAGGAGGTTCATTATGTTTGGAGAAAAAGGTGAAGCATTAAAACTTGCCGATAATCAGACCGTAAGTACCATTCTCGACAAAGAATGCACTTTTGAAGGAAAAATGACCTTTGAAGGCACTGTCATTATTAATGGCAAATTCATGGGAGAAATTTTTTCTGACGGGAATCTTTACATCGGTGAAGGCGGTTACGTTGAAGGAAAAATTGAAATTGGTTCCATCCAAATTCAAGGGGAGGTTCACGGGAACATCATCGCAAAAAATAAAATCGAAATCAATGCGCCTGCGGTCGTTCAAGGTGACATTGCTGCTCCGTCCCTTATCATTAAAGAAGGTGCGGTGTTTGAAGGAAACTGTTCCATGGGACGTAAAGATGGTGCCAACGTGGTTGGTCTTCATTCCAATTAATTTTGTAGGGGTGGTTTGCAAACCGCCCTTACAGTAAAGTTCCCCCCAGTAAATATTCAACATTACCTTGGGCCCCTTTAAGGGGTGAAGGAATGATTTCGTCTATTTTAAAACCCAGCTTTTCACAAAGATGTTTTATTTTTAAAACAGCTTCTGATCGTTTTTCTTCGGAAGTCACAACGCCCCCCTTGCCCACATTTTTGGGGCCAACTTCGAATTGAGGTTTGATGAGAGCAATCAAATATTTTTCCGAATGTGTCCCCGTCCTTCGACTCCGCTCAGGGACCGGTGGCTGAGCGGAGTCGAAGCCAATGGGGCCTGTAGTAAGCAAAGTCGAATTATCAAAAGCCTGAGCATTGACTTTTTTTTGAAACAACTCCGCCACTTTAGGTAGAATCAATTCCAATGAAATGAATGAGACATCCACCGTGACAACATCGATAGGATTCGTTAAATCCTTAAAATCATAATTCCGAAAATTTATTTTTTCCAAAACAACAACGCGTGGGTCGTTACGCAAACGAGAATCCAGCTGGCCATACCCCACATCCAACGCATACACTTTTTTGGCTCCCGCTTGTAATAGACAATCTGTAAACCCGCCCGTTGAGGCCCCCACATCCAGACAAATTTTTTCTGCAATGGGATATTTAAAATAATCCAGCGCCGCTTTTAGTTTGACACCTCCCCGGCCCACATAGGGGTGATCTTTTTGTTTGACGTGGATGGGTGCACTGGGTTCAAAAGTCTGGGAGGATTTTTCAATTTTTTGTGTACCGCAAAAAACAACACCGGCCATCACCAATGCCTGTGCCTTAGCTCTTGTAGGGGCAAGTTCCCTTTCAACCAATAGTTGATCGATACGAATTTTTTTCATGAAACATTTTTAAGCTTGCCCAAAAGCCTTCGTCAATCTAATGTTTAAAAAACAATGAACCATTTTTTCGTCATTGGTTTGGGCGGCGGGCTTGGATCTGTAGCTCGCTGGCTTATTTCAAAATTTCTTAACCCCTTTGTCACCCATGGGTTTCCGTGGGGAACTTTCTTGATCAATCTTGTCGGGTGTTTCCTTATTGGGATTCTTGGGGGAATTCTTACAAGAGAGGGTTCTTCTGAATCAACCAAACTTTTTTGGATAACGGGATTTTTAGGAGGATTCACCACTTTTTCAACTTTTAGTCTGGAAAGCTTGACGCTGTTGATGAGTGGGGAAAGCTTGTTGGGTTTGGCCTACATCGGCGCTACTCTTGCAGGGACTCTCACTGCGGCTTGGGCGGGAATTTGGATGACACGATACATTCTGTAGTTTTTATTTCACTTCAACAATCAAATCAACTTCAACACACGAACCCAGGGGCAACTCAATGCAGCCAATAGTTGTGCGGGCATGGGCCCCCTCTTCTTCCCCAAAAATTTGGGTCAGCAATTCAGAACCCGCATTCATCACCTTGGCTTGATCATTAAAACCAATGGCCGAACAGACATACCCTGTAAGCTTCACGACTTTTTTAACCTTGTTTAAATCCCCCACCACCCATTGCACGGCTGACAAGGCATTAATCACTGCAATTTTTGCTGCGCGCTGCCCATTTTCTACCGTAACGTCCTTCCCTACCCTACCCTTAAAATTAAGCCGCCCATCGGTTAAAGGAAGCTGGCCTGAAGTAAAAACCAGATGCCCTGTTCGAATAGCCGGCACATAGGTCCCTACAGGTTTAGCTAATTGAGGAATGGTGATTTTTAAAAGTTTAAGATTGTCTTCAATTTTCATGCGGATTGTTTTTGAATTTCTCTTTGTACGGTGCTTACAAATTTAACAGCTTTCAAAAAAAGGACAAGCGGAATCCCCGATGTTTCATGGTAAATTTGTTCATCCTGTTTTTTGACCAGGAACGGTTTCAAATCTTTGTCGATCAGCCCTTCTTTAATCGTTTCAACATACAAATCATTTTCACGAAGCCGACGCAGGTAATCCTGAAGCTGATAACGCGCCCTGGTCTGTTGGGCCGGATTTTGGTTATACAATAAAATTTCCAGGAATGGATGAATCACAGAAAGCATCATGCGTCCGTTATGAGCCAGCATGGGGCTTAAAAATTCAAGAACGGCCAAGGCATCTTCCTTATATAAGGAGGCCAAAGATACAATGAGAACATCGGCAAAACCCGTTTTTAACGGAGCAAGTTTGAGCTCACTCCGAATGTAATAAATATTTTTTTCATTGGCTAAAATAAGGGCCCCATCTTCAAAGAGCACATAAACAGCTTTTGGATTTTTCTGGCTGATTTTGTGAAGCAAATGCTGATTGGCCGCATTCAGATAAAAAAGGACTTTTTTCCCTTCCAATTCAGGAAGATTTTTTTCCCATTCTTTTTCCTCGGAAAAAGTAAGGGTTTCAACCAAATCTTTTTCAGACAGGTTGTTTAAGCCATTAAAAGATTTGAAAGAAGGGGAGAGGGTCTTTTTTCTTTTTATAAACCAGTTTTTCATGACAATTTTTTAAGCAGGTCCCCCACAGAAGGCGGGGACTGTTCGTCGGATAAGGGTTCACCTTCCAATTCTTTAAGCAAATCCTGGATAGAAGGAATATCGGCCGATGATTTTGATTTGGTTGCCGCGGACTCAGCTTGGGTTGTTTTTTCAGGTTTTATCAAACCTGCGGGTTCCACCTTGATCCGGCTATAAGATGATTCAAATGAAGTTTGTGGATCAAAATAAGAAGAGGCTGATTTTGACTTGGCAGCCTGATGGGCAGGGGCTGATTCATACAATTTTCGGAAACGAGCATAATAATCTTGCCGAGATTGTTCTTCAGGGCTTAAGGGTGCGGATTCTTTGGGGGGCAGGGGAACGGCCTCTTCTTTAACAGAAGAGGGTAAAGCGACAGAAGCTTCCGGCATAGTTTCCAAAGGAATTTCTGAAAAATAATCCGGTGAAGATTCCGGAAAAATATCCAAGGAGGGTAGGGGGTCTGCCAAAATGTCTTCTTGGGGGGGGGCCATAGAGGTATCAGCCACAGAACTAGAAAGTGGCATATTTTTGCTTATCCATTCCTCTTGGAGCTTGGAAACAACCGTTTTTTTAAGATCTTGTTCACGTCCTTCAAGCAGGCCCTGAAGAATGGATTTATCAAAAGGTTTGGAATCCGTACGAGAGACTTCTTGCTGCTGCCATTGATGAAAAAGATCGTAATTAACAATAACCCGGATGGGTTTATTATTTTTAGTCAAAACATAGCTGCACTCTTTATCTTGCGTGATTGCCGCAATTTGAGCCCGAGCTTCAGTAATATTGATAAATTTAATTTTACCCAGTTTTGGGTCGTCTATTTCAAACATAGGAATGTCCAAAATTACGTACATTTTATTGAAATGAGCCTTCGAGTCAACATTCTTTTTACGTACATAAATATGTACATAAATAAATATATAATTTTAAAGTGTTTTTAATGATTGAGGGAATGAAAATAAATTGGAATTTTTTGACAAAAAACTGTTTTAGTAAAATGTACATGTTTATAAAAGGATGGGGGACGGATATTATGTCGTATAACATTAAAATTTGGCTTACCATCGCTCTTTTAAAAGACTCTTTTTTGAAAAGCGTTTTTGAACTACTCGACAGCAAGCTCCCGAATAGTTCAACTTTTGGTCGCCCTTACAAAATCTTCTTCAAATAATGCCCTGTAAATGAATTTTTATTTTTGGCAATTTCTTCAGGTGTTCCCACGGCAACAATATTTCCACCTCGATCCCCACCTTCAGGACCCAAATCAATTAAATAATCGCATGATTTGATGACATCCAGATTGTGCTCAATGACAATAACGGTGTTTCCTGCATCCACCAATTTATTCAAAACATGAAGAAGCTTTAAAATGTCCTCAAAATGAAGCCCTGTGGTGGGTTCATCCAAAATATAAAGGGTGCGGCCAGTGGCACGCTTGGAAAGTTCTTTGGCCAGTTTGATTCTTTGCGCTTCACCCCCTGAAAGGGTGGTGGCTGATTGTCCCAGTTCGATGTAATCAAGCCCCACTTCAATCAAGGTGGCCAATTTATCATGGACGGACGGGATGTTTTTTAAAAAATCGGACCCTTGTTCCACCGTCATGCTCAAAATTTCTGAAATATTTTTTCCTTTATACTGAATTTCCAAAGTCTCCCGATTATAACGCCGGCCGTGACATTGATCGCACTGCACATAAACATCGGGCAAAAAATGCATTTCAATACGGATAACACCATCCCCTTCGCAGGCTTCGCAACGCCCCCCTTTGACATTAAAAGAATAACGTCCCGGCCTGTAGCCACGGGCCTTTGACTCAGGGAGTTCCGCAAATAAATCACGGAGAGGAGAGAACAAACCTGTATAGGTTGCCGGGTTGGAGCGTGGCGTGCGGCCAATGGGAGATTGATCAATGTTAACCACTTTATCAATGTGGTCTAATCCTTCAATTCCCGAGTAGGGGCCACAGATCATGCGCGAATGATACAAATGCTGACAAAGGGCAGGGTAGAGGGTGTCATTAATCAAAGATGATTTGCCGGAACCCGACACTCCTGTAATTCCCACAAGCATTCCCAAAGGAATGGGGACATCAACATTCTTTAAATTATGACAACGGGCTTCTTTAAGAATAATTTTTTTGGAACCAAAGGTACGGCGCTTGGAAGGAATGGGAATTTCTTTTTTTCCGGAAAGATATTGGCCCGTTAATGAATTCTTGTTTTTTTCAATGGCCTGGGGGGAGCCTTGAGCCACAATATGCCCTCCATGACTCCCAGCCCCCGGCCCCATATCAATGACATGATCAGCCTGGCAAATGGTGTCTTCATCATGTTCCACGACCAAAACCGTATTTCCAAGATCACGTAATTTTTTAAGTGTGGCAATCAGGCGGTCATTGTCACGTTGATGCAATCCTATGCTTGGTTCATCAAGCACATACATGACCCCCATAAGAGAGGAACCAATTTGACTGGCCAAGCGTATGCGCTGGGCCTCCCCTCCGGAAAGAGTAGAGGAGGCGCGATCCAAAGTAAGATAATCCAGTCCCACATCCACCAAAAAACCGAGGCGCTCTTCCAATTCTTTCAAGATACGCTTGGCAATCACCATTTCGGTTTTGGTCCACGAAATTTCTTTAAACCATGATTTCAAATTGAGTGTGGATTGTGCCGTCAGTTCGTGGATGTTTTTATTTCCAATGCGAATGCTCAGGGATTCTTTTTTCAGGCGGCTTCCATCACAAGCGGGGCAGGGTTGGATATTCATGAATTTTTCCAACTCTTCGCGAAACCAGTCTCCCGTTGCCTCCTGATATTTGCGCGAAAGGCTTGCAATAACCCCTTCAAAAGGGGCCTTGTAATAATGCCGCCCTTCGCCTTTTTCGATGGAAAACTGGATTTCCTCCTCGCCGGAACCGAACATGAGAACATCACGGATTTTTTTGGGGAGATCTTTAAAGGAGGTGAGAATATTAAAAGAATAATGTTTGGCCAGCGATATAAAAACCTGAGTGTAATAAACAGCGGACTTGCCCGCCCATGGGGCAATGGCCCCTTCTCGAAGGGACAGATTGGGATTGGGGACCACCAGTTCCGGATCAAAAAACATTTTATGCCCCAAACCATCGCAGGTAGGGCAGGCCCCTTGGGGGCTATTAAAAGAAAAAAGCTGGGGCTCAATTTCCGGATAGCTAATACCGCAATCCACACAGGCATTGCGTGTTGAAAACAAAAAATGGGTTTTGTCGGAAAGTACTTCCACCTTGACCAGCCCGCCTGAAAACTTGACCGCCGTTTCAAAAGAATCGGCCAGACGCTGTTCCAATCCTTTTTTTAGGACCAACCGATCAACAAACAATTCAATGGTGTGCTTCTTTTTTTTGTCGAGGATGGGAGTGGCATCCAATTCGTAATCAACATCGTCGATACGCACACGTGAAAACCCCTGTTTTTTAAGATCGTTTAATTCCCTGTGATATTCCCCTTTTCGGGCCCGCACGATGGGGGCAAGCAGAAAAAGTTTTGTCCCCTCAGGCAACTCCATAACCCGGTCAACCATTTGTGTAATTGTTTGGGCGGTAATGGGTTTGCCGCATTCATGGCAATAGACTTTTCCTATCCGGGCAAAAAGCAGCCGGAGATAATCATAAATTTCGGTGACAGTCCCCACGGTGGATCGCGGGTTATGGCTGGCGGCCTTTTGCTCAATGGAAATGGCAGGGGAGAGGCCTTCAATAAAATCCACATCGGGCTTTCCCATTTGTTCAAGAAACTGGCGGGCATAGGCCGAAAGTGATTCGACATACCTTCGCTGACCTTCGGCATAAATGGTGTCAAAAGCCAGGGATGATTTGCCCGAGCCGGAAAGGCCGGTAATCACCACCAGTTGATTGCGCGGGATTTTGACATCGATATTTTTTAAATTATGCTGCCGCGCCCCTTTGACAAAGATGTATTTGGGTTCCATAAGAATGAAGTCTTATGAAAAAGCAGCAAAAAGCGCAACTGGGGTTTGTATGTTAGTTCAGACTAGGGAAAAAATTAAGCCGCCCGGGATCAGCCCCTGTGCAACGGCCATTTTCACATCTTTGTCCAAGAGCACATTGTTGAGATCCCAAACATATTTTTCGCTGATCCGGGTCATATTCGGCCGGTAAACACATTCCATTCAAGCAATGCTGTCCTTGGGGGCAATGCCAACTGTTCTTGCACAATAAATCTTCAGCCAGGGTTTGATCACAAGCGTCTCCGATAAAATCGCCATCTTTGTCTGCTTGGCTGGGATTGGTGATATCCGGACAATTGTCCTGATCATCAGGGAATCCATCGCCATCGGTATCGTTTTCGGTGCCATCATCTACAGGCACCATCACAATCGAGGCCAAATATTGGCAATCATTTTGTGATCTGAGGGCCTCATCGCACTTGGAACTATAATGATTTTCAAAACCGACACAGCCGACATAAGTGGCAGCATCATCAACCGCATTAGCATTGAACAAGGCCCTATCCTGGGAAAAATCCTCTGTTTGACAATCATTGGCGACCTGGCCATTATTGACATCGGCACGTAGTACTTCATGGATGGTTGCCGAACAACCATTACCCACTTGAGTGGTAAAGCGGGTATCCACGACAATGCTTTTTTCAGATACCTTGCAAGCAAGTTCCCGGCCTCTTACCTCTTTTAAATCAAAAACGGCTTTGTCAGGTGTATCAAAACTGATCACCGTGCAAGTATTACCTTCCACCGTTAACGTAATCACCTGGCTTTTTTCACGCTGGTCCCGATCAACAGCCGTACAATTTTCACGATCACTGACCTGATCAAAAACACCAAAAAGGGTGTAACGACCATCGGCTATTCGGGAAGGCCCGCTTCCCTTTAAAGCACTAGCACTGGGCATGATGCTCTTTGAAGCACCGCCACCCGATGATCCACCACCACCACAGGCCGAAAGGAGAGCTATGGAGAGAAAAATGGTGGGTCGTATTAAGAATTCATATTTCAATTTTGGCTTCATAATCAGCATTGCTGTTATTACACATAAAAAGTAATAACCTTTATCAAGAAATTTTAACATCTGTCGTCATTGAAAATGGGCCGTCACAATATGTGATTCTTCAATATGTTGCCCGCCTTCATCGCGACCTGTTCTCACGATCCATGCCGCTATGGCTTGATTTCCAAGGCCAAGGCCCAATTCAAAATCTTCAATGGAAAACATTCCTGATAAGCCAAGATCAATAGTGACAGGTTGGCCCTGAGGTTGATAATCGGGTCCCAGGATCAAACTTTGCGCACTCGCTTCGAATCCATCCCCACGAGCCAATTGTTCCCAAAGAACAATTTTATTCTCGGCTGCATCAAGAAGAATATGGGGATCATTGAATCCGACTTCGGTGGCTGGATGAACTAAAGAAAGACTTGACCAAACTTCTTCTCCAAAACTGGCGGCCCCTACATCATAAGTCGAATTATTACCGGCAGCCACTCGCTGATCGTATAAAATATATGGAATTCCTCGACTATCCACAATGGCTGCGCCAGGAGCGGTATCTTGTGGATGAGACTCAACAATGATGGCTTCGCCTAGTAGCCCCTGATCAAGCTTATATCTAACAGCCACTATATCCCTATTTACTCCTGGATTACGAGGGTCCGGCCCCGGCTTGTTTTCATTCCAATAAATCACTGCATCCCCAGAAGAATTCATTGCCAAATAAGGAGGATAGGGAGGTCTTTCCGTTTCAATAACCCCATTATTTCCACGTAAAGCCTGACCTGCATTGATTTGTCTATATTCGATAATTGTTTGGTGGTTAGGTCTAAAATGTTCCCATACAACTAGACCTCTTCCTTGTGAATCAATGGCTACCTTGGCCAAGCAAGAAAAAGTAGAAGGCACATTTATCACCAGATTTTCTTCCGGGGTCCACCGTTGTCCATCTATTGAACTTCTAACACGAAGGTTACATTGTTGAGCATCTGCTTCATTCCAGGTTACTATCATGTGACCCGTCTTGTTTGAAGTAAGTCGAATTCCTTTATATTTACTATCCCTGTTAGTAAAAGGTTGTGACGGTTCCCAATTTTTAGTAACTGGATCAAAATGCGTAATAACAATACGCCCAGGTAAATTTAACTCGCGCTCCCCATCAGCATCGCGCTGAAACACCGTCTCCAGCCATAAAGCTGTAGCCTTTCCCTGTTCATTCAGAACAACACGAGGAGATGAGGCATGCTTTGGATTGTTAGCCACAATACGGCTTGCTTGGCTCCAACCTTCTCCAGCAGAATAAAAACTATACCAGATTTCTCCTTTAGGAATATTAGCTTCGATTTGCTGCCACAAAACTATGGCTTGTCCCGAAGTGTTAGATGAGAAAGATAAACTATATTGCCGTCCTGAGGTGGTTTTGAGTGTTTCTCCATTACTCCATACTCGCTCATCACATACATCTCCCACACCATCATCATCCGTATCTTCCTGACCGGCATTTGCTATATTAGGACAATTATCCTCAGCATCCGTAATTCTATCTGCATCCGTATCGTCCTCCACAATAGCATGATCCCCCGGCACCATCACAACCGAGGCTAAGTATTGACAACCACTTTGTGATCTTATTTCATCGCTGCACTTTGAACTATAACGTGCTTCAAAACCCGCACAACCCACATAAGAATTCACATGATCGGG
>Ga0209211_10005233_pt1 | contig 19569 bp, 22 predicted proteins | sample RifGroA2_FD_183992 | JGI IMG/M metagenome (GOLD analysis project Ga0209211, IMG submission 183992) | Groundwater microbial communities from Rifle, Colorado, USA - Groundwater A2 (SPAdes) (version 2) | ecosystem: Environmental > Aquatic > Deep subsurface > Groundwater | place: Rifle, Colorado...
TTGACAAAGCCGCGTCAAGCCCCAATGCTCTGGCATTGGGGAATCAGAGCGGCCAAAGCAATGGTTCGGAATAGGCCGGTGCTACAATCAAGACATGGCAGTAAAACATTCCAGCCATGCAAGATACGACCTATGGTACCACTTCGCCTGGTCAACAAAATATCGTAAGAGAATTTGGATCAATCCCCACACGCAAGAACGCGTGAAGGAGATATTCCGAACCATTGCGAGCCATTACGATATAGAACTCGGAGAGGTAAATTGCCGGCCAGACCATATACATCTCTCAGCGAGCACGCCCCCTCGGATTGCTCCTGCCAGAATACCGCAAATCTTGAAAAGCATATCGACCAAGCTCCTGTTTGAAGAGTTTCCTTGGCTCAAAAAAGAGTATTGGGGTGGAGAGATCTGGATAGCCGGATATTTCGTAAGGAGCGTAGGTCCCGGAGTTACCAAAGAAACCATTGAAAAATACATCAGGGAGCAATCCGAGGAAACTTAAGATAATCCAAACCCCGATGCTTGTCATCGGGGTTTTCAATCGTGGTTGACTTGCTCGCTGGCGTTAGCGACACTTTTGGTGCCGGCATTTTTAAGAATACAATACCCGGCGCTGACAATATTGGCTTTGGCTGTGATAGGCGTTTTGATGCTGGCTATCAAATGGAATAAGCGAAACGCACTGTTATATCTTGCAATTTTTGTTAGTGGCCCTATCGCAGAATCAATATCTATCTATTTTGGTGCATGGTCCTACAACGACTCTACCTATTTTGGAATTCCATTTTGGCTGCCGTTTGTTTGGGGTAATGCAAGTCTTTATATTGTGCGGGTTAAGGCGTTAATTGATTCGTTCACAGCTTGAAAGATTGTCCATTCTTAAATGTGTTAAAATAATCTTATGGCAGTAAGAAGCGTTTTGGATGTTTTGGCCGGGGACGGGACAATAACCCTTACTCAGGCGGCGGAAATCAGGAGAGAGGCCCGCAAAAACGGCGTCTCGATAGAAGACGAGCTTTTTTCGCGCGGAATCGCCGAAGCCGATATTTTGAAAGCAAGAGGCGAGGCTTTGGGTTTGCCGATTATCAGCCTGTCGGGGAAAAAGGTTGAATTTGCTTTGCTAAAAGCCGTGCCGGAAGAATCCGCGAAGCGCTACAAATTTGTTCCCTTGGGGCTGGAGGAAGGCGTTTTGCAGGTTGGGATGGTGAATCCGGACAGCATGGAGGCAATGGAGGCTTTGAAGTTCATTTCCGGCCGTCTCGGCAAGCCTTTTAAGGTTTATCTTATTTCCAAACAAGATTTTAATAATATTTTGGCGGAGTACCGCGGTATGTCCGGAGAAGTTTCTCAGGTTTTGGGAGAGTTGGAGACCGCAATAGCCGCGGAATCCGTAGGTTCTCCGAAGCGCGAAAATATTGTGGCACAAACAGCGTTCGTTGAAGAAGCTCCGATAACAAAAATGGTGGCGGTTATATTGCGCCACGCAACCGAAGGGCGCGCTTCCGATATTCACATTGAGCCGGGCAGGGAAAAGCTCCGGGTGAGATTTCGTGTTGACGGAGTTTTATATAATAGTTTAGTGTTGCCGCTTTCCGTCCACGAGCCGGTTGTAGCCCGCATCAAAGTTTTAACTAACATGCTTCTTGATGAGAGGAGGAAACCTCAGGACGGAAGATTTTCGGCAAGAATAGACAACCGCGACATAGATTTTCGTGTTTCCACCTTTCCGACATATTTCGGAGAAAAAGTGGCCATCCGTATTTTAGATCCTGAAGTCGGTGTAAGGGCATTGTCAGACCTCGGATTTCGGGGAAGGAATTTAGAAGTAACGAATATCGGCCTTGACCGGCCATTTGGCCTTATTCTGGTAACCGGACCGACAGGCTCCGGAAAATCAACAACTCTTTACTCAATGCTGCAAACTTTAAATAAAGAAGGCTGGAATGTGGTCAGTCTTGAGGACCCAGTCGAATACGCGATTCAGGGCGTGAACCAATCGCAGGTGCATCCGGAGATAGGATATGATTTTGCGCAAGGATTGAGGCATATTTTGAGACAAGACCCGGACATTATCATGGTCGGAGAGATCCGCGACAAAGAAACCGCACAGCTCGCAATTCACGCGGCGCTCACCGGACATCTTGTTCTCTCAACTTTACATACAAATAACGCCATCGGCGTTATTCCGAGACTAATAGACATGGGAGTTGACCCTTATCTTATCGCGCCCACATTGGACTTAGCTATCGGACAAAGGCTGGTAAGAGGGCTTTGCGAAGAATCTAAAGAAAAAGTACCGCTTGAAGGCAAGGTAAAAGAAACCATAATGAAGGAGATAGAAAAAATGCCGGAAGACGTAAAAAAGAGCATAAAACTTCCGCCGCATATTTATCGCGGAAAAGTCTCTGGCACTTGTCCCAAGGGCTCGCGCGGCAGGCTCGCTATATTTGAAGTTCTTTCAATGAGTCCCGAGCTTGAAAAGATTATTTTGGAGAAGCCTTCAGAAGCATCAATTGAAAAGGAGGCCTGGCGCCAGGGCATGATAACAATGCACCAAGATGGTATACTAAAAGTGTTGGACGGCGTAATTGGACTCGAAGAATTATTAGAAGTAGTATAAATAAATGCCAAGCGAAACAAAAGTATTGATAGTTGACGATGATGAATTTTTGCTGGAAATGTATTCACTTAAATTCAAGGAGTCGGGTTTTATTGTTGAGGTCGCGCAAAACGGCGAAGAGGCAATAAAAAAAGCGAAAGAAGTTTTGCCCGACATAATACTTTTGGATGTCGTAATGCCGAAGATGGACGGCTTTGATGTTTTAAGAGCTTTGCGGAAAGAAAATATCGCGCCAAAAGCGCTTATTCTGATACTGACGAATCTCGGCCAGAAAGACGATTTCGACCGCGGTATGAAACTGGGAGCTGCCGATTATATTGTAAAAGCCCACTACACGCCTTCGGAAGTGGTAAAAAAGGTTCGGAGTTTATTAGAAAATAACGTGCCTGCACACGCAGGAAAATAAAAAAATGGATTACGAAAAATTTTTGGATGAATTGATAACGACCGTTGCCAAAGAGAACGCGTCAGACCTGCATTTGAACGTCGGCAGGCACCCTACGCTTAGAGTGTCCGGCCAGCTTATTCCGCTTGCGAAGATGCCTATTTTGACTCCCGAGGCGGCGATTGGCATAGCTGAAAGCCTTATGGATAAGGAATTGTTTGCAGAGTTTTCAAAGAAACACGAGCGCGACTTTTCGTATTCATTTAAAGAAAAGATACGGTTCCGCGTGAACACTTATTATCAAAAAGGCTACGTTGGCATCGCGATGAGGGTTATTCCGGTAAAAATAAAAACTATATCAGAACTTGGGTTGCCTAGCATTCTCTTGGATTTTACAAAAAAGGAACAAGGATTTTTTATCGCCGTGGGCCCCACCGGACACGGAAAATCAACGACGCTGGCAGCGATGATAGATGTCATTAACCATACGCGGAATGAACAGATAATTACCGTTGAGGATCCTATCGAATATATTTTTACCTCTGATCGCTCAATGGTAAGTCAGCGCGAAGTAGGCTCCGATACGGCCGATTTTCCCATAGCCCTTCGTTCAATGTTCAGGCAGGATATGGACGTGGCGATGATCGGCGAGATGCGCGACCACGAGACGATAGCAACCGCGGTAACCGCGGCGGAAACCGGACACTTGGTTTTTTCCTCCCTCCACACAAACAATGCGGCGCAAACTATCGACCGTATTATCGATTCTTTTCCTGGCGCCCAGCAGTCGCAAATCAGGTCCCAGCTTGCAAATACGCTTATAGGAGTATTTTCCCAGAGACTAATTCCGAGGATTTCGGGAGGGCTTATTCCCGCCTACGAGCTTTTGATATCGAACCCGGCGGTTAGGAATCTTATCCGCGAAAACAAAGTTCACGAGCTCGATCTTGTAATCGAAACGAATTCCGAGAACGGGATGGTAAGTTTTAACCGTTCTCTTATCGATCTTGTCAGGAGAGGGGAAATAACAATGGAAAATGCTCTGAACTTCTCGCTAAATCCGCAGGAATTAAGAATATTAGCAGGAAGATAATTTATATAGATGGCGCAATTTAATTACAAAGCGAGGGATACCGAAGGCAAGGAAACTGTCGGTGTTATTGATGCATCAAGCCTCGATGCCGCCGTTGCCGCACTTCAGCGGAGGAATTTTCTTATTACCTCCATCGAGCCCATTGGAGAGGGAGGCGGTATTTTGGCGTTTTTTTCCAATTTTGGTTTGTTTGAAAGCATAAAGCAAAAAGATATCGTTATTTTATCGCGGCAGCTGGCAACCCTTTTTGACGCTAAAGTTCCGGTGGTGGAATCGTTTAAGATATTGGTCGGCGAGACTGAGAACCACGCGCTGAAAGTAAAGTTGGCGCAGGTTTTGGACGATATTCAGGGCGGACTTCCGATGTCCCAGGCGATGGCCAAGCATCCCGAGGCATTTTCCAGATTTTACGTCGCGATGGTGCGCTCCGGCGAGGAAGCCGGTAAAATGCAGGAAATATTTGAATTTCTCGCCGCATATCTGGAGAGGAATTACGATTTAACCTCAAAAGCCAGGAACGCGCTCATTTACCCCGCTTTCGTATTTTTTGTTTTTATCGCGGTCATCGTTATGATGATGATTTATGTTATCCCTCCGATATCGTCATTGCTTCGGGAAACCGGACAAACGCTTCCGATATATACTAGGGCCGTGATGGCAGTAAGCGATGTTTTGGTGAATTTCGGCGTTATCGTACTTTTGTTCATAGCCGCCTTTACCGTATTTCTGGTGCAATATGCGAAAACCGAATCAGGCAGATTGTATTTCGCGCGCTTAAAGCTCAATTTTCCGATATTGGGGGGAATTTACAAAAAAATATATCTTGCGCGCATTGCCGACAACCTGCATACGCTTATTTCGGGAGGCATTACGGTTATACGCGCGCTGGAGATATCTTCGGAGGTGGTCGGCAATGAAATTTACAGAAGAATACTTTTGGACACGATAGAAGCGGTAAAGGGGGGTTCAATGATATCGGACGCTTTTGCCAAGTACGATGCAATTCCGCCACTCTTATCCCAAATGATAAAAATCGGTGAAGCCACGGGCAAACTGGATTATATTTTAGGCAGTATTTCTAATTTTTATACGAGAGAAGTGACGAACCTTGTGGATAACCTGGTAACCCTTATCGAGCCTATCCTTATCATTTTCCTCGGTTTGGGCGTGGGCTTTCTTGCGGTCGCCATTCTTTTGCCGATTTATAGTATTTCAGCAGGTTTTTAAGCTTGCCCTCCGTAGCTTTAGCGAAGGAGAGGATATCCACAGCCTCGCTTCATTTAGCTAATCTAGCTTGATATAATAAGATTATTAATAGAAACAAATGAGGTCCCGCTAAGCGGGACGGCCTGCCCCGCCGCAGGCGGGGGTCGATAGGCATTCATTATTAAATAAAAATAGAAAAATATGTTTAAAACAAATAAAAAAACTCGCATGCCGGCTAGGCATGGTTTTACTTTAATCGAGTTGTTGGTCGTTATCGCAATTATCGGTATCTTGGCTTCAATCGTCTTGGCCTCCCTAAACAGCGCCCGTAAGAAGTCCCGCGACTCCCGCAGAGTGGCTGACTTGGGACAGATAAGATTAGCTTTGGAGCTTAACTTTGATGGCTACAGGAGATATCCTGCAGCGGCAGATTGGGCGGCATTGAGAGCTGTGCTTACGGCAACCACTTGTACGGCCACAGCGAATGGAACATCTTGTATTGCCGCAGTTCCTAGTGATCCCATTGCACCTACACAAGAATATACTTATGAGTTGATTGGTGCTTCAAACACAGATTACGTATTGATGGCAATTTTGGAAGAAAACAACGCGACGCTTTTGGCAAATGATATTGATGCGTCTGGCGGAAGCACTGACTGCACCGATGCCGCTTTCCATTACTGTACTAAACCATAATTTCGGCTGAATTGAACTTTGTAAACGCTTGAATTGAATTTTACAAAAACCCTCCCCGACCAAGGTCGCGGGAGGGTTTTTGAGTTAGTGTATAATCCAACCTGATTGAAGTCCGACTTCAATCAGGCTTCGCCAGTAGATTCCAGTGCAATATCGGAAATTTCTTTTAAATTCCCGTCTTTTAGCCATTCAAACATATCTGTTTTATAGTGCTCCGGGTTTTCAAAAAATTCTGATAAAAATTTTTTATCGATTACGTCAGAGAAATTTTTTTTGCCGATATAATCCTTATAGCTGGACCATTTGTAAGTTTCTAAAAATTGTTGGGCTTTTTTCACGTTTACCATGCGTCCATCCCGCCATTTTTTATCAATCAGGTCTAACGGATTTAAGTGAATATAATAGGGGAGATACATAAATTGACGCTGGTCTTTTATCAATACAGCTTTATACTTTCCCTGAAAAAGCGGACCAACCCGATCATACTTAGTATTGAAGTAATTTGTATATCCGGTGCCTAGTTTTCGCATAAAATCCGTAATGCCGTTCTCGGTAAGTCCGCGCAGCATCAAATGATAATGATTCGGCATAAGCGCGAATGCCATTATTTCTACTAATTTTTCTCTATCCGATTGAAGTCCGACTTCAATCAAATCGCGGCCGAAGTTAAATGCAGGAGAAGAGTCATTAAATGCGTATAGGCAATCTAAAAATCTTTTTCTGTCAGCATCATTATTGAATATAAGCCTTTTTTCTACACCCCTATTAAATATATGATATATTTCGCCGACAGTTGGTTTGGCTCGGTTCATTCTATATTTGTAACATGATTGAAGTCCGACTTCAATCAATGGTGGGGATTTGTGAGGCTATGAGGTAATATTAATTATGCTTATTTTGGAATCGATTTTTGTATTCGCGCTTGGCGCCATATGCGGGAGTTTTTTTAATGTGTTGATTTTGCGTAAAAATACCGGCGAATCGGTCGTTTGGGAGGGGTCTCGTTGCCTTTCCTGCGGTCACAAACTTGCGCCGTTGGATATCATTCCGATATTTAGTTATTTATTTTTGGGAGGCAAATGCAGATACTGCGGAAGCAAATTTTCGGCGCAATATCCCTTTGTCGAGTTTCTTGTCGCCTGCCTGGCGCTCGCAATTTATCTTAAGTTCGCGGTTATCTCGCCGTACTCGCCCATAGGCGAGACGCCTTATCTGCAGTGGCTCTTTTATTTCTCTGCATTTTCCGCGCTGTTTTTGGTTGCCACTTACGATTTCAGACAGAAAATTATAGACACGCATTTTCTTTATGTGTTTTTGGCGTTTTCGGCGCTTGAGGCGATTTGGAGATGGAAATTAATTATGGATTTAGGATTCATTGCACAGGATATAATTTCTTCATTTGCTATCGCGCTCTTTTTTTATCTTGTCTGGTTTTTTTCCGGCGGACGCTGGATGGGAAGAGGGGATACCGATCTAGCTTTTGTCGCGTCGCTTTTTTTGGGGTTCCCGCTAAACATCGGCATGCTTTTACTTTCTTTTTGGATAGGAGGATTTTCGGGGATTTTATTGCTTGTGTTTCGAGGCAGTAAATACGGCCTAAAGTCCGAAATACCCTTCGGGCCGTTCCTGGCCTTGGCTCTGTTTATTGCCTGGTATTTCGGGGGTCTTTTTAGCTTTTTGTGGTAAGCCGTTCGCAAATCAAGAGAATTTTGAATTGCACGGATATTTTCTTGCTAGAAAATTTCTCGTGCTCGCCCCGTCGGGCTCGCAAGGCAATTCAAAATTCTTTGCTTTGCTACCGGACTAATAACGAGGTAAAATTAACAAATGGACCGATTTAAGCGATCTACAGCAGGTTTTTCTCTCGTTGAAATGGTCGTGACTTTGGGAGTTATGGTCATGATAATGGCAATGACGTTCGCAAATTTTCCCAAAATCAGGGATCAGATTGCGCTGACCTTGGCAACCAGAGAGCTTGCCCTAAGCATAAGAAAAGCGCAATCATACGCAATCGGGGTGCGCGAATTTGATTCAAGTTACCCGACTAATCTTTGTAAGCTTGGGTATTATGAACCGACCGACGGATTTGTTCGTTATCCGCCATATGGCGTAGCGCTATCAAAAGCGCCTCCGGCGGCACCAGAAGAAGGCAATGATCAGTTCACATATTCTATTTTTGGGGACATAAATTGCAACGCATTTTTATTACAGTCTCCCGTTTATCAATCTGTATCAGAATTTGTTTCTTCCGTGAAAATACAAAACGGAGCGCAGATAGCCACAATCAAAGGTTATGTTTCCGGAAGTGCTATTCCGGAAGTTTTAAGATCCGCTCAAATAGTATATCAGCGGCCAACTCCGAGCGTTACACTTGTAGGCACCAGTAATTCAGGAAATGGCAGCTGTGGAAACCCAACTTGTATATATACCGGCAGGATAGAAATATCATTAACATCTGGAAATGGCTTGGCGACCCAAAAAGTCGTAGTACGCCCGTCCGGACAGATATCAGTTGAATGATAACTAATAAATTAAAATCAGTCTGTCTGCGCGGGCGAGGATTCTCTCTTATCGAAACAATGGTCGCGATAGCTGTTTTGGTAATGGTCATCACCGGACCGATTACGCTCACGGCAAACAGCCTGAAATCAGCATCCATAGCAAGAAATAGTTTTATTGCGGCGAACTTGGCGCAGGAAGGAGTAGAATTAATTAGGCTTTATCGCACGAATAATGTAATTCAGGGGGAAGATTGGATGGATGATATCAGAAACGGAGCGGATAACTGCAACGGAAGCTGTTATATTGACGCTAAGACGTTGGAGGCTGACGGTTCTAATTTTAAGCTTCAGCATTGCGCCGGCCAATGTCCGAAATTATATATTGATTCAGGCGGATTTTATAATTACGATACATCGGGAACTGAAACAAATTTTATCAGGACGATATCAGTGCAAAATATCAGCGGCACCGGCGATGCATATAGAGTTGTTGTCACAATGGATTGGAACGAGCGCTTTGGAAACCAGAGCATTGTTTTAGAAGAAATTATGCATAATTGGATACAATAATGAAAAAAGGTTTTTCACTGATAGAAATGATCGTTGCTTTGGGAGTTTTTTCCGGCGCAGCGCTTATCGGAGTTTCCGCGCTCTTATCTCTGACGGTTTCCCAAAGAAAGGCGATGGCTATCCAGAGCGCGTATGACAACATGCGTTTCGGAGTTGAAGTGATCTCAAAAGACCTAAGGACCGGCGATATTTATCATTGCAGTTCTGCCGGCAATCTTACTCTGCCGCAGGATTGTCCTCCCGGAGTTAACGATGCCGATCCATTGCATCAGTCAATAACTTTTTTAAATTCTTCAGGACAGACCGTAAGGTATCGTTTTAGTACCTGTGGCGCATCCGGTTGCATACAAAAAACCGTTAATGGAGGTACTGACGAGCAAATAACCGGAGATGACGTAAATATCCAAGACTTGCGTTTTTTTGTGACGGGTTCACGCCCATCGGTAGCAGAGATAGCGGATGGAGATCTGCCTTTTCAGGCCGTAATAACAATTATGGCAAGCGGAGAAGCAGGATCAGGAAAATCAAAATCGCAATTTTCATTAGAAACAACCGTTACCCAAAGGACGGTCAGAAAATAATATGCTTAAACTGCGCAAAAAAAATAAAGGTATTGCCCTGCTGATGGCCATGTATATTTCTTCAGCGGCAAGTCTTTTGGGATTGGGCGTTTTTATGCTGCTTTACGGACAGCTCGGCATAGCCGGTACGGCGAAAGGCTCTGTGGTGGCGTTTTACGCGGCGGACACCGGGCTCGAATGCGCTCTTTACGGAGACCTTGTTTCTAAAATATTTTCAACATCGACTCCTCCCGCAACAATAAATTGTGCGGGTTCTGACAGGAATGTCGCTTTCCAGCCGTCGGGAATGTCCGGCACATTCAAATTTGATTATCAGGTTTCACCAAATGCCTGTGTAAGCGTTACCGTGCAAAAGCTGGCATCGGGCCAGACCATTCTTGATTCCTTCGGCGAGAATGTTTCTGACTGTTCGGTTTCTTCCACAAGGTCCATTCAGCGCGGACTTGAGGTAACATACTAGAATGACGAAGGCCGACGCAAAAGAACGGATACTAAAGCTCCGGAAGTTGATAGATAAATATCGGTATGATTACCATGTTTTAAATAAACTCGACATCCCGGAATCGGCGCTCGATTCGCTAAAACACGAATTAAAAAAACTTGAAGACGAATTTCCGGAATTAATTATTTCCGACTCTCCCACGCAGAGGATAGCCGGAAAGCCGCTGAAAGAATTCAAAAAGATAAGGCATACTTTTCCCATGCTTTCTTTGGAAGATGTTTTTTCCGAAGAAGAATTTTCGGAGTGGGCGGTGCGCATAAAAAAACTCTTGCCCGCCGAAGCCTCGGCGAAGGCTGGGGCGCCGGAATTTTATTCCGAATTAAAATTTGACGGTTTAGCGCTGTCTTTGGTATATGAAAACGGCAGTCTGCAATACGCCGCGACTCGCGGAGACGGGAAGGTGGGTGAAGACGTTACGCAAAATGTAAGAACGATGGAGTCGATACCACTCAATATTTCCGAAAAGCGGAAAGTGGAAATAAGGGGAGAAGCCATTATCACGAATAAGAATTTTGAGGCGATAAATAAAGAGCAGAAGAAAAAGGGGCTAAAAGAATATGCCAATTCAAGAAATTTGGCCGCGGGCTCGCTCCGGCAACTAGACCCCAAAATTACGGCTTCGCGCCGGCTCGATTTTTTTGCTTATGATATTCTGGGTCTTGAATATGAAAATCATTCAGGGGAGCACGAAACACTGGCTTATTTGGGATTTAAAACCGGAGGGGCAAACGAACGGCTTTGCAAAAATTTGGAAGAAGTATTTAAACATCACAAAAAGATCGCGGAGACGCGCGAGAAGATTCCATACACTATAGACGGCATTGTCGTCTCGGTAAACTCGAATAAATTATTTCAAAGACTGGGTGTCGTCGGCAAAACTCCGCGCGGTTCCATCGCCTATAAATTCGCGGCGCGGGAATCGAGCACCGTTGTGGAAGACGTCATTGTGCAGGTCGGGCGGACGGGGGCATTGACCCCGGTTGCCGTTTTAAAACCCGTACAAATCGGAGGCGTGACCGTAAGCAGGGCGACTCTTCACAACGAAGACGAGATAAAAAGGCTCGGTTTAAAAATAGGCGACAGTGTAATAGTTGGACGGGCGGGAGACGTTATTCCGGATATAATTAAAGTTTTGCCGGAGCTCCGCACGGGAAAAGAGAAAAACTTCCATATGCCAAAAGTTTGCCCTGTTTGCGGGAAGCCTGTAAAAAAAATGCTCGAGGGCGGTGTGGGTATGTATTGTGTGAACCAAAAGTGCCCCGCAAGGCATAGAGAATGGATGTATCACTTTGTTTCAAGAAAAGCTTTCAATATAGACGGCCTTGGTCCGAAAATTTTGAACGCATTTTTGGACTATGGCCTCATTCAGGATATTCCCGATATTTTTGAGCTAAAAGAAGGGGATATAGCTCCATTGGAAAGATTTGGCGAAAAATCTGCTGGGAATCTGGTAAAATCCATCGGTGGAGCAAAGAAGATAACGCTGGCGCGCTTTATTTACGCGCTCGGCATTTTGCACGTCGGGGAAGAAACGGCAATCGATCTTGCCGAACACTACCGGTCTTTGGAAAAAATCGAAAGCGCGGATTTTGGTGAACTAAGCAATATTCCGAACATCGGAGAGGTCGTAGCCAAAAGCTTATACGACTGGTTTCGCGTTGGACACAATAAAAATTTGATAAAAAATTTACTAAAATACGTTGAGATAGAAAACCCAAAAAAACGGGCGCCGGGAAAATTAACCGGGAAAACCTTTGTTCTGACGGGAGAACTGGAATCAATATCAAGGGACGAAGCGAAAGTGCGCGTCCGCGAACAGGGCGGCGATCCGTCAGAGACCGTTAGTAAAAATACTGACTTCGTTGTTGTCGGCGCAAACCCCGGTTCCAAATACGATAAAGCCCAAAAACTCGGGGTAAAAATATTGGACGAGAAGGAATTTTTGAAAATAATAAAATAGACATGAAAATATCAAAACATTTGCATTCGTGCTTGTTGGCTGAAGAGGCCGGAAAGATTATTTTGATTGATCCAGGAAATTATACTTTTGAAGAAAAAGCGCTTGATATCGGAAAATTGGAAAAGCTGGATTTTCTTTTGATAACGCATGAGCACCAGGACCACATCTATCTGCCGTTTTTAAAGATTATTTTGGAAAAATTTCCGCAGGTAAAAATAATAAGCAGTCCGTCGGTTGCCGGACTTCTTGGTGCTGAGAAAATTTCCGTCTCGACCGAAGGAAATGAAGTGATTTCGTTTGTGTCCGCCCGGCACGAACTTTTGCTTGGAGGAAAGACGACTGAAAATTATGTTTTTAATATCTTTGGTAAATTAACGCACCCCGGAGATTCGCTCCAATTTGCCAAAAGCTGCGATATTTTAGCCTTGCCGATACAGGCTCCCTGGGGCAGCTTTGTGGCTTCAGTAGAAAAAGCAGTAGCCCTAAAACCTAAAATCGTTATTCCTATCCACGATTGGCACTGGAAAGACGCCGCCCGCCGGCGAATGTATGATATGGCAAAACAATATTTGGCGGAAAAAGGAATTGAATTTCATGGGCTGGAAGTCGGCGAGGCGTCGGAGATTTAGCTTTAGCCGACAGATTTTTTCTTGAAAATTAACCTATTTTAAGCTAGAATAGCTTTATGATTTCTAAGGAAGATATCGAACACCTGAAGGATTTGGCGAGGTTGCCTGCCTCGACTGACGCGAGTCAAGGCGGGGAATTTGGGGCAAAAGAGACGGAGAAGCTCGCGGGAGATTTGGGAGCGATTTTGGCGCATATCGACAGCCTAAAGGATGCCGATGTTTCCGGCGTGTCCGAGATAGCTCACGCTGCCGACTTAAAAAATATTTTTCGCGCTGACGCGCCCGCCGATAGCCCGCGAAGCGGGGCGGCGGGATTAGATAATAAATATGAAACTGCCGGAGATTTGATAAATGCTTTTCCTGAAAAGTTCGAAGCCGATCATGGGACTTATCTTAAAGTTAAATCAATACTATGAGTTTAAATTTAATTCTAAAACAGCAAACTTTTAGATACCTTGCGCAGCGCGACGGCGCGAGCAGAGCAATTTTTCAGCAGAAAAATATGCGTGTAAATAAAAATATGCTGTTTTAGAATCGGCAACTAACTATGACAATAAAAGAATTCCACGAGGCACTGAAAAACAAAAAAACTTCCGTGAATGAAACGGTTGTTTCTTATCTGGATAAAATAAAAAAAGAAAATAAAAATTTGAACGCTTATCTGGAGGTTTTTGAGAAGGAGGCGGTGGCGCTTGCGGAGGATGTTGATAGAAGAATCAAAGAAGGAGAAGAGCCATCCGGACTTTTGGGCGTTCCTATTGCGATAAAAGACAATATTTTGATACGCGGGCATATTGCTTCCTCCGCTTCAAAAATTCTGGGAAATTATGTTGCTTCTTATGATGCGTTTGTAATAGAAAAATTGAAAGAGGCGGGTGCTATAATTTTGGGCCGTACAAATATGGATGAGTTTGCGATGGGTTCTTCAACGGAAAATTCAGCTTATGGCCCGACAAGAAACCCCCATGACCCGGAAAGAGTTCCCGGCGGTTCTTCAGGTGGTTCCGCCGCCGCGGTCGGAGGAGAGCTCGCAATGGCGGCTTTGGGCTCCGACACGGGCGGTTCGATACGTCAGCCTGCGGCGTTTTGCGGGGCTGTCGGCTTAAAACCGACTTATGGCGCGGTGTCCCGCAGCGGGCTCATTGCCATGGCATCGTCCCTGGACCAAATAGGCCCTATTACCCAAAACGTGGAGGACGCGGAGACGATTTTTAATATTATTTCAGGAAAAGACGAACTGGATTCGACTTCCGTTGATACGAAGTCCGACTTCAATCAGCGACTGATTGAAGTCGGACTTCGATCAGTACGACGCATCGGCGTACCAAAAGAATATTTTGAGGAAGGGCTGGATTCGCGAATAAAAAAATCAATCGACGATATGATAGGTAAACTCGGCAAAAACCATGAGATTGTGGAGATCAGTTTGCCTCATACGAAATATGCGATAGATTGCTATTATATAATTGTTCCCGCGGAAGTATCTTCCAATATGGCGCGCCACGACGGGATAAGATACGGCGCGCGCCAAAACGCACCCGACCTTCTCGGCGTATATAAAAAGAGCAGGGGGGAAGGAATCGGACTTGAGGTACGGAGAAGGATTTTGCTCGGCACATATGTTTTGTCGCACGGCTACTACGATGCCTACTATTCAAAAGCGCAAAAAGTGCGGGTGCTTATTAAAAAAGATTTTGATGAAGCTTTCAAAAAAATTGATGTTATAGCAGCACCGACGACGCCGACCCTGCCGTTTAAAATAGGTGAAAAATCCGACCCTCTGTCCATGTACCTTTCAGATATTTATACTATTCCGGTAAATCTTGCCGGCATTCCGGCGCTTTCTATGTCCGTCGGGAAAATCGATAATTTACCCGTCGGGATACAGCTTATAGCGCCCAATTTTGAAGAGAGGCGGTTGTTCGGATTGGGACTCGAAATAGAAAAAATGCTTAAATAATATATGGAAAAAATATTAAAATTTATTTTAGGACTCGCAACAGCCGATTATTCGGATATAATTTTTGTCTGGCAGGCGATAGTTTTTCCGGTTTGCCTGGCACTGATCTGCGGAATATTTTACAGTGTTTCGAAAACCGTAAAAATATTTGGAAAAAGACATAGCGAAATATTGAGGGGAAGCAAAGAATTTATGCCCCCGCCTTCTCGCGAAAAAAACATCGAAGAATGGACGGATATTCTGGCAAAGTCGCGTTCGCAGGATGAGAACCAAAGGAAGTTCGCGATAATCGCCGCCGACTCCCTAATCGAGAAGATACTTGCTCTGGCCGGGTACGAAGGCGATAACCTCGGCGAGCGCCTAAAGAAGATCGAATCGTCTGATTTGGATTCTTTAAATGATGTTTGGGAAGCCCACAAAGTCAGGAACCGCATTGCACATGAGGCCGACTATCGTTTGTCTGCGGAGGATTCGGCGGCGGCTATCGGCAGATTTGAAAGAGCGTTGAGGGAACTCGAGTATATTTAATTGAATTTTTGGAGTAGTATTTAACCGTATGTTCGAGATTATCAGATGGTCAACATTGCTCTCGACCGCCCTAATGGCGGGCGTCGGGTATTCCGACCAGATAAGGATGATCTGGACCCAGCACAGCACGAAGGGGCTTTCTTTTTGGATGGTGCTGATTGCTTTCTGGTCATGGCTTTCCTACGCACTCTATGGTTATTACAGTAAGGATCATAAAATGTTTTGGCCGAATTTAGCGGGCCTCGTTACTATATCCGTCATTCTCGCAAGTTTTTTCATTTTTTAAGTGCTATTGACTTTAATATGCAAATAATGTACACTTAAAACAATATAAGTTAACTAATTTTGTATGGGAAATTTTGACCGAAGAGACGACAGAGGAGGAGACAGAGGGGGCTTTAGAGGGCCAAGAAGGGAAGTAACAATGCACAAGGCCACGTGCAGCAATTGCGGACAAAGCTGTGAGGTTCCGTTCCGTCCGACAGGCGACAAGCCGGTCTATTGTAATAATTGTTTTGGAAAAATGAGAGACCAGGAAGGTGGTGGAGGAGGCAGAGGGCGGGACGACCGCGCGCCAAGGCGCGATTTTGGCAACGGAGCTCCTCCAAGGCAAAATTTTGAAAGCAACAGAGGCGACGGAAACGCGGATGTTGTCCGCCAGCTTGAGGCGCTAAACGGCAAACTCGAAAGAATCTTGAAGGCCATTGAGAAACCGGCTCCGGCCGTTATGCCTTCGGCTAACAAGCCCGGCACCTTAAAGCAAGCTGTGAAGAACGCGGTTAGCCCGAAGAAGAAAAAGTAATTCTAGAAAACAAAAATAACCCTCATCCCGGAGGGCTGTTTTTTGCAATTCCTTCTATCCACCCTAGCAGTTTTCTGCGAAAATTTGTACCCTTACTTATTTTAATGCGCAATGTCCCAAAATATTCATTATGATTCTTGTAAGCCTTTTTGTTTTTAATATTAATTAATGTAGGCCGGGAAAATTGATTAGCCGGCATTTTTGTAATATCAAACCAGAATTTTTGAATTAATTTAAGACGATTTTTATGGACATTATTAATACAAATTCTCAAGCGGATTCTATCTGCAGAAACCGCGCAAGAATTTTGAAGCCAATTGACTATAAACTTGATCATTTTTGGATCCGAATTCGTAAAACCAAATTCGTCATTGCCCTTTCTGTAGCCTTCAGCCCAATAAAGAGCGATGCCTATAAGAAAAGCTTCTCTTGGAGATAGTCGTCTTATTTCTTTAGCACCTTGAGAAAATAATTGCTTAGTAAGCGCAAGACGTTTTTTACGCAAACGTTCAGCGGCAATCATTCCTCCCATTTTTTGCATTTCGGCCAGGCGTTTTAATTGCTTATTGGTAAGCACAATATTGGGCACCAATATTGGATTGTACTTTTTGACATTTTTAAATGCCTAGTTATTTCATTCAGGCTTAGGCCTTGCCTGCGCAAATTTTGCGCCTTGCTGCGTAAATATATTTGATTCATATTTGTACTACTTATGATGCTTTGATTTTATGCAAGATAGCGGTACAAAGCAAATGGGTATGTGAATTGCAAGCGAGCTCCTTGATTTTTTATTTTATTGCACGTATAATTCATTTTGTAGCATCGCGGGGTAGAGAAGTGGTATCTCGCAAGGCTCATAGGTAAAACTGTGACCCTTTGCAGTAATGCAATGTGGAAAAATCCTCTAAATTGCTGGAATACCGTTAGAGCTTTTCTTACAACAACGAAATTCGAAAGGATAAGCGTGATTGTTTTAAAAAAGAAAAGATTCGGCAATCAGCAGCCAAGCCTCGATATTTTTGGGGAAGGTTCAGAGACTATAATGGGGATTTCCATTTTTAATAAAAATGGAAAATGGTATAGTCCATTCCCAACGGAAACATTGGGTAGCGAAGAACCTTGAGACCTGGGTTCAAATCCCAGCCCCGCTACAAGAAGAAAAAAAGTGATACTATAAAAGACATATGACTTTATGGGTTGTATATCCGGCTTTGGCGCTGGTGCTCGGAGTTTTAACGAGCATATATTTGTTTGTGGCCTGGTTCAGGCATCCCAAAAAGCGTCCGGCTTTCATTTTGTATTGGTCGGCTGGGCTTTTTCTGATGTATTGGTTCCAGGTGCCGATTATTTTGACCAATCTCGGCCGGACGACGACGATAACCGCTTTCAACTTCTTTTTTGCCGTAACTTTTCCGGTAACTTTTCTTGCGCTTGCTATGATTTATTGGGGCGTTCTTGACGCTCTGAATATCAGATTAAACCGGATGTTAAAAGTTCTTTTTTTAGCCTGGTTGCTGTCGGCGGCGGCATTTTTTGCATATCATTTTATTATTTATCACGGAGTAATAAGCACTCATATTCTTCCTGTTGTCGGCAACCTCGTTTTTTATCTTCCACTGCGGATACTTATTATCATCGCGCTCGCGAGGCGGGTTATGCAAATGGATAATAAAAAAAATCTCGGTGCGTTCGGGGCGGCTTTTGTCATCGGCGAATCGGTGCTCGGCATTTTCCGCAATTTGCTCATCGTGAAATATGTTTTGGCTTACCCTCCGCAGTTGTGGTATATCGTTTTGACCAGCTTGAAAATATTTTTTATTCTGCAGACCGCGAGTATAATCTTTCTTGTTTTCGGCTTTATTTTTTTGCATCGTGCCTGTTGCCGGACCGGAAATTAAAACTATCTCCACACGAAAGATTTTTTTGGCAATATTGCTCTTTCGCTGTAAAGTTTTAAGCTGTGCATTAGATGTCTATTGAATATGAAAAAGTTCCTGTTGTTTTCAGGACTGTTGTTTTTTCTCGGGTTTTCCGCAAGCTCACAAGCTCATTTTACCGGCAAGGGCCATGTACACGAAACTGCGAAGAAGGTGCAATTTTTTTTGAATAAAGATTGCGCCAAAAACGATACTTGCAGTCTCAAGCGCCTTACTCTGATCGTAAAGAATTATGAAGTCGGATTCGCCGACGATCCTTACCCGTCTTATGGCAACGCTTCGGTTGTGGAATACGAAACTGATTCCGTGGAATCGCTGGAAAAATACGCCGTCGTCCAATTTATTATGGGTGGAGTTTTTTACAGTTCGAAAAATGCTAATGGGAAGATAGAAAAAAATATCGGAACCGTTGTCGGAAGTTTTGGAGAAAATGTGCAGTTTTTCTTTCAAGAATGGGTAATAGATTCGTACGATTTAGACCCTGTGTATAACAGTAATCCCGATGATGGCAGATTTTACTATTTAAGATGGAATAAGGTTCCGGGATCATATGAAAGCCGTACTCGCCAGTATTACGGGGCTGAAAAGCCGAATTCACCGATAGTTTATTTGACTGATTATCCAAGCGGAGCTTTCGTTACCGGACCTGGCGCGGTGAATGCAGCAATGAAATTTAAAACCTGTCTCTATAAAGCGGGCGATGTTCCGGCTAAAACCGTAAGAAGCGACATAAATTTTGCAAAGCCGATTGCCTGTTTTGAATGGCAGAATATTTACATGTTCGATTTCGATACCGGGAAATTCAAGACCGACAAAGTTGATATCCCGGCGCTTTTCAAAGAATTGAATCATAATTAAAAGCCCTCAGGGGCTTTTTGTTGCTTTAGCAACAATCCCGCCGGTGGCGGGATGAAAGCTTAAGCTTTCATTTTTTGCGATTTTGTTGTATATTAGTTGGGAAAGGCTCCGAAGGAACCATTTCATGGCTGGGTAGCTCAGTTGGTTAGAGCACGGCACTCATAAAGCCGGGGTCGTGGGTTCGATTCCCACCTCAGCCACTGCTTCGCTCTCCGGAAGTTGCGCAGTGCGCGCACTGAAAATATAATATGCGGCGCCGAAGGCGTCCTTTCAGGATCGTAGTGTAGTGCCGAAGGCATCCCTTCGGGATCTGGTTACAATTCATCTATGCAATACTCTGTTTATGTGCTAAAAAGCTTAAAGGACAATAAATTTTATATTGGTTCTACTGGCAATATTGAAAGGCGAGTAAAAGAGCATAATAGCGGAAAATCAAAGTCTACACGATCGCGCAAACCATTTGTACTGATTTATTCCTAAGAATATTTAACTAGATCTGAAGCAGTCAAACGGGAATGGCATTTTAAAAATACTGCCGAAGGTAACAGGCGGCTTAAAGAAAAACTTGCTATAATGAAAATATAATATGCGGTCGTGGTGTAGCCTGGTTAACACGTCCCCCTGTCACGGGGAAGATCGTGGGTTCAAATCCCATCGACCGCGCATAAAATAAAATGCCCGTCTTCTTAAGATGGGCATTTTATTTTATTTGTAGATTGAAAGAGATTGCAAAATATTTTG
>Ga0209211_10005234_pt1 | contig 19566 bp, 13 predicted proteins | sample RifGroA2_FD_183992 | JGI IMG/M metagenome (GOLD analysis project Ga0209211, IMG submission 183992) | Groundwater microbial communities from Rifle, Colorado, USA - Groundwater A2 (SPAdes) (version 2) | ecosystem: Environmental > Aquatic > Deep subsurface > Groundwater | place: Rifle, Colorado...
CCGCTCCTACATCAGCAATTATTTAAAAAGGAGAATAAAAATGGCACTCGTATCTATGCGTCAACTTCTCGATCACGCGGCGGAAAACGGCTACGGTTTGCCCGCTTTCAACGTGAACAATCTGGAGCAGGTCAAGGCCATCATGGAAGCGGCCGACGAGACCAACAGCCCGGTGATCATGCAAGGCTCCGCCGGTGCGCGCAAGTATGCCGGTGAAGCATTCCTGCGCCACCTCATCGAAGCCGCCGTGGAAATGTACCCGCACCTTCCGGTGGTGATGCACCAGGATCACGGCGCATCGCCAGCCGTCTGCATCCAGTCGATCCGCTCCGGTTTTTCCAGCGTGATGATGGACGGTTCGCTGATGACCGACGGCAAGACACCGTCAACTTTTGAATACAACGTCAACGTCACCCGCCAGGTGGCGGAAATTTCCCACGCGGTCGGCGTGTCCGTCGAAGGCGAACTGGGCTGCCTCGGCTCGCTGGAATCCGGCAAGGGCGAAAAGGAAGACGGGCACGGCGCGGAAGGCGCGCTGAGCCATGACCAATTGCTGACCGACCCGGACGAAGCCGCCGAATTCGTCAAGGCTACCCAGGTGGATGCGCTGGCGATAGCCATCGGCACCAGCCACGGCGCTTACAAATTCACCCGCCCGCCCACCGGCGCGGTGCTGCGCATCGACCGCATCAAGGAGATCAATGCGCGTATTCCCAACACCCACCTGGTGATGCATGGCTCGTCCAGCGTGCCGCAGGAATGGCTCAAGGTGATCAACTCGTTCGGCGGCACCATGGGCGAAACCTACGGCGTGCCGGTGGAAGAAATTGTCGAAGGCATCAAGCACGGTGTGCGCAAGGTGAACATCGACACCGACCTGCGCATGGCTTCCACCGGCGCGATACGCCGCCACCTGGCGGAAGACACCAAAAACTTCGACCCGCGCAAGTTTCTCGCCGCCACCACCAAGGCGATGAAGGAAATCTGCAAGGCGCGCTACGAAGCGTTCGGCACAGCAGGTCAAGCGAGCAAGATCAAACCGATCTCGCTCGAAGCGATGGCGATCCGTTATGCCAAGGGTGAACTGAAAGCGATCATCAAGTAAGCGCGGGTGCGTCCAAAACAAAGGCGGCTTCGAGCCGCCTTTTTTCTGCCCGTTTGTCACTCTTGCTGTGTCACAAAGTGATCAAGGGATGCAGTGCAAGGCAAAATCGGGCGAGAAAGCGGAGTTTACATAGAGTAAATGAGCATTTTGAGCCTGATTTTAACGCCGCAATGCGCCCTTCAGCACTTTGTGACACAGTAAGATTACATAGCATCGCGAAAAACGGGCTAGCGAGAAATTCGATGTAGCAGCAATTTGCGACCACAAACTTTTGAGATGTCACTTTGGCACATCAAAGATGGCATGGTCTGCGGGAGGGGTTTGACGGTATGATTCAATAAATAATTGGCGAACCATCAGAGTCGGTCACAAATTGTGACTATCTTGTGCCAAGAAAAAATAATGCCGCCCAATTGGACTCCGAATAATTGAAACTGGAATCAGTCACAGAATGAACATCCTGCAATACGAATCAAAAATCTGGGCGACGGCGGATTTGTTGCGCGGTTGCGGCATCAAGGAATCGGAATGGCCGTCTTTCATGATGCCGTTCTTCGCGCTGGTGATGATCGAGAGCCGCCTGGTGCGGATGTTCGACAACCTCAAGGCCGACATCGGCGAAAAGAAATTTGCCGGGATCAAAAAAGACGATCTGTATGACCTGATCAAGGACGAAGGCCAGGGCTATAACATTTTCATCTTTGAAAAGAAACAGTCGCTAACCGACATCTGCAAGAACGACAAGTCGTTCGACATCGACTTCGACGCCTACCTCAAGGGCTTCGACGGCGAGACCAAAGACCTGCTCGGGGTGGACGCGACCGAGGGCGAAAAATTTCTCGACATCAAGGGCGTGATCACCAAGCTCAAGGCCAAGAAAATCCTGCTGGGCTACACCAAGCTGTGGGCGGAGATCGACCTCAAGCCGTTCAACAACTCCGAGATCACCACGCTGGAAGAACACATCAAGCGCAAGTGGGCGGACATCTCGGCGGAGACGGCGGGGGAGCAATACACGCCCGACGACGTGATCGCGCTGATCGCCGAAATCATCGCCTCGAAGATCGAAGAGTCCGACACGCTACTGAAAATCTACGACTGCACCTGCGGCGGCGGCAACATGCTGTTTGGCGTGGAAGACCGCATCAACCAGAAATTCAAACGTCTGACGCAAACCTTCGGTCAGGACTGGAACGACGCGCTGTACGCGCTGGCCAAGATCGAAAGCCGCTTTCGCCCCGATTCCAAAATCGAACACGGCAACACGCTGGTGGACGACAAGTTTTACAACGAAGAATTTGATGTGGTCGTCGCCAATCCGCCCTATGGCGTGAGCTGGAAAGGTTACGAAAAAGACATCACCCACGACAAGACCGGGCGCTTCAAATACATCCCGTCGATCTCGGACGGGCAACTGCTGTTCATGCAGCATCTGGTCTCCAAGCTCGACAGCGTAGGCATGGGCGTGGTGGTACACAACGGTTCCACGCTGTTCAGCGGCGATGCCGGTTCGGCGGAAAGCAATATCCGCAAATGGATGCTGGACAGCGACGTGGTGGAAGCGGTGATCCAGCTACCCACCGACGAATTTTTCAACACCGGTATTTACACCTATCTGTGGGTGCTGAACAAAAACAAACAGCCGCACCACAAAGACAAAGTGATGCTGATCAACGCCAGCGATAAATTCAAGCCGCTGAAAAAGAGCAAAGGCTCCAAGCGCAAAGAAGTCGATGAGGCAAGCCGCCTCGACATCGTCGCCACGCTCACTGCTTTTCAGGACAACGACTACGCCCGTGTGTTCGACAAGGAGTTTTTCTATTTCAATAAACAGGCGATCCTGCTCACCAACGTGGATGAACAGGGCAACAGCTTTGCCGCGCAGTTGAAGGAAGGCAAGACCGGCGAAAAGCTGACACCGTTGAGCCTGAGTAACGGCGAACGCGAACTGACCGATTTCACGATCACGTCCTTCGATCAGAATAAATACCAATCATTGGCCGATTGTTTCGAGCAGGACATCAAACCCTTTATCGCCAGCCTCGATTACAAGGAACAGCCGCTAGTCGTCACCACCGCCGAGGGGAAATATTATTTCGACAACGAGCGGGAAACCCTGATATTACAGGGCACTTCTAAAACCGTTCGTCCTGAGCTTGTCGAAGGACAGCAAGACAACAAGAAAGCCCTGGGTTGCGGAAAAATCGTCGTCAAAGCCGCGCTGAAAAACGCCAGCAAGACCCAGCCGGAGCGCATCGAAATCAGCGTGGAACTCACGTCCGACACCCAGAAGGATTACGAGATCATTCCTTTCCACAAGGACGCCGCCGCCAACCAGATCGCCATCGCCGCCTTCATGGCGAAATACATCAGCAAGCCGTTCGAGTATCTGGAAAACGTCGTGGGCGTGGAGATCAACTTCAACAAGATTTTCTACCAGCCGGAAAAACAGCATGATGTAAGTGACATCCTGCGTGAGCTTACGGGTCTAGATAATGAACTGAAGCTGCTTGAGAAAGAGATATTGCTGTGAATCTCCGTTCCAAGCCGTATGAGGCTTACAGGGTTAGCCATAACGATTGGGTCGATCAAATTCCTTCTGAATGGGAAGAGAAAAGAGTCAAAGATCTTTTTAGACTTGTCACAGACAACGCACCTATTGATAACGATCACGAGCTTTTGTCGCTGTACGCAAGCATAGGCGTGAGGCCGCGTAAAGATTTGGAAGCGAGGGGCAATAAAGCAAGCTCAACGGATGGTTATTGGCTGGTTAAAAAAGGCGACATTGTTGTTAATAAATTGCTGGCGTGGATGGGTTCTGTGGGTTTGTCTGACTTTGATGGAGTTACCAGTCCTGCATACGATGTTTTGAGGAAAACATCGAAGACATTGGATGAACGATATTTTTCATATTTATTCAGGACAGAAATTGCCAAGCAAATCTTCAAAAAGAATTCGCGCGGCATCATGGATATGCGACTTCGGTTGTACTTTGACAAACTCGGTGCAATCAGCGTACCGGTCCCGCCGTTTTCAACACAACAAGCCATCGCCACTTACATTGACGCTAAAATCGTGCAGCTTGACCGCAAAACAGACCTGCTCGGCCAGAAGGCGGCGCAGTACGGCAAGCTCAAACAATCCCTGATAAACGAAACCGTCACCCGTGGGCTGGATAAAAATGTGGCGATGAAAGACAGCGGGGTCGAGTGGTTAGGGAAGGTTCCAGCAACTTGGTCTCTGAATAGACACAAAGATATTTTCAAATTTGTTTCTGATAGATGTGTAAACCCATCACTAGCGAAAATCGGGCTTGAAAACATCGAAGGTAAAACTGGACGCTTTATACCGACAGAGAGTGAATTTGATGGGGACGGTGTCGAATTTCAAAAAGATGACATCTTGTTTGGTAAATTGCGTCCATACCTCGCCAAGGTATATTTGGCAGAATTTAATGGAAATGCAGTTGGCGATATTTTTGTTTACCGACCAACGCGAAGTATCACATCGTATTACGCCAAGTATTTAATGCTGTCTGAAAGGTACATTGATGTAATTAACAGCTCTACGGTCGGCGCAAAAATGCCACGCGTTAGTTCGGATTTTATTGCCAATTTACCTGTATCAACGCCAACGATTTCTGAACAACAAGCCATCGCAAATTACCTCGACGAAAAAACCGCCCACATCGACCGCATTGTCGCCACCCTCAACACCCAGATCGACCAGCTCAAGGAACTGCGCAAGACGCTGATTAACGATATAGTCACAGGCAAAATCAAGGTGGTGTGATGCACGAATCCAACCGTATCGAACTCAAACGCGAACTGACCGACACCCTAGAAAAAGAGGTGGTCGCCTTTCTCAATTACCGGGATGGCGGGGTGATTTATATCGGCGTTGACGACAAGACGCAAGCGACCCTCGGCATCGCGGATGCCGATGCGCTGCAACTGAAAATCAAGGATCGCATCAAGAACAATATCAGCCCATCGACTATGGGGCTGTTCGACGTGATTGCAGAAACCCGCGATGGACAGAAGATCATCAAGATCACGGTGGCCAGCGGTTCCGAGAAACCGTATTACCTGTCCAGAATGGGCATGTCCGCCAAGGGCTGCTACATCCGCATCGGCAGCGCCTCCGAGCCTATGCCGGTCAGGATGATCAAGGAGTTGTTCGGGCGCAGAATCCGCAATTCCATCGGCACCATCAAGTCGCGCAAACAGACGCTGAGTTTCGAGCAGCTAAAAATCTATTACAACGAAACACCGTTAAAACTGAACGAGCAGTTCGCGCACAATCTGGAGTTGCTCACCGAGGACGGCGCATACAATTACGCCGCGTATTTGCTCTCGGACGTGAACGGGCTGTCGATCAAGGTTGCCAAGTATGCGGACGCCGACAGGGTGAATCTGGTCGAAAACGAAGAGTATGGCTATTGCTCGCTGGTGAAGGCCACCAAGGCGGTGCTGGAAAAGCTCAAGGTCGAGAACAAAACCTTTGCGCGCATTACGCCGGGCAAGCGCGAACAGCGCAAACTGCTGGACCCGGTGGCGCTGCGCGAGGCGGTCATCAACGCCATCATCCACAATAATTACAGCAATGAGGTGCCACCAAAATTCGAGCTGTTTTTTGACCGCCTGGAGATCACCTCCGCCGGTGGACTGCCTGCCGGGTTCGATGAGGAAGAATTCTTCATGGGCTATTCGGTTCCGCAAAACAAGGAACTCATGCGCGTTTTTCGGGATCTGGACATGGTTGAGCAGCTCGGCTCGGGCGTGCCGCGTATTCTCGAACATTACCCGCGCAGCATTTACCATTTCACCCCCAACTTTATTCGGCTGGTGTTGCCTTATGCGGAGGGGTATGACCAAGCTACCCAAGAAACTACCCAAGAAACTACCCAAGAAACTACCCAAGAAACTACCCAAGAAACCACCCAGGAAAAAATTCTGACTTTGCTGAAATCTCAGCCGTCGATTACACGAAAGGCATTGGCCGAAAAGTTGGGGATGAGTTCTGATGGGGTTAAATACCATTTGGAAAAAATGCGGGCGGCTGGAATTATCCAGCATGTAGGTTCAACCAAGGCAGGTCACTGGGAAATTTTGAAATGAGTGCTATCGGCCAGCCACACCGCCGCCGGGGAAAGTCAAACGAGCGATGAATGAACTGCACCTGCAAGATAAATTCCTGATTCCGTATTTTCGGGATGGGCTTGGCTATAAGGAAGTCAAAGCCAACACCATCACGCAAGCGCTGATTATCGAGGAAGACTTGCAGGCGTTTATCTCGGACACAGAGCTGAACAAAAAGCCTTATGAAACCCTGCTGAAAAAGTACCACGGCGATGCAAAGCTGTTGTTGCAGGAGCTGATCGCGCTGATACAGGAGCGTATCGCCAGCAGCCGCAACATGGCGCTGTTCATCAATGCCAACAAGTCCATCAGCTTGCAGGGCATCAAGCTGCATCTGTTTTACATCAGCGACAGCGTGATCCACGACAATGCGCTGTTCGAGGAAAATATCTTTTCCGTGGTGCAGGAGTTGCCCTACAAATACAGTTTTCAGGGCAAACAGGTATTCTCTTTCCGCCCGGATGTAGTGCTGTTTGTGAACGGCATTTATCTGGGCTACAGCGAATTAAAATCGAACTATACCAACCAGAGCGCCAGCAAGAATGGTCGCGGCAAGGTGATCAAGGATTACTTTGAGGCGGTGAAGGTCTATCACCAGCATATCGACAACAACGCCATGTTGAGCGAGGGCGAGAAGCTGGGTTATCGCAAAGATTTTCTCAAAGTATTTGAGAAGGCAATTCATATCACCACCACCGACATAGGCGAGACCTTTGTGATCCGCACGATTGCGGATTATTTTGACGAGATTCTGGCCTCTTGCCGCGAAGGAAAATTTGACCGCGAGGAGGTCGAGAAAAAAGCCCACGGCGTGTTCAAGCCGTATCCGCTGCTGAAGCCCGATGCCGACAAGAAGGACAAGCTGAAGGAGCTGTTCGCCGCGCTGTATGGCAAGCTCTATGTTGAGAAAGAGATTCTGTATTACAACTTCATCGAGCGCGATGTGGTGGTCATCAAGGGCGTGAAAGAAGTCAAGAATGAAGCCGGGCATTTGATTTCGCCGCGCCCAAAGCAGAAGTTTGGCACCGACAAGATCATGGCCAAGATCGACGAGTTTCTGGCGCATGAGCAGGAACCCGATTACTTTGAGAAGCTGCTGGAAAAGCAGCTGGCGGGCGTAGGCGAGGCCAAGAAAAAAGAGCTGCTGGAAAAGCGCAAGGCTTATTCCAATAACAAGAACGTGTACTCCCTGCTGATGCAATACGCGGCGGGTTTCGGCAAGTCCAACATCATCGGCTGGTCTGCCTTGCAGCTGAAAGACCTGCGGCGGGACGGCGAATATGTTTACGACAAGATCATGATCGTGGTGGACAGGTTGCAGCTGCGCGGCCAGATTGATTCGATGATGCTGAACATGAACATCGACAACCGCATGGTCATGGAGGCAACCAATAAAAAGACTTTTCAAGAAGCGCTGGCATCCGATACCCGTCTGGTGATTGTGAACTTGCAGAAATTCGGCGCGGTGCGCGAGATGCTGGATGCGGACGTGCTGCTCAAGCTCGCCAAAATGCGCATCGCGTTTCTGATCGACGAGATCCACCGTTCCAACAGCGGCGACCAGCATGAAGACATGGTGAGCATTTTCGACGAGTTGCAAAGCCCGTTTGATAATGCCGCGTATGCCACAGGCCACACCAAGAAGAACCTGATTATCGGCTTTACCGCCACCCCGGACGACCACGCGCTGGCGCGTTTCGGCGAATTTAGCGGTTATGCCGAAAGCGAAAAGCTCTGGCGTCCTTTCGACAGCTACACGATGAAGGAGGCGATTGAAGACGGATTTATCCTGAACCCGCTGAAAAACATTGTGCCCGTGGCATCGAAGATGTTGTTTGACTTGCCCGGCAACCCGCTGGAAGGCTTCACCGAGAAAGAATACAAAGACGCCCAGAAAAAACAGGTCTATGAAAATCGTGACCGCATCGACGCCATCGCCAAATATGTGGCGGATTTGTTGGTGAAAGATGTGTATCGCCAGATTCGCGGCACGGGCAAGGCGATGCTGGCGGTTTATTCCATCAAGGCAGCGATTGCCTACCAGCAGGCCGTGACCAAGCACTTCAATGTGTTAGTGCAGGAACCGAAATATGCAAAATATGCCGGTGCGCCGATTCATGTGGTGTATTCGAGCAATCAGGACGAGCAGAGCGCATCGGGGCTGAATGGCGGCTTGTCTGAGGAAAAAGTTCTGGAAAACTTTGCGCGACCGCTGAATAACGGCCTGATGATTGTGGTGGCAAAACTGCAAACCGGCTTCGATGAGAAAAAATTGCACACCCTGTTTCTGGACAAGGAGATCAAGGGTATCAGCGCCATTCAAACCATTTCGCGCGTCAACCGCACGGCCAAATACAAGAACGATTGCAAGATCGTGGATTTCTCATACAACAACGTGAATGTGCAAAACATCAAGGATGCTTTCGAACATTACTCCGATGTCGTGGTGAGCGACTTCGACCCGTTTGGCGACAAGAAGGTGCTGGATATTCTGCTGGTTGAACTGAAAAAATCGGATACTTACGACAAGTTCTTCGATGTGTTCATGGCAATTTATAAAGACCGCGTGAAGCGGGATGCGCCTGAAAGCTTTCTGGACTTTGAGAGCAGCTTGAAAAAATACATCGACGCCAACCCGCAGCGCACCGCTGATACCAAGGCCAAGGTCGCACAGTATTTCACTATCCTCAACCGTATCGAATATGTGATCGAGCTGGATGCGAAGTATAGCGAACCGAGCCTGTTATTTTTCTGGCGCAAGTTCAATACGCTCTACAACATGATGCACCGCAGCGAGGATGTGAAAGACCCGATTGAGGTGTATTTCGATAATCAGATCGGGATCATCGAAGTTGCGGCTTATACCCCAACGGGTACAAAAAAGAAGCCGCTCAAAGTGGCCGAGGGTAAGCCACCCGGCGGCGGCTACCAATTTGATATTCTCGAAATCATCGCCGCACGTAATGAGCAGGAAGCGCTAACGGGTACACTGATTCAGGAGTTTGAAACCAAGATTAAAGACTTTTTTCAGTATGTGCGTGAGTCCTCTGAAGGGGAGCGTCTGATCGTAAAGATCAAGTCGCATGTGTCTGAAGCTGAAATTTACGATGACTTTGCGAAAATATTCCGTCGTTATAAGGCGCTCAATCGTCAGACCGTTGGAGATTACTTCTTCAAGGAAACAGAAGATTTGGTTGATAAGCTTTGTGATGATTTTGAGGTGACGGTGCGGGATGCTATCTAATGAGAAACATTAATGGGGTGATGGGCTGAACTTCGTATTTCTTCTCAATAAATGCTGAACAAAGCTGAAACCAATTAAGAACAGCCTATTGAGATGAACCACAAACACCTTGAACTGCTGCTTACCCGCGAGATGCCTTTCGGCAAATACAGGGGCCGCTTGATCGCCGATTTACCCGGTCAGTATCTCAACTGGTTCGCACGCGAGGGTTTTCCGCCCGGCCAGCTTGGTCAATTGCTGGCGCTGATGCAGGAGCTGGATCACAACGGTTTGTCGTCGCTGCTCGATCCGTTGCGCAAACGCTGAGTTTTAAACTCCAATTGATGGGAAGGGGCGAATTCATTCGCACCTACAAAAGTGGCATCAAACGCTTGATGGGAGCATCATCAAGCGCCGCGAATCGCGGCGCAGCATTCACCAACCAATTCTGGCCCCCGATAAACCAGGCCGCTGTATAGCTGCACCAGCGCCGCGCCGGCCTTTATTTTTTCGGCAGCATCCGCGCCGCTCAGAATGCCGCCCACGCCGATGATCGGCAATGTGCCTTGCAGTTCGGTGGCCAGTTGGCGTATCACGGTGGTGGATTTTTCCCGCACCGGCGTGCCGCTCAAACCACCGGTTTCCGTGCCATGCGGCAAATTCTCCACGCCGTCGCGCGACAGGGTGGTGTTGGTGGCGATCACACCGTCGATGCGGTGTTTCATCAGCAGATGCGCGATTTGCGCGATCTGTTCGCTTTCCATATCCGGCGCGATCTTCAAGGTGATGGGCACGTATTTTCCGTGTGCGTCGGCGAGTTTTTGTTGCCCGTCCTTGAGCAGTTTCAGCAGGTTGTTCAGCGCGTCCTCGTCTTGCAACTGGCGCAGGTTTTTGGTGTTGGGCGATGAGATGTTGACGGTGATGTAGCTGGCATGCGCGTACACCTTGCGCAGGCAAATCAGGTAGTCGTCCGCCGCATTTTCGATCGGCGTGGCGGCATTTTTGCCGATGTTGATACCGAGTATGCCCTTGAAATTTGCGCGCCGCACGTTTGCGACCAGCACATCTACACCGTCGTTGTTGAAGCCCATGCGGTTGATGATAGCCTTGGCCTGCGGCAGGCGGAACATGCGCGGCTTGGGGTTGCCGGGCTGTGGCAGCGGCGTGACGGTGCCGATCTCGATGAAGCCGAAACCGAGTGCCGCCAGCCCGTCGATGCATTCCCCGTTCTTGTCGAGCCCGGCGGCAAGACCGACCGGATTGGGAAATGCCAGCCCCATCACGGTGCGCGGGTCACTGGCCGGGCGCGCTGCGATGATGCCGCTTAAACCCAATGATTGCGCCGATTGCAGGCCTCCCAGAATGAGATGGTGCGCGGCTTCCGGGTCGATCTGAAACAAGGCGCAGCGGAATAATGAATACATAAAATGACCTTTAGTTCGTCATGTCGCCGAACGGCATTACGACAAATCCCCTTCATTCGGGCTCAGGGCAGGCTTGTCGATCATACGCCAAACGCCGTCTATCAAGCCTTGCGCAGGCTGGTATACAGTCTTGTAAGCCATTTTGCGGCTGTGCTTGATCCAGTAGCCCAGATAGACGAAATCCAGATCGAGCTTGCGGCACAGTTCGATTTGCCATAGCACGTTGTAGACCCCGAAACGCGTACCCGGCAAATCAGGCTCGTAGAAAGTGTACACCGATGACAGGCCGTCGCTGAGCAAATCGATCACGCTGATCATGCGCAGTATGTCTTGATCGCGGAATTCCACCAGCAGCGAATCGACATGGCTTTGCAGCAGGAAGTTTTGATACGACTCGTGGTCGTCATTGTCCATGCCGCCGTCTTTGTGGCGCGCGCACTGATAGCGTTGATAGAGATCGTAATATTCCGGGTTGTCTTGCAGACGGTGCAGGCTGACATCCAGGTTGGCGTGCAGCGTCCAGGCGCGCCGCTGCGAACGGTTCGGCCTGAATTGCTTCGCCAGAACACGCAACGGCACGCATGCGCTACAGCTACCGCACTGCGGGCGATAGGTGTAGGTCCCGCTACGGCGAAAACCGTGCTGTAACAATTCAGAATAGACCTGCGTGTTGATCAGGAAGGCGGGTGTTGCGACTTGTGAGCACGCCGACAAATTGGGCAGATAGCTGCACGGGTACGGCGCGGTCATGTAAAAACGTAGCGCGGAAAGCGGGATGTCGTTAAGCAGGCTCATGCGAAAAGATCAGTGTCGAATTGCCAGTGAGTAATTGGCGCACAGTTTACCAATTCTTGCAGCCGCGCGATAAATTCGTTGCGCGGAATTTCGCGCGCGCCGAGCGAAGCGAGGTGCGGCGTGTTCATCTGGCAGTCGATCAAGCCTGTCCTGAGTCCTTCGACTTTGCTCAGGACAGGCATGTCGAAGCGGCCTGTCCTGAGCCCGGTCGAAGGGCCGAACTGCCAGCGTTCAAGCTGTCTGGCCAGATGCGCCAGCGCGATTTTCGATGCGTTGCTGGCATTGCTGAACATCGATTCGCCGTAGAACATGCGGCCGATGCAGACACCATACAAGCCACCGGCTAGTTTGCCGTCAATCCAGGTTTCCACCGAATGCGCATAACCCATTCGGTGCAGTTCGCAATACGCCGCGATCATATCTTCGTGTATCCAGGTGCCGCCCTGACACGGAGAGGCGGAGCCTTCCGGCGCGGGAAGGGCGGCTGGGCGGCTGCTCCCGCTCCCGATGTTGTTGTGCGCTGTGTCGCAGCCGACGTGGTGCCTGTTGCGCGGTGCTGCGCAGCCACGCATCACTTGCTCGAAAGCGGTGTCGCAGCGCACCTCATAAGCACCGTTGCGCAACACCTTGGCGAACGAACGCGAGGCTTTGAATTCACCCGGTATCAACACCATGCGCGGGTCGGGGCTCCACCACAGGATCGGTTCGCCCGGATTGAACCATGGGAATATCCCATGTCGATAGGCTTCCAGCAGACGTGCAGCGGATAAATCTCCGCCCGCCGCAAGCAAGCCATTGGGCGAGCGCAGGGCGCACCCGACAGGTGGAAATGGCGCGTTATTGGTTAGCCACGGAATCAAGCCTTGCTCCCTTCAAAATATTATCCATCCAAGCCATTTTGTGGTTATATTGCCACGAGTGAAAGCAATTGGCTTGTGAGGTAGGCAATGTTATCGGGCATATTTGGCAAAAAATCGGATCATCCCTTGGCGGATATCAGGTCTGCGCAAGCGCTATTGGATGACTTGCCGAAGAACGATGCGCACAAAATGCTCATGGAGCTGACCGATTGGATAGAGTCGGTGTCGGATAATACCGACTTCAAGCTGGATCACCAGTTTGCTGTGTTGCTGCTGCTCGATGAGACAGCGCAACCTTATGTGCGAAAACTGGCGCGCGATTATTTTGCACCACAGGAGTTGAATAAATTCCAGGAAAACCGTTTGTGGCTGGTGCTGGGCAATTTGTTTCGTCATGCTGCCAAGGCTTACTGCGCGGTGTTCAGCCGTTATTGCAACAATGATAAAGGCGCCGCTGCCGTCAAAGCGCATGTGCCGTTGCTGGCGGCTCGTGCTGTACATTCCATGACCGGGCAGTTGAAATATATTTGCGCGCGCTATGGCCCGATCGACAAGGCAATTTGGGATGATCTTGCCCGAATCTACCGCCATGCCGAACAGCAACAATATCTGGATACACCGCTTGGCCTTTATTCCGGCGCATCCGACAACACTACGGTAAAACGCCAAATAGGGCATCTGCTGGGATGGTACGGTTGCGGGGTCGATACCCTGAGCCCGCTATATATGCATCTGACCGAGCGCATCGTGGCCCAGCACTGTTCCGACATTCACATTGGTGCGCAGCAGGATGAAAATAGCCTGTTCTGTTTCGATATGGATCACCCCGCTGCACCAATGCGCGTCAAGGTGGGTGCTACTGTGCATACGTCCACGCGCTTTATCGGCATGGCGGCGATGCAGCCAAAGCTGGACTCCATGGTTAAAGCGCTGGGGAAAGGCGTTGTCCCGGAAAATCTAAACTTGGGTGGAACATATGATGCTGAGTTGGTGCGCGAGGCAGCACAATTTCTTCTGGATTATTTGGCTGAACCGCCGTTACGGCGCAATGTACGGCGCAGCATCAAAGTTAATTTGAATGTAACCAACGGTTTCGCCAAGGTGATCGAGCGCACCGATGTCGGGTTGAACTTCAGCGAAGAGCAACCAGCACTGTGGGAGATAGACGATATCAGCACCAGCGGTTTTTTTACCGTGTTGCCAGCGCAGGGAACGGATGGCCTGCGCATCGGCAGCCTGCTCGGTGTGCAACCGGACGGTGTGCCGAATTGGGGTGTTGCGGTGGTGCGCCGCATGATGCGCGACGATGCAAACCGGTTGCATGTTGGTGTGGAAATGCTGGCTAACCAGATAGTTGGCATCGCTTTGTCACAAAGCGGCGGAGGCAACGAAGGATTTGAAGACGGGCAACCCGCGCTGTGGCTGCAAGCGAAACAAGGCACCCCGTTGGGAGAAACAAGCCTGCTGATGAAAGCAGACACATTTTCCGCACATCGCAGTTTGCAGGCACAACTGGATGGGAAAAACTATTTGCTGATTCCCAACGGGTTGCAGGAAAAAGGCCTTGATTACGATTTGGCCAAGTTTCGTGTTATCGAGCAGGAAGAAAGTTGGAAAGAATCTTAGCGATACCTTTGTTCGTTGAGCACAAATAGATTTGGTATTTTGATGGCGCTTTACCGGCTGCCTTTTTCGAAACTTTCAGACCTTAAACGACCGGTATAACCGCTTCGCTAATACCAAGCCGCTGCTACAACCATTGGGCAATGCATTGATTAAACTGACCTATGACTGTTCCTCGCGCTGGCGCAACGCGCGCCACATCCAGCCTGAAAATAGCAACAATACCAGAGTACCCGCCCACAATGGCCAACGCGATGGTTGGTTCCATGCGCTGCGTAAATGGCCGCGCTGCGCGGCATCCACGCGCCAGTATTTGAGTTTGTTGTTGGCCATTACGTTGGGCTTCACGTTATGCAGCCAGCCATGCTGCAACACGTAGTTTTTCGGATGGAAGCCCCACAGCCAAGGCGAATCGTGGCGCAGAATTTCCAGCATCCGGTCGATGATGGCCTGTCGCGCCGGGCTGTTTTCCATGTTTTTCATCTGCTCGAACAACCGATCATATTCCGGGTTGCTGTAGTTCGCCGCATTCTCGCCTCCCTTGCCCACCTTGGCTTGCGCGCCATGCAGCAAAAATAAAAAGTTTTCCGGGTCGGGATAGTCGGCATTCCAGCCGAAGTAGAACATCTGCGTATCACCCTTGCGGATCTTGTCCTGGAAGCGGTTGTAATCGGTGCTACGCACCACCAGTTGCACGTTGATCTTGTCGAACTGTTTGCGCAACCAGTCGAGGCGTGCCTTGTTGCCCACGCCTGCGGAGGTGGTATCCAGATTGATCACCAGCGGCTGTTTGGTTTGCGCATCCACACCGTTCGGGTAGCCCGCTTCGGCGAGCAGTTTCTGCGCTTCTTCAACGGACTTGCGCTTCGGCGCGTCGCCCACCCAGTCATACACAGTGCGGTTGATACCCACCTCGCCCTCGCGGTAGCCGAAGATACCGGGCGGGATCGGTGATTGTGCGGCGATGCCGCGCCCATTGGCGAAAATGGAAACAAATTCCTCGAAGTCCACCGCGATCGCAATCGCCTGACGCAGCTTGCGTGAACGATCAGGGTTGCAAGATGATTCACTTCGTTTGCCCCCTCTCCCAAGGATTGAAGATTGTTTTTCACGTTCGCCTCCTCTCCCGCTGGCGGGAGAGGATTGAGGTGAGGGGCTTTCTGCGGGGGAGGGTTGGGGAGGGGGAGCGCTCTTTGAATTTTCACATGCCCCGCCCACTGTTACATCCAGCCAGTTGAAGCCGGTGTACATGGTGGAAGTCGAAACCGCCGTCGAAAGCCGGATGCCTTGCGCCTGCATCTCTTCGGTCACGGTCGTTTCGCCGCCAACGCTCACCTGCACCGCCTGGTCGAAGCTGTCCGAGCTGATGCCGGAGGCATCGTAATAGCCCTGCAAAAACTTGTTCCAGTAGGGAATGGTTTCCTTTTCCAGGCTGAATATCACCTTGTCGATCAGCGGCAAAGGCTTGCCCGCATCCGCCAGCAACCCGGCCTGCGCATCGCTTGCCTCGCCTTCCGCAGGATAGCGTTCGCTGTCGTAATGCGGATTGCGGCTCAGCACCATGCGCTGGTTGGGGTTATTCTCGGACAGGTAATACGGCCCGCTGCCCACCGGCCACCAATCCAGCGTCAGATTGCGTTCGCGCATTCCGGGCTGCGCGTAAAACCGCTCCGCCTCATGCGGCATCGGCGCAAAGAACGGCATCGCCAGCCAATAAGCGAACTGCGGATACTTGCCGTGCACTTCGATGCGGTAGGTATGCTCATCCACCACCTGCACGCCTTGCAGCGGATATGCATTGAGGTCGAGAAACGCGTCAGGCTTATTCTTCAACGCCTGCTGCAACGTCGCGGCGTAGTCTTTCAGCCCGACGATGTATTCGCCCATCACGCCGAAAATCGGCAGATGCAATTGCGGATGCGCGAGGCGTTTGATCTGGTAAACATAATCTGCCGCCGTGACAGGGCGCGTGCCGCTGTGCGGAAAATCGCCCAGCGCATGGATGCCGCGCAAATCATCCGGGGTTAAACGATCATATGTCGGCTTGCCCTGCGCATCTTTGGCAAACGCCGGATGCGGCTGGTAGCGCATGTTCGGTTTAATGCGAATTTCATACACGCTAAAGGCAATCTTTTCCGGCGGTGCGGCATCCGGCAGCATGCGGCGATTCTTGTCCAGATAATGCACCGTTGGCATCCCGCTGGCGGCCAGCGGGATCAATTCATAGGGACGCTTCAGGTAATGGTATTGCAGCGGTGGCGCGTAAATCTGCGCGAGGAATTCATACTCGTTTTCGCTGTACGCTTGCGCCGGGTCAAGATGCTTGGGGCGCTCGGTAAAAGCGGTGTAGAGGATCGGCTTACCCCCGTCCGCCGCCGGATAGGGATTATTCAACAAACCGCCGTCACAAGCGGAAAGCAGCACAACCAGCAGGGAAGCGAACAGGGCTCTCATGTTGCGGAGTTTAGCGGAATCAGGCCAGCGCGTCATGGCTGGCAAGCACCAAAGCCTGATTCAATTTACGATGATATACTTACGCACACATTGAAATAACCACCCACACGGAGAAACACAATGAAACGATTTTTTATGCTATTGGCAATTTTTCTGACCAGCGCGAGCTTGTTTGCAGCAACGGCTGAAGCCAGACGTTTTGGCGGTGGCGGCAGCATCGGCAAGCAACGGACGATGGCTCCGCAACAGGCGCAAAAAGCACCCGCTGCCGCACCCGCGCAGACTCCCGCAGCAGCGCCCGCACCGGCCGGCAACAAGTGGCTGGGACCGCTGGCAGGTTTGGCCATCGGCGCGGGCCTGGGCGCTCTATTCGCCAGCATGGGCCTGGGTGAAGGCATGGGCACGACCCTGATGATCCTTCTTGGCGTGATGGCAGTGATGTTCCTGATTGCATTCTTGCGCAAGAAACAACCGCAACCTGCCATGCAATATGCCGGAGCAGGTGCACCCTACAACGCGCCGCAACCGGTACAGCAGCCGCTGGCGGGCACTGCTACGGCTATCAAGGCGGCACCGGCAACACCTGCGGGAAACATTCCGGCAGACTTTCCGGTGGAAAGCTTTCTGCGCAGCGCCAAGACCTCGTTTATCCGCTTGCAGGCCGCGAATGACCGCAAGGATTTGAGCGACATCCGCGAATACACCACACCGGAGATGTTCGCGGAAATCTCGATGCAGATGCAGGAACGCGACGATGCGCCGCAAAAAACCGACGTGATCGCGATCAACGGCGAGTTGCTTGAAGTGAACGAAGAAAACGATTGGGCCATTGCCACTGTGCGTTTTACCGGGCAATTGCGCGAAAACAACGGCATGCCGGAAAATGTGGATGAAATCTGGCATGTGCAGAAAAACCTGCGCGACGACAAGTCGGTGTGGCTGCTGGCAGGCATTCAGCAAACTACTCTGCATTAACCCGACCGTGTCCGCCTGCCGCCTTTCCCCCTACCCATGAACCCCAAGCTGGATAGTGCGGGGTGGGTCGGTATTTTATCTGCCCATGCGGTATTGAACCAGCGTGGGCGCAACGGTGTGCCCACCCTGCGCAACTGCCGCCTTCACCCGGCCCCGACGCATCCCACGCAAGAACAACAGGGGCTCGTGGCTTATAAATCATAATTAATATGCGCCTGTTCCGCTTAATCAAAATTATCTATGTTGTCCTGCGCTTCGGCCTGGACGAATTTTTCCTCGCGCATATGCGGGTACGCTGGCTGCGCGCGCCGCTAAACCTGCTGCTGTTTATGCGCGACACGTCGAAACCGCGTGCCGAACGGCTGCGCCTGGCGCTGGAAAACCTCGGCCCGATCTTCGTCAAATTCGGCCAGTTACTTTCAACGCGGCGCGATTTGATGCCGACCGATCTCGCCGACGAACTCGCCAAGCTTCAGGATCAAGTACCGCCATTTCCGTCATCGGAAGCCATCGCCGCACTCGAAGCAACCTACCGCAAACCGTTGCGCGAGGTATTCCAGAGCTTCGAAGAAACGCCCGTCGCCAGCGCGTCCGTGGCACAGGTGCACTTTGCGGTTCTGCCGGACGGGCGCGAAGCGGCGGTAAAGATCCTGCGCCCCGGCATCGCCCCGGTGATTGCGCACGACATCGCGCTGTTGAACATCTGCGCAGACCTGATGGAGAGATTGTGGGCAGACGGTCGCCGCCTCAGGCCGCGCGAGGTAGTGGGCGAATTCGAGAAGATTTTGCACGACGAGCTGGATCTGATGCGCGAATCGGCCAATTGCAGCCAGCTCAAACGTAACTTTGCCAACTCCGATTTGCTGCTGGTGCCGGAAGTGTATTGGGATTTCTGCACCACCGATGTGATGGTGATGCAACGCATGTACGGCATGCCGGTCAGCCAGGTGGGCGCGCTACGCGAGGCAAACATCGACATACCGAAGCTTGCCGAAAACGGCGTCGAGATTTTTTATACCCAGGTATTCCGCGATGGTTTCTTTCACGCCGACATGCACCCCGGCAATGTGCAGGTGGCGGCGGACGGGCGCTATATCGCGCTGGACTTCGGCATCATGGGCACCCTCACAGATACCGACAAGCATTACCTCGCACAGAATTTCATCGCCTTCTTCCGCCGCGATTACAAGCGCGTCGCAGAGGCGCACATCGAATCCGGATGGGCACCTGCCGAGACCCGCGTAGACGAACTGGAAGCGGCCATACGCGCGGTGTGCGAACCGATTTTCGACAGGCCGCTGCGCGAAGTATCATTCGGGCGCGTGCTGCTGCGCCTGTTCCAGACTTCGCGCCGCTTCGGTATCAAAGTGCAGCCGCAACTGGTGCTGCTGCAGAAGACGCTGCTCAATGTCGAGGGACTGGGTTTGCAGCTTGATCCGGAACTGGATTTATGGAAAACCGCGAAACCGTGGCTGGAGCGCTGGATGAACGAGCAGGTCGGCTGGCGCGGCCTAGCCAGGACGCTACGCAAAGAAGCCCCGAATTACGTCACCCTGATGCCGCAACTGCCGCGCCTGCTGCACCGCCTTTTGACAGAAAATGGCACCAACCGAAGCGACGATGCGTTGCGCGAAATGTTGGAACGGCAGAAACGCCACAACATTTGGTTGATGCTGGTTAATTTAGTGCTGATAGGCATTGTTGCCTGGGGAATTTGTACCTCAACCTGAAAACCGTGCGCATAGCGCACGCTACGCTGATGAGATATCAGGTTTATGGCTAAAAATGGGAATGCGACAGATGTGTAGCGTGCGCTGTGCGCACGATCTTTTAACCTAAGGATACGCTGAACAAGTCCCAATTTTCAGAGTCTGGTCTTACGTATCTGGATTTATAGGGCAACATTGCCCGCATTCTGTTTTCATCCCCCCCTCAATCGGGGCATTTTCGGGGAATTTCTCCCCCA
>Ga0209211_10005237_pt1 | contig 19559 bp, 16 predicted proteins | sample RifGroA2_FD_183992 | JGI IMG/M metagenome (GOLD analysis project Ga0209211, IMG submission 183992) | Groundwater microbial communities from Rifle, Colorado, USA - Groundwater A2 (SPAdes) (version 2) | ecosystem: Environmental > Aquatic > Deep subsurface > Groundwater | place: Rifle, Colorado...
GGCGGGAAAGATCTGTTCAGATATTGGCTGAACGCCCTTACGGACAGCGCCGGCGTGGCGGCGATCCTGCAGCGCCTCGACCGGATCGAAGGCGGAAATTTCGGCGACTATCGTTCGCTCGGCGGCTGTTTATGTGAGTTGCGGGTCCATTGCGGTCCGGGCTATCGCGTCTACCTCGGCGAAGATGGCCCGCTGGTAGTGATCTTGCTCTGCGGGGGAGATAAAAAGTCACAGCATAAAGATATCCGCCTGGCCCGGAGTCTCTGGCAGGGATACCGGAGGGGAAAATGAAAAACACTGTTCCATATAGCAGAATACGAAAGGAAGTTCTTTCGAAGCCGGAAAATGCGGCTGCCTACCTCAACGCGGAGATAGAAGAAGGAGACATGTTCTACCTCCTTAAGGCTATCCGCAACGTCGCCGCGGCCAACGGCGGTATGAGCGCGCTGGCTAAAGCCACAAAGATGAGCCGCACCTCCCTTTATAAAACCCTGTCGGCCAAAGGCAACCCTGAATTAGCCACGCTCCGTAATATACTGGCGGTTTACGGCATCCGCCTCGGCTGCTTCGCTATCACGCCGCCGAACGGACACCGCAAACACGCTTCAGGCCACGGTCACCATATAAGCCCATAACAACTGGCTACCCTATTCAGGGTATATCCGCAATTCCCCTTTTGTTGTATCCTCTTGATAACTATATGATTGGAAGCATCTGAAAAGATGTAGAATCTGCATATCCGGTCTAACAGCATGGGGGAGCGGCATGCGCAACATCGAGAGCCTCACCAAGAAGATCATCTCTTTCCGCGACGCGCGCGACTGGGCGCAGTTCCACAATCCCAAAGACGTCGCCATCTCCCTCTCCCTCGAAGCCGCCGAACTGCTGGAGCACTTCCAGTGGAAGAACCCCGCCGAAATAGAAAATCACATAAAAACCAATAAATCGGAAATTTCCGAAGAACTCGCCGACGTCCTCTACTGGGTCCTCCTCCTCAGCCACGACCTTAAAATAGACCCCCTCGCCGCCCTCACCAAGAAACTCAGGAAAAACGCCAAAAAATACCCCGTCTCCAAAGCCAAAGGCCGCCACACCAAGTACACGGGGCTGAAGTGATAGTCTACGCCGCTACCAAGACGCGCTTCCAGCAGGATGTCCTGTCTAACGGCATCGGGGACATCATTTATGACGCCTTCAGGGGCGCCACCGGCCACAGCACCAACCGCTCCGAGATCAACTCTTGGGTAAACTCCCTGCAGTGCATGGACCGCGTGCTTAACGACCCCGCCATCCCCGCCGACGCCGGCGTGGCCATTGAATACCACTTGCCGCGCTCCAGCAAGCGCATAGACTTCATCTTAACCGGCAAAGACGCGCAGCACACCGCCACCGCCATCCTGGTGGAGCTAAAGCAGTGGCAGCAGGCGGACCTCACCGCCAAGGACGGCATAGTAGTAACCACCTTCAAGGGCGGCCCGCAGGAGACCCCGCACCCGTCCTACCAGGCCTGGACCTACAAGCGCCTGCTGGAAGACTACAACGCCACCGTGCAGGAAGAAAAGATCAACCTTTACCCCTGCGCCTACCTGCACAATTACGCGCCCGACAACACCATCACCAACCCGTTCTACGCCCAATACACCAAAGAGGCCCCGGTCTTTCTTAAGCCCGACGCCCTGAAGCTGCAAGAGTTCATAAAGCGCAATATAAAACACGGCGACAGGGCCGGCCGGGACGGCCTGCTTTACCGCATAGACAACGGCAAAATAAAACCCAGCAAGAACCTGGCCGACAGCCTGGCCAGCATGCTGCAGGGCAACCAGGAATTTGTAATGGTGGACGACCAGAAGATAGTCTACGAAACCGCCCTGGCCCTGGCCCGCCAGGCCGCCACCGGCCAAAAGCACGTGCTCATAGTGGAAGGCGGCCCCGGCACCGGAAAAAGCGTGGTAGCCATAAACCTACTGGTCGAGCTGACCAAGCAGGAGATGGTAGCGCAGTACGTAACGCGCAACTCCGCGCCCCGCCTTGTGTACGCGGCCAAACTGGCCGGCACGCTGCGGCGCACGCGCATAGATAACCTCTTCCGCAGCTCCGAAACCTTCCACAAAGCCCAGCCCAACGAGTACGACTGCCTTATTGTGGACGAAGCCCACCGCCTTAAGGAAAAGTCCGGCATCTTCAACCACCTGGGCGAGAATCAGGTAAAAGAACTTATCAAGGCCGCAAAGCTGGCCGTGTTCTTTGTGGACGAAGACCAGAAGGTAACGCTTAAAGACATAGGCGACAAAGACGAGATCCGCCGCTGGGCCCGCCAGCAGCACGCCAAGGTAACCGAACTAAAGCTGGAGTCCCAGTTCCGCTGCAACGGCTCGGACGGCTACCTGGCCTGGCTGGATAACACCCTGGAGATCTCAAAAACCGCCAACCCCACGCTGCACCCCGAAGATTACGATTTCCGCATAATGGACGACCCCGCCCAACTGCACGCCCTGATCCGCAGCAAGAACCAGGCAAAGAACTCCGCCCGCATGGTGGCCGGCTACTGCTGGAACTGGCTAAGCAAGAAAACGCCCGCCCTTAAAGATATTGTGCTGCCCGGCTACCAGGCCGCCTGGAACCTTACCGCGGACGGCCAGGCCTGGATAATCAAGCCGGCTTCCGTAAGTGAAGTGGGCTGCATCCACACCGCCCAGGGCCTGGAGCTGGATTACGTGGGCGTAATAGTAGGCCCGGACCTGGTAGTGCGCGGCGGCCGGGTAATAACCGTGCCCGGGGCGCGCGCCGGCAGCGATAAATCCATCCACGGCTGGAAAGCCCTGGCCAAAAAAGACCCCGCCGCCACAAAGCTCCGGCTGGACGCCATAATAAAGAACACCTACCGCACCCTTATGACCAGGGGCCTGAAGGGCTGCTACGTGCACTTTACCGACGAAGAGACCGCCCGCCACTTTAAAGCCCGCCTTGCGCCCGCGCCGGCAGCCCAGGCCGCGCCCGCGGCTGCCGCGCTTAAGGTACTTTTCAGGATAGAAGAAGAAGTGGCCGCCGCCCTGAAATTTACGACTTACCTCCCCGTCTTCAGCCTGCAGGCCGCCTGCGGCAATTTCGGCCGCGGCATGGCCGTAGAGCCGCTTGGCTGGATAAAATGCCCTCCCGGCCTGAAGCCCGACCACAACATGTTCGCCGCGCAAGTGGCCGGGCGCAGCATGGAGCCCAAATTGCAGGACGGCGACTACTGCGTATTCCGCGCCAACCCGGGCGGCAGCCGCCAGAACAAGTTGGTACTGGTGCAGCACAGCTCCATAGCCGACCCGGACACCGGCGGCAGCTACACCGTAAAGAAATACACCAGCAAAAAGAAATACGCCCCCGACGGCGCCTGGCAGCACGAAGAAATAATCCTGCAGCCGCTGAACCCGGCCTACAGCCCCATAGTGATCCCGAACGCGGAAGACGAAGAGTTCATGGTAGTAGCGGAAGTGGTGGGGAAGTGCGGTGACGCTAAATTAGCGATTTAAAAAACAAGGAATTATTCTATGGTTGATTTTAATAAGCGCGTAGCAAAGGAAAATCGTACTTTAAGGATAGATCCAGTAGAAATTTATGAAAACCTTGATCGTTCTACAGATAAAGGACCTCTTAGGCCTGCGCAAGAGAATGTCTTAAAAGAATGGTTCGATAAGAGTGGGATGACGAAGGATGTAATTATAAAATTGCCCACAGGAGAGGGAAAAACATTAATAGGACTTCTGATGCTTCAATCAAGGCTAAATCAAAAAAAAGGACCAGTTGTATATTTATGCCCAAACAATCATTTGGTCGAACAAACCTGCCAACAAGCCGATAGTTTTGGAATAAAGTATGTTCGGGCGCCTGAGGAACTCCCAGATGACTTTCTTTCATGCAAGTCAATGCTTATCACTTCAGCAAGTAAATTGTTCAATGGCGAAACACGGTTTGGTCTCAAAAACAAATCTCTTTCAGTAGATACCATTTTGTTGGATGACTCACACGCTTGTATAAATATCATTAAGAATTCGTGCCGAATATCTCTAGGGAGTAACACTGGCGTGTATAGTGAATTGTTAAAACTATTTGGGCCAGAAATTGAAAAACAAGGCTTAGGAACATACACAGACATACTAGATGGGGATTATAATTCGTTCCTACCGGTTCCTTATTGGGATTGGCAAGACAAGGTAACAGAGGTTGCAGATATATTGGTTAAAAACAAAGCCTTGCCAGAAATACATTTTGCCTGGCCTGTCCTGAAAGACACTCTGAAAGACTGTCAATGCATTATATCTGGGAAATGCTTGGAAATTATTCCCTACATAACTCCATTAGGCATGTTTGGATCATATTACAAAGCAAAACAAAGAATATTTATGTCCGCCACAATGCTGGACGATTCTTTTTTTATTAATGGCCTTGGAATTGATTCAGATGCTATTCTTAATCCTCTCTGCTCTAAAACCAGCAAGTGGTCCGGTGAGAAAATGATTGTGTTCCCGTCGCTAATCGATCACACATTGGATCGCAAGAAAATTGTCGATAAGCTGGCTACTCCATATAAAGATAGGAAAATAGGCCTAGTTGTTTTGAGTCCTAGTTTTAGCTCTTGTAATGATTGGGAGGCATACGGAGCAAAAATAGCCACAAAAGGAACAATAAAAGAGGACATCGAAAATCTGAAAATTAAAAAATGCGAGAAGACTTTGGTAATAGTTAATCGGTACGATGGTGTCGATTTACCAGACCATGCCTGCCGTGTGTTAATTTTTGATTCCTTACCATATGCGGATTCTCTTATTGATAGGTATCATGAAAGTTGCCGGCTAAATAGTGACATCCTTGATATAAAGAAAGCACAAGTTATTGAGCAAGGACTAGGACGTGCGGTACGTGGAGAAAAAGACTATTGTGCTGTTCTGATTGTCGGGCCTGACTTAATAAAGTTTATTCAAAGTAGTGCAACAAAGCACTATTTTTCTGCTCAGACACGGACACAGATAGATATAGGATTTGATGTGGCGGAATTTGCAAAGGAGGATATCGAAAAAGGCAAAGCACCATATAAAGCATTGCTTGAACTTGTCGGACAGCTTTTATCACGAGATGCGGGATGGAAGGAGTTTTATTCCGAAAGAATGGGCAAAATACCTCCAGAAATATCGAGAAAGAGAATGCTTGAGATTCTTAAAGAGGAAAACAAGGCGGACAATGCCTATTCCAGTGGTGATGCGCCTGAAGCCGTCCGAGTAATCCAGGGAATATTGGATAAGCATGTATCAGCAGAAGTTGAAAAGGGTTGGTATTTGCAAGAAATGGCGCGCTTTAGTTATGCGTATTCGAGAAGTGAGTCAAATGCACTTCAGGTTGCCGCACATAAGGCGAACCCATATTTATTAAGGCCTCAAAATGGAATGGCAGACAGGAATATTTCACGAATAAATCTAAACCGCATTTCGAATATAGTAAAGAATATTAAAAAATATGAAAGCTATGAGGATTTAAAACTTGATTTGGATAATATTTTAAACAATTTAAGGTTTGGGGTCTCCGCAGATAAATTCGAGAAAGCTTTTAACGATTTGGGGGTTTTCTTGGGCTTTATTTGCCTGCGGCCGGATAAAGAATTAAAAGAAGGACCAGACAACCTATGGAAAATTGGCAAGGGCGAATATCTTATTGCTGAATGCAAAAATGTTGTTGATGAGGCTAGGGCGGAAATTAACAAGAAAGAGGCTGGGCAAATGAATACGTCATGTATCTGGTTTGAAAAGAAATACTCTGAACCGCTTACCAAGGGGTTAATGATTATCCCTACCAGGAAATTGGGGCGCGCAGCAGAACTGAATCCAAAAGTGGAGATAATGCGTGAAGTTAAACTAAAAAAACTGCGCAACAATGTTGAGAGTTTTTTTATGGAGTTCAAAAGTTGTGATATTAAAAATATTAATCAGACTTCCATGCAGCAACTAATTGATGCACACGAACTCTCAAACGTGGACATCCTTTCAAAGTATTCCGAACTGCCGGTTAAATAGAGAACAGATTAGCGAGAAACGTAGCTTGGTAAGTAGGGGTAGGGGACGTATTTCACTTTTGTATTTATTGTTAACAATTAAGAGCCGGCGGTTGATAGTCAAAAAATCAAATATATCCCTATGCCTCATCATACAAAAAAGGAATGATTGGGGAATGCGTGCCAGGGAGGGGGCCTTCGCTCTAAAAAAACAAGCAACAAATCTGGAATGATGCTAAAATACAAAGATTGATTTGACTAGCAGTTTGTGAAAATATGATGAAGGAATATTTATGAATATTAAAGAGATACAAATTGACAATTTATTCAATGATCTATCAATAAAACTCCCGTTAAAAGAAAGCTCAAATATTAGCATCCTATATGGCCCAAATGGATTGGGCAAAACCACGCTTTTGACAATGATTGATGCATTGTTCAATATGCGTCCAACTGTTTTGGAAGAGATCCCTTTTACCCGGTTCTATGTCGCAATGACAAACGGTGAAAAGCTTCAGTTGATTAAAAAGAATAACACGGTGAGGACAACTCGGAATTATTTACATGGACATATTAAGTCGCAGATACGTTCTATGGAGTTAATGCTGACAGACGCAAAAGGGCGTTCGATTGCAATTGATTTCGCGTCTGCCTTTACGGTTTCAATATCTCGATATGGATTGCCAACATGGTATAAGCAGATAGATGTGAATATTTGGCTTGACAGGCGAACCGGGGAGAGGCGCACAACAGAGCAGTTGGCGGCTCGCTATCCTCAGCTTAGGAATGAAATGGAAAGTTTGGCATCCGAGCAGGTGAAAATTGATGCGGTGAAAAGATTTTTGCTAGAGAACAGGGTGTGTTTTATCGATACGCAGAGGTTGGTGGATAAACCTCGGGAAAGGGCGAGGGATGTGGATGAGGAAATCCAAGAAGCGCAAGTGCTTGCTGTTGAGAAATGTTCACAGAAGTTGATGGCCAGGATTAGTCGGGTTTCCCTGGAGTATGCAACCAAGTCACAGTCTTTGGAAAGAACTTTTCCTCATAGATTACTAGGGCATAGAAATAGCTACAAGAGAACTCGCCAATTACTTTCGAAGCTTTATGAGCAAGAGGAATATCGAAAAGAGTTGTTTTTGCTCGGACTGGCCCCAGAAAGCCATGGGCTTGGTGAATTGAAAGATCCTCCGCCAGAATTTCGAAAGGTATTATCTTTATTTGTTAAGGATACAGATGAAAAACTAAAGGTTTATCAGGATTTACACGGTAAAGTTAAACTCTTCATGGGTATGATTAGCCGCAGATTTGCATCTAAGACTATGCGGATATCTGCGGCAAATGGGATACAGTTTTACGGGAAAAAAGGCACTCTGATTCCTTTGCGCAAATTGTCTTCTGGTGAACAGCATGAACTGGTAATTCTATATAACCTTTTATTGGAAATGTCTCCGAGGACTTGTGTATTGATTGATGAACCTGAGATATCACTACATGTTTGCTGGCAAGAAGAATTCCTAAAAGATTTGCAGGGAATTGCTGACTTAGTACAACATAATTTTCTTATTGCTACACACTCCCCTTCTATAATTAATGGACACTGGGAATTGGGGGTAGAGTTGCGAGATGATAAGAACACAGCCAACTGATACTCCTGCCACGCTTGCAAATAGAATCTGCATGTTGGGACTATGTGGAGTGGGAGAGTTATTGCTCGTAGAGGGTGTGCTCGATGAGCAAGTATACTGTAATTACACACAGGGAACCTGTAAAATATATAAAGGAGGGACGAAAGATATTGTAATCGGCGTAGTCCCAGAGTTGCTGAAGCGTGGGAAGACAAACTTCATTGCAATCGTGGATGCGGATTTTGACCATTTAAATTCTGTTTCATCGCCATCACGAGTTTACTATACGGATACGCATGATATTGAAACGATGATGTGTTCAAAAGTATTGGGAGATTACGCAAAACAAAAGTTTAATGGCAAAAAAGTTAAAACAAGTGAAATGATGGAGGCCATTTTGGAAGTCGCGAAGTGGGCTGGTGTATGCAGATGGCGATATGCAAAATATTCTTACAAGAACAAAACGGGAGATAGGCTAAACTTAGGACGATGTGTTGCCTATAAAGGCGGACTCCCTAAATTAGAAAAGGATATTTTTTTTGACGAGTTGGCTAGATTTAATCCCAAGATATCAGCCGCAGAGAAGGCCTTGGTTATCGCAAGTGTGGATTCCTGTATGAGAAGCGGCTCGCCAGTAGATATCTGGCAATTGATTCAGGGGCACGATTTGATCCGGGTGTTGATTTCTGTACTCGGAAAATATTCTATTTCTGTGGATGTTGAGTCAGTGGAAAATGGACTTCTAGCGCAATATAATGCTGGTGGTTGTTTTCCTAAAACAGATCTATATGCAGCAGTGGCTGGTTCTCCTTCTCCTGTTTGGTAGAGTTATAAACCTAAGCGTAACGAGGAAAGTAAATGGATTTTATTGATTTATTTGCAGGCCTTGGTGGTTTTCATTTAGCTTTAAAGAAGCTTGGGCACAATTGTGTGTTCGCAAGTGAATTGAATGAGGATCTCCGTGCGCTTTATAAGATCAATCACGGGATTGAATGTAATGGGGATATAACAAAGATTGAAACATTAAAAAGAATCCCGAAGCACAACATTCTTTGTGCAGGGTTTCCTTGCCAGCCATTTTCCAAGGCAGGGAAGCAGTCTGGTTTAAAAGACGCTGTTAATGGCAACCTCTTTGATTTAATAATGCAGATAGTTGATAAGCATTCACCCGAATATATCTTTCTAGAGAATGTCCCAAACCTTAAAAGCCATGATGGTGGCGAAACGTGGAAGTATATCCAAAAAAGTCTTTTATCGCGGGAATATGATGTTGAAGCGGATATCGTCTCACCTCATAAATTTGGGGTACCACAGCATCGGTCAAGGATATATATTGTTTGCCGGCTAAAGAAATGCGGCGGCCTTGCGGGCTTTGAGTTTCCAAAAGGCAAAGTGGATGATGAAATTTCTATTAATACAATTATAGAGAAGAACCCCAAAGAATACACCGTACTTAGAGATGACACAAAGAAGCAACTCAAAGTGTGGCAACAATTTCTAAATCATCTGGAAAAGCATGAGGTTCCCGGGTTTCCTATCTGGGCAATGGAGTTCGGAGCGACATACCCTTATGAAAAGAAAGCTCCAAGCAATTTCTCAGAAGAAGAATTGAAGAGATATAAAGGTTCATTCGGAGATAAGATCGAAGGGCATTCTATGGATGATGTCCTTAGTTGTATTCCGAAATATGCTCGAGATCTGCAGGTTGAGTTTCCTGAGTGGAAAAAGACCTATATCAAAAACAATCGTGAATTCTATTCGAAGAATAAAAAATGGATTGATAAATGGCGTAATAAAGTTAAAGCATTCGATGCAAGTCATCAAAAACTTGAATGGAATTGTGGGATTCATGGCCCCCTTGTGATTAACGACAAGATTGTGCAATTCCGACCATCAGGCATAAGAGTGAAGAAATCAAACTTTTCTCCGGCTCTTGTTCTTAACGGCACTCAAATCCCAGTGTTCCCGTGGCTTGGGCGGTATATGACGCCACGAGAAGCTGCAAGGTTGCAGTGTATGAGCGAGTTAAAAGAAATCCCAAAAACTTCTGCAAAAGCATTTAGGGCATTTGGCAATGCTGTAAATGTTTGCGTGGTACACAGAATTGCAGATAAACTGTTTAAGCTATGACCAACATTAACAAAGTATCAATTAAGTTTAAGCCCGGTGCATATCATGCATTCCGGAATCTGCAAAACACAAGTTGGTATGCCTTAGGCGAATATGTGGATAACGCAGTCCAGAGTTTTGAAAACAATAAAATTGCATTGGAAAAGGCAGCAAAGGGTAAATATCAATTTGAAGTAAAGATTAACGTAGACTGGGAGAAAGATCTAATTAGGATTTATGACAACGCTTGCGGGATTGATGCGGCTAATTTTGAACGCGCATTCGAACCCGCGAATATTCCATTGGATAACACCGGATTGCATGAATTTGGGATGGGAATGAAAACCGCCTCGATATGGCTTTCAAACCTGTGGACGGTGCGGACTGCGGCTTTGGATGAAGGTGTTGAAAGATTTGTTGAGTTTGATTTGAAGAAAGTTATGGCGGAGGAGCGTGAGGATCTGAAGGTAAATAACACTTCGGTTCCCAAGAGTACGCACTTCACGGAATTAGTCTTATCGCAGATTTCAAGGAATGCCCCTTCTCCACACCAGATGGACAAGGTTAAAAAGCACCTTGCTAGCATTTACCGGAAGTTTATAAGAAGTGGCGCAATGCGGCTAGTAATTAACGATGAGGAGATGTCTTTCAAGGATCCCGAGATATTGAGCGCGCCGTTCTATTCAACCCCACGGGGTGAAAAGGTAGAGTGGAAACAGGAAATAGATTTCTCTTTTGGCAAGTACACGGCAAAAGGTTTCATTGCGATACTCAACACAATGTCAACAAGTGAGGTTAATGGGCTCTCACTTTTTCGGCGTGGTCGTGTAATTGAAGGAAGCCATGATGAGAAATATCGCCCGAAAGCAGTGTGCGGAAACGTCGGTTCCCCTAGGTATAAAAGGATATTTGGGGAATTAGAATTGGAAGGGTTTAATGTCAGTTTTAATAAGGGCAGTTTCCAGGAGCATGAGGATTTAGAAGCGTTAATGGATGCGTTGCGGATTGAAATCTCAAATAAAGAATTTGATATATATGCCCAGGCCGAGAAATACCTTAAGCCTAAAGCCCCTGAGGATGACCAACAGGCTGCAAAAAATATTCTTAACACGCTTAAACGAGAAGAACAGCAGCAGACTTTAACCCAAAAAGTTGATGCCTCTTTGCAGAAGACAGAGGGGAAAACACAGGAAGCCAATGCCGAACTTGTTAAGAAGGCAAAAGCGATCGATTCTCACGAGGCTATATTTACAATCAGGGGCGAAAAATACAAATTAAAAGTTGAGATGATTATGGAACCATCAATACTTGACTTGTACACATTGACAATTGAGGACGATGAACTTGTGTCAAAGAAAGCTATTTATAAAATCAATCTTGCTCACCCTTTATTTACACGTTTTGAGCAACTGAAAGGGGAAGATGGGTGTGAGCCAATCACATTGTTTATCCAGTCGCTAGTTCTAGCTGAAATCGTGGCTCCGCTGCAAGGAACAAAAAACGCAGGGAATATACGTGCAAACTTTAATAAATATCTAAGAAGTGAACCCAATGAGTGAGACCATAAGAATTATTGATCAGAGTAGTAACGACTACAAGATTATACGGGGAATCCAAACGCAAGGATTGCTGGCTAGGCTTTCGAATTTGGATGGAGAGGAAAAGGAAGTATTGGTTAATGAGGCCGAGAAGATCCTGTCTAAATGCATTAGGCCTGGGGTTAAGGATAACACGACAGGCATTGTTATAGGTTATGTTCAGAGTGGTAAGACTTTGTCGTTTACAACATTAACAACACTTGCCGTGGATAATGGGTTCAGGGTAATCATTTATTTTGCAGGCATTAAGGTTAATCTCTTGCAGCAAACCACAAAAAGGTTGAAAAAGGAATTGGCTACTGAAGGGGAAAACAGTCGATGCTTTAAAGTCTTTACAGGGCCAGAAGTCGAAGGGAATGACCATATCCGAATAAAGAATGCTTTGGGGCTTAATGATAAGCCGGCAATACTTATTACGGTCCTGAAACATTTTGGCGATATCAAAGCTTTAACAAAGATATTTCAAACTCCTGAGGTTAGCCAGGCGATCGGGGCTTCTGGCGTTTTGATAATTGATGATGAAGCTGACCAGGCTAGTTTAAACACCTATGCAAGGAAAAACAGTAAAACTGAAGACTGGGCTGAGGATGAATACAGTTCTACTTATGCAAGTATTTTAAACTTGCGCGCAGCCTTACCAAACCACTCTTACATTCAATACACTGCGACGCCACAGGGGCCACTATTGGTAAATATAATGGACCTGCTTTCGCCGAAGTTTCATGTGGTGCTAACACCTGGGAAGACCTATACTGGCGGAAAGACTTTCTTCGAAGACAATGATGATTTAATTCTAAGGATTCCCGACAAAGAAGTTTACCATTATCGCGCGAACAATCTTGCTGATTGTCCGGAAAGTCTTATCAATGCTTTGCAGGTCTTTTTGCTTAGTGTGGCCATTGTCGTTAATATTCAAAAAAAAGAGCGATTCCTTTCAATGATGGTCCATGCAGATAGGGAGCAGGATGCGAATCGCAAATTTGATAGTTGGGTTAGAAATCTTGTGGAAAGCTGGGGAGAGCGTCTTACTAAGCCTGTAGGTGATCCGAGCCGTGCAGAATTAATTGCGGAATTTAAGGAAAATTACGAAGAGGCAATTAAAAGAATTAAAAATCCTCCGACATTCGCCGATGTTATTTCGGAAGTTATGCAGGTGACCCTGGATATAAATATACAGTTGGTTATCCAGAAAACAAAAGCGGTAAGAGAGATTGATTGGAGCCAGTATCGAGCGCATATCCTAGTTGGCGCGGATATGCTTAACAGGGGATATACAATTGAGGGGCTTAACGTTTCTTATATGCCAAGATACAGCATTGGGAAGTCGAATGCTGATACAATTCAACAGCGTTGTCGTTTTTTTGGATACAAGCAGAATTACCTTGATAGTTGCAGAGTTTATCTGCCTAAGGATTCAATTTTGGAGTATGCTGAGTATGTGAAGCATGAAGAGATCATGAGGTCAAAGCTTAGGGAAAGCACACTTGAGAAGTTTGAGCAATTATTGGTTTTAGATGGCTCAATGAATCCAACGAGAAACAATATTCTGTCCGTGGATTTGGTAAGACAGAAACTCTGTGGCTGGCGACAAATGAATGTTCTACAGAATATTGACGAGAATGCTAATTTTGTACGGGATTTTGTTGCCAACAAGAAATTTACAAATTACAAGGATTTCGGAACTCGTGATAGGAACCACCGCTTCATAAAGGTTGATATTAAGACAGTTATGGGCTTTTTAAAGGACTTCAAGATTTCCAATATGCCAGATGCATTGCGTAAGTCTTCTACAATACAGTACTTGCGATATTTAGCAGATAGGCATAAAGTCGATCATGCATACATATTCGAAATGGCTTTTGCAGTCGAAGAGGGACGTGGCAGGGCATTGTTAAGAGACAATGGACAAAAGAAAATCAGCAATATCTTCTCAGGTCGCTCTCCTGGTGGCGCACAACAGTACCCTGGAGACAAGGGAATCTTATTTGAGGACTCTTTTTGTGTCCAGATTCATAAAGTGCGATTGGAAGATACTTCCCTGGAATGGGATAAAAAGATTGTTTATACTCTGGGCATCTATTACCCTGAGATGTTCTCACATACATTTATCGGCAGTCCGAGGGGATAAATAGTTATGTCTATTTCTAATATATTTGCTAAATTAAAAAACAATTCCTCTGGGCAGGTGAATGGATTTAGTGTAACCTCTTTACCACTTGTGGGTCCTCATAAATTAGGGGTTTCTGAGGATGGAATGCCGATGTTCTTTGTTAAGGGGGGGAAATCACAAACCAAGTCTTTGGATTACAGTCTTGAGTATATATCAGTTCAGTTTAACCGGAAGTGCCAATTGTTCTTAAATGGAAAACCGACTGCAGAGGGGATCTATACTGTAATTTCATTAAAAACAGATTTGGCGGAGTTTCAAGAGTATTTCTTGGGTGTGGGATACTTATTGCTTAGAAAAATATCAACTGATCCAAACCCAAAAGAATTAAGGCGCGAAATAGAAAGGTTAATAAGTTTATTTAGCAGATTTTCTGAGCCACCATTAAAGACAATACAGGGGCTATGGGGCGAGCTTTTGGTTATCGAGCAGTCTCGCAATCCAAGCTACTTAGTTCAGGCGTGGCATTGTCGGCCAACTGACAAATACGATTTTAATGACGGGACAGATAAAATAGAAGTCAAAAGCACAAGTAAAAGCAGTAGGATTCATGCTTTCTCAAATTCACAATTATTACCTAATAAAAATTCAAAATTGCTAATAGCATCGCTTTTCGTTGTGGAGACTGGAGAAGGTCGAAGTGTTTATGATTTAGTCGGAGCGATCGCCAAAAAGATGGATAACACAGAATTGGCCTTCCGGATTAATGAGGTCGTTTCACAAGTACTTGGAAGAGATATTAGTGGGGCTTTCAGTGTCCATTATGACTACCAATTAGCAGCGGACTCATTGTCTTTTTACGACAGCAGCAGTGTTGCCAGAATCCGTGAAGAAGACATCCCGCAACAAATATCGAATATCCATTTTGATTGTGACTTGACAGCCGCTGTAAAGGTTAAGGCTTCGGATGGGAACTCAGCCTTGCAAAAAGCATTGTTCTAAATTAAAGCTAAATTGTCTGGGACAACTGAATGGCTAAAATATTGGCAAAAGAACTTAAATTAAAGTTTGTCGAGACCCTTAATGCTATTGACGACTTTGTGTATGCGGAGGGGAATCCTTTTTTATCAACAATCGGTGGCAATAAATTCTTTATATTCCTAAAAAACATTTCTCCAGCATATTTTGTCAATTCACCGGATATTACCCGTGTCCAATTGCCATCGAGTAAACGTTTTAAGCAGATCGTTAAGACACGGATTCCTTTTGTAATTTTAGGGTATGATACAGAAAATGACACTTTCACCTGCTGGAATCCGGAAAAGATAAAACAAAGATTGAATGTTAAAGGAAACATTTCACTCTATTCTCGGAAATCTTTGCAAGCTAATGTTAATCCTTCAGAATTTAAAACAGGAGTACTCGCCAATGGTGAAAAGATTGTCTTATTTCAGCGAAAAACACTGCCGCTATTCTTTGACAGTATAGATTCAATATTCCAGGGGGGAGGAATAGTAAATATAGATTTGGATGACGCACAAGACACTGGTGATATTTCTGATATATACGCCAGGGACAAACTAACGGAGATTACTGATAGGACCCTCCTTTCGCAAATAGAGCCGCTTTTAAAGAAGAATAGGTTTTTGGAGGCAGTGAAACTGTGTGGGAAATATTATGGGCAGAAATATCAAAACATGACCTTGCGGGATTGGTTTAATGTCGTAGACAATGTTTATCGAAATGTGAACGCAACAGCTTCCGCTGATTCATCCAATAATGTGGAGAATGAAGCGAACATGGAGAGCGTCCGCCATTCTGCATGGAGCGCTGGCTGTGTCCCGCGTATTGCTGCTCGTTTGGGGGTAGATTTGCATAAACGTGGGCGGGCCGTATTTACTGATGAAGATGGTAACCACATTGTCGTGTGTTTGGTTTCAAAAGTTTATTCCCAAGTGGGAACACATTATTGGTTTGGGTTTACCCCGAAGCAAAAAAAGATGCTTGATGGTACAAAAGGTTATGTGGCTTTAGGCTGTGGTAGCGCCAACAATATCCTTCTAATTCCATTTTCAGAGTTCTCCAAACTATTGCCAGAAATGAGTATTACCGAACGGGGCGGAAGTTTCTATTGGCACATAATTCTTACAGAGAACGCTGGAAGATATGTTTTTGATTTGCGTGGAAAAAACAATAAATATGATGGGACAAAGTATTTGATTTGATAGTGTGACGAGGCTTATGCATGGCTGCTAAAAACAACAAATACTATCCACTATGTGCTTATCTGAAGGCATCTGGTAAAGAAAGAGTGACTCTTACCAGACTACAAATAGAGAAAATATTGGGTTTTAAGTTGCCTCAAAGTTCCAGGCTGTCATCTTGGTGGGCGAATGATCCAGATAATGGTCACACACAAGCTTGTGGATGGGTTAATGCTGGATATCTTGTAAAGACTGAAAGCAGTATGTTTGTGTTTGTCCGGAATAGTTGATGGATATAAGAAGAAGTATATGCCCCTTCGCATACATTTATGCTGCCGCACCGGATAAATTCGGCAATCGTGCGGTGTAATAGTGCGCCAATTAACGAGGCGTGGGGATTTTAATGAGCATTGCAGAACTTCACGGAAAACTTGCTGAGGCGGCCAAAACTGAGGATATGTTAACATCCGATGTTTTCGGTGCTCTTGAACTTTTAGGTGATGCTTATCTGCGTGCCTGGGTTAAGGGGGCACTTGGTTTTGGTGTTAAAGGGCAGATCAACAATTTGGAAGAACTTCTCCCACCGATCGGAACAACGCCCCGGTTCCTGTTTTGGCCAACTTTGCCATCCTCTCATACCCGTGTTCCCGGTTGTGAGCCGGATGTGTTAATTCTTTGGGGTGAACTTGCTCTTGTCGTGGAGGTGAAGTATGGAGCCCCAAAATCGGGAGCGGGCCTGGAGGAAGACGAGTCTCTCCGCGTGTCTGAGGAACTTGATCGGCACAATTTAGTCGATCAGTTAGGGCGGCAGTGGGTAGCCGCGCAAGCTCTTACCAGGGGCTATGGGCTGCACAGTGATTGGTCTCGCCCCAAAAGGGCCGAGGTCATTTTCATTACTCAGGATTTTGGCCCTCCTCTTGGGGATATAGAGGAGAGCCTTTCAAGTACTGCCACAAAAGCCGGGACCGGGGCGTCAAAGGATGTCAGATTTTACTGGACAAGTTGCAGGAAACTATTTGATTCCCTCGTTAAAACCACAAGTACGGCTTTGTGTCCCCATGAAAATATTGTGGCTTCGCGCCTATCTGAACTTCTTGAGCGGAAAGGCCTGCTTAGTTTTCACGGCTTTCCTAACTTAACCGATGTTGAAACTCTCAAGGGCTCACATTACACGGTACTGTATTTTAACCAAGCGGATTTGCCGCATCATAAGTTTCTAATTGATTCGCCCGTCTTTACTTATAGCAAGGAGAACACCTGATATGGCCTCTAATGAAAAGTCCCCCGCTGATATCGCGCAGAGTCTTTACCTTCTTGTCGGTAAGACCAAGGAATGTAACGCGGCTATTTCCCGGATGCTTTCGGATACTGCGGCCCAATTGGAGCAGGGAAAACCCCGTCTGGGAATAGTCTCAGGGTCGACGTATGGGTATTCCAGCACAGTGCTGGAGCAGCCTGAATACTGGACAAAGAACTCATTTGGTTTTGTAATGGCGGCAAAGGACAGATCAGAGTCTAAAATTCCGTCCAAAGCTGCAATTATAAGCGTTCAATATCATCATGAGACGGTGATCGACAGGGCTGAATTATGGTTTGCGATAGCGAAAACCGAAAAGATGGATAGTCTTAGTTACCTGCAGTGGTGGACTTCCGTGGACTCAGTGAAAAAATGGTCCGATAGGACGCTGCCTGCCTATGGCGACTGGTCTGCAGAAAAAACATATTCCCACCACGACGCGGTGGGAATACGGTTTAATTTATCCAGGCAGCCCTTAAATCTGCTGCAGGATTCTTCAACCATAAATAAATTAGTTGTGCAGCCGATACTCGCCGAATGGCGGAAGAGTAAGTGGGCATAGGGCGCTGATGCTTTATGTCTGGTGAAGTCTGGTAATACCGGTGACATAGGGCGTGATCAACGCTTTTCCTGTTTTATAGCCACAAAAACACCAAAACCAACCCGACACGCCGTTGTCGGGTTGGCCTGCTATACTATCCGTAAATAAAAGAGGTGTTATGAAAAAACTCGTTGATATGGGGCGATCCGCTTGTGACTATCTTAGCAGCGTGGAACAGAAATACTCTTCGCCGGAGGGGGAGCGCCGGCCGCACATTAAAAGGCTGAGTTTTGATCTGGCGAATATATATGGGGCGCTGCCGATAGGAAAGCTTACTCTTGTTTGCGGGGCCGACGAAACAGTCTCTATGTTTTTGAGCTGGCTGGCGGTAAGGCTGGCCTCTGGCAAACTGCCGGTAATATGCGCGCTCAATTGCTCAGCATCGGAACTTGCTGGCCGGCTGATATCCGTAGAAAGCAATGTGCCATTAGCGTTTCTCAACGCAGGCGCGGTAAAGCGCGAAGATTGGGTTCCAATGACACGCGCTGCTGGGGCGGTGGCAGACTCAAATATTGCGGTTGCCGAAGAAAGCGATACGCCGCTTCATCTTTTGGCTGCACAAGCGGCGGCTTTGGGGCAGAAAGATAGGCCTGGCGTTCTTATTGTCGCTGGAGGCGCGGGTGGTGCACCGGAGGAGTTGAATTCTCTTGCGCACAAGTACGGCATAGCGGCTATTATGGCGGCAGACTGCCCGTCAGACGCGATCCTTCCTGCTGGTCTTTCAACAGCGCTGGTGCTCAATGTCCATTCTTATGCTCTTGGAAAGAACACCATGGGCATAAAAGTGTCCGCATTAATAAATGGGACTTTTGTTGATTGGGGGAAAACATCCAAGGGGAAGGACTGTATATGCGTCGGCACAGCGCCGTCCGAGCAAACAAACAAGCAGCCAGGACTTTTTCGCTTATAATTCATGCCAAACAGCGGCTATGAGATCTTGCAGTATTCCGTCTGCGACGGCTGGGTTAATAATTTATTGGACGGGGAAAAGAACCCTTACGTTTTTGCCACCCTCGCAGAAGCCGTCGCCGAGCTGCAAGAGGAATTCGACGACTGGAACGCCGAGATCCAGGCCGGCGACCGCGCCGAGGACGACGGCTATGATATCTGCACGTTCCAAATTAAATGCGCCGCAACCGCCCTGTTGTACGCGCTTGATCTGCTAGAGGGGAAAGGTGCGGTTTCTCCCGCTGAAACACCTTCCCGCCAAGCCCCCAAAAGGGCCTCTTAATTCCAAAAGTCTCCAAAACCATCCCGACAGACGGTTGTCGGGTTGGTCTGCTATGCTATTTATACTGCAAGGGGGGATTATGTCTATAAAAAAGCGGGCAAAGAAAATTATGGAGTCTGCGCCCGGCGATGATTTCTCCGGGCTGATACAAAACCTGACGCACGTTCATGAACATTTAAAATTTCAGGCAGCCAAGGCCGTTAATGTAAACCTGACCCTGCGCAACTGGATCTTCGGTTGGCGCATCAAGGAATACGAGTTGAAGGGGCGGGACCGGGCCAAGTACGGTGAAAGATTGTTTGCAGCCATAGCCGAAAGACTTACAGGGCAGGGAGTTCCGAACTGTGAGCGGCGGCAACTCTACAGGTATTGTGATTTTTATGCGGCCTTTCCGGAGATTTTGGGTACACTGTCCCCAAAATTGAAATCAATCCTTGCGGTCAGATTGCGGGAAAACGGAATTGTGGGTACACTGTACCCACAATCTGGTTTTCCTCCAGAGAAACTCCTAAGCGACCTCTCCTACAGTCACCTTGAGGAGCTATCTGAAGTGGAAGCCGGGCCTAAGCGCGACTTCTATATCAGCGAGTGTATTCGAGGCGGCTGGGGCTTCAGGGAATTGCAGCGGCAGATCGCGAGCCAGTATTACGAGCGCACGCTTCTTTCGAAAGACAAGGATAAGCTTTCGCGCCTGACACATGCCAAGGCGGAGACGCTTACCGCAGAGGAGATAATCCGGAACCCGTACGTATTTGAATT
>Ga0209211_10005241_pt1 | contig 19551 bp, 16 predicted proteins | sample RifGroA2_FD_183992 | JGI IMG/M metagenome (GOLD analysis project Ga0209211, IMG submission 183992) | Groundwater microbial communities from Rifle, Colorado, USA - Groundwater A2 (SPAdes) (version 2) | ecosystem: Environmental > Aquatic > Deep subsurface > Groundwater | place: Rifle, Colorado...
GCGTAGGTTGGGCAAAGCGTAGCGTGCCCAACGAACGAAGATGCTATTTTTAATGTTGGGCACGCTACGCTTTGCCCAACCTACGGTGAGACAGCTTCACCTTTTTGGTTCAGGCTCGTCCGGTTTAGGGAAAAATACTTTTGTAGGAGCGGCTTCAGCCGCGATAAACAGCGCAGTGAATAACGGGGCAATCGCGGCTGAAGCCGCTCCCACAATCACAATGCCACAATTGGATGACCGGCGAATTTCTCTAATGAACTATTTGGATTTATCTTATAAAGTCTCACTGTTAATTGAGAAAAATCAAGCCGTGGCGGCAGTGATGTTCAGTTCATCCCCATAAGGAAGGCTCGGATACTGGAAGGCTACCGGGCCATCCGGTTGCGCGTGAACGAATTGGCGAACAAATGGGTCTTCCGAATCGATGATTCCTGATGCTTCGCCCTCTGCCACGACTATTCCGTCATGAATAAAGTACACGTAATCGACGATTTTTAGCGATTCCGATATATCGTAGGTCACCACAACTGAAGTCACGCCAAGCGCATCGTTTAACCTCCGGATCAAGCTCGCGACGGTATTGAGCGAAATCGGGTCGAGGCCGGCAAATGGCTCGTCGTAAATGATCAGTGCGGGGTCGGTTGCTATCGCTCGCGCCAGCGCCACGCGGCGCTCCATGCCGCCCGAAAGTTCTTTCGGCATCAGATTGCGGGCATTGCGCAACCCAACGGCATGCAGCTTCATCAATACCAAGTCGCGGATCATTTCTTCCGAAAGATCGGTATGCTCGCGCATCGGAAAGGCAAGGTTGTCATAAACTGACAAATCGCTGAATAGCCCGCTCACCTGAAACATCATACCCATTCTCAGGCGCATCTTGTACAACTCGTGATTGTTCAGCTCGTGAACCACCTTGCCCATGAATTTCACGCTGCCGCGCGATGGCTGCAACTGTCCACCAAAGTGGCGCAGTAAAGTGGTTTTTCCGCATCCGCTAACCCCGAGAATGGCGACAATTTTGCCGCGCGGGATGGTGAGGTTGATGCCCTTCAACACTTCCCGTTTGTTGTATGCAAAATGGAGGTCGCTGACTTCGAGCAGATTTTCCGTTGCCAAATTACCTGTTGGCTGATCCAATATTTCCCCCTCTCTTGCTGTTGCCGCACGTTAAAATACCAGCATTTTACGGGCAAGGCCATTTGTTTGCCATGCCCGTCCACAGACCGGCCACTTACCGATGACGTCATCCCCGCAGCAAATCCTGCGCTCCACATTCGGCTATGCTGCCTTTCGCGGCGAACAGCAGGCCATCGTCGAGCATGTTGCGGCGGGCGGCGACGCACTGGTGCTGATGCCGACTGGTGGCGGCAAATCGCTGTGCTACCAGATTCCCGCGCTGCTGCGACCGGGTGCGGGTGTCGTGGTATCACCGCTGATCGCGCTGATGCAGGATCAGGTGGATGCGCTCATCCAGCTCGGCGTACAGGCAGCCTTTCTCAATTCCAGCATCAATGCCGATGCCGCGCGCGAGGTACAAGGCCGCCTGCTGCGCGGCGAACTCGACCTGCTCTATGTAGCCCCGGAGCGCCTATTGATGCCCGGCTTTCTGGCACTGCTAGAGCAAGTGCAAGAGAAAGCCGGGCTGGCTCTATTCGCCATCGACGAAGCGCATTGCGTCTCGCAATGGGGTCACGACTTCCGCCCCGAGTACCGCGCATTGACGGTATTACACGAACGCTTCCCCTTGGTGCCGCGCATCGCGCTCACCGCGACGGCGGATGCGCCGACGCGCGGCGAGATCGTCGAGCGGCTGGCGTTGGAGCAGGCGCGCCAGTTTGTTTCCAGCTTCGACCGCGCCAACATCCGCTATCGCGTTACGCAAAAAAACAATGTACGCCAACAATTGCAGACTTTCCTCGAAACCGAGCACCCCGGCGACGCTGGCATCGTCTATTGCCTGTCGCGCAAGAGAGTGGAAGAAACTGCCGCGTGGCTGGAGGAGCGCGGCTGGGATGCCTTGCCTTACCACGCCGGGCTGGATGCAGCGACGCGCAGCAAAAACCAGAGCCGCTTTCTGCGCGAGGAAGGTGTGGTGATGGTCGCCACCGTGGCGTTCGGCATGGGTATCGACAAGCCCAACGTGCGCTTCGTCGCCCATCTCGACCTGCCCAAGAGCATGGAGGGCTACTATCAGGAAACCGGTCGCGCCGGGCGCGACGGCCTGCCCGCCAACGCCTGGCTGGCCTATGGCTTGGGTGATGTGGTGCAGATGCGCCAGATGATCGACGGCGGCGATGCCCCCGAGGAACGCAAGCGGCTGGAGCGGCAGAAGCTGGATGCGCTGCTCGGTTACTGCGAATCCATCACCTGCCGCCACCAAACCGTGCTGCGCTATTTCGGCGAAGAGCATCCGGGCAACTGCAACGAATGCGATAACTGTCTGGAGCCGGTAGACATCTGGGATGCCACCGAGGCCGCACGAATGGCACTGTCCTGCGTGTATCGCACCGGGCAACGCTTCGGTGCGGGGCACCTGAGCGACGTATTGATCGGCAAGACCACCGAGCGGGTCGAAAAATTCAATCACCAGCGACTCTCCACCTTCGGCATCGGCAAGGAGCTCAGCCCCGCGCAATGGAGCAGCGTGTACCGCCAACTGGTGGCGGGCGGCCTGCTGGAAGCAGGCATCGAAGCCTACGGCGGCCTGAAACTTGCCGCAGCCGCCCGCCCGGTGCTGCGTGGCGAACAGAAAGTCTGGCTGCGCCGCGATGCCGACCCGGTCAAGCGCAAGGCACAGCGCGCCGAGCGCAACGCCAAGTCACGCGAGCCATTTGCTGGTGCGAACGAAGACCGCCTGTGGCTCGCACTCAAAGCCAAACGCACGGAGCTCGCCCGTGAACAGGGTGTGCCGCCCTACGTCATCTTCCACGACAGCACCCTGCTGGAAATCTTCAACCAGCGCCCTGCCAATCTTGTTGATCTGGGTAAAATCAGCGGTGTCGGCCAGGCCAAACTGGCGAAATATGGAGAAGCATTTTTGAAGGTGGTTGGCGCAGAAAAAAACTGACAAATTTCCCGATGAGCCGCAAAGTTCGGCAAGATAAAACCCACCGTTTTACTCACCTAGCCATGAATCGCAAGTTGGGTTGAATAGGCTAACACGACTAACCCGCACATTATCAGGCATCTATATCAAAATGATGGGCTGGAGTATCTCCATTGGATTCATGGGTATACTCAAACAAATGGAGCTGCTGCTCATGTGATATTTTCTCGGCAATTGCCGGGTAATGCACTTCTTGATTTTGTGGCAGCAGACATTTGCAGATGGTGATCCATTTCACTTCTCCATTCGGTAATGTATTGAACAAGCTGCTGGCTAGATCCTGCGTCAACACATAAGAATTCAGGCCTTCTACCACATACACTTCGCATTCGTATTGTCCGCCATGCGCTTTGAGGATTTCTACACGGTCATGATGGGAAAGCATTGCATTGTGCAAGCCCAGCCTGGTGGGCGGGTGGATCGAATAATCGACCATGTGTGGCGAACCATCCGTTTTGCGGAATTCCATTGGCAGAAGAGATGACCAGTAGCGGACTATAAATTGCATTGACTCACATCCGGGTTTCACTGGTGCCCATATTCAACACCGATGCCACATCTTCGTTATTCATTATTTCTCCGGTGGCTGACAGCCCATCTTCAAATACAACAGGGGCTCGTTGATAAGTTTATAGTTAACGCTAACAATCGGCTCCTGAGCTTTATATTGTACCTACAGCACGAGGGAAACGATAACTGTCAGTGCGCCAGCGAGCGCAATCAGTGGCAAACCATAGCCGGCCGCTACGAAGCATTTAACCCGATGCAACACTTTCAAATGCACCCACTAAAAACTCGCCGATGAAACAGGATTGAAATGGGAGTATCCTAAGTCGGATAAACCGGAGCCAACCAGAGCCAAAAGTAGGCCTGGTAGGTTATGCCTCATGGCAAATTTCACTCGAAGGATTCGTCTTGGTTACCAAAAAGAGCAGCACCCGGAAGGATATAACAAAAAAAAATAAACCCGTAGCCACGGGCAAGCCTATCACTCCGCAAAACCCAAAGCCCAAGCCTGCGCAGGAGTCGCAGCCCTCACCAAAACCCCACACCACCGGCTTCCCCATCGTTGGCATCGGCGCATCCGCTGGCGGGCTGGAAGCTTTCGAGCAGTTCTTCCGCAAGGTGCCACCCGACAGCGGCATGGCCTTTGTGCTGGTGTCGCATCTTGACCCGAGCCACGCCAGCATTCTCACCGAAATCCTGCAGCGCAGCACCACTATGCCGGTGTTCGAAATACAAGACCAGATGGAGGTGGCGCCCAACAGTGTGTATGTGATTCCGCCCAACCGCGACATGGCGATCTTTCACGGCGCGCTGCAACTGAGTGTGCCGGAGCAACCGCGCGGGCAGCGCATGCCGATCGATGCGTTCCTGCGTTCATTGGCCGAAGATCAGGGTGAACGGGCTGTCGGCATCATCCTGTCAGGCACCGGCACCGACGGTACACTGGGGCTGCGCGCGATACTCGGCGCGGGCGGTGTCTCGCTGGTGCAGGAACCAGCCACGGCAAAATACGACGGCATGCCGAACAGCGCCATCAATGCCGGCTACGCTACCCATGTGTTGGCGGTGGAAAAAATGCCGGAAGTGTTGCTGTCCGACATACGCACCCTGAACCTGCCACCGGTAGCACCAGCCGTCGTGGCTGGCGGGCTGAATCGCATTCTGATGCAGTTGCGCAACGCCACCGGCCATGACTTCACCCAATACAAGAAGAGCACCATCGGTCGCCGCATCGAGCGGCGCATGTCGATGCACAACATCGAGAACAAGGAGGTATATGCGCGCTACCTCAAGGAGCATCCTGCCGAAGCTACCCTGCTGTTCAAGGAGTTGCTGATCAATGTCACCAATTTTTTTCGCGACCCGGAAGCTTTTGAAACACTGAAGCAGGATATCCTGCCGCAATTGTTCGCCGGCAAGCCTGAGGACTATATATTCCGCGTCTGGGTGGCAGGCTGCGCCACTGGCGAGGAAGCTTACTCCATTGCGATCCTGCTGCGCGAATTCATGGATGAAGCCCATCAGGAATTCAAGATACTGCTCTATGCCACCGACCTTGATGATGATGCCATCGCCGTGGCGCGCGCCGGCATTTATCCGCCGAATATCGCCCAGGATGTCCATCCAGAGCGGCTACGCCGCTTCTTTGTCAAGGAGGATACGGGCTACCGGGTGAAGAAAAATATCCGCGAGATGGTGGTGTTCGCCATCCAGAACGTCATCAAGGATCCGCCCTTCACCAAGCTCGATCTGCTCAGTTGCCGTAACCTGATGATCTACCTCGAGCCGGAAATCCAGAACCGCCTGATCCCGTCGTTTCACTACGCGCTGAAACCGGGCGGTGTGCTGTTTCTTTCCCCTTCGGAGAGCATCGCCAACCACCCTGAGCTGTTCACGCCGCTCAATCGAAAATGGAAATTTTACCGGGCCGTTGGCAATATGGCTTCCTCCCGCGCGGTGATGGCCGGAGGTCTGGTATGGACCAAAGACCCCAACAAGAAAGAAACGGAAGAAGTGGTAAAAAAGATCAAGGAAATCAACTTCGCCGAACTGACCAAACGGGCGTTGCTCCAGTCCTACGCGCCTGCCTCGGTAGTGACTGACATGAAGGGAAATATTCTTTTTGTGCATGGCGACACCGGTAAATATTTGCGCGCGGCGCCCGGCCAGGCGACGCTCAATGTGATCGAAATGGCGCGCGAGGGACTGCAACTGGAATTGCGCGCTACCCTGCTTCTCGTCGCCGCTAGTTCAGCAGCCTCTGACCAGAGTGCGGTATTCCAGAGCCGCGAAATATCGGTCAAGACCAACGGCCATTTTCAGCAGGTACATCTCAATGTGCGCCCGCTGCCCACTCAGGACAGCGGCGAAAAATTGCTGCTGGTAAGTTTTCAGGACGTGGCACATCCCATGTCTGAAAAATTGGCACCAGGCCTTGCCGAGCATAGAAATATCAAACATGACAAACCTGGGTGCGGCAAAGACGCGACGGGAGCCAGGGAGCATCAGCGCGTGGAAGAGCTGGAACGCGAACTGGCTTATAACAAGGAGAATCTGCAAGCTACCATCGAGGAGCAGCAGGCCTCCAATGAAGAGCTCAAGTCCACCAACGAAGAATTGCAATCCACCAACGAAGAACTCCAATCCACCAATGAAGAACTGGAGACATCGAAGGAAGAGCTGCAGTCCGTCAATGAAGAGCTGGTCACGGTGAATGCCGAATTGCAAGCCAAGATCGAGCAGCTGGCCGGGATGCAGAACGACATGAAAAACCTGCTCGACAACGTCAATATCGGTACTATTTTTCTCGACGAACATCTGGTCATCCGGCGCTTCACCCGCGACGCGACGCTGGCTTATCGCCTGGTCCCCACCGACATAGGCAGGCCGTTGAGCGACATCAAATCGAATATCGAAGGCGAAGACCTGCTGGCCAGGGCGCAGGCCGTGCTCGACACGCTGGTGCCGTGGGAATGCGAGCTGCGTACTGCGGGTGACACCTGGTATCTGGCGCGTATCCAGTGCTACCGCACGCTGGAAAATGTGATCGACGGCGTGGTGCTGACTTTCAACGACATCAGCGGGCGCATCAAGGCCGAGGCGGCGAAACGGGATGCGCAGGCACTGGCCGAAAACATCGTGGACACGGTGCGCGAGCCGCTGGTCGTGCTGGATGCCTCCATGCAAATAGTCTCCGCCAGCCGCGCGTTTTATCAGACCTTCCAGGTCACGCCGGAAAACATCGTGGGCAAATCGATCTACGAACTGGGCAACCACCAGTGGGATATTCCAAAATTGCGCGAGTTGCTGGAGAATATTTTGCCGCGCAACCAGAGCTTCGAAGGCTATGCGATGGAGCACGATTTTCCCGGTATCGGCCAGCGCAAAATGCTGCTCAACGCGCGTCGCATCGTCGGCGACAGCGGCGATACGCAGTTGATATTGCTGGCGATGGAAGAGGTGAAGTAGGGGGGAAGAGGTTTTGTAGGTGCGAATTCATTCGCGCTAAATGCGCAAACCGGGCGAATAAATTCGCCCCTACAGGTAGCCGAATATGTCCTATGACGATTTGCGCAAAGGCCGTTACAGCGAACGACAACGCGCCTACTTCGTCACCACGGTACTGGCCAAGCGGGAACAGCGTTATTTTGCCGACTTTTCCTGCGCCCGCTGTGTGGTGGCGGAGATGCGTGCCTTGCACGATGATGAAGTGGTGTGCTCACTGGCATGGGTTGTCATGCCTGACCATGTTCATTGGCTGTTTCAGCTAGGGGAATACATGGATTTATCTGCGGCGATTAAACGCTTCAAAGCATGTTCCGCACGCCGGGTTAACGGCTATCTCCATCGGCAGGGTGCGTTATGGCAAAAGTCGTTTTACGACCATGCGCTACGCAAAGATGAAGATGTACGAGGTGTTGCGCGTTATATCATCGCTAATCCCTTGCGCGCCGGATTGGTTGAACATGTCGGTGACTATCCGTTATGGGATGCGATTTGGCTGTAGGTGCGGATTCATCCGCACAAACCGGGTGAACGAATTCGCCCCTGCATTAAATATGCCGCATGTAATAATCAACGCGTGGAAAAACCATGAACAATAAACCAGACAAGCCAAACCAACTGCGCGCAGCCGCCGAGGCGCAACTCGCCCATGCCCACGTCCACGCGCCCAAGCCGCGCCCTGCAGAGGAATTGCAGCACGAGCTCCAGGTGCATCAGATCGAGCTGGAGATGCAAAATGAGACCTTGCGGCAGGCGCAGGTTGCTCTGGAAGAATCGCGCGATCGTTACATGGATCTTTACGAATTCGCCCCGGTCGGCTATCTCACCCTCACCGACAAAGGCATGATCAGCGAGATAAACCTCACCGGTTCCTCGCTGCTCAAGGTGGAGCGCAACAAGCTGCTGCACCAGCGTTTTGCCAGTTTCATTGCCCAGAAACACCGCGACCGCTGGAACCACCTGTTCGTGAGCATGGTGCGGGAACCGGGAGTAAAAAGCTGCGAGCTGGCACTCAAGAATGGTATTGGTGAAAGCTTTCATGCCTATCTGGACTGCATATATCTGGTAACAGGCGACAAACCACCCGTGGTGCGCATCACGCTCACCGACATCACCCAATTGCGTCAGGCGGAACAAGCCATGCGCGAATGGCAGATATTCATCGAGAACGCCCATTGGGGCATGGCCATCGGCAGTCTGGAAGACCGGACAATCAAGCTGGCGAACCCGGCTTATGCACGCATGCACGGCTACTCGGTGGAAGAACTGCACGGCACCAAGGCGGATCTCCTGTATGCGCCGGAAAGCCGCGTCAACCTACCCTATTATGTTGAATGTTTGCACAAAGACGGACGCTATTCCTTCGAATGTGCGCGCTTGCGCAAGGATGGCAGCGTGTTCCCCGCCATGGTGGATATTGCCATTATTGATAGTGCTGACGGCCAAGTCACCACCATTGTCAGCGTGAAAGACATCACTGCGCGCAAACAGCAGGAACAACAGGTGCGCGACCTCTACGCACACCTGCTGACCGTGCGCGAGGAGGAAAAAACCAGCATGGCGCGCGAAATCCACGACGATCTGGGTGGCACGCTGACCGCCCTCAAAATGGAAAGTTACCGTCTGGCAGAAGAATTGGCCGCGCACCGGGAGGCAGCGCCGCTCCTCGAACATATCGAGTCGATGGCGCAATTGATCGATAACGCGGTGAATGTCACGCGGCGCGTCATCACCGGCCTGCGCCCTACCATACTCGACGATTTCGGTTTGCCGACGGCGCTCGAATGGCAAGCCGCGCAATTCCACAAGCATAGCGGCATCGAATGCCGGGTAAACTGCGTCGCGGGCGAAGGCAGCGAAAAAAAGCCGGACAAGATACGTGCAATCAACCTGTTCCGCATTTTTCAGGAAGCACTCACCAATGTGGCACGGCATTCCAGCGCCTCTCGTGTCGAGGTGGAATTCCATCATGGCGACGGGGAGATTTTACTGTCGATCAGCGACAATGGGCGCGGCATGCCGGAAAAATGCGCTGACGATCCAATACACTATGGCATACTCGGCATGACTGAGCGCGTCGATCAACTGGGCGGCAGGATCAAATTTGGCAGCCCGCCCGGCGGCGGGTTTAGCGTGACGGTAAGTTTGCCGCTACCTGTCGGCAACACAAAAACCGACAACACAAAAGAAGGAAAAGCATGATCCGTATCATGATTGCCGACGACCATGCCATCGTGCGTCAGGGATTGGCGCGCATCCTGGAGAAAAGCGGCGAGATGCAAATTGTGGCGGAGCACGACAACGGCGCCGACGCACTGAATTGGCTGCGCGACAACGACTGCGACATTGCGCTGCTCGATATTTCCATGCCCGGCATGAACGGCATCGACTTGCTCAAGCAACTGCGCGAGGAAAAGCCAAAGCTGCCGGTGCTGGTCATCAGCATCTACGCGGAAGACCAATACGCCGTGCGTCTCATCAAGGCCGGTGCATCCGGCTACCTGACCAAGGGGTGCTCACCTGCAACCCTGATGAAGGCAGTGAACCGCATAATAAGCGGCAGCAAATACATCAGCCCGGCAGTGGCCGAAATGCTCGCCAACGAAATCGGCGACACGCATGAAAAACTCCCGCATAAAATCCTGTCGGATCGCGAATACCAGATTCTTCTGTTGCTCGCCTCAGCCAAAACCATTGCGGAAATTGCCGATACTCTCGCATTGAGCGGAAAAACCATCAGCACCTACCGCAACCGTATCCTGCTGAAAATGCATCTGCGCAACAACGCCGAACTGATGCGCTACGCCGTCGATAACCATCTCGTGCAATAACCGCCAGCCACTGTGGGGGCGCGTTTTATCCAACGAAAAGGCAGCTCCCCATTTTGATTCCTGCTCATCCTGCTTATTGAGCTTTACATAATTCATGACGATTACGTGGTTTACCGTAGGGCGGGCTTTGCCCGCCGCGTCGGGCGTAGCCCGACCTACGAGATACGGAGACCATGTCTTCAATTGTGCAATCATAAATAGTATCAACAAGATACCAGCACTTTCTCCCATCCCACCTTTCTCCCTATCAGTCAAACACCGACAGCAAAATTTCTCTGCCCCTGACGCCACAATCAGGCAAACGCCGATATGCGGATGAAGTCGGTTCTGCAAAACTATCCGTACGGTTTTACTAGTGCGGAATGCGTAACTGGTGAAAATCATCGCAATAAAGGGGGAATGATGAAAGTATTCATTGTGGAGGATTCAGAGATCGTGCGCGAACATCTGCAATCCATGTTGTCCGATATTCCAAGTGTCGAGCTAGTCGGCTATGCCGGGGACGAATTGGGCGCGATAGAGCGTATTGGGGCATTACTGCCCGATGTTGTGACCCTCGACCTCAGCTTGCAACCAGGATCGGGGATCGCCGTGCTGGAGAACATCAAAAAGCACCATGCCAAGATTAAAGTCATCGTGCTGACCAATTACACCGACGAGTTTTACGCCAACAGCTGCAAAAATGCCGGTGCAGACTGTTTCTTCGATAAGACTTTTCAGTTCTCACGGGTTCGCTCGGCTTTATGGTCATGGGTTTATGCTGGCGACACGGGCAATAAAGTCGCCGCGTGAAAATTTTTAGAGATAGCCTTGGGCTTCGATACCTCTCAAGAAACAGTTTTTTATAGTTGTACACATCAATGAGTTACAAAGCACAGAGAATGATCGAGCAGCAGCCATCAAGAACGCGCCCTGCATGATTTTTGTTGTTCCAAAATAGAATTGGAATGAACTGTATTTCGCTAGTGACCGCTTGTTGGCATGGATGGGGTGCATTCGAAAGTGGTGATCAAGGTCGCTGCCTCTCCCGGGAGCGCGGGCATCCTGCCCGCATCGTAATCAAAACAGGTGTACGGTGCGCCGCGCCCCTATTCAAAATGTGATGGGCCATGCAAACCTGCGGGCAATACAAAAAACGCTTGTCCCGGCACCGGGATGTCCGCGCTCCAAAAAACCGTTAATTTTTCTCCGACCACCACTTCCAAATGCACCCGCATGGATGAGTGAATTATTGCTATCAGTGCTTGCCTTATAATGCACAGATGCTTGGATCGTTATCAGACTATCTAGAACGTAAAATGCTTATGAGAAAAATTATATCGTTTATGCTATCGCCCCTTATTGTTACAATCTTTGCGACAGCGAGCATTGCAGGAGTGTACGAGCATAATTGTCAGATGTGCCACGGAATAAGCGAAAAGGAAAGTGTGGCAAAGTTGTCAAAGGACGGCCTGCTAAGGAAATTCAAAACCGTAGATGAACTTGTCGCGGGCGCAAAGGCTGCAACAGACACGGATATGGAATCTATCCAGAATGATGCAAGGCTTCTGAAAGAGGCTGCCGCTGATATCGGTTTAAAGTAATGGAGCCGTATGCTTCCTCTGGGTCTGGAACGATATATCGCAGCAATAAAAATCGTTTCACAGCACCAGGATATATCGCTCCATACATGCCAATACCAAACTCGAAGTAATAACCCCGGCAATAAAAACATTTATGAAAACGCGGATTATTTCGGTTTTGTCGTTCCCGCGCAGATGGGAATCCAGTCAGGTCTAGCACTTGGCTTCCGCATTCTCGGGTATGACAAACTGATCCGCAATCTTTAATCTATCACAGACCGGTGGCGTTTTTGCCATCTATTTTTATCAGGAAAAACCATGCTAAACACAATCGTCTCAGCAATCAGAAATCGTCACACCCTCACGCTTACCTATGGTGGAATTCAGCGCACCGTTGAGCCACATGTGGTCGGCGTATCGAGAATGGGCAACGATGTCATGCGCTGTTACCAAATTGGGGAAAACATCCCAGAGGGGCAGGAATGGCTACTTTGCGAGCTCGGAAAAATATCCGGATTGACCGACACCGGAGCAAGTTTTAACGGTGCGCGACCCGATTATAATAAATGGGACAAGGATATGCTGCGCGCTTATATTTATGCGCAGCTTTGAATATCGCGTACAGATAAACAAGTGAGGCGCGCCATACCCGCGACCAAAGTGTTCGCGGGCATGGCTCGTTTCTGCGATTCAACAACCTAAAACAGGCTGCAATCGCTCAGTATGGTTTCCTGCCTATCCAATTTCCCGCTGGCTGGTATTGGCACACCCATACCTGATCCAGAGTGTCTTCGCACACGGCTGCCGCGCAACCAACTGTCGCGGTGGTGCGCCAGACTACCTGCGTGTAGTGCCCACATATTTTTCCCGGTGCACAACGGTTGCGGGCGTAGTTGTAATCGGCCTTTTCACTGCCCCAACTGCCCACTACTTGCTCGGGCGATATCTTCTGCAATTCCTTGCGACCATCAGACCATGCCAGCGCGCTGGCCCAGTAAAGATTTTCACCGTACTTGCCGTCCGATTTGCTATGGCGCATGCGGCAACGGTTGGTGCGCTTCAAGTTGTCTGCCCATATTTGTGCTGCCGCCGCAAGCTCTGGCGAATATGCCAGCCTCTCCGTTACGCCCACCTCGGTGCGCCATTTATTGTGAGCGGAAATAATGGCTGCAGCATCGATTTCTGCGGCATGCGCGGGAATAGCTGTTAGAGCAGCGGTGCAGAGGAGGGCGATGGTTTCAGGTTTCATCAGGGAGCCTCAGAAAATATCTTCTTATTCCATTGCATATCAAATTCTTCATTGCATATCAAACTGCTGCCATAAGTGGTTGAAGTTGTCCCCATAGTTATTTCCACCGGGCCTGCCGAATCAGCGCTTTCTCGATCTCAACCGCAGCGAACAAAAGAATGCCGAAGCCGAAGATGCGCGCCCATGCCGCCACGTCTATGGCGACCACGCCGAACACGCTTTGCATAAACGGCAGGTAGGTAAAAATCACCTGGATGATTGCCAGGATGGCAATGGTGAGCAACACATAAAAATTGCCGGTGAAATCTTGCCAGGTGCGTATCGGCGCGAGCAGATAACGGCAGTTGAACAGGTAAGCCATCTCGCCCACCACCAGCGCGTTGACCGCGACGGTTCGGCTTTCTTCGATGCTCACGCCGCGCGCGCTTTCCAACAGGAAGAGTGCGAGCGGCCCGCCGGTCAGCAGCAGGGAAACAAAGACGATGCGCCAGAGCATGAAGCCGGACAGGATTGGTTCGCGCGGGTCGCGCGGCGGCCGTTGCATCACACCCGGTTCGGCTTTCTCGAACGCCAGCGCCAGTGCCAGCGTGACGGCGGTCACCATGTTTACCCACAAGATTTGCACTGGCGTGATCGGCAGCGTCATGCCGAACAGTATTGCGACCAACACCATCCCTGCTTCGCCGCCGTTGGTGGGCATGATGAACACGATGGCTTTATTGATATTGTCATAAACGGTACGCCCCTCTTTTACGGCGTGAACGATGGTGGCGAAGTTGTCATCGGCCAGCACCATCTCTGCCGCCTCCTTGGCGACTTCCGTGCCCTTCATACCCATAGCCACACCGATGTCGGCGCGCTTCAGTGCGGGCGCATCGTTCACGCCATCGCCGGTCATCGCGACAATCTCGCCATTGGCCTGCAATGCCGCGACCAGGCGCAGCTTGTGTTCCGGGCTGGCGCGCGCGAACACGTCCACTTCCCGCACCGCCTGACGCAATGCTTGCTCGTCCAATGCATCCAGCTCGCTACCGGCCAGCACGCGTATAGGCAAAGGCTCGCGTAGCGAGGGCCGACTGTACTCCTCGCCCGCAAGGATTAAAGATGGCCTTTCTCGTTCGCCTCCTCGCCCGCTTGCGGGAGAGGATTGAGGAGAGGGGTGCGGGAGAGGGGGGACGGGGGAGAGGGCATGGCTGCCTATACCCAGTTGTGCGGCGATGGCGCGTGCCGTCTCGACATGATCGCCGGTGATCATCTTGACGCGGATGCCCGCCGCACAGCAATCGCACACGGCGGCAATGGCCTCGTCGCGCGGCGGATCGGTGATGCCGACCATGCCAAGCAGGGTGTAGCCGCCTTCCATATCGGCGAAATTCAGTTCACGCTGGCAGTGATCGACTGTCTTCATCGCCAGCGCCAGCACGCGCTGCCCGAGCGCGCCGGTCTCGGCCATTTGCGCGTGCCAGTACGGCAGATTGAGCGGTGCGTCTTCACCCAAAGCGCGCTGCTGGCTGCACATCGCCAGTACCTGCTCCACTGCGCCTTTTACAAAAACAAAGGCATGCCCGGCGTGATCGTGATGCAGGGTGGCCATGAAACGATGTTCCGATTCGAACGGGATGAGATCGGTGCGCGGTAGCGCGCCATGCTCGAACGGCACATCCATCCCGGCTTTTAATGCCAGTGGAATAAGCGCGCCCTCGGTTGGGTCGCCCGCGATGCGCCATGAACCATCGTTTTCGTGCAAAGCGGCATCGTTGCACAATAGCCCGGCGCGGAATAAATCCAGTGCCTCGGCATGTTCTGAAATATTCATTTCGTTGCCCGCGATAGCAAAACCGCCATGCGGCGCATAGCCCGTCCCGCTCACTTCGAACACCTGTGTGGCGGTGATGACCCGTTGAACCGCCATTTCGTTGCGCGTCAGCGTGCCGGTTTTGTCGGTGCAAATCGTGGTCACGGAACCCAGTGATTCGACCGCAGGCAAACGACGAATGATGGCGCTGCGCTTTGCCATGCGCTGCACACCGAGCGCCAGGGTGATAGTCAGCACGGCGGGCATCCCTTCCGGGATCGCCGCTACCGCCATACTCACTGCGGCGAGGAACATATCACCGAGGTCGAATTGATGCACCAGCCAGCCAAACAGGAAGGTGATTGCGGCCAGTGCCATGATGGCGATGGTCAGCCAGCGACCGAATACTTCCATCTGCCGCAACAGCGGCGTGGTCAGTGTCTGCACTTCTTCCAGCAAGGTGCTGATGCGCCCGATCTCGGTGTTGTCGGCAGTAGACACCACCACACCCGTGCCTTGGCCATACACCACCAGCGTGCTCGAATACGCCATGCAGTAACGGTCACCCAGCGCGGCCTGCGCATCCACTGCAGCAATATTTTTCTCGATGGCTACGGATTCGCCAGTCAATGCGGCCTCTTCGATACGCAGGTTTTTAACACTCAACAGGCGAAGGTCGGCAGGCACTTTGTCGCCTGATTGCAGCAGCACAATATCGCCGGGCACCAATGCTTCCGCCGCAATCACCTCGCGCTTGCCCGCGCGCAGTACGGTGGCTTCCGGCGACAGCATGCGGCGGATCGCATCCATGGCTTTTTCCGCCTTGCCTTCCTGAATGAAACCGATGATGGCGTTGATGACGACCACCCCGACGATCACGCTGGTGTCCACCCAATGCGCGAGCAAGGCGGTGACTGCCGCCGAGGCCAGCAGCACATAGATCAGCACGTTGTGAAATTGCAGCAGAAAGCGCAGCAGCGGGCCGCGGCGTTTGGGCGGCGTCAGGCGGTTGGGGCCAAACTGCGCAAGCCGCCGCGCCGCTTCTGCATGGCTCAATCCGTGCGCGTCCGAAGAAACGGTATCAAGTACTTCTTGCGCGGGAAGCTGATGGCTATTGTTCATTGTTTACGCCCCTCAAACCTGGCGCAGTGCAGTCTCGGCCAGATGTGTGATGTCGTGTGACTGGTAATGCCACGCAATCAGCCCCCAGATGATGCCAACCACCAGCATCACTGGCTTGGATTTGCGCAGATGGGCGAATAATTCCTTGACCATTATTGCCAAGCAGGCGACAAAGAACAGCATTACCGAGGCGATGTCGCTCCAGTTGCCGGTCAGGTCGAGACGTTCCGCGTTCTCAGAGGCAAAAGCCGCAAACGGCATGAATAACAATACGATCAACGCAGCAAAACGACCCATCAAAAATATCTCCTGAGAAAGCCATTCCAAGCAAACAACGTAGCGGCTTTACCAACACAGCGCTTGTCGAACCATGATCGGATTGAATCTATACCAATCAATTGGTACCGCTAACCCTTCGACAAGCTCAGGGCGAACGGGCGATTTAATCCGCGTTTCCCTAAGCCGGACAAGCCGGAACCAAAAAGGTGAAGCGGTCTCACCGTAGGTTGGGCAAAGCGTAGCGTGCCCAACATTAAAAATAGCATCTTCGTTCGTTGGGCACGCTACGCTTTGCCCAACCTACGTAATGATCTACCAACCTGTTGTTAATGCTAAATAAATACAAGATTCTTATCACGTTTTGACATCGTTTAACTGGTAAGACTAACTCTTCCCCTTGCAGGGCGAGTAGAGGACTTTCACCTCCAAGTAAGTGCGCCCTGCTGGGCGCACAAAAAGAAGGGCGTGATAAATCGCGCCCCTACAGCAAAGGATTACAAACCGCTGAGTACTTTGATATGCGCCAGCACACTCCGTCCCAGCGCAGGCAGTTCATAACCACCTTCCAGAACCGATACGATGCGGCCATGCGCGTATTTTCCGGCGACCCGCTTTAACTTCTCCGTCACCCACGCGTAATCGGCTTCGGCCAGCCTGAGCATCGCCATGTCGTCGTCGCGGTGCGCGTCGAATCCCGCCGAAATCAGCAGCAACTCGGGCTGGAAACGCTCCAGCGCGGGCAGCCAGTGCCGTGTAACCGCGTCGCGAAATTCCTCGCCGCCCGACCCGGCGGCGAGCGGTACGTTGATGATATGGTCGTTGCCGCTATCGGCGCCGCAATACGGATAGAACGGATGCTGAAAGGTTGAGCACAGCATCACGCGCGGCTCGTCGTGAAAAATATTTTCTGTGCCGTTGCCGTGATGCACGTCAAAATCCGCTATCGCGACGCGCTGCAAGCCATACTGCGCCAATGCGTGCGCCGCACCGACCGCAATGTTGTTGAAAATGCAGAAACCCATCGCGCGCGCGCGTTCGGCATGGTGGCCGGGCGGGCGGATATTGCAGAAAGCGCTCTCGGTCTTGCCCGCCATCACCAGATCGACACCCAGCACTGCGGCTCCGGCGGCGCGCAACGCGGCTTGATAACTGAACGGGTTCATCGCCGTGTCGCCGTCGAGTTGCACCATGCCATGCTGCGGCGCGCTGGACTCAATCGAATCGACATACCCCGCATCATGCGCGCGCAACAACTGCTCGCGCGTCGCCTCCGGCGCCTCGTGGCGCTGCAAATAATCCAGCAGCCCAGAGGCGATCAACTGATCCTCGATGGCATGGATGCGCGCCGGGGATTCCGGGTGATAAGCGCCCATATCGTGTTTGAGGCAGAGGGGATGGCTGATGTAGGCGGTTTGCATATTTATCGATCCAGCATGATTTAGCTATGAAGCCGTTTGTGTTGAGCCTAAATGTAGGTCGGGCTATGCCCGACATGGTGGGCGGAGCCCACCCTACGGTTACTGTCCAGGCAGATGCGAATTCATTCGCACCTATTGAAGACTACACATTGCCGTGAGTTAACAACCGTGGGCCAACAGAATATCCATCACCCATGGCACAGTGCTATCATACCCAACATCCCCACCCTCTGAGGAAAAACGTCATGGGCAAGCACTACCTCAACACCCTGTTCGCTCCAAAATCGGTCGCAGTGTTCGGCGCAAGTGACCGCCCGGATTCCGTCGGCCAGATCGTGTTCCAGAACATGCTGGAAAGCGGCTTTCAGGGCGCGCTGTATCCGGTCAACGCAAAAAATTCCCAGGTGCAAGGCAAGCGCGCCTACGCCCGCATCGCCGATATCGCCGAGCCAGTGGAACTCGCAGTGATCGCCACACCGCCGCAGACCGTGCCGGGAATCATCGAGGAATGCGGCATCCACGGCGTGAAGGCGGCGGTCATCATCACCGCCGGGTTCGGCGAGACCGGCGCGGCGGGCGCGGCGCTGGAAAAGCAATTGCTGGAGGCCGCGCACCGCTACAAGATCCGCCTGATCGGCCCGAACTGCCTGGGCGTCATGCGCCCCTCCATCGGCCTGAACGCCACCTTCAACAAGGGCGGCGCGAACACCGGCAACATCGCTTTCGTGTCGCAATCCGGCGCGCTGTGCACCGCGATCCTCGACTGGGCAAAAAGCAACGATGTCGGTTATTCCAGCGTGGTGTCGATGGGTTCCTCGACCGACGTGGACTTCGGCGAAATTCTCGACTATTTGGTGTCCGACCCCCAGACCCACAGCATCTTGATGTACATCGAAGGCATCCGCAACGCGCGCATTTTCATGAGTGCCATGCGCGCCGCCGCGCGCATCAAGCCGGTGATTCTGGTCAAGGTCGGACGGCATGCGGCCGGCTCCAAGGCGGCGATGTCGCATACCGCCTCGCTGGTCGGCTCGGACGATGTGTTCGACGCGGCGGTGAGCCGTGTCGGTGTGGTGCGCGTGCAAAGCGTCACGCAGTTGTTCACCGCCGCCAAGGCGCTGTCATGCGGCTTCCGTCCGGTTGGCAACCGCCTCGCGATCGTCACCAACGGCGGCGGCCCCGGTGTGATGGCGACCGACCGCGCCGTCGATCTGGGACTCGCAATTGCCACACTGTCGGACGCCACCATCGAATACCTCAACGGGCACCTACCGTCGAACTGGCCGCACGCCAACCCGGTGGACATCATCGGCGACGCGCAGGCGGACCGCTACCACCATGCCGTCAAGGCCTGCCTCGAGGACGACAACGTGGACGGCGTGCTGGCGATACTCACGCCACAGGCGATGACCAAACCGCTCGAATCGGCGCAGGCGCTGATCGACCTTGCCAACACCCACAACAAACCGCTGCTGACCTGCTGGATGGGCGAAACGCAGGTAGCCGCCGCGCGCGATGCGTTCGCCAAGGCGCGCCGCCCGCATTTCCGCACGCCGGAACAGGCGGTCGAAGTGTTCTCGCACCTGTCCGCCTACTACCGCAACCAGAAACTGCTGATGCAGATGCCCGGCCCGTTCTCGCACCATGTCGAGCCGGATGTCGAAAGCGCGCGCCTGATCATCGAAGGCGCGATGCAGGAACACCGCAAGGTGTTGACCGAAATGGAATCCAAGGCGCTGTTGTCGTCCTTCAACATTCCCGTGGCACGCACCATGGTCGCGCATTCGCCCAACGAGGCGCTGCTGATCGCGCAACAGCTCGGCTTCCCGGTCGCGATGAAAATCAATTCGCCCGACATTTCGCACAAGACCGATGCCGGCGGCGTGGTGCTCAACCTGAACAATGCCCATGAGGTGCGCGCCGCCTACCAGCACATCATCGACAACGTGCAGCACAACCGCCCCAACGCGAAGATGGATGGCATCTCCATCGAACCGATGATCGTCAAACCGAACGGCCGCGAGCTGATGATCGGCGTGACCAGCGACCCGGTGTTCGGCCCGGTGATCACCTTCGGCGCGGGCGGCACGGCGGTCGAGATCATGGGCGACCGCGCCGTCGCGCTGCCGCCATTGAACAAATTCCTGGTCAGTGAGCTGATCGGCGAGACGCGCATCG
>Ga0209211_10005242_pt1 | contig 19550 bp, 22 predicted proteins | sample RifGroA2_FD_183992 | JGI IMG/M metagenome (GOLD analysis project Ga0209211, IMG submission 183992) | Groundwater microbial communities from Rifle, Colorado, USA - Groundwater A2 (SPAdes) (version 2) | ecosystem: Environmental > Aquatic > Deep subsurface > Groundwater | place: Rifle, Colorado...
GGGGGGGGGGGGGGGGGGCGGGCATCAGGGTTGCATGACGAGATATCGTGGCTGGCCGAAAAAATAATTTTTCATGACCCGACGCGAAACTTCGCCTGGAAAGGCGATCCGTCGAACCGGGCGCTTATTCCGCCGCACAAATCGCTTTTTTCGGCGAACGGGGTCGGGCTTCCTATCGGCAACCTCACGAGCCAGTTTTTTGCCAACGTGTATCTGCACGAGCTCGACCGGTTCATCGTGCACGAACTCGGGTGCGCGCGGTACGTCCGCTACGTCGACGACATGGTGCTCATTGATGCCGATAAGGAGAAGCTCCGTTCGTTCGTTCCTCGCATCGAGACGTTTCTTCGCGAGCAACTTCGTCTGCGTCTGCACCCCGACAAAACACGCCTGCAGAAAACATCGAGAGGCGTGGATTTTCTCGGATATTTTATCAAGCCGTCGCACACGCTCGTGCGGCAAAAGGTGGTGCGGCGTCTGAAAGCGAGGCTGTATGCGGCAGAAACATCGGCGAGCGCGTCATCGGCACGAGATGTCGCGCGAGCGCTCCTACCGGCGCTGAATTCGTACTGGGGCCATTGCGGGCATGCGAACAGCGTGCGCCTGCGCCGCCACTTGTTTGAAAAGCATATGCCCGCCCTGCGCGGCTATCTGACCACGGACGACGAGTGCCGGTCGTTCACATCTCGGAAATCCAGTCGGTCGCCCGGTCCTTCCAAGACCTAGAGGCGTCGCCTCCGGGTCTTCACTATTTATAAGGTCATAACGACATCGGATGTCGTTATTTTAATTTGTGGGGATTGTGATTAGGACAACTTTTATTCGAGCAGCGCTCCGGTATCGTTTTCGTCCCTTCCATCATAAGAGAGCCGCACATATCGCATATTTTTCCCGTCGGCTTCGCCTTGATGGCATTTTTGCATTCCGGATAATTGGAGCATGAGAAAAAGACACCGAAGCGTCCGCGGCGCTCCACCATCTCACCTTTTTTGCACACAGGACACGCGACGCCGGTCTTCGTCCGCGCCTCCTCCGCGGGGTCTTTCCGCACGTATTTGCATTTCGGATAATTCGCGCATGCGATGAACTGGCCGAACCGCCCCTCGCGGAGTATGAGTTTGCCGTTCTTGCATTCAGGGCATGCCTCGCCGATGTCTTTCGGCGGCGCGATCTCGCTTCCGTCTTCCTTGCGCGCGCCGAGGCATTCGGGGAATTTCGCACAGCTCATGAAGCGACCGTTCTTGGAGAGCTTGTAGACCATTGCGCCTTTGCAGATGGGGCAGGGGAATTCTTTCGGTGCGTCGCCCATATTTGTGATCTTTTCTATTTTATTCTTGCTTTTAATCGCCTTGGTGAACGGGCCGTAAAAGTCCTTCAGCGTTTTTTCGTATTTTCGTTTACCTTCGGCTATCTCATCGAGCTCATTCTCCATCTCCGCCGTGAAGGTGTCGCTAATGTATTCGGCGAAATTGCCTTCAATAAAAGTCGAGACAACATCACCGGTCGCCGTCGGGATGAGGGTGCGCCCCTGCTTGTCCACGTACCCTCTTGTCTCGAGCGTCCGAATAATGCTCGCGTAGGTCGACGGCCTGCCGATGCCGCGCTTCTCAAGCTCTTTTACCAAGCCCGCTTCGGAGTATCTACCCGGCGGCTGCGTTTCTTTGCCTTCCGAACGGGCCTCGACGAGCGTGAGAACGTCGCCCGCCGCCGCCTTTGGCAGCTCGACATCCTCGCCACGCGCGTCCGCATCGGCCGCGAGCCAGCCGTCAAACATCACACGCGAGCCGTTGGCTGCGAAGTCAGGAATGGACGCGTCCGCGATGTTCGCGCGTATCTTGGTGCGCATTATTTTCGCGTCAGCCATCTGCGAGGCGAGCGCACGCGCGCGGATGAGCGCGTACAATTTCTTCTGCTCTTCGTTGTGTCCCAGACTGCGCTTGCCCGGGTCGGTCGGGCGCACCGCTTCGTGCGCTTCCTGGGCGCTCTTACTCTTGGTCTTGTAGACGCGCGCTTCCGCGTACTTCTCGCCGAATTCACCGCTCACCGCTTTCAGAATATTTTCCTGCGCTTCTTTCGCGAGGTTGGTCGAGTCGGTACGCATGTAGGTGATAAAACCCGCCTCGTACAATTTCTGTGCGATACCCATGGTCCGCGAGGGCGAGAGGCCGAGGCGCGTGGATGCCGCCTGCTGGAGCGTTGAGGTCGTGAAGGGCGCGCGCGGAGTTCGCGCTTGCTCGGACTCCTCAATGCCCTTCACGCTCCACGCGCCGCCTTTGGCGGCGTTGAGAATTCGTTCAGCCTCTTTCTCCGTTTTAGGCTCTTCGGTGCAGGTGACGGTGAACTGTTCTTTTTTCTTGGTGCTCACATCGGCAGTGATTACCCAAAATGGCTCGGGTATAAATGCGCGTATTTCGCGCTCGCGCTCCATGAGAATGCGGAGTGCGGGTGATTGTACGCGGCCTGCCGACAGGCCGTAACGCACCTTTTTCCAAATCAGTCCCGAGAGGTCATAGCCGAAGAGACGGTCAAGGACGCGGCGCGCCTCCTGCGCGCGTACGAGCTCATCGTCGATGAGGCGCGGGTGCGCGAGGGCTTCATTGACGGCTTTTTCGGTTATCTCGTGGAATACGATTCGCTTGGGCTTTTTGAGCCCGATGGTCTCGGCCAAGTGCCATGCGATAGCTTCACCTTCGCGGTCGGGGTCGGTCGCGAGAATGACCTCATCGGCCTTTTCCGCTTGCTCATGCAGTTCGTCGATGACTTTCTGTTTTTCCTTCACTATCATGTAGCGCGGCACGAATCCCGCCTCGACATCAACGGCGTCTTTGTTGCTCTTGGGCAGATCGCGGATATGTCCTACGCTGGCGCGCACGACAAAACCCGCACCGAGATATTTCTCGATAGTCTTCGCCTTGGCTGGCGATTCAACGATTACAAGCTTCATGGCGCGTAGTGATACCCCAGAAGCCTATCACACGTCAAGTGGTGCGGCGGCAGGACGCTGAGTTTTATCACTTCAGTCCAACGTATTCGCGTCGTTCTCTTTTCCGAAAAGTCTCGAGATTTCTTCTTTGTATTTCTCCCCAAGAATCGAAACACTTCGAGCACGGTTTATCGCAGCAACTTTGCCCCCACCCCTCCCTCCGTCTGCTCCAAAAAGTCCTTTCCCATGTCCACTCATTTGAATATTGAGTTGTTTACAGATTCTGGTCATGTTTCCTCTAGGAACGCCCGTAAGATTGTGAATCATATCACTAGTACAGTGCTCCTTTCCAATCAGAATCCGCAATAATTCCATCTGCTCGTATCCATACATTAGACTCTCTGATTTACGGCCAGCCCTTTCCATACAGCTCATTATACTAGCGTACTCGAACAACCCCCAACTCTTCCACTATCAGACCTTTTATCTCCATCGTGGAGAGCAGAACATTCGCTTCCGTTATCAGCAACTTAAACCCGATGAGGTCAGACCTCATCGGGTTTCATCTCGGAGGCATAGTAATCGCAAGCATCTCGAAGCATAACTGAAGCGGAAACTTTTTCGGCTATTTCCAGTCCCGCTCGCGAAAGAATAGGATTAGCAGTACCTCCGCCAATGAAACTTTTTAGACTTGAGTACGGAAAGTCTACGAGTTTCCTCTCCAACAAACCCATATTCCTTACTTTGCCAATCTTCCATCCTCGCTCATAGAGCTCCGCAGGATTGCAGTGGATATATCGAAGTGCTTGTTGGAAGTATCTGTCTGTCCCTATATGCTTCGCCCTGAAAGGACCACTGAATAAATGGCCTGCCCGTCCATTTTTTCGGTTGAAGTACATAGTATACGCCGTCCCAATCTTTCGCATAAAAGATGTGATTCCGTCGTCAATGGTCTCTTGAAGTAAGAGATGGTAGTGGTTGGGCATCAGACAATACGCGCCTACCGCGACGATCTGTGGGCCCCGTTCTTCCACGAGCACTTTCTTGAGACTAGGTTTTTCATCATGAAAAAGTTTGATAGGGTTTATGCTGTTGGCAAGATACAGCAACATGAGAAGTCTGTTTGCATCCGATTCGTTTTCGAAAATGTTTCGCTTATCGACACCCCTGTTGTAGCAGTGGTACCACTCGCCGGATTCAAACGACATTCTTCGTGCCATGTTGCTACTCTATCACGAATCCGATGAGGTCAGACCTCATCGGATGCGCACGACACCCAATTCTTCCACAAGCAACCCCTTGATCTCCATTGTCGAAAGCAGAATGTTGGCGTCGGTTATCGGGAGTGCAAGCGCCTCGATGAGCTCATCGCGCGAGAGCGGCGTGCTCAATATTCCGATGACGCGGAGCTCGTCCTCCGAGAGGTCGGCGCGGAGCGACGCGAGCGTCTCCGCATCGTCGCGCTTCCGGATGCCTAAGCTCACGAGGATATCGTCGGGGGAGGTGACTGCGGTCGCGCCGAGGCGCAGGAATTGGTGCGTGCCCCTGCTTTCGTCGCTGAATATAGAGCCGGGGACGACGAGAAGTTCGCGGTTGTATTCCACGGTGAGCCGCGCGGTGATGAGGCTGCCCGATTGTTCTTTCGCCTCGATGATGAGCACCGCGCGGCAGAGGCCCGCCATGATGCGGTTGCGCTTTGGGAAGGTATAGTCGGCCGCTTTCGTCTCCGGTTTTTCTTCCGAGAGGAGCGCCCCGCCGGCTTTGAGTATCTCCCGCGCAAGCCCGACATTCGCCCTCGGGTAGAGGACATCCCAATCCAGGCCGGAACCGGGCACCGCAACGGTCGGAAGTCCTGCTTCAAGCGCGGCTTTATGAGCCTCCGCATCGGTCCCGTAGGCCAATCCGCTCACGATGACCACGGGATACCCGCGCAAGCCTTCTATAAGATGCTTCACCGCCTGCCGGCCGTATGGCGTTATCGCGCGCGAGCCGACGACCGCGAGCCACTGCAGGTCGGCGCTCGGCAGCTCCCCGCGCAGGTGGAGCCGTTTGGGAGCATCGGGGATCTGCCGGAGGAGCGGCGGGAAATCGGCCGGGGAAATGAGTTTGAGACCGTCTGCCATGTGATAGTATTTTACTACATAGCCTATGCTCGACATAAAATTCATCCGGGAGAACAAAGATATCGTCGCGGCGGGTGCCAAAAAAAAGCACATTGATATAGATATCGATACACTTCTCTCCCTCGACGACAAGCGCCGCGAACTGCAGGCCATGGTCGATGCGAAACGCGCGGAGCAGAATCTCGCGTCCAACGCCATCGCCTCCGCCAAGAGCGATGCCGAGAAAAAAGAGGTCATCGGGCGCATGCAGAACGTCAAGGAAACGTTGAAGATAGAAGAAGAGTCGCTACAGGAGATATTCAAGGAGTGGCGCGCACTGATGGTCCGCGTCCCCAACGTCCCCGACATCTCCGTGCCGGAAGGCGGATCCGATGTCGACAACAAAGAGGTGCGGGTCTGGGGGGAGAAACCCGCATTTGAATACGAACCGAAAAATCATTCCGAACTCCTGCTTCTCCACGACATGGCGGATTATGAACGCGGAGCCAAGGTGGCGGGCTTCCGCGGTTACTTTCTCAAGAACGACGGCGCGCGTCTCGTCTGGGCGCTGGAGCGCTTCGTGCAGGACAGGTTTTTTGGGCAAAGCCTGCCTGCCGGCAGGCAGGGATTCACTCCGATGATAGTGCCGTCGATGGTGCGACGCGAGCCGTTCGTCGGCACGGGATATCTGCCGCAATCCGAGGAGGACCTCTACAAGACACAGGACGGCGATTATCTCGCGGGCACGGCGGAAGTCGCGACCATGGGATACTACATGGAGGAAGTGCTCGATAAGAAAGATTTGCCGCTCAAATTCCTGTCGTTCTCGCCGTGCTTCCGCCGCGAAGCAGGAAGCCACGGCAAGGACACGAAAGGAATTTTCCGCATCCACGAATTCCAAAAATACGAGCAGGTGGTCCTCTGCGAGGCGAGCCACGCCGAGTCGGTCAAATGGCATGAAGAATTGACGGCAAATGCCGAGGCGCTTTTGCAGGAATTGAAATTGCCGCATCGCGTTGTCATCAATTGCGGCGGCGATCTGGGCCTCGGGCAGGTCAAGAAATACGACATCGAAGCGTGGATGCCGAGCGAGGGGAAGTACCGCGAGACACACTCCTCCTCATACTTCCACGATTTTCAGACGCGACGCCTCAATATCCGCTACCGCGGCGAAGACGGAGTGTTGCGCTACGTGCACTCACTCAACAACACCGCGCTCGCCACGCCGCGCATTCTCTGCCAGATAGTCGAGAACAATCAGCGGGCGGACGGCTCGATCTCAATTCCGGAGGCGCTCCGGACGTACATGGAGAAAGATGTCATCTCAAAGGGTAATTGATCTGCGGAAACAGAAGGCCGGAAGTCATCTTCGCCTGCCGCTTCCCGTACACGGACCCGACCGCCGCCGCTCGCCCCTGCGTGCCCGACGGAGAAAAGTGCGCGCGCTTATTTTCTTCGGGTCGATTGTCCTCGTCGCAGGTATCGTGTATGGCGTGAGCGTCATTTCGTATCTGCCGCGTTTCTCCATACAGACCGTCGAAGTGCAGGGTGCAAAAGAAGTACCCGCCTCGGAGATGTCGGGCTTCGTCAGGGGGGAATTGTACGACGGCTCACACCCCATCCTCTCGCGGAGCAATATATTCCTGTACCCGCGCGCCGCGATAGAGAAAGCGGTCACCGACCGGTTTCCCCGCATTCGCACCGTTTCCATTGCACGTCCGTCGCTATTCGCGCAGACGGTCACCGCCCTCGTCGAAGAACGCGAGGCGTACGCGCGCTGGTGTGAGGGGGGAGACTGTTACCTCATTGATGACGGGGGGTTCATTTTCTCGCAGGCGTCGACATCCGCGGAGGTTCTCCGTACGTCGTACATATTCACGGGTGCGGCGGGCACGTCGACGCCTGCGATCGGAGAGCGGCTCCTCCCCGGCCGCCTCGCCGGCGTTTTGGCGCTGCTCGACCGGCTCGGGCAGGCGGGATGGAATGCGGAGAGTGTCGCGGTGCAGAATGAGCAGGATTTTGAAGTCAGATTGTCCGCGACGTCGGGTTCAGGACAAAACAGGCGCCTGCCTGCCGGCAGGCAGGGGTTCTCCGTACGCGCCTCGTTCGGGAATGACGGGGAAGCGTTGGTAAAAAATCTGCAGCTCGTGCTCTCGTCCGACGTCCTGCGCGGCAGGGAATCAGAGCTCGAATACGTGGACCTGCGTTTCGGCAACCGCGTGTACTTCAAATTGAAGGGGGAGGAGGCGACGAGCGCGGCGCAATAGCCCCGCTTCTACTACACACTTTTTAGTTTGTGCAGTACCCGGTCGCGGACCACATCGTTTTCGATCAAACCGTCCACTCGCAGCCATCGGCTGTAGACGTCAGATGCAGCGTACACTTTTTTATTGGGCGTATGCGAAAGACGCACTAGGAAGCCAACGTCCTGAAGACCCTGTATGGTGTTGCTGACAAACTCCTCGGGAAACCCTTCCATTTCCGCGATTTCTTTTGTGCGCTCGACGAGCCACTTATAATTGCAGCCACCGAACAAACGTGTCATTGCGGTAATTTTTTTCTTGAGTTCATACACTGCATGGCTGGAAAGCCCGCTTTCGTTCTTATTCAGCGGTTCAACCAATTGAAATTCAATCGAACGTGCTACAAACTCTTTCGAAGAACCGGCGCGAGGAATGTTTACCTTGCACGTAACGTTAATTCCCCGATAGCTGTCGGCAGTAAGCTGGCTTGTATCCGAAATTGCCGCTATTTGATCGCCGTTATGCACCTCTTTTGATTTACGATCTTTGAAATCGCCAAGCCGACCGCGGTCTTTGTCCAACAGATGTCTATCTTCAACGAGTAGATCTGTCGCGACCATCTGCTCTTGAAGATAGTTAAGTACGCGCACGAGCACATCCTCCATTCGTGCACCCTCAACTTCTATCCGAATGCCAATGGCATCCTTTTGCGCCGCTTCTGCGGTAGCTTCGGGTTTCCTAAGATATTTTGTTATCTGACTTTTTGGGGTTTTGTCACGCATGGAAATTCTGGCGCGGCAGGTGGGAGCAACCCCGTTTATGATTACGTTCAACATACTCCCGATGTCGCCAGTAGGTTTGAAGAAAAGAGTCTCACCGCCATTCGCATCGTTCGCTTCGGTAAGAAAGCGCGCGACATAATCCATCTCTTTTCCAAGGGTCAGTGCTTCTTTTTTTGTAACTCGAACACTGCGAGTGCCACTGAAACAAGTGCGCAATAACCCGCGTGTTTTTCCAGACCTTTCTTGTTGGATTCCTTGTAGAGCGCGGTTTTCTTTATTAGCTCAACGATGTCCTTTTTCGAGTGCACCTCCGCTGTTGGGACCGTGAGATTAAGTTCCTCTTCGAGGTATCGATGTGCGTCGTCAAGCGCAACGTTTATGGCTAGAAATTTTCGTTCAAGACTTTCCTGTTCCTTAAGCGACTTGGGAACTGTATCGATGGCGTCGAACGGAGCATCGAGATGATTTGAGACAGAATCAAGAATTTCTTGATCGGTCATTTCCGAAGCAATGCGTCTCAGGTCTATCGGACTCACGGTCGGTTTATTAGGAACTCCCTCTTCAGATGGCACCGGTGCGTTACTGCGCGGAGTTAAGAGAATATCTCGTGTGAGTTGGTCGTGTACGGCTTCGGGGGCATACAGTTCAGGGTAAGCGATATGTGGCAGCAAATGCTCCTGAGATTGTGCCATATTTCAATTCTACCATCTTTCGCGTGAAGACAGCCACGGACCAAAAAGAGAACAATAATGCTATATTTTGATGCATGCAATCGTTTTGGCAGAAGCTACGGAAGCCCTTTTTTGCGCTTGCGCCGCTTGAGGACGTGACGGATGCGGCGTTCCGGCGGCTCATCGCCTCGTACGGTAAGCCCGACGTGATGTTCACCGAATTCACCTCTGCCGACGGTCTTATTCTTGCGGATGCGGAAGGCCAAAAGAAATTGCGCAAGAAACTTCTGTACTCCGAATCGGAGCGGCCCATCGTGGCGCAGATATTCACGTCGTCTCCGGAGCGCATGGAAAAAGCCTCCGCGCTTATCGCGGAGCTCGGATTCGACGGGGTGGATATCAATATGGGCTGTCCCGACCGCGCGGTGGAAAAAAGCGGATGCGGTGCGGCGCTCATCAAAAATCCCGTGCTCGCGCGCGAACTCATCCGCGCGGCGAAGCGAGGGTGGAGCACTAAATATGGACATTCAATGTCCATATTTCCTGTTTCGATAAAGACCCGCATCGGGTACAACACGGATGAGCTGGATTCATGGCTACCCGAGCTGCTCGCGGAAGAGCCTGCGGCAATAATCATCCACGCGCGTACGCGCAAAGAAATGTCGGACGTGCCCGCGCGGTGGGATACGGTCGCGCGCGCGGTTGTTCTTCGCGACGCACTCAAATCCTCGACGCTTATCGTCGGCAACGGGGATGTGAAAGATATGGCTGACGCGCGCGCGAAAGCGCGAGAAACAGGTTGCGACGGCGTCATGCTCGGTCGCGCCATCTTCGGCAATCCGTGGCTGTTCGTTGGTCATAACGACATCGTAAGTCGTTATGCACCGGAAGAGCGTATGCGGGCGCTTTTGGAACACTTAGAGCTGTTCGACGAATTGCTCGGCGACACCGTAAATTACGCGACAATGAAAAAGCATTTTAAAGCCTACATTTCCGGCTGGGACGGGGCGAAAGAGTTGCGCATTAAGTTAATGGAAACTGATAGTGTTGAAGAGGCACTGCACTCCTTAAGCCGATGCTAAAATAGACGGTATCGTTATGAACGAAAAACCTAAAGATAAGAAAAAGGATACAGTACAAAAGGAGTCCTTATTCGTACCGTTGCGCGGTATTCAGAGTGGTCAGGCTACGCCCGCTGACCCCTCTCGATCTGCGCCGGTATCGGCACAGGGGACGGAGAAAAAGCGAACCCTTGACCCCAAATTTTTCTTGGGGAAAGTCGACGAACTCAAAAAAATGGAAACGGAGGATAACCCGAAGACAGATGAAGAAATTGCAGGACTACTCACAATCGAAGAAAAGCATGTTGGAATAGTGAGAAATCTTTTGAAGCTAACGGATGAGGTGAAGGAGATGGTTTCGGGAGGTATCATTCCCGTGTCCCTTGGCGCAGCCATCGGAGCCTACCCTCCGGGGACTCACTTTCTTCTTGCAGACAGTATCCGGACAGGGAAATTGAAACCGACCGGACTGACATCGTACGGTTCAATAAAAGCGAAAAAGGGAGACACCACGACCCTCAAACAGCGCATAAAAGGAGCCGTGGTTAAGGGGGCCGAGATTGAGTGGCCCGAGGGGCTCGATGAGAACGGAAAACCGATAAAAAAGTAAGTTCTCGATTCCTCCGGCCCCGCCGCATCGCGGCGGGGTTTTGTTTTGTTATACTCTAAATGTATGGGCAATGAGTTCTCTAAACCCCCTAAGTCTGAAGACCCTTACGCGTTTGTCAGACGTATCATGAGGGAAGAAGAGCAGGGTAAACGCCGGAAAAACTCTCCCAAATCTTCTCCTGCCACTCGACCCGAACTCAGACAAAAAGCAAATCCACTCCAGAGAGCAGGAGTCGCGGCTACACCACCGTCAGAAGAACAGAATCCCCTAAAGAGCGTCCCGATGGAGGAGTCGCATCTTGGCGCCCAACGGAAAGGATTGCAGCCTACGAAACTCGGACTTACAAAGATCACCAACGCGCCCAAGACGATGGCCATCCCTCCGGGAGAGGAGGGAAAGAGTTGGAGTAACATAGTCTTACGGTATCGTTCGGCGCTGAATGCAGCCGCACCTTTCCCATCGTTGCGGGAAATATCAGACGCCGTGGCGATGATGCAAGAGCAGGACATAAAATTCACTACAATCGCCGCAAAATTCGGCGAACGGGTAAAACCGGCCGGTGCTCAACAGTGGGTCGGGACCATGAGCGCCATCAGGACGTTCGATGAGAAGATCATTACTTTGCTCGAGGAGAATTCCAGTGATTTTCGTTGGATAATTTCCCAAATTGCCGGTATTTGTGAGCAACCCGAGAACCGGCGGCTTGAGTACCTCAACGCGCGGATTACTGAACGAAAGAAGCTACTCGGAACGCAGGCATGAGTGATGCGGTATTTGCCAGTGATATACTCTCGGCATGAAGAAGGAAGCCCGACACGCAACGCTCTATCGCGCGTACCGTCCCGCCACCTTTGACGAGGTACGCGGGCAATCACAGGTGACCGACGTCCTGGAAAAATCCATCAAGAACAAAAAGATCGCCCACGCGTACCTTTTTGCCGGCGGGCGGGGAACGGGAAAGACCTCGGTCGCGCGCATCTTAGCCCGCGCGCTTGGTGTGTCCGAGAAAGACCTGATAGAGATTGATGCGGCATCCAACCGCGGCATCGACGATATCCGGCTCTTGCGCGAAGGCGTCTACTCCGCCCCTTTCGATTCGCCGTACAAGTTTTACATCATCGATGAGGCGCACATGCTCACCAAAGAAGCGTGGAACGCTTTTTTGAAGACGCTCGAAGAACCGCCCGCGCACGCCATCTTCGTTTTGGCGACGACCGACCGCGACAAAGTACCGGAGACGATACAGTCGCGCTGCGAGATATATTCCTTCAAACAGCCGACGCGCGAGATACTCGCGCAAATAGTCACCGACATCGCGAAAGCGGAAGGGTATTCGCTCGAACGCTCGGCAGCGGAATTGATGGCGCTTCTCGCGGAGGGCTCATTCCGCGACGCACTCGGCATTTTGCAGAAAGTGCTCGCCGTGTCCGACAATAAAAAAATAGAGGTGGCGGAGGTCGAGGAGGTCTCCGGCGCCCCGCGCGGGGAATTGGTGCGGCAACTTCTCTCGTCGCTCGCAAAGAAAGATGCGGCGGCCGCGCTCAAGACTATCGGCCGCGCCGTCGCGGAAAACATGGATGCGCGCACCCTCGCGAAACTCCTCATCCACCGTATGCGCACCGTGCTTCTTCTGCGCTACGCGCCCGACCTTACGGATGAATTGAAGGGTCAGCACACCGAGCAGGATATCGCACTTGCTCTGGAGCTCTCCAAAGAGCCGGGCGTCAATTCCGACACCCTACGCATGCTTCTCGATGCGTACGGCACAATGGCCTATGCCGCGGTACCGCATCTTCCGCTTGAACTCGCGGTTATCGACATCACAGACAAGCGATGAGACGGTCGATCGCACTTTCGGCAGTGGGGGCCGCGGTACTCCTCGCGGTATTTCCGTTCGTTGCGGCGGCACAAGCCAGCGACATCGTTATCGAGAAATTTTCTTCCGCGCTCTCGATCGAGCCCGACGGGCGCGTCAAGGTCGTCGAGAGCATTGACGCGCGTTTCGAAGCGGAGAAACACGGCATCTACCGCGACATTCCGCTGGCATATGAAAATGCCGACGGCACGCGACACTACACATCGGTCGTGGTCGAAAGCGTCGCCAACAACTCCGCGCCGCATCCGTATGAAGTGTCCGACAATGCGACGAACATGCGGATAAAAATAGGGGACCCCGATGCGCTCGTTGCGGGTCTGCAGCACTACGTCATCACCTACTACGTGTCGGGCGTGATATCGCGGTATGAATCTTTTGATGAATTGTATTGGAATGTCACGGGCAACGGTTGGGAGGAATCCATCCTGGAAGCCGGGGCGACACTCAGTATTCCGGGCGGCGTGATCATGTCGGTCGCTTGTTATCAGGGCGGAGCGGGATCCGGCGAAACATGTAGAGCGGATACGGTGTCCGACACAATCGCGCATTTCGGAACAACGCGTACACTCGCGTCGCGCGAAGGGATGACTGTCGCCGCGGGCTTCACGAAAGGTATCGTACCTATCCTGGAGGTGGAAGGTCCGCCGCCGTTCGAGTATGAGAAATTCTTGCGGGAGCTCGTGCTCGCGTTCGTCGTGACATTCGTCGCCGGTGCCGTTTTTCTGTACCGGCTCTGGAGCAGATACGGTCGCGACAGGTACCGCGCGCGCAAACACCTGCATGACACGGACGCGAAAGAGATCGACATGCCGCTCAATGCCGAGGAGACCATCGTCGTCGAGTACGAGCCGCCCGCGAGGCTACGGCCGGCCGAGATCGGCGTCATCATGGATGAGCGGGCGGATACGCTCGACGTATCGGCGACCATCGTGGACCTCGCGGCCCGCGGGTACCTCACCATCAAGGAAGTCCCGAAGACGTGGATATTCGGCTCAACCGACTACGAATTGGTCTCGACCAAAAAAGATGCGGCCGAACTATTGCAGTACGAACGGTCGCTCTTGGAAAAGTTGTTCGCGGGCCGGGAGTCCGTCGCGCTCTCGGACCTCAAGAATGATTTCTATACCAGTCTCGCGGAAGTAAAAAAAGACCTCTACAAAGATGTCGTGCAAAAAGGGTTCTTTCTGGCCGACCCCGAGAAGATACGGAATTGGTATCGGGTCGCCGGTATCATCGTGGCTTTCGTCGGCGGCGCGAATATATACCTGGGCACCGCTCTCGGACTCTCGGGCTGGCTCATGGGCTTTGGCACAGCCGTCACGGTAGTCGGTATGGCGCTTGTGGTCATTGCGAGTGCAATGCCGCGGCGCACTGCGCTCGGCAGGGAATTGTACCGGCAGGCGCGGGGCTACAAGCTGTTCGTTAGCGGCACCGAGAAGTACCGTCAACCTTTTTTCGAGAAAAAGAATATTTTCATGGAGGTGCTTCCGTACGCCATTATTTTCGGCGTGACGAGCCAGCTCGCGAAGGCGATGAAGGATATGGGGATAGAGCCGCCTGCCCCTTCGTGGTACGCGGGTGCGACACCCTTCAATATCGCCGCATTTGGGGCTAGTATGAATTCATTCGAGAGTTCGCTCTCGTCAGCCATATCGTCGGCTCCCGGCGGCAGCGGCTCGGGCGGCGGAGGATTCTCGGGCGGGGGATTCGGAGGCGGCGGCGGATGGTGAGCACAATATGAAAAAAGAAAAGAAAGGAGAGACCGGGCGACCGTATAAAAAAATACCCGTACGTGCGGCTCCGGCTCAGAAAGAAACATCCTGGGGCCATGTCGCGAATTGGTACCACGAGCACGTGAGCGAATCCGACGATACGTACCACGAGAAAGTCATCAAGCCGAATCTCCTGCGCGTCATAGGCGATAGCAGGGGCAAGCGCGTGCTCGATGTCGCCTGCGGCGAAGGGTTCTTTTCGCGGGCACTTACGGCCGCCGGTGCGCATGTGACGGGTGCCGACATCGCGCCGGAGCTCATCGCCATCGCAAAAAAGCTGGGGCCCGCCGACATCACCTATCTCGCCGCACCCGCCTCGCGCATGCCGCTACCCGACGCCTCATTTGATGCGGGCATTTGCGTGCTCGCACTGCAGAATATCAAGGACCTTTCGGAGACGCTCGCGCAAGTGTCGCGTCTCTTAAAGAAAGACGGCCCGTTCATCATCGTCCTCAATCATCCGTGTTTCCGCATTCCGCGCCACTCGCAGTGGGGGTTCGATGCGGACGCCTCGGTGCAATTCCGCCGCCTGGACCGCTATCTCTCGGAAACTTCCATTCCCGTACAGATGCATCCGGGGAAGGACCCGCGCATCACCACTCTGTCGTACCATCGGCCTTTGCAGGTCTACATGAAGGAGCTTGCCAAGCACGGCTTTGTCCTCGCGGGGCTCGAAGAGTGGATATCGCATCGCGTGAGCGAGAAGGGTCCGCGCAGGGATGCGGAAGACAGAGCGCGCAAAGAATTTCCCCTGTTCCTCATGCTCCGTGCGCGCAGGGTATAATCGTGTCTATGAAGATGATACCTTCGGCCCTCGTTTTTCTCATCATTCTCGGTGTCGGCGCGTATGTATTCAGGTCCGCGCCGTGGGAGAGGCCCGCGCCGCCGCCTTCCACCTACTCGAGCTCCATCTACGGCATATCGTTCAGCTATTCCGACACCTATGCACTTCTGGAACGTGAAGCGGGGAACGGGGAGCGGTACCACTACGTCATAACGCTCATCGACAAAGACGCCCTCGCGAATGTGCCAGTGGACGGCGAAGGCCCGCCCGCTATCAGCATTGATATTTTCCAGAACAATCTGGAAAAGCAGAAAGTCGAAGAATGGATACGGGGCAACAGCTTTTCGAATTTCAAACTCTCGCCCGATAATGCGCTTGCTTCGACGACAGTCGCTGGCACCGAGGCGTACGCCTATACATGGGATGGCCTCTACCGCGGGGAGAGCACGGTCTTCGCGCACAAGGAAAATATCATCATGATGAGCGTGACGTCTCTCTCGCCCGCTGACGCCATCCGTGCGGATTTCTCGGACATCCTCGCATCACTGGCGTTGTATTGAGCACATCCATATTTGCTTATTCAATTGAATAAGCAAATATGCTTTGAGGGTTGTATTTGTTTATCGCAATACGCGGAGTGCTGAATCAAGTAACACGTGCCGATTTTGTGGCAGAGAATAATTCACCGTTGTATTGATCTGTTCATTTTCTACAAGTTCGGCGTTGGCGAGGACGCGCAAGTGCCGCGAGGTCGCCGCAAAGGAAAGGCGGATATGCTCTGCTATATTCCCGACAGATACAGAACCTTTGGTGCTGAGGAATTGAATGATCGAAAGGCGCCTTCTATTGGCTAATGCCTTGAACATTCTTTCGGTTTCCACAATACGGTTGCCCACCATGGACCTATTATTTGCTAATTCAATTGAATTAGCAAATAACAGATGGGGAAAGTGGAATATTGCGCCACATCTGCTATTCTCAAGGCGTTTGGGGAGTCGTCTAATGGTAGGACATCAGGTTTTGGTCCTGAGTATCGGGGTTCGAGTCCCTGCTCCCCAGTAAATGAATTTCTGATATATGCCAACGAGAAACAACATAAAAACTATCATATTTGACCTTGGAGGAGTCTATTTTACAGATGGAACAAAAAAGGCTGTTGAGAAAATTTCTTTAAAGTATAAGATCCCGTCTAATCAAATTTCTCTGGTTCTACAGGGTGAATTGGGCACCCAATATCGAATTGGAGCATTTACTGTCGATGAATTTTGGGATAGTGCTAAAGAAAAATGGGGCAACAAAGAAATACCGTCTGAAGATCTGACTGCCCTCTGGCTTGAAGGATATGAACCTATTCCCGAAACGGTCAATATTATTCATCGACTTAATAAAAAAGGATACGAACTCATCTTTCTTTCTGATAACGTTAAAGAGAGAGTCGAGTACCTTGAGGAGAGGTATAAGTTTCTAAAGAATTTTAAGGATGGAGTTTTTTCTCATGTTATCGGAACACGCAAACCCGACCCTGCTATTTATAAACATGCGCTTAAGATTTCGAGCCATCCTCCGAGTGAGTGTGTGTACATCGATGACAAAAAGGATCTGCTCGTACCGGCGCGGGAATTAGGAATGAACACGGTGCATTTTGAATCACCCGAGCAACTTCGCAGTGATTTGATTTCGATGGGCGTCAAGCTAGATTAGATTATTAATGGTCCAAACATTGTTCCGAACACCCGCCCTGTTTACGTAGTATCATGCAAATACAATGGTCCATCACGAAATGCACGCGCAGAAGTCGGGGCCGAAACTGAATTGGCTCCGTGCGGCCGTCTTGGGGTCCAATGACGGCATCGTCTCCGTCGCCTCCATCATCGTCGGTGTGGCGGGCGCTTCCGATTCCACGGGGTTCGTTCTCACCGCCGGCGTGGCGGGGCTCGTGGCGGGAGCCTTGTCGATGGCGGTCGGGGAATACGTATCCGTCAGCACACAGCGCGATACCGAAGAGGCACTGCTTGAGATAGAGCGCGTCGAATTGCGCGACGAGCCCGACGCCGAGCTCGATGAGCTCGCATCGCTTTATGAGGCAAAGGGCCTCTCGAAAGAGACCGCCCGGATTGTTGCCGAAGAGCTCACGCGTCATGATGCGTTCGCCGCGCACGTGGAGACCGAGCTACGCATCGACCCGCATTCATTGGCCAATCCGTGGCACGCGGCCGTCGCATCTGCGGGAGCATTTCTCTCGGGCGCTTTCATTCCGCTCATTGCGTTCGCTCTGCCGCCGGCGGACCTGCGCATTCCCGTCACCGCCACGGCGGTACTGGCTGCACTCGTTATCACCGGCGCCTTGAGCGCGCACGCGGGAGGTGCCAACAAAATGAGGGCGACATTGCGGGTCGTCTTCGGCGGTGCGCTCGCCATGGCAATAACCTTTGGCATCGGAAAAATATTCGGGATTATCGGGATATAACGCCTTTCCACAGGGAGCTTGCCAACGATATTGACCGTGGATTATACTGTCCCGCATATGAATACCAACACGGTGTGGGCGATAGTTGCTCTTATCATTATTATCGGCGGGGGTCTCTGGTTTATTAATAATTCGAGTACGGCCGCACCCTCCGGAGCGGACCTCGGCGCGTACCCGTATACATGCGGCAACGGTTCGGAATTCACGATGACGCCGGCATCCGACGTGAGCTCCGTTCAGGTCTCAGCCGGTTCGCAGGGCATGTTCACGGGCACCGTCACGCTTGCGAAAGTAGCCTCTTCAGCGGGGCAACGCTATGAGGGGGGAAACATCATCTTTGTCGGTGCAGGCGAGGAAATACAACTGACGGTCGGTAGCGAGACCACCGTATGCAATCCGAAACCGAATCCCGACTCGCCGCCGTGGAACTGGGGTGACCCGGCCGAAGGAGGAGGAAGCGTCCAGCCCGACGTGCGTCTTGTCGCCGGTGAGAGCATCATGGGCAAGTGGCAGAGCACGACCGATGCCAAATTCATCCGTGAGTTCAAAGACTTCAACGAAACCACTCTTACCGGCAACGTATCGGACTGGTACGACAATGAAGTACGGTCATCGGGTACCTACACGGCTTTCACGAAAGAAAAACCCGTCACGGTACCGTTCCCGATCGAGGCGGATGGCGTCTACATCCAGATGACGTCGCAGGGCACGCAGACCAACAACCTCAACTTCAAGATCGTGAAGCTGACGCCCGAAGAACTTCAACTTGTCTACATGGACCGTGGCGGTGTGTTGCAGTTCAAAAAAGTCCAATAAATGGGCGTCACCATCGAAAAGCGCGTCGGGGAGACCCCGCTTCAGGCGCTTGAGAGGTATCGGAAGACCGCGTCGATCCCCGCAAATATTCCGCTTACCTATGCGGGCCGGCTCGACCCGATGGCGGAGGGAAAGCTCCTCGTCCTCATCGGCGATGAGTGCAATAGGAGGAGCGAATATGACGCTCTGGATAAAGAGTACGAATTTGAAGTGCTCCTCGGATTTTCGAGCGACACGGGGGATGTGCTCGGGCTGGCGGAGAGGTGCGCCGAGACGGGCGCATACGCGGAAGAAGATGTGAAAGAAGTCGCGCGGTCGTTCATCGGCGCGCATTCATTTCCGTATCCCGCGTTCTCGTCGAAGACGGTGGGTGGCAAGCCGCTTTTTCAATATGCGCTTGAGGGTACTCTCGGCTCAATAGATGTTCCCGTAGCTGATGTTCGCATATATAGAATGCACTACGTCGAAAAGCGCCTTGTCGCGGGGCAGGAGATAGTGAAAAATATACTTGAGAAAATAAACCTTCTGCATGTCGAGGCGGACCCCGAAAGGCTCGGAAGCGATTTCAGAAAAGATGAGATATGCGCGCGATGGCGGGAGTTGCAGGGCACTGTAGCGGCGCACTGTACCGTATTGAAATTTAAGGCGGCCGTGAGTTCGGGCACATACATTCGCACACTTGCGCCGCTCATAGCGGCAAAGCTCGGCACGTGCGGCTTGGCATATACCATCAGACGCACGAAGATCGGCCGCTATCAGCCGCTCACGAAACGTTTCGGTTTTTGGAGACATACTCTGGTATAATCCGCGTACTGGCAGAACAAAAAGCATGAACGCCACACTACACACGAATCAGGGAGATATCACCATTGAGCTTTTCGATGCCGATGCGCCGAAGACGGTCGCCAATTTCACGAAGCTCGCGAAGTCAGGGTTCTACGACGGCACAAAGTTCCACCGCGTCATTCCGGATTTTATGATACAGGGCGGTGACCCGCTCACCAAAGACGACGCGCAGAAGGCGCGCTGGGGGACGGGGGATCCGGGCTACAAATTTGCCGACGAGATACATGCGAACAACCGCAATGTCATCGGCACGATATCCATGGCGAATGCGGGACCCGACACCAACGGCAGTCAGTTCTTCATCAACGTCGCGGACAATAATTTTCTCGATGCCAAGCACACGGTATTCGGTCGCGTCACCGAGGGAATTGCTGTCGTGCAGAAGATTGAAGGCACCGCCACCGACGCGTCAGACAGGCCCATCGAGCCGATGGTCATAGAACGCATCACGGTGTGACGGAGCCGCGTCCACTCTAGAACCCGAGGGATTTGAGGAAGGTAGCGAGTTCGGCGCCTTCGATGGCGCGGTGGCCGCCGGCGGGGAGATTGCCGAGCCGGATATTCATGATGCGTGTACGCACCAGCTCAATCGCGTCG
>Ga0209211_10005246_pt1 | contig 19541 bp, 17 predicted proteins | sample RifGroA2_FD_183992 | JGI IMG/M metagenome (GOLD analysis project Ga0209211, IMG submission 183992) | Groundwater microbial communities from Rifle, Colorado, USA - Groundwater A2 (SPAdes) (version 2) | ecosystem: Environmental > Aquatic > Deep subsurface > Groundwater | place: Rifle, Colorado...
AAGCGATAATCACCAGTACCATCTGGTTTGAAGTAATTATCCCATCTTGTCACCATGGAAACGTCAAAAGCGTCTCCAAGTGATGTGTCTTCTGCGGCCATAATCATCGGAGCGATCATCATAAGGGCGATGATCAACGCAAAAAACTTTTTGTTCATAAAATTTCTCCTATTAATAAAAGATGTTTTTTTAATGGGGGCATTCATACGCGCCAAAGTTGTGCATGTCAAACAAAAGTTTGCCAAATAATACGACAACGCCTATTTTAAGCGCGTCATGCGCCTGGCCCCAGTCATATTAGTTCTGCAGCAAGATGTCATTTGGATATTTTGAGCCATTGGCATGATAAATATCATTAAAACGCCCTGAAATGAAAAAAGTACATACCAAGTAATTGGAAATCTTGGGATTAGTCCAGATGTGCTAGTTTGCCCGCTGATTTTAGAATGCCACAGGAGTGCTGGAGTGAAATACAAATTTATCTCAATTTTTGTTTTATTTTTATCCTTATTATCCTCGAATGTTTTTTTGGCACGAGCACAGGACTCCGCTCTTCACGAAACAATTCGTCGCTCCTTCGACCTGTCGCTTGCCATCGATGATCGCGCCATGGCCCTTAAGGAGTTACTCGACTACGCCAAGAAAACTCCTAAAGTTCTTGATCTCACGAGTCTCCAAAAACTCATCGCCTACTCGGTTGTTGAAACAGACCAGTCACTTCAAAGTGTTTATTTTCAATTAATGAATGTCTCCCAGTCTCTGACCGTGCTCCAGCATCTTGCCGAAGCGGTGACCAGCGGTAGCTATAATTTAAAATATCGCTTTTTATGCGTGAGCGCCTTAGGCACATTTTATTATGAACCGGGGTTGCCCGATGAAGAGGAGTATAAGAAGGCCGATGAGTTGGCGAATGTGGGAATTCAAACACTGCTCTCCCACACAAACCCGAACTTGCGTTTTATGGCGGTTAAGTCTTTAGGCAAACGGCAGTACAAAGCGGCCGCCGAGAACTTGATTCTCATGTTCGGCACAGAAACTGTGCCCCAGATCAAGGTTGCTATTTTTGAAGCATTAATCGAAATGGATGCCCAAGATGCTTTGAAAAAGGAGCTGGAAAATCCCAATTCTGATCCAAACGTGGCGGAGTGGGTGAAGAAAACTTTTGAAGAACTCAAGTCGAGATTGAAGGCCGGCATGGCCAATATTAAATCGGTGCGTTTGATCTCCGAATTTATCTCGCTTTATCTTGATGATAAGGAGATGGCCGACAACATTAAATATCTTAAGGGGGTGCTGGAGGCCAATGGGCCATTCGTGAAACCCCTGATCGACATTGGAGAATTTGCCTTCACCAATCTCGCCCGGAAACCAGACTATGACGATCTCCAAACCCGGATTTGCATTTCCGCCTACGAAGTCCTTGAGCTGTTTCCCGCCGAGACTATGGACGAAGACACACAGAAACTGGTGCCGGTTCGCTTGCGATCCTGTCGAGTTCAGGCCGCCGAGAAGATGCTGAAGAAAGGCCAGTTCTATCTTTCATTTGGTCAACGCATGAGAAGTAAGGACAGCGTGAAGAGCGCCATCCAGATTTTGAGTCGAATGTTGATCACCTATCCTGGCGTTGGCCTTGATGTCGAGGGCGGCATCCTTCTGGTGCGCGCCCGTTTTTTGAATGGGGAATATAAATCGGCCAGTGATCTCATCACTGAGATCGAGACAAAACAAGCAGAGCTATTGACTAAAAAGCAAATCAAAGAACTCAAACGTCTTAAAAAGAAAATAAAGAGAAAACTATGAGAATATTATTGCAAGTTTTGCTGTTGCTTACCTTATCATTGTCAACGTTTGCAGACGACTCTACCGCAACATCTGAAGAAAAGATCATGGTAGAGTCCATCTTCTTTGAAGATGACGAGGCGGTTCGCCTGCTCAATCCTACCATGCCTCTGATCATTTCTCATCAAATGGGAAAAGAGCTGAATGCCGAAAAGTTAATGGAAGATTCCAATGAGCTGATGAAGAGATTTCCCGAATATGAAGATGTAACGGTTCGGGTCGATCCGGGGAAAGATGAAAAATCAGTCATCTTAGTTTTTGAATTTCAGCGCAAGAGAATGGTGGAGTCTGTCCGAATTATTATCCATGATGGGGCGGTTGAAAATAATAAGCTCACCGAAAAGCTCCGCACCACGAAGGGAAAACTTCTGCGAGGAACAAACCTTAATGCTGACAAGCAGATGCTGAAAGACGAATACCTCAAGATGGGATACCCCAACGTCGAGATCACTCAGCAGATTAACATTGCCGATGAGGCGGCCAAAACGGTCCACGTTATTTTAAACGTCCTTCCTAAGTCACGCCAGGCCTTCGTGCAGCAGGTGATCTTTAGCGGCAACAAAAAGTTCAAGAAATTCGCCTTACTCAAAATGATGAAGGTTCGGAAAAATCTTTGGTACCTTCTCGATTTTAAACGGAGAATCTTTGACGTCAACCAGCTTGCCGAAGATATTAAGCTCCTTATTGAGGCCTATCATGATCAGGGTTTTGCCAATGTTAAAATTGAATCGCAGTTTGCGCTCACCGATCATAAGAATAAAAAGAAAGGTGCAAATACGGTCATCACCTTGAAGATCGATGAGGGCGAGCAGTTTAAAGTGCAGGCCATTAAGGTCGAAGGATTAAAAGAATTTAAGGTTGAAACCATCAGGCCTCTTATCAAATACAAGCTGGGGACCTTCTATAGCGGCAAGCTCATGCGGCAAGAGCTGCAAAAAGTCCGTGAGTTCTATGGCGAGCGAGGTTTTGCCATGGCCAGGGTGCTGATGGACTATCAAAGTAAAGACGGCGTTGTGACGATCAAAATCGATGAGGGCAAAAAGCACATTATTGATGAGATCAAAATTGTGGGTAATCTGGAGATGAAGGAAAGTATCATTCTCCGCGACGTGACTTTTGTGCCGGGACAAATCGTCAACGTCAAGGAAATCAGAAAGACCTTAACGGCCATGCAGAAAACCGGTTACTACGACGATGTGAGAGTGGATTATCAGCCTAAAACGGAAACCTCAGGCGCGGTGATCATCCAGGTGGCCGAGGCCTCCAATCATTACATCGAATTTGGAGGGGGCTATAGCTCGGTGGGGTTTGGAGGCGAGGTCTCCTATAATAATCCCAATCTGTTTAATACCGGCAAGGCCATGTCTATTTTAGGCACGAAGTCGGAAGAGATGCTTCGACTCGCGGTCATGTACAATGATCCCCATCTGTTCGGCACCAATTTTCAACTGTCGACGGACGTGCACTACGATGATCGCGATTACGACGGCTATTCTCGAAGAATGATCGGCACCCAGTTGATGATAGGCAAGATGATCACGGATAATTTGAAGCTAGGTTTGGGGACGAGAATCGAGTTCGTCAATGTTCGTGATGTCGCCGCGGCCATTGCCAGTGAGGTGGTGGATGCCGCCGGAAATGATGTGATCGTGGGAATGGTCAGTACCCTGGTCTACAAGGCGGAAAAGCTTGATGAGTCGGGAGATGTGTACAGTGGCTTTAGACTGCGCTTGGTTTTGATGCCCAGCTACGCCGATCAAGGGGTCTACCTGCGAAGTTATGCCGAAATTATCGGCAATGTGAATCTGGGCACAACCAGCGGTGGCGCTCATCATGTGCTGACCGGCCGGATTACGCTCGGCTACGCCTCGGAGAATGCTCCCTTTTATGAAAAATTCTTTAACGGCGGAATGGGTACTATTCGAGGATTCGGAAGTCAGAGCATCGCCCCCGCCTCCAGCTCAAGCGGCATGGTTGGTGGAAATTTTTCCATAAGCGGCGGACTGTATTACTCTTTTCCTGTCTGGAAAAATAACTTAAAAGGGGTGGTCTTCGTTGAGGCCGCCACCGTCGGAAACACCCTGGCCGATTTATCCGATGTGCGAGTCGCCGCCGGATTTGGCCTGCGCGCTAACTTAAAAAACACTTTCTTAAGAAACAATATCGAGGCCGGTGTGGCCTTTCCGCTCCTATCCCAACCTGGCGATGACCTGAAACCTTTTTACTTTATGATTGGGGATTATAATCCGGCATACGACTTATGAAATTGAGAAATTTTGCTTTCACATTTTTTCTGCTCTTCGCTGTCAACATCCAGGCCCAGGTTGTCGTTGATCCCTATCTGGAAGAGGTCGAGCGAGAAGAGATCGAGGCCCTCAACTGGGATCAGGAGGCCATGCTTCACGACCTCGATAAAAGAATTTCATCCAAATGGGAAAAATATCTTGATTGGCAGGCCAACGAAGAATGGGTCAAGGAGCAGGATCGTCTCAAAGTTTCAGGCGTGATCTATCAGAAAGGAATGCTCGGCCCCGTCGTCACCCGCAGCATTGCTCCCGACAAAGACAAGGGATGGCTGGTGATTGATACCGTGGATATCGGGCAAGATATCGTGCTCCAAGGAGCGGTGTTGGCGGGAAATTTACTCCTGCACTATTGGGTTCCCTATATCTCGGCCGGACCCATCACCCACAAGAACTTTGTGAATATCCGCCATGTGGCCGAGTACAAAGAGGCCCTCCTGGCCCCGGTTTTCAAATTCACCAAAATGCCCCTGACTTACGAGCTGTTTCGACAGCTTAATGACGGGGAAATTATCACCACCAAAACCACCGGCGGGTTTTATGTTCGGGCCGGTCTCGGAATCTTGAAACTTCTAGGGGTGGAAACCCCATTGGATTTTGACATCGGGCCCAAGGCCAAACTCTATGTGCAAAGAAGTCTTAAATTTTCAGTCTCCCGTGAAGGTGAGAGCTTTGCCATGGTGGCGGTGGAAAATGCCAGCGATGTGGGCGGAGGCGTCGGCCTTTCCATGGGAATTCTTTTTGACGATCTGGCCGATCTCCCCATCTCTATTGGGATTAACTCGCGAAATGGGTATAACCCGATTAAGTTTAATATTAAAGCGAATCATAACCAGTACAAGAGCGTCATCTATAAATTTGATCTCGCCGATCAAAATGGTCTCAGGGCCTATCTCAAACTCATCCATCATCGCGACTTCACCTTGGCCGAAGATCTGGCGGAGCGAGGAGAGAAAAGTGTGACAAGAGAGATGGTCAAGGTCGGACATGAGAATTCTCTTGAGGTGAATGGGGCGGTTGATCTTCTGCTTTTTCGCGCTGGATTTCGAAATATCTTTCTCAGCTCCCGCTACAATACCACCACTGCTGACGGAAAAAAGTTTGAGTATGCCGAAATCGGCGTAGAGAATATTTGGGATTGGGGTGGTTTCTCAGGGGATGAAACGATTTCGCGACGATTTGCGGTGCTCGTCCCACTCGATGGTGACACGGAAGGGAAGGTTGCCTCTTTCTTGGTGGATTTTACCTATCAGTACGGTGACAGTAAGACCAAAGGCAAAGAGCTGCAAAATATTATGGAAGAGGTGCAGGAGATGGGGACCCATCTATCGATTCCTCTCCTCGTGGGCAAAGGCAAAAATTACGGTGATGTGCGAATTCATCTGGATGTTAAATTCCCGGTGGATTCCGTGCGCAAGGTACTCACCATGGGGGAAAACGAGCTGTGGATTTCTCTCGCCCGCGCCTCCGGGGTTCCCGATCCTCTGGTATGGCATTCGGCAGAATCAAGGCAAAGTTATCTTGAGCGCGGGGCCAATAACACTGAAACCCGAGAGCGAAAACGCCTTCTTAAGCGGGCGGAAAAGATGGAAAAATGGATCAAGCGCATCCGTGGGCGCAAGTCGGTCCTTAACAAGGCCAAACGAATGTTGAGCTACTTAAAGCGAGGCGGCCGGGGCCGTTTTCTCCATCGCGCGATGATTGAGATTGCCACTGAACCGAATATTATGGTTCGTGGATTTGTTAGGGGGCGTCACTTTCGGTAAATGATCAAACCTCTTCTCGCGGAAATTTCAGGCAGAAAATTGAGCCAATCTTTTCAGGGCATTCGACCCAGACCAGCCCATTCATTTGCTCGACTAAATCTTTGACGATGGAAAGACCGAGTCCTGTCCCCCCGGCTTCCCTAGAACGTCCTGCATCTATGCGAAAAAACCGTTCGAAAATCCTATGGTGAAATTCAGGTGCAATGCCTGGTCCCGTATCTACGACTTCTATTTTGACCATATCCCCTTCATTGCTTGCTCGTAGGGTTATGCGGCCATTTTCTGGAGTGTATTTTACGGCATTATTTAAAAGGTTGAAGAGCACTTGATCAAAGGCCTGCTCGTCGGCAAAAATAACAGTACCTTCAGGTACGAGCATCTGTATCACCAGAGACTTGTTCTTTGCTGCCTGATCTAAATGTTCAAGAGCGCGATATCCAGCTGCTAAGACAGAAACTCCTTGCATCTCCAGGTTATACTCCCCGGCATCAATACGCGATAGATCCAAGAGATCTTCCACGAGACCAGACAGCAATGTGGTGTTCCGTAGTAAAACTGATACAAAGTGCTTTGCTTGTGCAGGATCATTTAGACCACCGGCGAGAAGGGTTTCAACGCTTGAGCGCATGGTCGTCAAGGGAGTACGCAATTCATGGGAGACGTTGGCTATCAAGTCTTTGCGCATTTTTTCCAGCTTTCGCTCTTCGGTAATATCTCGTATCACAACCACGGTCCCACTGCGAGGGGATGCAAAACGTCCCGACTTTACCAAGATTGTTTTCCCAGATTCAATGACGAATTCTTCATTATTTAGAACCTTATCCGTGAGTGTCTGGGTGAACTTTTGAATACAGGGGTGCGGCGATAAAGGACCGGCATTACAACCATCGCTATGACGATAAGTGAGACATCCAAACATGACTTGGGCCGCCTGGTTACAGAGAGTAACTTCTCCATTCTCATCAGTGGCGATAATTCCATTATCAATTCCTTCTAAGACAGCGTTCAATAGATCCCGCTCTTCCTTGAGTGCGTTCAGCGCCAATTCTAATCTTTGGGCCAAGTTGCCAGTGGGTATTATTTCACGAAGATGCGCAATAGATTTGCCTTGTTTCTTGGACACAACTGTCTGCAAGACGGGATTCAACATATAATGGAAACTCAGCACAATCATTATCGCTGTAATAACAAGAGCGAAAAAGCCAACTCCCAACGTGGTCATATGGATTTGATCGTGAAGAATATTAAGGGTATTTATCGGCATGGCGACGCGAAGAATCTTGGGGACACTGTCTTTGCCAAAAGGTACTGCCATATACAAAAAATCGATTTTGAGAGCGTGATCGATACGCTTTGCCATGCCTTTACCTTGAGTCCTGGCCGCAATCACTTCGGCACGACCGGCGTGATTCCCTAAACTACGCAAGCCAAGTTGATCATGGGCAGAATCTCCTAAAACATCCCCGTTTGCGGCAAGAATCGTAACTCTAAGATCGGAGGAGCCAGCAAAACGATGCGCTAAAGCCTGATATGACTGTGATGCAAAATCTGGTGTTGCCAGATCCAAATCATCTTTAAATATCTGCACCAGCCGATTTAATTCATCTTCGGCCCGTTCCTCGATTGCCCGTTCAAATGTTTTATTAATATAAAATTCTACACCACACATGGTAAGGATTATGATGAGGATTGCGACACCAAAGAATTTTAGCCGAATGTCATACTTCATACCTATTCCCCATTTGGAGTTGCGCGGAACCTATACCCCACACCTCGCAAGGTTTCGATATATACCCCAGCAACTCCAAGCTTTTCCCTTAGTCTCCTCATATGCGTATCGATAGTACGTGACGAAACCTGTGCCTCAAGTCCCCAAACATCAGAGAGAAGAATCTCACGACTTTGAACCCGCCCACACCTTTCCATTAAGGTCTGAAGGAGGCGGAATTCGATCGCGGTTAGAACAATCGGTTTCTCCGCAACCCACACTCGAAATTCCGATGTATCCATGCGCAAAGATCCAAAAACAATCTCGCTATTCGTCTTTGAAGCTCCCGCGCGCCGAAGCAAGGCCTTGATACGAAATACAAGTTCACGAGAACCATAAGGTTTGGTGACATAATCATCACAACCGATTTCAAAACCGCGAACACGGTCCATTTCTCCTGAACGTGCTGTCAGCATGAGAACGAGCATTGCTCGAGTAGTCGCACGCTTACGGATTTCGCGACACACCTCTATCCCCATCATATCTGGCAGCATGATATCTAGTACGACCAAAGCCGGGATAGGATCTTGCATCGTCATCTCCAGCCCAGACTTACCATCTAACGCCACTTTCGTTTGATATCCTTCTAAATCAAGCAGGTATGCTAGATTATCAGCTTGCTCTGCTTCGTCCTCTACAATGAGAATTAATTCTTTATGTCGCTCTCCTGCACCACCCATCCACAACCCCGCTTTTAGCGCTAAAAGCTGATTCTAAACAAATAGTCAAACATGATCGAGAAGAATTGTGATGCTAGACGTATTAATAATAAAAAAGCCCAGGATTTAGACATCCTGGGCTCCAGTAAATCGAACAACTTATTTAAGAAATTAAAGTGCCCAGGTAAGCTGTGCCATGATCTTTTTGGTCTCAACTTCAGCAGTTGTCGCCGATGATGCCGATACCTTTTTGTCGCTTAATTCTAGGTTCCAGCGTGCTCCACTCTTTTCACTCATATAAAGCATTCCGTTCAGACCAACAGTGATGAGCTTTGTTTCACTGTAAGCATCAGTGTCCAGAGGGTCTAACATATCATAGCGTGCAAAGGCACCAAGCGACTCGGTAAAGTTAAAATCCACAAGACCGAAATATCCTTTATTCTTTGTTTCGGTGTCGACAGAACTAACAAGCTGATGCTCCTTACCTGTCATATAAGCCGCAACAATTCGGAATTTGTCGTGCACATAGCGAGCTAGGGCAAGCGTTTTGGAAAATTCATTATTAAAGGATAAGAATGTTGATGAGTTATCTGCCGTGGCATAAGTGCTATGCGTACCTTGATATTGGAATAGTCCAATAGCTGAACCATTCTTATCAACATTCCCTTGGAGAGAAGCATACATGTCTTTATGATTATTTGTGTCAATGTGGTTGGTGTAAGTGGCGGCACCATTAACGACACCAACGGTAGCCTCTACGTGTTCCGAATTAAATTTGGCATCCACACCCTGACTTCGGAAAAAAGGCTTGTAGGGGTTGGCACTGTTTGTTGTCGAATTGAAAATTTGAGCACGATCTTCAATACTTCGTGCGCCCACACCAAACGTGTGAATAATTTCTGGCAGAATTTCTCCTGCGCGGAATGCCACAAAATTTGTTTCTCCGATCGGTAGATTGTACTGGAGAAATGCTTCAGCTAGCTTTTTACGAGCAGAATCACTCTGGGAACCACTCGCGGTATTAGAAGAATTTTCCGATAAATACATCTCGGTAAAGTAGGAGAATCGGTCTGAAAGAGCACCACCTGTATAGATTGAGAAGGAGTGTTGCTCAAATTGACTTTTTCCACCAGCATTCGTTGCAGGATGATCCGTATTATAAGCTCGAAATTTCCACACAAGACTTAGATAATTGTCCCACTTAATGTCCTCGGCCTTAAACGCTTTGTGATCAGTACGATGACCGTTCCTAAGAAAATCAAGTCCTGTCTGGTTAAGTTGCCAGGTAGGGGTGGCGTGACATGCAGTGCAATCTGCACCCATAGTTCGACCAAAAGCAGGTACCGCATGGGCCTTTGGCACCACGAACACTGCTAAAAATAAGACTGAGACGCACAAGAGAATCGATCGCTTCCATAATTTTTTCACACATACTCCTTGTTTTGTGAACCTATTGATAACAAAAATTATATTTACCTATTACCTAAATCATTCCAAAGCACTTGAAATATTCATTAAACTGTCACACAATTGTCACACTAATGGCACGAAATTTAAACTAAGAAATATTGCATTTTTAAATTTGTGATATTTATCATTTTTGCAACTTGGCCCTCCTCTTCAGGGGTCAAGTGACAAAAAGCGACGCAGGATCTTGCGAAAGACTTGCGTTGCTTTTTAAATTCGGATTTAAAAATATTTTCAAACCCATGCTGGTGAATGGTCGCTATTACCCAATACATTAATGACGTTTTTTCTTCGTCAGATTGGCCGAAGGAATAAAAGAAGGTTGAATAAAAAGAGCGCTTCACCGATCGATGAACGATCTTCCATACCAAATCTGCACGGATCGAAATCAATGATTAAGATTTCCAGGATTTTCACAATGACATGAAGCTCCTGTGCGAGATTGGTCTCATTTTTATTGAGGACAAGAGATCATCATGTAAGAATAAATCGTAACTTTTTACTGCAAAAATTTCAGAGTAAGGGCGACAGGGCAACAAAAACCAGAGTAAAGATTTGAAAGGGCTAGATGGAATTTTTAGGTTTCGTACTCGAAATCCTTTTATCGGCTTCATCACGCCCCCCCGGGTTTAGTGACCTGGGAGCGAAGGTGTATCATGCTACTGAAGTTCATTTTGAAACCAATGTGGCGTTTCTTAGCGACTGTACCTTGATTCGAAAGTTTGAATATAAGATTCCATTAAATGTATATTATTCAGATTTCAAAACGGGAAATGAGTTTCGTAAAAAGGTTGTTAATGAAAATGGAAATGCTTTATTGCTTGGCCCAAAAAGACCTAGAGGGCTTGAACGGTTTTGGGATTTGACGATGTATAATTGTCCTGATTCAAATGCGATGATAAAGAGGCAGAAGTTAATTAATTGCACGCTGGTCAAGAAACTTCAAATCACTTACAAAACAGAAGAACTGGAAAATGTTCTTATTAACTTAAAAAATGAGACAGCAAAGGTTGGTGGCGATACTCTTGCTTATCTGCAAATGGATTTATTGACGGGTAAAAATAAACGACAAGCTATAGCTGAGGCTTATAAATGCAATTAAAATAATCAATGTGGTGGTCCCAAAGGGCGCTTGGAGGCCATTCTCTGTTGATAAAGCCCCCAATCCGTGTTACACTGGTGTAACTCATGAATGAGGTTATTATTTATGTCAACGGCTAAGAAGAGAGTAAATTTAACTATTGATGACGATCTATATGATGATTTTGAGGCCTTAAAGGAACTTCGACATGAATCATCCTTGGCCAGTGTCATTCTTGATTTGGCCCGTGAGGCCCTAGAAATCAATGAAGATCTTTACTTCTCCAAAATGGCAGAAGGAAGAATGAAAGAGAAGCGTTACCCTCATGATGTCGTTTGGGTCAAGAAAAAATGAGCGCCTCTCCTGCCCAATGGACTATCCTATACACTAAATCTGCCCGCACTGAGATCGACAACCTCGACAGTTCCATCAAGAAAATCATAAAAAAAACCATTGAGGATAAGCTTATGACTGACCCACTTAAGTTTGGATTGCCTCTGAGGAGGAATCTTTCTGGGCTATTCAAACTACGGGTGGGCGATTACCGGATTATTTATAAAATAGAAAAGCGTGAGGTCATTGTATTGGTCATCAGTCTCGGCCATCGCAAAGATGTTTATAAATAAGGAGAATGGCAGCCCACACTCATAAAGACGATGAGATTATCTTTGTAGGCATTGATTCCGTTGCTAAAATATTCTCCAAGTCTCGGATCGAACTTCTCATGGCCATTATCAAAAACTCGCCCCATTCCATCTATAAGTTGGCCAAAATTACTAATCGCGATTTCAAGAATGTTCGCAATGATGTGAAGCTCTTGTGCGACATTGGTCTTATTGAGCTTAAAGAATCAGGCAATGCGCGCCATGGGCTGATCCCTGTGCCACTTTTCTCGGGGATTGAGCTGGATTGGGCGGCGTAGAAAGCCTCTATTTGTTGAAAGATAAAGTGGTGGTCCCAAAGGGCACGGGCCACTACTTTCGCTCGCCTCCAGCTCGCTCAATGCGCGGCCCCCCCTCAAAGTCCTCTCGGTCGCCTCACGCTCCCTCGGCCTGCTTAGGCAGGCCCGGACTTTTCGCTTCGATTCCCTTTGGGAAGTTTGTTTTGATATTTTGAAGATGAAATGGTGGTCCCAAAGGGAATCGAACCCCTAATTGGGCTTTAGGAAAGCCCCGTTATATCCTTTTTAACTATGGGACCAGTGCCAACCTTTTATCATACGAAAATAGTTTCTGGCCACCTTAACCCGCCAACTCCTCGAATGGTTTGGCAAGAATGTCGTTGGCCCGTACAATAGTAGAGTGGAAGCACATAAATCACCGGGTTTGCCGGCCATTATCTCACGCCCGTGGGGATTCCTGAGTCCTTGGGGGCGGGCCTTCAATTTATTTCTCACAAGAGGTGGGAATACTCTCGCCGCTTCAATTTCCTTCTATACTCTCCTCTCGGTTATTCCTTTTCTCTTGCTACTGGTTCGCATGGTGGGCATGTGGATAAAAGACCTGGCGGTCTTTAGGTATCATTTATTTAATTTAGGGAAAAAGTTGTTTCCGCAAATGGCCCCTGATTTGCTCAACTATGCCGAGAAGCTCGTCTCGGCACACCTTTTCGCAAGCGGAAAGTGGACGGCATTCAACCTCGCCATCTTGGCCTTCTCGGCCGTAAGCATGTTCAACGCAATTTGGAATGGGGTGCATTGGATTACACAACACGGCCACAAAAATACCCTCATCCAGTACATTAAAGGTTTGGCCCTCATTTTACTGTCCATCGCGCTGATGGTCTCAACCCTCACCCTGCCCCTTATTATCCAATCCATGATGAATCTTTTTGCCAATAATATTTTGGTTGAGAATATTGTCCAATCTATCCCCTCCTTGAATAAGTTTCATGAATGGGTAAAGACATACCAAATGGGACGTTATTTCTTTTTTAAATCGCGCTTATTTTCCACCTCTATCATCCTTTTTTATTTCACCTTTCTTTATCGCTGGTTCTTTCCCTTCAAAATTAATATTAAGTATGCCTTTAGCGCCGCCTGTACTTTCGTCCTGCTCATGATCTGCGGTCGCGAATTATTTTGGGTTTATCTAAAATTCGGCAAGTCAGGATTGGTGGCCAATTACGGAAGTCATTACACCCTGGTTCTGGGAATCATGTGGATCTTTTTCCTGGCCTCATTTTTTATTTATGGCATCTGCCTCATGCAGGCCTTTTTGGAAAAGAGTCTCCAGCTCACGATACCTGTCACAGATGAATATATACCCGAACCAATTTCAGAACCCCCACCGATTCCAACGAAGGAAGGCCCCAATGATACGAATGTTGATTAACGCCTACTGTGTTTTACTTGTGGTCGATGCGATCGTTGCCTATGTCCCGGCCTGGAAGAACATGCCTTGGCGGCATTATCTTAAAACTGCAAGTGACTGGGGTCTAAAACCTATCCGCCAACACCTGAGACCGTGGGCGGCCACAGAGACTTTGCAAATTGACCTTTCACCTCTGGCCTTTTTCGCCCTCACGCGAATCGTTTTCTGGCTCTGGTAATTCCTTGAGTCTTTTCTGCTTTGCCCCTAGAATAGAATAAAGGGGTGAATATTTCATGGAATGGAATGAATTTGTTATAAATTTCGATCAGATGTCGGCTGAAACACTTTCACTGGCGCAGAACCTCCAAAGTGCAAATATTCAATCTCCCCTTGAAGAATTTAAAGCATTACCTCTTGAGGCAGAATGCCATGTCGGTGAGCAGGTTGAAGGCAGCGGACTCCTCTACCACATCGACTTTCAGGGCCAAACTTTTTCCATTCGTGGAATCGCCGTCCATGATTTAAAGGTGAGCTACGCTCAGGCCCTCCAAGGCTCCCAGGAAATTCTGGCACCTTTGCGAATGCAACAAGATTTCCAGAGTGTTGAAATAAAGACTTTCAGAACCCCGACCCACGCCACCGCCGAAATTTTGGCCGATCAGCTTTTTAATCGCCGTTTTCCTCTGCATGAAGACTCCTACTTCAATGTTTCTGATCCTGGCCCAGGTCTTTGGCTGGTTGACCGAGGTCTGCCCGAGTTTTGTCTTCATTTTAAACGCGTTTTTCATCAGGACCTGGCAACGCATTCCTTGGGACCCATCATTGATCCCCAGGTGGCCGCTCGACGTTTTCTCGAATTGCCGGAAACCTTGGCAATATGGCCAAAGGAGCTGGTATTAAAAATAGATGAAAAAGCACTCATTTTGCAGTCTGCATGTGGGGATAGCTGTATTCAATCTATCCTGGAAAAACTGCGCGAGATCTTTTGCCATGCCCGCATGACCTGGAAGCGAAGTGATTTTAAAAATACGGCAGCCGGCCAGACTTCTTACTTTTTCTTTTTGGAAATGGCCTTCACCCGCGGACTTTGGATGGATATCGAGGAAGAACTCAATCATCTCGCGACTGCAAAGCGATAGGGGGAGCGTTGGAAGCACATCAACAATCATACCCTCGCCCCACACTTCCCATTCGCAAAGCGAGCACCACTGAATCATCAATTAGAACATCTGTGGCCAGGCCCGACGAATATTCATTTGTCGAACCCCCTTCGCAAAAAAAAATTGCCAGTAAAACTCTACCCGTACGCTATAAAACTGAAGGCCGCAGCAAAAAGGGAATTAAAAATTTCTTTGCCAAGAGTGCCCGCTGGCTCAAAATTGGCCTGGTGCTTTTTATCATGGCCCGCCTCTTCTTTTCTCAAGGCGGTGTGATGGAATATATTGAGCGGACCAAGAAGGTCGATGAGTTGACTCTCTACCAACAATCTTTAAAAGACGATAATCATGCGCTAGAGAGAGAAATCAAGCAAATCGAAACCGATGTTAATCTGCAAAAACAACTCATGCGCGAACATCTAGGGCTTATTGGCCCTGACGAATATATGATTCTATTTCGCTCTGAGACGGCGCCTTCGGCCAAGTGAGTTTGTGCCCTATCTGTAACTCCTGCGCCACCGAAGACCCACTTTTCAACTCCAAAACATGAAAGGCCTCTATACTCGGCGTGGTGGCGATCTCAGGCGGAACCTGCCGTCCGGGGTGGGCCTTGAGATTGCGGACAATATCAGTCACCACTAACTGCTCATTGAGAAAAAATAGGTCCAGATCAAAGTAAGTATCAGGCATCCAAAATCTTCTTGCGCCATTGGTAAAATAGTAAAAAAGCATGCCCTGATCGTCCTTAAGTTGCTCGGGTTTGAGATTAGAAAGTCCTTGAACTTGCTCACTATTCCTCAGTGCCAGGAAAATTTCCATGCTTTTTCCTGACGGTGTGAGCATGGTGGTCTGTTGCAGCTGTGCCAGGTGCGTTGCACTCTCGACAGTTTTTTGCCCAGAATGACAGCTCACCAGCAAGATACTGAGAAAAGGCAAAAAAAGAAGGAATTTCGTCTTATTTTGCGTTATAACTTTCTGCATAGGATGCAACTTTAAAGGAAAACAGGGGTTCGTGTAAATGGGAAATCAATTGAAAGGTCTGATGCGATCGCACCATTGTGGAGAATTGCGCAAAAATCACGTGGGCCAGCAGGTTGTCCTGTGTGGATGGGTTAACCGATATCGCAATTTAGGCGGCCTTCACTTTATTGATGTCCGCGATAAATATGGTCTGACTCAGTTGAGCTTTGATGAATATTTTAGCCACGGAAAATCGCCCGACGAGTTGAAAGAATATTCCCTGGAATCTGTTCTGATGGCCAAGGGCCTGGTGCGCGAGCGACCGGCTTCTGCAGTTAACTCGACCATGGACACAGGTGAAGTTGAGGTGTCCGTAACGGAGATTAAAATACTTTCAAAGTCAGACAAGGATACGATCCCCTTTCTACCCAGCAGTCAGATCGAGGCCACAGAAGATTTGCGATTAAAATATCGTTACCTCGATATTCGCGCCAAGCGCTTGCAGGACATGCTAGCGCTACGCTCGAACCTGGCGCAGAAAACCCGCACCGCCTTACTTGAGGAAGGTTTTGTGGAAGTCGAAACTCCTATTCTTTACAAAAGTACGCCTGAAGGTGCCCGCGATTATGTCGTCCCCAGTCGCGTTCATCCCGGCCATGTCTATGCCCTCCCCCAATCTCCTCAAACTTTAAAACAACTTCTCATGATCGGTGGCACGGATAAATATTTTCAACTTTGCCGCTGTTTTCGCGACGAAGATTTGCGCGCTGACCGGCAACCGGAGTTTACCCAGATCGATATTGAGGTGAGCTTTGCCACACAGGAATATATCAAAAATCTCGCTGAAAAAATGGTTCGCCGTCTTTTCAATATGCCGGACGACTTCTCTGTGCCAAGTATCACCTTCGACGAGGCCATTCGCTTATACGGCTGTGACAAGCCCGACGTGCGCTTTGATCTCAAGCACATGGATGTCACAGCTTTATTCGCCACCTCGTCCTTTGAAACCTTCGCCAACATCGCCAAACAAAAAGGCCTGGTCAAGGCCATCTTTTTATCCACCACGGTGGGTGCTTTAACCCGCAAAGATTTAGATGAGCTAACCGAGGTAGTAAAACCATACGGCGGTAAAGGTGTGGCCAACTTCAAGGTGGAAAACTCCCAATTCACCGGTGGTATCTCGAAATTTGTGACACCTGACTTCCATCAAAAACTTGAACAGCTCTCTTCCGAAAAGGGCAATGGTGTGTGGTTATTCTGCGCGGACGCCAACCCTGACAAGGCCCACGCTTGCATGGATGCCGTCCGCCGCCACCTGGGAACGAAATTTAAAATGCACCGACCTGGATTTGCCTTTTTGTGGGTGTATGATTTCCCACTTTTGGAATGGAGTGCAGAGGACAATCGCTTTGCCGCCCGCCACCATCCGTTTACGAGTCCGAAAAGCACCAGAATGGATGATTTCTTTTCCAATGACAAAGAGGTGTTAAAGGCATTGCCCGCAGAAGCTTATGACTTAGTCTGCAACGGCTATGAAATCGGCGGAGGCTCCATTCGAATTCACAGTAACGAAGTTCAATCGCGCATGTTCGAGGTCTTGGGCATGACGGAAGAGGAGACTCGCTATCAATTCGGTTTTTTCATCGATGCCTTGAAATTCGGCACTCCTCCCCATGGCGGGATGGCCTTTGGCTTTGATCGCATCGTCATGCAAATTGCAGGGACCGATTCAATTAGGGATGTTATCGCCTTTCCGAAAACCACTTCGGCATCGGACCTCATGGCGGGCGCACCTTCAAGGCCAAGTGCCGCCCAGACTCGCGAGCTTCATTTTAACTGGATTGAAAAAAACAAGACCTAGTGATCCGACTCCCCATTGGGATGAACATGTCCGTGGGCGAGCTCGGTTAGATTGGCATCGCGCACACTCACGACCTCAATTTCAAAATTTAAAATCTGCCCGGCCATGGGATGATTGGCGTCGAGGGTCACATGAGTTTCATCTAACTCCACCACCCGCGCCAGATATTGTCCTTGCTCGTTGTTCACTTCAAAAACCAAGCCAAGTTCCAAATTCTCATTTTCATCAAAGTTCGACCTGGGCACTTTACCAATGAGTTCTGGTTGAATAGCGCCATAGCCACCATCTTCCGGAGTAATCGTTATCTTAAATTTATCTCCAATTGATTTTCCTTCAAGGACGCGCTCCAGGCCTGGAATGATATTTCCAATTCCCTGAATAAAGCTTAAAGGCCCATCCGTTTCACTCTGATCCACAACTTCGCCTGCCATGTCTCTTAAAACGTAGTGCATGGAAACGACTTTATTTTTTTCAATTTTCATAAAAGCCCTTATGTTAAATTACGGTGAAACTAAGATAAGTCTATCGTGCTCATGGGCCTCGATTTTTTCCCAATTAAACCACTGCTTTCGATATTCCCCGTGCGTGTACAGGAGCGCCTGATCTCGATAGTGTGGAGAGAGGAGATGGCCCGATTCTCCCGTGGGCAGCACCCCCCAGGACTCGCCCGTATCTGCCAGATCAATAAGACGCCGCGTGGCCGGGCCAACATTGGGTGCAAAGGTGTCCTCATGGCGCGGGTAAGCGACCGCGTTCACCTCATGCGTCCCGCCGGAAGTCATATACGGCCCGACATTAAAAAGATAATTGAGTGGCTTCACTCTGCCCAAGAAATGTTGAAATTCGACTGCGTGTAAACGCCCCCACCACCAATTTTCAATCTGGTCACCGAACTGCTCATCCAAGGAGGCAATCGCCAAAGAGTAGGCGCGATAAATAATGTCTTCCCTGGTTTCCTTAATCTCTGGAGTCCGCACATCATCCCACCAGGAGGAATCGGCTGCCGCGAGAAGCCATTTATAAAAATGGCGATAATCCGCAAGTCGGGCGAACCGCAAAAAGTCGCTCTCACCTAGCTCATCAATGATGGCCTCCCGTCCAATATACTTCATCCATGAGTGATAGATACTGGCGCCTACAGAATCTATTTTTGAGTGGCCATTCCAACCGCTAATAAAGGGCAAGGCCTTATTTTCCAGTTTTTTGCGAATCTCATAACGAGGATGCACCAGCATCTGTTGCTTCAACTTCTGGTAGTTATTTCCTTTGAATGGTGAGGATTTCTGCGAACCCTGTTGAACTGCGGCCAGCATAATGGGAAGAAATTTTGGCACCTGGAACTGCTGGGAGTCGGTTTGCACCAGCTTTAATTCTTCCAAAGACCATTTCTCTTTTTTGGCCAAAAGCTCCGAGATGCGTTCGTAACGATCCGACGGTTGCCAATACCCATCGAGAAAGGCGAAGGCAGGCAGTTGTGGCCGGTAGTTGGCCGAAACGATGACTCCCGAAGCAGGGTCAACCTCGTGGGGATTTTCGTCAATGCTCAGATATCCCAGATATTCATGCTTGCCGGAATCTCCCTCTAAAACGGCGTCACTCTCAACTCCCGGTGGCAGCTTCGGTATCTTACCCATGACCCACCAGGCGATGTGACCATCTTTATCCGCCCAGCTAATATTGAGACCAGGTGAGGCGGCCAGGCCTACAGCATCTTTAAATTCAGCAACGCTCGTCGCGCGCATCAGCTTATAAAATGCCAATGAAACATGGTTCTCGGGATGATAATAGGACCATTTAACGGCATAATAATTTTTATCAGTGCCGGCGGTTTTATTGGAAAATGCCTCGCCCTTTGTACTTTGGTCTTCCGGCAAAAGCATCGGCCCGTGGGGAGAAATTTTAATTCCAATCTTGACATCAAGACTACCTTTCACCTTAATAATTTCTTCCTCACGTCCCAAGCCAGTCCATTTTTGCTCAAACCAAATGGAGTTTTCATCGTAAGGATTAATTTTTTCTTTGTAGATATCCAAATCGTCGGACTCGGACATGGTGATGGCCCAAGCTTTTGTAGCATCGTGGCCGAGCACCGGAAACGGGACCAGCGGCAGAAAATGTCCATACAGCTCAAGCGTGGGAGCGTGCAAAGAGGCCTCATAAAAAACTGATGGATTCATGTACGCGATATGGGGATCGTTGGCCAAAAGAGCATGATCACTTTTACTTCGCTTCGGTGACATGACCCAAGAATTACTTCCCTGGAACAGTCCAAAATCCCGCTCCAACTGGGCCACAGATTCTCCCACCCATCGGTATGTGGTCGAGGTTGATTTGGGAGGTTCAACCGGCGACGCCGGTTGAACCTCCC
>Ga0209211_10005250_pt1 | contig 19534 bp, 15 predicted proteins | sample RifGroA2_FD_183992 | JGI IMG/M metagenome (GOLD analysis project Ga0209211, IMG submission 183992) | Groundwater microbial communities from Rifle, Colorado, USA - Groundwater A2 (SPAdes) (version 2) | ecosystem: Environmental > Aquatic > Deep subsurface > Groundwater | place: Rifle, Colorado...
GACGTTCGAAACGTTCTATCCGGAAAAACGTCCCTTCTTCGTCGAGGGTTCGCAGATCATCCGCTTCACCACGTTTGGCGGTCCGACCGGACCCGGCCTGTTCTATTCGCGAAGAATCGGGCGCGCTCTCAATATTGACCCGCCGCCGGGAGGCTACGTCGAACGCGAACCGCGCTTTGCGACGATCCTCGGTGCAGCCAAGATTTCGGGAAAGACGGCAAGCGGCCTCTCGATCGGCGTACTCGAAGCAGTTACGCGGGAAGAAACGGCGATACTCGTCGACGGCCTCGGGGAAAAAAGGGAAACAGTGGTGGAACCACTCGCCAATTACGGCCTCGTTCGACTGCGACAGGATTTCAGCGGCAACTCAAACGTGGGGATGATCCTCACTTCCGTCAACAGGGAGGGGCGTCTTCCTGCATGGACGACGGGCATTGACTGGAATCTGAAATTTCAGGAAAGTATGTACCGCGTGGATGGATTCTGGGGCGGTTCCCGGACGACGGGCTTCTCAGACCAGCGCATGGACGGGTCGGCCGGAAAGCTGAACTTCAGCAAGGATGGCGGGATTCATTGGAGGGGATACGCCTCCTTTGACTATACCTCGAAGCGGTATAACATCAACGATATCGGTTTTTTCCGGAGACCAAACGATTATGGCTGGCTGGCGCAACTCCTCTACCGCGATGACGCAGTGACAGACTTCAAGCGAATCTACAACGTCAGTACAAGCTGGCATCTGCGTCGCAACTTCGACGGGGCAGAGCTCATCCACTCGATCGATCTTGCAGGGTACGTGCTCTTACCGAGTTATTGGGAGATGGAACTGACCGGCCAGATCAACGAGGGGAAGCATGATGATCGCGAAACGAGAGGGAGGGGTCTCTATCACAAACCGGCGACGAGGACCCTGAAGTTTTCCCTTGAAACTGATAACCGTGAGCAGGTTGTGGCAGATGCAGGGGTGGAGATCGGCCGCGATACCCGGAATGGACGATGGTTCGGTGCAGGAGTGGAGCTTGAACTCAAACCCGCTTCAAACCTGACGCTGGAATTCGAGTTTGACTATGTCCGACGCAGCAACGTGCTTGCATGGGTCATGAATCCGGGGCTGCCGGAAGACCCCGCAATCTTTGCAGAGCGGACAACCTCGGAGTGGGATCTGACTTCCCGGGGATCTCATGTGTTCACCCGCGACCTTACACTCCAATGGTACCTTCAGCTTTTCTTTGCCAAGGGGAAGTACGAGCGGTACCAGCCGTACTATCGGGATGGGAGATTGGAGCCGGCCGGCCCGGCTTTCGCCAATCTCAATAATGACTTTAACAGGCTGTCGCTGAATTCCAATCTCGTTCTCCGGTGGGAGTATTTGCCGGGAAGCACCGTCTATCTCGTCTGGTCTCAATTCCGCCATGGAGAGCACGATAGGTACGGAACCTCGTTGGGGAATGATTTCAGTGAGACCTTCCGGCTTCCACTGGAGAATGTCCTCCTGTTGAAAGTCAGTTATTGGATGAGCTTATGACCGATCTCGTGCAGAAGGGCCGAATGGACCTCAAGCGGGGGGATGAGCTTCAGCTCACCATCGAAGACGCCGCGTACGAAGGAAAAACCATCGGCCGTGTGGAAGGGTTTGTCGTTTTTGTCGAAGGGGCTGTGCCGGGTGACGTGGTTAAAGCTCGACTCTTCAAGGTCAAAAAGAAATTCGCCGAGGCGAGGGTCATCGCGATCGAACAACCATCCCCCCTGCGCACAGCACCCCGCTGTGAGCATTTCGGTGTGTGTGGCGGGTGCAAGTGGCAACATGTCGATTATGGAGCGCAACTGCGGTTTAAACAGCAGCACGTGGTGGACGCGTTCGAGCGGATCGGCGGGTTCTCGAACCTCGAAGTACTTCCCATCCTCGGATCGGACGAGAGGTATTTTTACCGGAATAAAATGGAGTATTCGTTCTCAGACCAGGAATGGCTCGTGGCGCCCCCGGCCAGGCTTGACCCAGGAGAGACAAACGACGATTTGGATCCCTCAAACCCACCACCCTTTACCCCCGACCTCTACCTTGGCCTGCACGTTCCTCAGCGATACGACAAGGTGCTTGACATCCGCGAGTGCCATCTGCAGTCCCCCGAATCCAATGCCATCCTGACTTTCACGCGGGAATTCGCACGGCGCTGCGGCCTTCCCGTCTATAGCTCGGACATGCATGCCGGATACTTTCGTTTTCTCGTCATCCGCCAGAGCAAACGGACCGGTGAACTCATGGTCAATCTCGTCACCTTCGAAGATCGTCCTGACGTGATGAGGCGCTACGCAAATGAATTATGCACTGCCGTTCCCGGCGTGACGACGGTGGTGAACACCATCAATGCGAAGAAAGCGCAGATTGCATTCGGGGAGGTGGAGAAAGTTTATCATGGGAGCGGGCTTATTCACGAGCGGTTGGGAAACTGCACGTTCAGCATCTCCGCCAGTTCATTCTTCCAGACGAACACGGCCCAGGCGGAACGCCTTTATACCGTTGCCCGGTCTTTCGCGGCGTTAAAGCCGACGGATATTGTCTGGGATCTCTATTCGGGCACGGGTTCGATCGCCCTGTTTGTTGCTGGTGCAGCGAAGGTGGTGATCGGCATCGAATCGGTCGAGAGCGCCGTGACGGACGCGCGGAAGAACGCGGAACGGAACAACGTGACGAACTGCACCTTCGTTTTGGGGGATCTCAAGGACCGTCTGACGAAGGAGACCGAGTGGATGAACGCGCAGAACAAACCGGATGTTCTCGTGATCGACCCACCCAGGAGCGGGATGCATGCGAAAGTCGTCGAGGAAATCCTTGCCCTTTCCCCCTCACGGATCGTGTATGTCAGTTGCAACCCCGCCACGCAGGCCCGCGACGTCAAATTGCTCTGTGCGGAAAAGTACGCTCTCCGGGAACTCCAACCCGTCGATATGTTCCCCCACACCTACCATATTGAAAACGTGGCATCGCTGGTCCTGCGTTAATGCGGCTTCCGGTGGGCGACAAAAAAAAGGAGGCTCATACGAGCCTCCTTTGGTGTTTCATCCCCCTTCTGACGGACTACGGGATGGTGAACCGTGCCACCTTATTGTTCGCGAGCACCTTGTTCATGTTGTGCAGGATCGTAGCCGTTGTTCCGGCAAGAGTGAAATTATCCAGTTCGCTCCCGTTGGGAATGTAGGCCGGCACGACTACGAGGGAACCGGGACCTTCCTTCGACATCGTCGGATTGGTTTCCAGCTCGCGCGTTGGGACCGGTAAACGGATACCGAGGTCGCTCATGCGCCTGCCTTCGAGGAAAAAGATCTCCTGGCGGAGGAGGTGGAGCATGGCGAGGTGTTCCGCGACCGTCACCAGCAGATCGACATCGGCCTCGCTGACGCTGGTGTTGGAGATCTGCTTGATCGGGATCGTGGCGCCGCCGCGGGCCCTGACAAGTCCCGGACGCGGGGTTGCATCCGCGTCGGCCTTCACCAGGGTTGCATCGGTACGGGGCCGGTTGGTCCGTGGATCGACATCACGGAAATTGACCACCGTTCGCCCACCGGTTGTGCTCAACGCGAGGGTGATCGCATTCTTCATCTGCGTCCTGGCTCCGGCGAGGTTATTGTCCGAGATGGCCGCTTCGGCAAGGATCAGGGACATCTCTTCCGCTTTCAGAACCGCGATGGGAGAAATGCCCGTCGCATCGGTATACTTCGGATCGAGATAATCCAGACGCGGCAACGGTTGGATGTCGTTCAACGCGCGTGCAACAGCGAACGTCCAGGCCGAGTTGGTATTGGTCTGGGCATCGAACGAGGCAGAGAAAACGTATGTTGCTGACAATCCCAGGGCCGCGGTTGCGGCAGCGACGGCTTGTGTCTTATTCCCGCGTGCGTGGTAAGCGCGTGCGAGAGCGAACTGAGCCGCGTTCCGAACCGCTGTCGGCGCCGAGCTCCCCAGAGCCGCCGTCAGGTCGGTAATGGCCGCATCGATGATCTCGGCCGACGTGCTGGGGCTTGCATCTTCAGCAAGAGGGGCGAAGGCAAAGTTTTCACCCAACATCAGGGTCGCCAAGCCTCGGTAGAATCGCAGTTCGCCGATGCGGGCTGCCGCTCCCGTCTGATCCGGATCCCCGGGCGCCACTTTCTCGATCGCAAACGTCGCGTAGGCCCGGAGATTCTGCGGTGGCGTGTAGACGCCCGGCAGGGTCAGATCGGAGTACGTGATGGCCCGCGGGTTATCCGCACTGGGGGAGATGAAGGTTGCCACGTTGTCGTAGTTGTCCGAAACAACGTCGGTGAAGTACGCAATGTTTTCGGTGACGTTGGTGAATTCATTCCGGACGCCCTGCAACGCGGCCTGAAGTGAACCGGCCTGGCCGATGAGGCTTTCATCGGTGACCTGGGGGTTGCGGACCTCCGACGGGTCGATCAGTTCGCAACTGCTGAGGATGGTCATGGCCAGCACCATCATGATCATCGTCGGAGGATGACCTTTCTTTATCATAGAATGGAATTTCATTGTTGTTCTCCAAACATTATTGTGATGGATCAACGTTCTTTGAGTTAGTCCTGCGAAGCACGCCATGGGATTAGAGGGAAATATCCAATCCAAAGCGATACTCACGTGGAGCCGACAGTGTAAAGAAGTTGATACCACCGACATCGAGACCGCGGCCGGCCGCACGAACACCTGCAAGTTCGGGGTCTAACCGCGTGGAGGGTGTAATGGAGAAGAGGTTCCGCACGCTCAGGTTGACGCCGATCGAGCGAAGACCCCAGTTTTCATACCATGCCGCCGGCAATTGGTACCGTGCGGATATCTCCCGCATCTTGAACCAATCGGCCTTTTCAATCCACACCTCGGAAGCGGTGGTGAAGTTATACCCTGCGGGGACCCACGTTATTTCGGGATACAGGGCGTTGAAGAATCGAATCACCGCGCCCGTGTTCAGGATGTAGGCGCCGTAGGAATAATCGGCCAGCGCGTTGATCCGCAAATCGCGGAAAAGTGTCAGCGTGGCGCTGACGGACCCGGTGTGTTTCGGTGTCGGAGATTTTCCGTGACTGATAACGTTTGCATCATAGGCTCCCCCGCCCTCAGGCTTGGGAATGTTGAGTCGGAATACGCCGATGGGTTGTCCCTCCTCGATCCGGAGCGGCAGGAAGGCAAAACCACCGATGTTGAACGCGGGGGTCCCGCCAAGGCTTTTCACCTTGTTGTCAAGGCTTGAGTAGGAGATACGGACGGAGAGGTCGACATCCGGTGTGGAGATCGGTACTGCGTTCAGCGAGACCTCCAATCCCTTGTTCTCGATCTCGCCGACATTGCGAAGTTGACTGGCGTAACCGCTGGTGACTTGCTCTGCAACCGTAAAGAGCGCGTCCTTGGTCAGCTCCGTAAAGTACGTCACCTGGAGAGCGATTCTGTCTTCCAGGAATCCCGCGTCGAACCCGAACTCCATCGTTGTGGTTTTTTCAGGCTTCAGGCTCGGATCGCCCGGATTGGCAAAGGTTATAAGCCCCGCGCCGAGGAACCGGCCGGCGTTGAAGGTCCGGTCACGTGTGAAGGCATTGGGGAATTTGCCGGTCTGTCCGTACGAAGCCCGCAACTTGAAGGAATTCCAGTACTCACCTAACGGCCAGAATGTTTCCTCGGCCAGGTTGTAAGCAACCCCGGCCTTGGGGTAGGACTGGACCCCCGCGTCTTTTCCGAATGCGGAGTTTCCGTCGATGCGAAGGCCGACATCGAGGAAGATCCTGTCGAAGAGACCGACGTTCTCATTGATATAGAACCCGCCGCTGAAGAGTTGCTGGTTGGATTCACTTGCGGTGACCGTGGCGGCATTATCGAAATCATCGGTACCGGGAACGGGGAAATTCGAACCGGTGGCATTCGATTGACGGTCCTCCTCGCGGAAGCCTTGCACGCCGACTGTCAAGGTGGAGGTGACGTCACCCTCTCTCGGGTACGAGAGCGTCGCGGCTGCATCCAGCGAGATGGTTAAGAAATCCCTGTCGAAGCGGGCTAATTGCCCTCCGGGTGTGGAAGTCCAGACTGCCGCTTCAATGGGATTGAAGATGCGTTGCTCGTTCTTCCGGTAATCCAACCCGACGGTGAAACGTGTGCCGAGCAGGTTGAGGGGGTTGTACCGGGCCGTTGCACTTGTTGTAAATCTGTTGACTACCTCGCGATGGTCTGGTAAGAGGGCAATGCGGAGCGTTGAATCCGGGTTGGGTGTCGACTGGATGGTCGAATCCTCGGTCGAACCGAGGATGGAAGCGATCGCATTGTTATTGAACATGCCGCCGTAGAGGCTGTTCGTGTATCCGGCGGAGAACTCCATGCTCAACCGGTCTCCCATCTGGGAGCGCATACCCCCCCCGATATTATAGTACCGGTTGTTATTCTTCTCGATCACGCCTTCGGAGGACTGCATACGGCCGGTGAGGTTGTAACTCGAAACATCACTTCCACCGGTGACGTTGGCTGTGTACTGCTGGAAGTTGCCGTTCTTCATGACCTTCTCTTCGGTAAACGGTTCAACCAGCCATTGTGTCTCCGGGGCATCGATCCCCAGCGAGGTGCTGAAGGTCCATCGCGGCGCGCCGGCAAATCCCTTTTTCGTGAAGACTTGGATCACGCCGGCGGCGGCATCGGAGCCGTAGAGCGTTGCAGCAGCTCCCCCCTTGATCACTTCAACACGTTCGATCTGCCCGACGACCAGGTCGGCGATCGAGCTGGTGACAAGCCCTCCGGTCCCGCGCTGCAAACGGAAATTATCCTGGTTGTCCACGCGCACACCATCGACGTAGATAACAGGGGTCTGGCTGGCGAAGGCGCTCCGGATTCCGCGGCTGCGGATACGTCCGGCTGTTCCCGGTTGACCCGACGTGTTAAAGCTGACCATGCCGGGAACACGTCCCTGCAGGAGCTGATCGAGCGAGGTGACGGGAGCCGACGAAACTTCGCGGGCCGAGATGGTTTCAATCGGGGAGGCAAGTTTCCGCTTTTCAATGGCGGAGCCTTGGCCGGTCACGACGATTTCGTCCATCTGGAGAGCTGAGACGGAGAGCTGGAAGTCAACAGTCGCCGTCGCATTGGCGGCCACAGTTACTTCTTTACTCTGTTGGCGATACCCGACGTACCGAACGGTGACAGTATAACGCCCAGGGGGGACGCTCCGGATGGAGTACATTCCATCCAGGTTGGTGGCGGCGCCGAAGTTCGTCCCTTGTAAGACGACGTTGGCACCGATGAGGCCTTCGCCTCGCTCAACATCGGTCACGGTACCGCGAATCTCTCCCGTAACCTGAGCGAAAGCGAGGGATGAAACGAACAACAGGAGAAACGCTGTGAACGACAGCGCCGAACGAACTGATATCAGTCTGTTCATATCTCCTCCTTCTTGTTTGGTGTGGTGTTTTGGGCACTCCGTTTCCCGTCATCGAGGGATGGAAGTGGGAGACGGTTGCCCGTGGTTTAATGCATAGAATAACTTTCCTTTGGTTTCGATATCAGGTTGAATGAGTTTAGAAGAAATCCCGCAAATATTCCTTGGTTTCTGCGCGTAGAGACAAGGGGATGCAAATCCCGCTCAGGCATATGCGCCCGATTTCATCAATAAAGGGTACAATAATGGCGTAAGGGTGTGAAAGTGTGAGGCCGGTGGGACCGGTACATTCGTACTTCTGACGAACGTTGTCGCTTTCCGTGTTCGTGCATGCGAGGCGAAAATGAGGATCTGAGATAGCTGGTTGATTGTCCCATGACGTCACTCCATGTTTGGGAGTTAATGCGACATGCAACCTTCGAGGTGTTATCAAAAATAACACTTCCCCGGAGAAAGTCAAGTCTCACTTATAAAAATATTGGGACGGCATTCACAGTTCCGGTGAACCTGTGAATCCAACGCGATCAGTCGATCTGTAAAGTTACAGCATCATTCCCTTGGAGAGGGCCGGAGTCAAGAGCCGGTGTCGAGGTCGGTTGCTTGCCGGAACACCGCCCGCCGTATGAAACTCGCCCCTTCTTTCTCGATAAGAACCCGAACCGGTTCCTCAACAAAAACCCCCTCAATCTTCTCTTTCATCGCTCCGCCGCGCTTGAGAGTGATGGTGAGAGGAACGGTCAGGGAGGTATCGGGGAAGGAATACCAGGAAATCGCAACTGTATTCTCCGTTCTTGTATAGGCAGCCGGTGTGTTGACGTCGACAATCGGGCCCCCAAGACTTGAATAAGTAGCTGTCATCCGGTAAGGACGGGTCTTTGTGGTAAGGTGAAGGCGAATTGTCAGGGTTGTTCCTGAATCGGATGAATGAGACTCGACCTCGCGTTCTGCCAGAATCCAAGGCTCAGGGGGAAGGGGGAGCCCGTCGAAGGAAATGGCCAGGTCTCCGGATTGAAGAACGGTGTCTCGGTCGGCATACCGGATGCGCGTGCCGCTCAGGTATTCCGGGCTTCGGACCGTCAGGGTCGCCGACTTGCCGTCCAGGTCGAACTCCTGCTCAATCCAGATCGACTGTTTCCATTCCTGTGAAAAAGCCGGTTTGCTGGCAAGGAATGCCACGCACACGGCAAATGCCGCGGTGGCAACGGCAAGTCCCGAACCAGCCCTGTACCGTTTCATCCAGGATATGCTTTCTCCGGTCTCGTACCAAAGGGCCGCGAACCCAAGGAGGAAGGGAAACGCCCAGAGGGAAAAGAACAGGATGAAAACAAGGTGGAGTATGATGCCACCAACGATCCCGTGTTCCGGGGAGGAGTGGAGCACTCTTGCCAGGAACTCAAACCCGTCCCCGAAGAAGAGCTGAAACATGAAATGCGGCGACACGATCCAGAAGAACCACCGGAGGACCGGCTTTTTCACGAGCATGGAAAGTGAAAGGAAGAACAACGCCATGGCAGGCGCAAGGGCGATCTTTGCCGATACCAGGGAGAGGGGGAAAAGGAACAAGAGAAGCCACACCACGGATCGAAGAAAATACGCGTACGGATCCCGGCGGAGGTTCAGCCTCGGGGCAAGTTGCATCCCAACCCAGATTCCGATCATTCCGCCGAGGAATGCAAGGATCCAATAACCGTCGGGATCGGCGTACCAAGGATACCTGACACCACTGATCAAACTGACCACGTTCTCAGAAAGCCATACGCACGTCTGGAGAATGAGCATGAGGAGGAACAGCTTGAGGCCGGGGACGATCGGCCGTTGTTCCGACTCGTACCGTATTCGTCGTTGCCGGAGTTGAAAGAGTGTCCATGCTGCAAGAAGCAGGGCAACCCCGACAAACGCTTTCAAGGTCCATAGGGGGAAGAACAAAAGCCATGGGGTGAGCTGGACAAGATAATAGTGCCCTACCGTTTCCTCCGGCACGCCTCCGTCAAACCGTTCGACCAACGCATAGATCAAGTCGCCGGAGCGTTGGAGTCCCTCGATCCGGAAGTTTTCCAGGTTGTCCTGTGGTGTGTGAATGGGGTCCCGGAAGTCCGAAGTGAAATCGATGGCAGGAATGTTCTTTTCGAGAAACGGCTGATGGTCGGAACCGATCCCGCCCCCCGGTAGCAGGCCCATCAAGGCGGCAAGATGTGTGGGAAAGTAGAGTCCGGAGTGGCCCAGCCGTGCGAGTTCTTCATAGGATGCGCGCACGAGCCATTCCGGGGAGCTTCGCGGGTCGGCGTCGATGGTTGGAACGAGCCAATCGACCCCGTTCGCCATATCGACCTGCAGCATCAGCGCGACATCCTCCATGCGTGGGAAGTTTTCCACGAAATACTTCGATCCGACCAACCCCTTCTCTTCACCGCCGAAGAGAACGAAGACGATCGTCGATTCGTTCTTTCGTTGAGAGAGCACACGGGCGAGCTCGATGACGACGGCAGTTCCCGAGCCGTCATCGTTTGCCCCCGGCACCTCCGGCGCATCCGAGTCGATATGCGCACCGATGACGATGACCCGTTCCGCGGTCCCCTTCAACACCCCCACCGCGACACCGCTCCGTGTATTGAGTGATCCTTTTTGCAGTTGCGCCGGGGCTTCGCGGATGGGCATGAGGTAAGTCTCGTTCAGGCCAAACTCGCGAAATTTGCCGAGGGCAAACTCCATCGCGCGGCGCTCTTGGGGAGATCCCATCGGCCTCGCGCCGATGTCGACAGCGATTGTCTTCAGGTACGCAGCGGCGCTGTCCAGGGAGAAGGATGGTTGCGCTTGCAGTGGAAGCAGGCTTTGAAAAAAGAGCACGAATGCGAAAATTCTCTTGGACAGAGAAAACGAGGCCTTCAGAGAAACGCCGGTACGGGAAATGGGGGGCACATGAAACCTTTCAGTGATTGAAACTTCTCAGGTATTTGAACACGGATGGCGCACAGATTGACACTGATACAGAGGTCGGTGACTTTTGCCTCGCTGACTGCTGACTTCCGACTTCTGTCTTCTGTCTTTCTGATTTCTCGGTGTTGATCGGTGTGCCATCGGTGGTGAAAAAACTTCTTGGTCACCCCAGGTATTTCCGGAAGAACGCCATGATCCGTCGTTCGTATTCACTTCCACCGACGTTTAACAAGTCGGTATGGTCTCCCTTGGGAACAAGGAGAAGTTCCTTCGGCTCGTTGGCGCTATCATAAAGGGCTTTGGAGTAATCGGTCTTGATACGGGAATCGTCCATTCCGTGAATGAACAGAATGGGTTTATGCACCTTCTGTACCGACTCAATCGGTGAAACCTCCCGGGCTTTGAACTTCGCGATGGCTTGTGATTGGCTCATCGCCACGTTCCGTAAAAAATGCCATGGGAGCTTGATGATCCGTTTTTGGTAATCAACCATGATCGTCCGCAAGTTGGTAAAGCTTGCCTCCGCGACGATCGCTGCGATCCGGTCGTCGGATGCCGCCGCCTGGAGGGCGACCGCCGCACCCATCGAGGTTCCGAACAATCCGATCTTCCCGATCTGGGTGTCCCCTCTGGTCATGAGATAGTCGATCACGATTGAAACATCGTGCTTTTCATAGTACCCATAGGTGCAATACTTTCCCTCGCTCAATCCATGGCGCCGTGAGTCGTACAAAAAGACGTTCAATCCCTGCTCGTAAAACAGTTTTGCATAAGGGATCCCCCCGATTTTGCAGTCCCCGACGCCGTGCAAATACACCACCGTGCCCCGCGCCTGGTGAGACTGCTTCACAAACCACGAGTCGAGTTTCAATCCGTCGTTGGTGGTGATCCAGAGATGTTCCTGGGGAATGCCTGTATCCGCGGGCTCCAGCAGATGGGTGAATGTCGCATACCATTCCCGTGTCCGGAGGTTCGGCTGGAGAAGGATCAACGGTCCGATCACCAGGATGATGGCCGCCGCCGTGAAGAGGAACATCACCAGTAAAAGGATCAGGGTCAGGAGAATGGACATGGGGAAGTTTTTCGGATGGCGCCCTTCCGAGAAAAGAACGTGAGCCTTGTGCCCAATATAAAGAGGGAGGGGATGGGATTCAAGGCCGGTCGTGGGGCATTTGGTACGTCATGGTCGCGGCCATCCTAAAGGCCTCAGACCCAATAACCGGACTACTTTGATGTCTTCCGTTTTCGACGTACCTTGAATCCACTTCATGGGAAAAAAGCCCAACATAGCGATCGTTCATGATTGGCTGACGGGGATGAGGGGTGGAGAGAAAGTGGTCGAGGTTCTCTGTGAACTCTATCCCGATGCCGACCTCTTTACACTGTTACACAACCCGGGGACCGTTTCTTCCATGATTGAACGGATGAACATCCGGACGTCGTTTGTCAATTCCCTCCCCTTTAAAGAAACGAACTACCGGCGCTACCTTCCGTTCTTTCCCCGTGCCGTCGAATCGTTCGACTTCTCTCCCTACGATCTCATCCTCTCGACGAGCCACTGTGTGGCGAAAGGAGCCATGCCCGGACCGGGGGCTCTCCATATTTGTTATTGTCACACACCGATGCGCTATGTCTGGGAGATGTACGACGACTATTTTGGAAGAGGCAAAGCCGGAGTTCTTACCCGGGCCGCGATGCAATTCTTCGCCCCCCGACTCCGGCGATGGGACGTCCTTTCCAGCGACAGGGTCCATGCTTTTGTGGCAAATTCTCAAAACGTCGCGCGTCGCATCCAGGAGCATTACGGGAGATCGTCAGACATCATCCATCCGCCGGTCGATACGTCGCTGTTCCGATGTTCGGAAAAGGATGAGGGGTACTACCTGATCGTCAGCGCTCTCGTTCCCTATAAACGCGTCGATCTGGCCGTCCGGGTCTTCAACGCCCTGGGGGAACGACTCGTGATCGTCGGCAAGGGGCCCGACCTGGAAGCGTTGAAGGCGATGGCCTCACCGCATATCGAATTTCTCGGCTGGCAACCCGATGCCATGCTTGCAACGCTCTATGCCGGTTGCCGGGCGCTTGTCTTTCCGGGTGTTGAAGATTTCGGCATTGTCCCGCTGGAAGCGATGGCCAGTGGAAAGCCGGTCATTGCCTTCGGCAGGGGCGGTGCTCTGGAGACGGTGGTGGCGGGGGGAAACCGTCGGACGGGGCTCATCTTTACCGAACAGACGGAGGCATCGCTCCGTGAGGCGTTGGACCGGTTCACACGGATCTCGTTCGACCCGTACGTGATCCGCACCCATGCCGAAGAGTTTGATCGATCGAAATTCAAACGGCGTCTCAGCGAGTACATTTCTGAGAAACTCACATTGACGGTTCAACGGAAGAGCGGTCAGGCCGGTCATTCGTGAGACTTTTCCTCGCTGTGATGGTGAACGTATCCTGAAGACTGTCTCTGCTCATTTTCTCCCCCCTCAAGTGCTTATCACTTCGCATCTTACGTGAAAAATGTCTTTGACTTTTGGGGTTCTTTTATCTATATTTTTCCTCTAATTTTTCGGCTCAGATTGTTCAGTTGAGCGACTGTTTCCCCGGAATCTCCCGAATACCTCTTTACATGGGGCGTGTTCACCTCTTCGGGAGGGGGTTCTTCCCACGGTTCATACTCATTCGTTCGATTCAGACACCATGCCGGCTGACCAGCATCATAGGTCAAAGAAGGTACGTTACGACTTGGTTCTGGTGCCGAAGGACGACGCCGGCCAGGCGAAATCGGTACGATTTACACCGTGGCAGATTTACCTCTCTGTTTCCGGCGTTGTGCTTTTCCTGGTGGGGAGCGTCCTTGCGATTCTCATCTACACTCCGGTCGGCCCGATGTTACCCATTGAGAACCCCGAGCTGGAGAATCGTTACGGCAAAGAGCTCCTTTCGTTGAACCAGCGTATGGAATCGATGATGGAGCAATTGGTTGAGCTGCGTGACTACAATGTGATGTTGCGGAAGGCGCTCGGAGAAAACGTTGTCGTGACCGACTCCGGTGTAGCCGCCCTCGGGTCTGCCCGTCCCGCGCAATCCGGGAGAGTTCAGGCCGAACAGTTACCGGAGCGGGTTGGGGTACAGACTCCAGAACAGGTTCGTTCCTTCTCACAGCCTTTCTTCGTGCGGGCCGTGGTTGTGGAAAAGCAAACGGTCGTTTTCCCCGTGATCATCCCCACGGAGGGGTACATCACACGCGGATTCATTCCGGATCAGCGTCATTACGGGATTGATGTTGCAGGCAAGACCGGTACCATCGTGAACGCGGCGGCCGACGGCCATGTGATCTTCGCCGGGTGGACGAGCGATGATGGGAACAAAGTTATTCTTACGCACACCGGTGGATTCCTGACGGTGTACAAACACAACCAGTCTCTCATGACGTCCGTCAACGCCTTTGCCAGGAGGGGAGAGCCGATTGCGCAGTTGGGCAACACAGGGCAAACGAGCGCCGGACCTCATCTCCACTTTGAAGTATGGAAAGACGGCACGCCGGTTGATCCGGCACAGTATATCCTGAACTTTAATTTCTGAATGGTGATCACGTGAAATCGGATCCAGCAAAAGAATTAAACCTCATTGGGCAGGGAACGACCGTGGAGGGGAAGATCCGGACACAGGGAAGTGTGCGGATTGACGGTAAGATTACGGGCGAGGTCACGGCCAGCGAAAGCATCGCCGTCGGGTTGACGGGCGAGGTGGAAGGAACCATTACGGCGAAAAACGCCACGGTGGGGGGCAAGGTGAGGGGCTCCTTGAGTGTGACGGAAAAAATCGTGTTCGAGGGAAAATCGGTGATCCGGGGCGACATCCGCGCGGCAAAACTTGTCGTGGATGAAGGGTGTATGTTTGACGGGAAGGTTTCGATGGCCGACAGGGCCCCGACTCACGATCAACGCCACTGATCGCTTGTGGTGCGATGAAAGGTGGCAGCTATGTCCACCGGATCAAGTCCGAATAATCACGGGAAACAACCGGAGACCCCGAAGAACCGGAACGAGTTGCTCCCGGGGATGGGTCATCTTTACAGGGATTTTGCACCGTACTTCACCCTGGGATTTCAACTGGCCGCGGCGGTCCTGATGTTCTTTTTTGCCGGTTGGTGGCTGGATTCGACCTACGAGACATCCCCGACCTTCCAGTTGATCGGCATCCTGATCGGGTTTGCAGGCGGGCTCGTGAAGTTCTTTCGTACCGTCTCGGATCTCAATAAACAAAAACAGCCGTAATGCCGCACCGACGCCTGTGAAGATCGATTGGGCATTCCTGAAGATCGTTGCGCTGAGCTGGGGTGGGATCGTCGTTCTTGCGGTCTATCCAATGTCCGTCTATGCCACCAGCACGATGGTGGAAAGCATCCTCGCAAGCGGACTGATGAGTCTGGCACATTTGCTGCTGGGCTATGTTTTTATCGAACTGGGGTTTGAGAAGTCCAATACCTCCTTCCTGAAGATTGTTCTGGGGGGATCCGTTGTCCGGTTGCTGCTGCTCGTCGGAGGGGTGTTCCTGCTGGTCCGGGTGTACGACTTTGAATCGCTCTGGTTGATGCTGTCGCTTCTGGTCTTCTACAGTGTAAACCTGGCTCTCGAAATTTATTACCTTCAAAAGAAAGTTTCGCTCAAACATTGATGGAATCCGCTCTTGAGAATCGATAACCCTTCCGCTGCCGATTCGCTCCAGCTCGGTCACGCCGCGACCGATACCGCTCATGCCGCGGTGGCATCGGGGCATGGGGATAAGTTCGACTTTGGTCATTTGCTCGACCATATGAAGAACTCCATGGAGCTGGAATTTCCTGGCGGTCATCTTGAGCTTCCCCACATTGCCCCCGTTACGCTGGGAGGCGTCACATTCGACTTCTCCATTTCGAAACATGTGTTCTTCCTGCTCTTCTCTGCACTCCTGCTTCTTGCCATGGCGGGCTATGCGGCCCGGAAGAACCGGCAGCATCGGGTGCCGAAGGGAGTCGGTAACCTGTTCGAGATCTTCATCGTGTTCCTGCGCGACGAGGTGGCGCTGCCGAACATGGGACCGGGCGGAATCAAGTACCTGCCCTACCTCCTGACGACCTTTTTCTTTATCCTGATCATGAACCTTGTGGGACTCGTCCCGTTTGGAGCCACGGCAACGTCGAACGTCTCGGTCACGGCCGGACTCGCAATCATCGCCTTTTGCATGATCCAGATCTCCGCCATCCATGCACAGGGATTCAAACACTACCTGGCCCATTTGACTGGCGGTGTACATCCCGTGCTCTGGCCGATCATGGTCCCGATCGAAATTCTCGGCCTCTTCACCAAGCCTTTTGCGCTCTGCATCCGTCTCTTTGCGAACATGACCGGCGGGCATATCGTTATCCTGTCGCTCATCGGCCTTATTTTCATTTTTCGTTCACCGTACATCGCTCCAGTCCCGGTTATTTTTGCCCTCGGGATCAGCATGCTCGAACTCTTTGTGGCCTTCCTGCAGGCGTACGTCTTTACCATGCTGACCTCGCTCTTCATGGGTCTGGGCATGCAGGTTGAACATCAAGAGGACCATGGTGATCAAGCGGAACATGCTCACTGAGACCGGGAATGACGATTGAGGGAGGATCGCAAGATCACGCTGCGTACAAGAACAACATCATACCATCACACACTTCTTAACTCAGGAGGAATTGCATAATGGAAAGTTCACTCGAAGTTGCAAAGCAGGCTGCGGTTCAGTGGGGATATCTTGCGGCAGGATTCGGAGCGGGTCTCGTGATTCTCGGCGCCGCCTTCGGTATCGGCAAGCTTGCCGCTGCAGCGATGGAAGCAAGCGGTCGTCAGCCCGAAGTGGCCGGCCAGGTCCGTACCTCGATGCTGATCGCCGCCGCGCTGATCGAAGGAGCAACCTTCTTCGCCCTCGCAATCTGCATCATTCTCGCAACCAAGTAACGAAGGCCGGAACCCATGTTCGATATCAACCCCGGGTTGATGGTTTGGACGATCGTCACGTTTATCCTGCTGGCGTTCGTGCTCGGTAAGTACGCCTGGAAGCCGCTACTGAAGTCCCTGCACGATCGCGAGGACGCCATCCGCGACGCGCTGGACCAGTCCGAAAAAGCGCGCGCCGAAGCGGCCGAACTCCTGAAGCAGAACGAGAAGAATATGGCCAGAGCGGACGAGGAGTATCAGAAAGCCCTGCGGGAAGGGAAGGCGCTGGCGGAGAAGTTGAAGGAGGAGATCGTCACCAAGGCGCGTCAACAGGCCCAACAGGAACTCCAGCACGCGAAAGAGGAGATCCAGCGGGACATCGAAGCCGCCAAGCTGCAGCTCCGCAACGAAGTGGCCGATCTGGCCATCAAGGCCGCCGAGAAGATTCTCGACGAGAATCTTGATCCCGCGAAGCAGAAAAAACTTGTCGATAGTGTCTTAAACCAGTTACCCAAGAATTAATACCGGGTCGATGGTGGTTGGTGGGATGGGGCGGACGTTGAGCCCCGGACCACGGATGAACCGTCGACCGCTTAACGAATCATCAGCCTATGCGCAACGTTCGCGTCGCCCGTCGATATGCCCAAGCCATGATGGACCTGGCCGCAGAGCAGAAAACGCTCGACCGCCTTTCCGAGGATTTTACCATTCTCCAGAGGGCAGTGCAGGAGTCGCGGGAGTTTGTCGCCTTCCTGAAAAGCCCCGTGATCGGTGCGGAAAAGAAGAAATCCGTCCTGCGTGGTATGTTCCAATCGAAGCTGAGCGGCTCCGCGTTGAAGTTCCTCGACATGATCACGGAGAAAAAACGGGAAGATGCCCTGGGGCATATCATCGAAGAGTTCTTCAACCTGCGCGACGAACGCATGGGGATTGTGAACGTGGATGTCCGCGCGGCCGTCGAACTGTCGGGCGATCAGCACCGGCAGATCGAAACGCGGTTTGAATCCATCACCCGCAAGAAGGTCCGGATCTCCTTCTCCCTCGATAAACAGTTGAAGGGGGGATTCATCGCGCGGATCGGCGACACGGTGTACGACGGCAGCATACGCCGCCAACTGGAATTGCTCCGCGAGCGGTTTACCGATGAACTGATCCGGAACTGAAGAGGCGAAACTGCAAGCTGATAAAAGAGAAATATTATCCACGAAGGGCACGAAGTTCACGAAGAAGAACTAAGATTGTTTTTAAAAGTGTGTTTCAGCATCTTGCTCATAGGCAAGTATCGTAAAGGAAGCAATTATGGCAGAAGTACGACCCGATGAAGTCTCCGCAATACTGCGGAAGCAACTTTCCGGATTTGAAAAAGAAGTCGATGTCTATGACGTCGGAACCGTTCTGCAGGTCGGCGACGGCATCGCCCGCGTCTATGGCCTCACGAAGGTCATGGCGGGAGAGCTCGTGGAGTTCCCACACGACGTCTACGGCATGGCCCTGAATATTGAAGAAGACAATATCGGGTGCGTGCTGTTCGGTGAAAGCTCGCTGATCAAGGAAGGGGACACCGTCAAGCGGACCAATCGGCTTGCCTCGATGCCGGTGGGCGACCAGATGCTGGGACGGGTCATCGACCCGCTCGGCAAACCGCTGGACGGGAAAGGTCCGATCAAGACCGAGAAGTTTCTTCCATTGGAGAGAAAAGCGTTGGGCGTTATCCAGCGCCAGCCGGTGAAAGAACCTCTGCAAACGGGGCTCAAGGCTGTCGACGGTATGATCCCCATCGGCCGCGGCCAGCGTGAGTTGATCATCGGGGACCGCCAGACGGGGAAGACCGCGGTCGCGTTGGATGCCATCATCAACCAAAAGTACACGCATTCTGAGAAAGCCCGGAAGGAAGGGGTGAAGCCGGTCTATTGTATGTACGTTGCCATCGGGCAGAAGGGTTCGACGCTGGCCCAGGTCGTTGCCAAACTCCAGGAACACGGTGCCATGGAGTACACCACGGTGATCCTGGCTACGGCAAGCGATTCGGCTCCGCTCCAGTTCATTGCTCCGTATGCCGGTGCGACCCTCGGCGAGTTTTTCCGCGACAGCGGCCGCCATGCCCTTGTGGTGTACGACGATCTTTCAAAGCATGCCCAGGCGTATCGCCAGATGTCGCTCCTGTTGCGGCGGCCTCCGGGCCGAGAGGCGTATCCCGGCGACGTGTTCTACCTTCACTCGCGTCTGCTCGAGCGGGCCTCCAAGCTCAGCGATGATCTGGGCGGTGGCAGCCTGACCGCATTGCCGGTGATCGAAACGCAGGCCGGTGACGTTTCTGCGTACATTCCGACCAACGTTATTTCCATCACCGACGGGCAGATCTATCTTGAGCCGAACCTGTTCAATTCCGGTGTCCGGCCGGCCATTAATGTCGGTATCTCCGTTTCCCGCGTCGGTGGAAACGCCCAGATCAAGGCCATGAAGAAGGTGGCGGGGCGCTTGCGCCTTGAGTTGGCTCAGTACCGCGAGCTCGAAGCGTTCGCCAAATTCGGCTCGGACCTCGATAAGGCAACACAGCAACAGTTGCGTCGCGGCTCACGGCTCGTCCAGCTCCTCAAACAGGGGCAGTACGTTCCCATGCCGGTGGAAAAGCAGGTGGTCAGCATGTTCGTCGGCACCAACGGGTACCTCGATGAGATCCCGTTGGAGGATGTCGATCCCTACGAACGCCAGTTGCATGAATTCATCGAGTTGAAGTACGCTGATGTCTTTCTCGCCATCGCGGAGACGAAATCGTTAAGCGATGAACTCACGGACAAGCTTCACGCGGTGGTCAAGGAGTTCGCCGGGAAGTTCAAAGTCTCTTCCACGTGACATATAAAAGAAAAATCATTGCCACAAAGGGACGAAGACGCAAAGTTTCCTTAATGGGCTGTTGAAAAGGAAAAAATCAGCCACGAATTTCACGAAATGGTTTTTAGGACTTTTGTTTTTGAATCAAAATTAAGCTTTCTGTTCTTAATTCGTGTGATTCGTGGCTAGGAGAAAAAGTCTTTCAGCAATCCGTTAAGAATGTTTGGATGATTTCTTGGTGCCTTGCCCGCCCGACTGCCTGCGGCAGCAGGCGGGGTGACTTCGTGGCAAATAACGGGTTCATAGAATCAGGTCCATGGCAACTCTCCGTGAAATACGCCGCCGCATCACCGGCGTCAAGAATACCCAGAAGATCACCAAAGCGATGAAGATGGTGGCGGCGGCCAAGTTACGCCGTGCCCAGGAAGGGAT
>Ga0209211_10005255_pt1 | contig 19511 bp, 21 predicted proteins | sample RifGroA2_FD_183992 | JGI IMG/M metagenome (GOLD analysis project Ga0209211, IMG submission 183992) | Groundwater microbial communities from Rifle, Colorado, USA - Groundwater A2 (SPAdes) (version 2) | ecosystem: Environmental > Aquatic > Deep subsurface > Groundwater | place: Rifle, Colorado...
CTTGTCGAGGGACGCCCGTGGTATCCTCCATTACTTCGGCGGAATCCGCCGAAGTATCACCCGGCGCTACCGCTTCGGGTGATCCACCGTTCGCATTCATCCGCCCCGGTGGCCATCGGGGCGGTATCTGTGGAATAATTAATATATCATATTCAGACGGCCGTCTGAATATGATATACGCGAAGGTGGATAAAAAAAGGACCAGTGAGCGAAATTGCTGCTCAATGGTCCGAATTGCCGAGTTGCACCCCAACCTATATAAAGAAGTAAGTTAGAGTGAAGACGAGCTTAGGAGCCGCCGGCGTCATTCGCCAGGCGCTGTTGGTTTTTGAAAACCAGTAGCTGCCCGTGACCGTCATGCGATCATTTGGCAACCAGTTCGGCCGCCACACATCACCACTGGCACCGGCTGTCCAGCCGCCGAAATACGTCAACGGTATATTCTGGTATGGATAAGGGGTTGCCGACGAGTATACAGCAGCCCACCGATAACCGCCCAGCAGGTGCCAGTTTGGCACGACTTCCACCATAGCATCCCAAGCCAGTGAGTAGGTCTGGAAACCCACTATCCTTTCCAGCTCAGCGCCGAGTGAAAGCTTCAAACCGACTGTTTTATGCATCAGCCTGAAGTCCATTGATGCATGGGTTCCCCCACTGAATAGTGAGGTTAAGCCAATGCCCCAATTCAAGGTGTCACCGGAATGCGAGTGGACGTACGTCTTATAATCCCGATCCCGGCCGCTGGCCAAAACTGTGGCTGCGGAAATAATCATCAAACCTACCAGTGCCATTTTTTTCATGGCCAAATTCTCCTATAAAATGAATGTGCGTTTTTTAGTAAATCAAATCATCATACACCCAAATTCATCACTTGTCAAGGACCAAAAAACTCGTGATTTGCGGTTGCTTTAGATTGGTTTATTTTTGAAAATAGGGCAAACTCGGCCTTACACCACAATCCCCCTTTTACGCGATCGCGTAAAAGGGGGATTGGCAAAATTTTATAGATTGTCTTAGCTGGCTGATAAACTAAAAACCCTCATTGGTTAAATGAAGGTTTTTTATCGGCTAACTTTTATCTATTCCTTAATTACAGCTTTAGTGATTTCTTCCCCTAAGGTAACTTCCACTTGACTCTCTTTGCCTTGCCGCCAAACCATTAAGTTCAACTTGGTACCTGGGCTATACTGGCTTATCAAATACGACAAACTCAACAAGCCATTCACGCGTTCCCCGGCTACCGAAGTAATTACATCATTTTCTTTAAGGCCCGCCTTAGCCGCGGGGCTACCCGCTTTCACAGCCGGGCGCGACGCGTTGTACCTAGTAAGAAGGGTCCCATTAGTAAGCCAATCGCCCTTGGCCTCTATAAATGGCAAAGCCGAGGACATTGATACATAATTTACTCCCAACACCGGTCGAGATACTTGACTATTAGTAAACAGACCAGCGACTATTTTGTCCATGGTGGAAAGTGGATAAATATATATAATTTCCTCATCGCCAAAAGCTAAACCCACTACTCGACCGCTAACTTGAGTCACCACCGCCCCCTGCCAATTACTAGGCAATCCCCAATCAATCGTCATGGTGTCGTACACAAACTCTGAACTCTTAACTAAATCATCATTGCGGCTGATCACGCCCGCAGGATTTAGGCTAATCAAAAATCGCGGCACCGCCACTCGCTTAGATGACTGCGAACCTAAAGCTATGGCCACCACCTGCTCCCCTACATTTATATCACTGGGCCGGGCAAAGGCCGCGGCCGTTAAATTGGCAACATCAATTTTTAGGTAAACTAAATCGGTGTGAGAATCTTCCACCATCAATTTAACCGGTCGTAGAGCGCCGTCCATTGTCGCCACCATATAACTACCCTTTGTGCTACTAACAACCTGATTAGTAGTTACTATCCAGCCATCACTTGATAAAACCACCCCCTGCCCCAAAGCATCTTGAGCTATGTAGGCTTGTTGCCAGGGCGGGGCATTGGCCGCCGATGTACGTTCATTAAAAATGGCTACGGTGGCCGGTGCTGTTTTCTCCAACACGCCAGCCAAATCAACCTTTCCAATGGTAGTAATCTGGTTAATGTTTTCTACCGGCTGATACAAGTAACTGGGTAAATACCAAGTCGCGAATAACGTGGTCGTAATAACACTTAACAAAACAACCACCACCAACCACACTAAGTGCCTGGCTAACCCTTCGGCTTTAGCTGGCGGCGGGGGCGTAACTAATTTAGTGTTACGTTCTTTGTAAATATTTCTAATTTCCTTATCTAAGTCGCTTGTGGGCATACCCCGTATATCAACTTCGTTCGCAAAAAAATGAGCGAACTACTGTTGAAGACTTAATAATAAATAATTGATTGTTAGAAAATATCATAGACTGATTATAATTTTTTGCACCCGTGAGCTCAAACGAAGTTGTATTACGGGGCATAACCATTTATGAAAATTAAAACCAGCGACTGCTAACTATTAAAATTATAGACAATGCGCCTAGCCAAGCCAAATTTCTAACCAGGGTTTGGCGCGGTACCGACACACTAGTATCATAACGAGTAAACATAAATAAAGCCCAAAAAATAGCCGCCAGCAACCAAGCAATTAGATAAACGTTGGTTGGCCACCAACTTAATACCACAAAAGCCTCTGATTGAATTATTATTGCCACCAGCAAATACGGCCACTCCGCCAGCACCGACAAACCAGCGGCCCAGCCGACCGACAAAAAAGTTAACACTACCACTATCATGTATATGGTAAACAACCACCAAAAATCTATACTCAAAAAAATCAACCAACTAACCGCGGCGATGCTGGAAAAAAACACCACCAACCAGGCAATAACTGCCGATGCGGTTACGCCCGCGCCGCGACCGACATCCAAGGTGTGTTGAGTAAGCGCCAACCAGCCCGAGGTATACCACCAAGTAATGCCCATCAGTAATAACATCCACAAAAATCGACTGAGGGTGGTTTCAAAAAAAAGAAAGGTCAGAAAACCGGACAGCCAAAAAAGCAGCAGTAATAACCATGGCCACAAAATTCGCCCCAACCGCCGCGGCTCCCACAATCGCCACAACAAAACCGCCAGGACTAAACCCATCATGCCCGCCGCTGGCCAGCTTAAATTCGGCTGCCACCACACCAATCCAAAACCAGCCACGACTACCAATGCTAAACCGTATGGCAACAACCCTAAAACCATGATTTATTTGCTAAAATTATTGTACTCGGCTAATAAAACCTTTAATTCGGCTTGAAGTTGCGCTACGGCCGACTGATTAGAGCGACTGGTGCTATAAGGACCGGTCAGCAATTCTTCCATTTGAAAAATTTTTGATACCACATTTAGGTGAAAGTCTTGATACCCACTAGGTACCCGCAATGCTAATAACTGCTGTCTAATACTGCCAAGTTCATCAACATTAGCGGATTCTAGCTGCGCTTCTAACAAACCTGACAGTTCACCTAATGGTTTATTTAAACCAGATAAATAACTGGTTTTTTGTTGCCAGTAATTATCAGCCCAAGCCAGCCCCGAACTTGCCGGCGGGCGGATTTGCATAGTCAAGATTACCACTATTGCCACTAACCCTAAGATGGCCAGATTAAAGTAAAACCAATAAGGATGATTTGAGTTAGACATAAAATAATTCCCCCATTATTTTAACACTAATCTAATGTCTTATAAACTGGCAAAAGTTTCTGCCTTAACCTCTTGCCATTCTTCCGACTGTGGTGACCACTTGAAAGCATGAAAAGTTAAGGTCTGCTCTTTTTCATCGTAAACATACTCCACCGCTGTACCGGAGCCGATGCGTTTAGAGTAAATTGTTTTTTTGTCTAATACCACCGGCCGGCGCACTAATTCTAATTTCATTTTTCCCATCGGTGCCTCAAATTCCACAAATTCCCTTTCTCCCGGCATATCACCTAACGGTTCTTTGCCTTCGCCCAAAACAGCAAATTGGGTTTTAACTTTATTTACTAGATCCTGCCACCGCTCATAAGTCATGCAACTATTGTATCATGTTAGTGTGGTTTTTTAAACCCACCGTATTGTCATTTCCGTTTTGTATTAACGTGTTAACACATTGATACAATAGAATTTAAAAAAGAATTAAAATTAGCAGGCAGCGAAAGCAGCGGTGGAGTTTTGTCCCGGCCGGGACAAAATCCATCCGACACAAAGAAAAGCCTAGGCGCCAAAACGGCGATCACGATGCTTATACCAATCCAGGGCCGCCTCTAAATCGGTGGCGGAAAAATCTGGGAAAAAAGTTGGGGTAAAATATAATTCCGCGTAAGCTATTTCCCATAACAAGAAATTGGAAATTCTTTGCTCACCCGAGGTGCGTATCAGTAAATCCACTGGCGGCACGCTGGCGGTTGATAATGAATTTTTAAGTCCGTCTAAAGTCAGCTTGGTTAAATCCTCTCCCCTACCAGCTATTGCCCGCACCGCTTCCACAATTTCCTGCTGGCCGCCATAATTAATGCACGCTACTATAGTACCTTTAGTTCCGCCAGCAGTTTTAGCTTCAGCTCGGGCCATTAAGTCGCGAGTGCTGGGCCGCAATTCTTTGCGACCGCCGGCAAATTGGAGCTTGATACCATCTTTGATAAAGTCCGCAATATCATTCTTTAAACCGTCGTCTAGTAAATCAAATAAATAAGCGACTTCTTCCTTGGAGCGTGACCAATTTTCCCGAGAAAATAAATAAAAACTGGCGTAAGGTATGCCACGCTTAAAAATCCAGCGGGCTAATTCTTTAACACGCGCATAGCCGGCTTTATGGCCCCCTAAAGATAGCAAACCATTAACCTTAGCCCAGCGGCGGTTGCCATCAACTATTATAGCGATGTGTTTAATGTCAGACATAAATTATCTTTTCCACTCCTCTACCTCTGGATGAAAATCTACCTGATATGGCGGTATTCCTAAAGCAATTCCATATTGCTTAGGCTTCTCATATTGTTCCTTACTTTTTCTATCATTAACAAAGAAAACTTTGTCACAAAATATTATATAGTGATGATCTTGATTTTTGTAATCAGCATACCACGCGTGATTACGGTCAAGAGATTTTGATATTAAATCCGCCACTTCAGCGGCTTGTCCCTCTGGTATTTCAACTTTATGTAAAGTCCATTGTTTGACCCACGGAGTTTTATGTTTATCAGAAACCAGTTCAACTTTTGTCGAAATAATCTTTACCATCTTTAAGAAGTCATTATTTTCTAAAGACTCCTCTATAATTGTTCCTACATAATTCATAATTTGTTCATTCAGGGTGCCCCGCCGCCCTTGGCCCGCCACTAGGCGGAGCCGCGCCGAAGGCGGGGCGTGCTGGCGGGGTCAACACGCACCCGAAGCCCCGCACCAAAATTTTATTACTCGGGGCACTGGGAATTGAACCCAGTCTTCGCGCACCTTCACCCGCCCACATTAAAGTTTTTTTTCGGGGAGCCGGGAATCGAACCCGGCCTACACGCACCCGAAGCGTGCGTACGACCGATATACTACTCCCCGTCAAAATGTGGGCGGGCGGGGCGCGCGTACTACCGGTATACTATGCCCCGCAATAAATTCAAAATTAAAAAAATCAAAATGAAAAATTAATTTTTATTTTTGATTTTTACATTTTGCATTAACATTTGCCTTAGAGCACTAGAACATTAGAACACTATAACATTTTTATCAAGCCTACCAGAGTGTTTTAGCTTCTTGCCACAAACTATCATCGCCCAAAGTTTTCGCTTTATACCACCACTCTACCCCCCACAAATATGCCTCGGCCAAACCGGTTTTTTTGAAAAACTCGATGTTATCTTTAAAATTTTTGACGGTAAAAGACTTAGCGGCTTCGCCTAATGTTAATTTTTCTAATCCCGCCGGACCCCACGGTTCCATTTGTAATTCCGAGATAATTGTATACTGAACCGCACGCGAGATTAGGCCAGCCTTCCAATGATAAAACCACGCTGGCACTGGATAATTAAAATATCCAAACCACGGATTCCAAGTGGTTTGATAAAGTGTTGCCCCCTGCACGTCAGCCAGCGCCGCGGTTTCCCACCACATTGATAATTCGCCCGTGTCGGTAATAAGTACGGGCCGACTATCTAACGATTTAACTAGCTTTAATTCTTCAGTTAAAAAGTGCTTATTTGGTTTGGGGCAATCTCCGAATTGAAACAGAGGCTCGTTTTCCAGTTGCCAGCGAACTATGGTGGGGTTGTCTTTAAAATGTTTTATCGTCGCCTCTAACATTTGTAAAACCCGCTCTTGTTCTTCCCACGGCGTCAGAGTTTTGGCCCAGGCAGGCACGTGGCATTCGGGCCAACGGGGCAATTTTCTCCCTACGGCTAATGTTACTTGCGCCCCTCGCTTACGAGCTTCGGCAATTTGCCAATCAATATCATCAAAGAAAAATTCACCCGGTTGAGGTTCTATTTCGCTCCAATTAACTTGCAAGCGCAAATTGGTTACCTGCAATTCATCTAAAATATCTGTGTAAACTTGCCGCCAATCCAGTTCCAAAGCCCAGGCCTGGCTAGCAGTAAAACTAACTCCTAAATTAGGTTCGGCGGCGGCTGGCAAACTTGGCGATAAACTAAACCCAACAATCAGCAACGCGGCCCAAAACCCCAAAAAAATATACACCCATCTCATAAAAATTAAGTATAGGCTATTAGCGCCAAGCCACCGCCAATTAACGCGATGGCCAACAATTTCCTAACCAACACATGGCCGCCTAATTCCTCTTTTAACAATTGTGGGCGATTAAGAGATAATAATGCCACTATTAGTAATAAGAAAACATATTGCAAGCCCTGCAAAGCATTTACCAGCGCCACACGGCCTAGTGAAATAGCATAATTAACCAAGAGAGATGACAGAGCGGACGAGGCTTGACCAGTAAAAAAAGCAACTTTGGCGGTAGTTTGTACTTGAAAACTTTCTTTTATGGCAGGCCAGGTAGTAGGAATTATAAAGAGTAACATGGCGACGGCAAACGACGTAACCCGAATCCAAATAAGGCCAGAAATAAATCCAACTTCATTAAACACCTCCTTACTAAGGGTATAAAAAAGGGCAAAACCAAGAGCCGAGCCAAACGCTACCCAGCGGCCAAATTTGTCCAAACCGCCCCGCCCATTAGCTATTAAAAAACCACCCGCCACCAGCAACAAAAACGCGCCGAACTCTAGCCAACTTAATTTATCACCAATTAACCAATAAGTAACCAGTAAAACGAAGATTGGGCTCCAAGCGCCGATAAATGATGTCACCCGCGACGCCTCACCATGTTTAAGAGCAATAAATAACAACCATAAACCCGCCACAAAAAAAATGCCCGTTAACAAGCTCAATAGGGCGCCTTTTACGGATGGCACACCCAAGCCCCACGGCGCCAAGACAAAAACCAATAAACCCAAGGTGCAGATAGTAACCACATACGCGGCCGGTTGTTTGATTTGCTTGGTATAAAATAAAACCTTATCAATGGTGACCGAAACGGAATTTAAGGCATAAGCGACAATGGTCCAAAGTAACCACATAATTTATGAAAATATTTGTAAACCCACAAACAGCAGGTAGGCTAAAAGCAAAACCAAACCTTCGGCTGGTGACAGCATAGACTTGGTGCGAATAAATACATTAAATAACAAAATGATAGTAAATAAAAATACCCCCGCCACCAAAATTACACCCGGTTCCGCCAAAGTATAAGATCCCCCCGCCCCGATTATTCCCATAATCATAGTGTTGGCGGCGGCCGAACCCATCAAATCGCCTAACACTAATTTTTGCGCGCTAGCTTTACGGGCTTTGAGTACCAATGCTATTTCCGGTAGGTTTGTGCCAATGCCAAGTATCAAAACTCCTATCACCAATGGCGGCAGCGACAAAGTGTCGGCTAGGCTTGTACCCACTTTTACAATATAATAAGCCGACATTACTAAGCCTATCAACCCCAAAATCGCTCCCGTCAACAAACTTTTTATAGGAATGCGTTTTTCGCCTAAACTACGCAGAGCTATTTCCACTCGATATACATACAAATACCATAGGTAAGCGGCGTATAAAATTATTAAAAACCATCCTTCGATCAATGACAGCCGCCCATTTATAAGCATAAAAATAGGGGCGGCAATAAGCGCGCTGCCAATTAGTAAATCCCGCGAACGTAAGGCGTGCCCTAATAGTATCCCTCGTTGCAACACTGCCGCTAAACCCACAATCAATGACAATAATACCAAACTTGCCCCCACTAAATTACCTATGGCCAGGCCAGGCGACTGGTTAACTATGGAATTTATGGCTACCGACAGTTCGGGCAGTGAAGTCGCCAGGCCAATTACCACAAACCCTAAGACAAATTCGGATATTCTGAACCGGCGGCCGATTTCCACCAGCGCCCTAATAACCCAGCCGGCCGAGTATGCCAAAACCAACAGCAGTAGTACTAAAAGTCCAATTTGATCTAACATGAGTAAATTATAAAAAATTTTTTAATTATCGGCCAATTCAATAGAATTTAAAAATTGTCCCCACGCCTCCTCTGATAAGGTGGGATTTTGGGCGATGACATAAAAACGGGTGTAGCCAGTGCTCGCTTTAATGTCGGTTACTTGATGCTGGGCGTTGCGCCACGACGGCTGATAACTAAAATCATCGGCGTTTAATTTTTTTATGATGACGTAAGTTACGCTCGGCCGGCCGGCAGTTTCACCCCCTTGCCGATCTAAAATGTCAACGGTATCTAAGGTTAAAAAATTCTCGGCGTCAAACCACCGCATAAAAACTTGTGACCGTTCACGGGCCGACCCCGCGCCCGACAAGGTGAACAAATTAAGGGCATTTATCTGGGGAACGTATTCTATGCGCCAACCCGCGGGGTAATTAAAACTTAACTTAAAGTCGTTTGCCCCGGTCACCGACCCGGGTGAATACTTTAGTTGCCCGACGCTTTGCGATATCAAGCCTTGATCTTGAAAAAAATCAGTGGGATTAAGCCAATTTTGCAGTTGTTCCGGCCGCGATACATAACCGCTGACGTTTATATCTGTGCCTTTATATAGCCCGAAGTGTAGGTGTTGCCTTTCCCCATCAGTATCGCGCGATTTATCTGCCCCTAAATAACCAACCACCTCACCCTTGGTGACCTGGTCGCCGACACTCTTGCCCACCGAACTTAAAGCTAGGTGCCCGTAAATACCCTGCACCGTACCGGCAGATAGCTGGTGACGAATTATCACCAAGCCGCCATAACCCGAGGTACTTTTTTTGTAAATAATTTGTCCGTCGGCCACCGCCGTTACCGCGTGCTGGCTGCTTTTGTCGGTCACCTCCACATCTTCGGCGTTATGATAACCAGTAAACCGGTCCGAGACATATTGCCCAAAAACTTTAAACGTTCGATTAGTAACATAGTCAGCCAGGGGAAAAACCACCTCTACGACAGCTGATTCGTCATCAACTTCGGCGGCAACATTGGTCGGTAAATTATCTAATTCCTGATGGTTCGTAACGACAGTTTTATCCCGCTTAACGCTACACGATAGACCCAGCAATAATATCGTCGCGCTGGCCAAAACTATAGCCAGGAAATTGAAATATTTTTTTATCAACATAATTTAAACCAAAAGCAAAGCGACGGCTAATATAATTACCAAGGCTGAATGGGTAATCAAATCCAGATGCTGAACCTCCGGCTTGATGGCAATGTTAGCTACCCAAGCTATAAACAGAATAATGGCAAAATAAATATAAAAAGTGTTTACAATTTCCGGCAATCTAGTTAAATCGACTAGGCCGCCCCAAATACTCACCGGCCGAACTGCCTTAATCGCTTCCCCAGTAACATCATAAACTTCTTGTACCGCCGCCAAGCCAAAATGCGCCAGACGCCGCGACTCCTCTTGCCCAGTTTGGTCGCGTAAATAAGCCATCACTGGCACTACCCCAGTGACTTGCTGATTAGATAGCACTAAATGGCCCTGCCAGTTGGTTGGGGTTGTGCCGGGTAGTTCAGTTAAACCCACGGCGGTGTTACCAATGGCCACGGTTACGGCGGCCACCCGGGGCGAGGTTTTTAAAGACACACTATAATCAAACGGGTTTACTCCACTATTAGTAAGAACAAAACTATCTGCTACCACCAAGGGGCCACCCGCCAGTACCGGTGCCGACGCTGGCGCGGGCAAGGTATAAACCGGTGCCGGCGCTTGGTCAGGCTGAGTGGTAGCTAAACCCGCTACCCGTGACGCGCCAAACATTTGCACTACTATAGTCACCCGCTCGCCGCCGATAATGCCTTCACTAATACCAATGCCAATATCTTTATATTGGGGTTTTAGTATATTAGCGCGATGCGCCGGGCTGGCCATCCAGGCATCAGCCACCCCTTCGGCGCTGATAAACTTCATCGCCAAGTTCTCACCGGCATAACTATACGTGTATCCCGATTGTTCAAACCAATACCACGGGTCAACCCCGGCGGGTGAGGTATGAGCAAAATATGAGTATAACGACATATCCTTAGCTTTGGCTTGGGCCGCTTGACTTAATTGATTATTTAATTCCAGGTTATTTAAACCAAAACTGGCTCTGGAGGTATTGGTCAAAGCGACTATATTGTCGGTGGTTAAGGCCGATGAAAATAACGGCTCCACGGCATAAAGTGTCGGCGCCACAATAACAGTTAACTTAAGCAAAACCAGCAGCGCGCTGTAAAGGGCTAAGGCGCGATGGTGAACGAAAAAAGGCTGATAGTTATTTCTATCAGATGGGATAATATGGTCATATAAATGCCACCACAAATATCGATGCGGTTGGCGGTACCGTGGATGCTGTAGGTGCTCTCGTAAACGGTCAATTAGTAAACCCATAAAGCGCTGAGGTGGAAAAAATTAACTTTAAAACATCTCTTCTTTTTTTTCACGCAAAAAAGAAAACCACTTGTCTAAAAACTTTAACAGCACCTTTAACGGCAATTCCACAAAAAAATCCAAGAATAATACAAACACATTTATTTTATCAAAGGTATTAGATAACCACCGACCCAACCAAACCATCGGCAAACTAATTACATCTAAAATAAACGTAAAGATGTTCCCAGTGGGTGGTATAACTTTTAAACTATTGGCTTGCTGCCTTAGGCTCATGCCAAAAAAGCTGACTAAGCTGACAAAGAAAATAAATAACGCGCCGCTTAAAAAGTTAAATTCTAATTCGCGCAGGCCGTAAATAATAAAACCAAACGAAGCCACGAAGGTAGCGGTGGTTAAAAAACCAAACAGCAACCGCGTCCAAAATCGCGGCGCTAGCCGTTTAGCTAATGGCGGCTTTAGCCACACCGGCTCATCGACGCCATAAACAATTTCTTTCATACTTTGACGCAACTTGTCCAGATTCTTCTTGGCCGCCGGCGTTATTAATATGGTGATAAACAACATAAGTAGCGGCGGTAAAACCAAATTTATAGCCAAGGCGGTATAATTTATATAACCCAACACCCAGCGTTCATAAGGTAACTCCACCATAATTGCCAGCGCCATTTTGGTAATTAAAATATACATCATGGCGTGAAAGCCTTTTCGTCTAATCCGCGAGCGAATCTCGTTATAATGCTTTTTATACGCGGCTTCGCTAAACCTAACCATTTCACCCACCTGATTTATAAAGCCACGCACTTTGGCTAGCCCATGTTCGCGTAACATAACTCTTAAAATCACAAACGGAATTAATTTACGACCAATTAAAAGTTGCATCCGCCGACCCAATCTACTGGCCAAGTATCTATCTTGATCATTGTGACTAGAGGCCAAGGTTTGGGCTATGGCAGCATAATTTACAAACTTTCCCGAAAACCAATCGGGGTATTGATGCTTAAACAAATGATAAGCCAATATGTCCCCATCGGCTTTGGCTAAAAGGCGTTGCAGTGTTATGACGAGTTGGGTATTATAATCTTTATCTGATACTTGCCTTAAGGCTTGCCTAAATACCGGCCGCAACAAACGGTAGGCATATAAAGTTAATGCCCGCGGCAATGGGTCTATCACCAGCATGTACTCTATCTCCATAGCTTCCAATCCTAAAAGCCATTTTTTGATATAAGGGTTAAACGCACCCTGCTGCCGCAATTCTGTTTGCAGCGCACGGTATTTAACTATGATAGCCGCGACGTCGTCAATTTTCTTTAACGGTACGGCGTCATTGGGTAAATAACGCGACAACACTAGCTCCCGTAACAAATCTTCGGCTACCGTCTGTTCTTTTACCACCTGTCCAAAAACGTTTCTTTGCCGCAGCAATCTTTTAATAGCATTCTTCCGCAACAACACATCATCTTTATAATCAACCAGATTTCTTAATTTTTCATAAGCAAAAGCCGCAAAGCCGACAAACTCGCTGACATGTAATTTATTTTTGGCTTCGCGTTCTTCTTTCTCTTGTAATTCGCCAATTTCCAGGGCGCTAAAAAAATCTTGCAACTCCGGACGTAAAGTAGATTTAGTCATTCTTAAAGAAAAAAGATTAAAAAATTTGGACCGGCAAAAGCAGTTTTTTACCACCGATCACTTAGTTTAGTATACCAAAAAAATTGCATAAAATAAAGCCGTTATTTAATCCGTATCCCCCGTCCGTAAATAATACCCACGGCCAATTTATAATAGGCCGAGGTTAAAATTCTTTGAAAGGTACTTTGGGAGGTGCGCATTTTCACGGCGGCGGCGGTTTGCTCTAAGCCAATGACATTTTTAAGCCTAATAGCCTCGGCCTCCTCGCGGCTTATTTCCACTAACTCAAAATCCGCCCTGGTTTGGCCGTAAGGCGTAAAAATATTTACTCGCGGATGCCACCGCACCCGCCGGTGTTTGCGCGGTCTGGCCATGGGGTTTTATTTTGGTTTTGGTGTTAAGACAGATTTTAATTGCCGCTGCTGTAATTTTTTTTATATTTAGGTGTCCGCCACCAACTTTCATACCGGGTAACACTTTGAGAACCGATTACCGGTTCAGCAGCGGGCTTTTCGGCGCGACCACTAATAAAATTTCGCTTGAACTGTGAACTGGAACGGTTAGAGTAAAAAGCAAAGCTGCGGAACTTAAGGCTTTGGATGTAGGTCATATTTTTCGTTTTGGGTTTAATTAACGCCCCTTCCCCAGGCGATGGATTAGAATAAAGTCTATTATGAATATATACCCAAAACTAATTCTTGTCAATCTTTAACCTGTGCATAACTAAAGCCGCGATGGGGCAACAAAAATTGTGCCGCTATCACGACAGAAGTGAAAAAAATACCTAAAACCAAAAACCGCCCCGAGCTTGTCGAGGGGCGGTTTTAACTAGTTCGGCACTTAACTCAATTTACAGGATAGCGTCCTTGGCCTGCTTAGACACGCGGAACTTTACTACGGTCTTAGCTGGAATCTGAATAGTGGCGCCAGTAGCTGGGTTGCGGCCCTGCCGAGCGGCCCGATTCTTTTTAACTAACTTGCCTATGCCCGGCAAAGTAAACTCGCCAGACTTTTTAGTCTCGCCATAAGCGAGCGTGGTTAGAGCTTCCATCATGTCGGAAGCTTCCTTACGGGTCTTGCCCATTTTTTCGGCAAGTGCCTGTAAGATTTGAGACTTGGTCAATCCTTTGGCCATAGTATTGTCCTTAGTTTAATAATTAAGATTAAATTCTTCGAGGGTGAATTATCCCCTAGCTCTACCTATAATAGCACAAAAGCCTTATTTTAGTGTAGTTTCCTATAGTTTGTTAATCAGGTAAATTTGAACTACCCAATTTTCTTGGGATATTTTACCTAAGGTAAGCCAAAAAATATTATGTGAAAAACACGCGGTATTTCGCTATTTAATTTTCTGGATCCGGTTGAAAAACCAATGACCGACTGACGGCAGCAGTGACGTAACAATAATTAAACTAATAATCGGCCAGAGATATTTATCAATATTAGGCACCACATTACCCAAATAATACCCCAGCCAAGTCACGCCAATTCCCCACAACAGCCCACCAATCAAATTATAGGCCAGGAAACTGCGATAATTCATCTGTCCTACCCCAGCTAACACCGGCGCAAATGTGCGCACGATTGGGATAAAACGCGCCAAAATAATAGTTTTGCCGCCGTGCCGCACAAAAAAAGCCCGCGACCTGGCCACGTGCTGGGGATTAAAAAATTTGGAGTTAGAGTCAACAAAAACTTTTGGCCCGACTTTTCTACCGATAGCATAACCGACACTATCGCCGGTCACTGCCGCCACAAACACTCCACCCATAAGCCACCAGATATTAAACCACCCCTGGGAGGCCAATAGTCCGGCCGTAAACAGCAAACTGTCGCCCGGCAAAAAAAATCCAATCAACAAGCCCGATTCAGCAAACACAATCGCCAATATGCCGACATAACCAACGGTTTGAATAATTGTCAGTAAATCAAACATGACTAAGGAGTAATTATACTTTATACAAATAGACCTGGCCAATGCGTGTTTGCGCCGACCAATCACCAAACTGATAATGAAACGACACTACCCGAGAGCCGGGCTTTAGTTCGCGACGTAATTTTTGCGCCAGCCGAGGCATCAATGTGCTAAAACCATATACCGTAACCACGCTGGCTCGAGATAAATCAGCCGGCCAAAAATTTTTATTATAGACCTTAGCTCGACTGCCAACGTGAGATTGCCATAACTTAAAGCGGCTATACCAAACTAAACCGGGGTTAATTTCATAGCCAATAGATTGCGCGCCCATTTGGGCGGCCGCTAACAGTATACGCCCATCACCCGAACCTAAATCAACCACCATATCGCCGGCTTTAATGCTAGCCAATTTAATCATTTGTTTAACTACATTATAGTCTGTCGGCACAAACGGCTGCCCGCCAAACAAAGCCGGGCTTAATAAAAAAATAAGCCACAACAGTACTAGGATGGCCAAAACTAACAAAATCAGCTGCAAAATAATCAACAAGCTAAGCACAAACTATTTTCATTTCAAACTTAATTTCCAAATCGGAAGCTCGACACAACTTTCTCAAACAAGGCCTCGTCGCCGGCCGAAGAATTTTGCCTGGCATACCTTATTCGGAAACTGCGACCGTGGTAACTAAATTGATATTCTATGACTTTTTGATTACTCACCACCGTGTCGTTACGAAGTCCGGCATAACGTGTAGCTTCAATATCACCAATTTTAACTTTGGTAGAGCTAAAACCCCGCACCGCATCGACAAAATCAGTCAGCGGCCGGTTGTAAACAGCTATAACAATTCGCCCTAAGTACTCACTGCCCAAACCTGATAACGGATTAGGATCGGCTATAAGATAATCATCTACGGCTGCATCCATATTTCCGATTTCACCCCTTGTATAGTGACGCCAATACCACTTATCTGGTCGCCTAATACTGTAACCAACGGCGTTATTAGTATAAGCCACCAAACCGTCCGGCGCAGCTGCATCAGATGACACATCACTGGTCGGAACATCAAATTTATCGCTCGATTCGCTGGCTGTATCGGTTGCTGTCGGCCGTCCTAATATCGAGCAGCCGCTAAGTGCCAACACTAGTCCTAATAATACTATTAAACGCTTAAGCATAGCTTTAGTATTAATTATTTTAGCCACCTATATTTCCTCACCCAGGCTGTTTGCGACCACCATCCGCCTAAACCCCACCATTCACCCGCACCAGTTATATTTAAACCTAATAGAGCTAAGATATAGATGATGTGGTCGTCAATAATAGGATTATTTGATGGCGGCCAAGCAGCCAGATAAATAAGCAGCATCAGCAAACTGCCGCCCCAACAAGTTAAATTCATCATTATTCCTGTCAGTAATCCTAGGCCGACCAAAAGCAAGCCCATCATAAACAACCAATCAATAACCGGGTTACCAGCTAAGGCTTGATAAATATTAGCTAGTGGGCCACTGGTGCCAAATTTTAAAAATCCCAGCGTGGGCGAGTTACCCATAAGCCAAGACTTGTCCGCGGTGGTGGCAAAACCCCAGCCAAATACTTTGTCAAACCAAGCCCACAAAAAAATCCCCGCCAAGGCCAAGCGTAATGTCGCCCCCACTCCTTGTCCCAATGCTTGATTCATAAATAAAGTATACCAAAATTATATAAATTATAGAAACTGAAAAATCTAGTCATTATTACGTCATTAAAAACCAATGCGTCCGACACCAATTTGTTTAATGTAAGCCATTATTCAATAATTCGTCTTATATGATGTTCAATATTAACAATTTATTTATGAAGTTTGATCAGAATAAAAAAATTCTAGTTGCTGGTCTAGCGGCGGTAACGCTATTAAGCGCTTACATAATTTTTCTGGCGCCCAATTTTAGTGCGCCTATTGGCAGTGAGCTAGGCTTAAACCCAGACGATACCGCCTTAAGGGCAGGGGTGGTTCCAACAGTAAGTACGCAAGTAAATAATATCCAAGATACTTCGGCTAAACTTAGTTATGGCGAAGCGGTAAAAACATACCCGTACCACTTTCAATTTATAAACTGCGCTGGCAGTCCCGGTACTATAAATACCGCTGCCGGCGGTAAAGTGATGTTAGATAACCGAGATAACATTAGCCATAAAATTACTGTTGGCGATAAAAACTATACCTAGCAGCTTATGATTATGCGGTAGCTACAGTAAGAAAAGCCGGTGGATATTTTGTAACTTGTGACGGGGGCGGTTCGGCTCGGTTGTATTCATATTAATTTATTCAAATAAAAATGGGCACGGCGATTACTCGTCGTGCCCTTGTTTCGTTGTCACCATAGCCCTTTCAGGCTGCGGCGGATTCTTCCCGTTCGGGCAGACCAGCCTCAATGGCGATTCTTGCCCCGGCGAGGATCTTGGCGAGAGCCACACCGTGCCCGGGTAGATCCAAGCTATAATGCTGCAGCCGTTTGAGCACAGCCGCCTCGTTATCGCTCCTAGTGTCGATACTCGCCACCACCTCCAAGGTCAACTTCGGAGTGAAGCTGCCGTTGTGGCGGTGACGAACGGCCTTTTCCAGCTGGTAGGCAAAGGCGATCGCCTTGTGGGCAAGACCCATCCCCGATGCTCCTATCAATCGATAGGACACCTTGGACGTAAAACCCATGGCTTCTACCTCGGCCTTGATCTTGCGGCCGTACTCCTTGGCCCCTTCCTTCAGCGCGTCCACGATGAAGGGAAGGCCGTCGCGGTTTTCTATACGGTGCCTGTAGCTTTCCCGCTTCCTGCCATGACCGTGGGTTAGCTCCACCACGCACGACTTGCCGGGCTCTAGAAACAAATCGCCCTTCAGCCGATGCGCCGGCACCATGTTGCCCTGGCGCTTGATCCGGTAGCGTCCCTTGAACCTGTCCACCTCAACGAACAAATGTCCAGGCGGAACCGGAATCCGAATGTGCAACACTTCCTGCACCCGGCGATCCAGCTTCAACGGATCGCAATTCTTGGCGCGCAGGCACGCCACGCCGTCGCAGCTTTCCTTCGTGATGAACTCGAAAGGAACTTGAGGCTTGTCACCATCCTTCGAAAAATGCCGGATAACGACTTCGTAGTGCCTAACGCCGTCACACAATTCGAACTCCTCAATTTGAGTGAGCTCGTGGAAAAGATAACCGAACTTATGGATCGCTTGGATTGCGGCCATATAATCCTCCGGCCCTAATACTTGTGGGCAAATTTACTGAATCCTACCATTCCGTAATTGTGAAACTTGGCAGAGTAGGCTGCCTATTTCGTTATTTTAAAAAGTTTATTTTTAACTAAATATCATAGCGTATTTACTACGCTTTGTCAAGGGCTCTAATGGTTACTCAGATACCAAGCATCGGAGCTTCGCTTATATTCTCTCATGCTCGCTACACTCGTATGGCCGTTTGCTCCATGCTGCCGCTACCGCGGCAGAGCACTCTGGGTCCCCAATGCCAAGCATTGGGGCTTGCCGTGCTGTTGTCAAGCGCGCTTAGGTAACCCCAATGCCAAGCATTGGGGCTTGACTATCTATATTTCACGCGCGACACTGAGCAACAAGCCCTTCGGGCTTGCGACTCTGGTTCCCCAATGCTAAACATTGGGGCTTGTCGTCGAAGTGTCAAGAAAACCACTTCTGATAAATATGAACAATAAAGCCGCCACGGGCTTATGGTTCGACTTCGCTCACCATCCCGAGCTTGGCGAGGGACGCCCGTGGTATCCGCCATTACTTCGGCGGAATCCGCCGACGCATCACCCGGCGCTCCCGCTTCGGGTAATCCACTGTTCGCATTCATCCACGGCTTTACCGCCGTGGCATCTCGCGAAGGCGGATAAAAACCTCTGCGCTAAAATACGCAGAGGTTTTTTTTATGGCAGGGGTGGTAGGAATCGAACCCACGTCATTGGTTTTGGAGACCAAGGTCCTACCACTGAACGACACCCCCACGTAAGCAGGGGTTAACCTACTTAGTTTCCTTATGTAAGGTATGCTTTTTACACCACTTGCAGTGTTTTTTTAGCTCCAAACGTATCTTCACCTTTTTCTTATTACGGAAAGTGTGATGGGTGGTTTGATGACATTCACTGCACTCCATTTTTATTAAATTATCTTGTGACATAATATTTAGAATTTAGAATAAAGAATTTAGAATTTTTTTTGGAGCCACCTCTCGGATTTGAACCGAGGACCTACTGTTTACAAAACAGTTGCTCTACCGCTGAGCTAAGGTGGCATTATACGCCAACTTTTGGTGCAGATTAGCCCTTCGAATCCGCAATCGTCAACGATTTAAAATAACCAATTACAAATTACTAGCGACTGGAACCCGCTGCCCCTCGATAAACTCGGGGCATTCTCCTCGCTTTAATTACTGGCGGTATGCCATGAGCGAGCTTAGCGAGTCGAATGGTGGGTGGGGAGGGATTCGAACCCCCGAAGCCCGAAGGCAACTGATTTACAGTCAGTCCCGTTTGACCACTTCGGTACCCACCCAGACAAAAGTCAACCACCGACTCACAACTCTCAACCAACAACTTTCGGCAATTGGCCAATAATTCTCTACGCTACAATGACTGTTGTGTGTTGGTGGTTAATGGTTATCTTGTTGTTTTAAGCTGGAGCCGTTGCGCGCCTGCCTGCCGCAGGCAGGGATTTGTCATCCCTTCGGGAGATCACCCATAGGGTGAAACCGCGGACCTACTCCCCACCCGCTTCGCCTTGCGAAGCATGGCGGGCGGGCTTACCCCTGAACCAATACTCACTTCGCTCGCATGGTTCAGGGCAGGCATGGAGTTTGTCGTCTGCCCGGAGCCGTTGCGCGGATTTGAACCGCGGACCTACTCCTTACCATGGAGTTGCTCTACCAACTGAGCTACAACGGCACAATCATTTTAACTTACGCGTCTAGATTATTTTAAAAGAATATGGAGTTGCTCTTCCGGGGCCTCGTGGCCACTGGCATCACTCGGCCCGTCTCGCGACTCG
>Ga0209211_10005256_pt1 | contig 19509 bp, 18 predicted proteins | sample RifGroA2_FD_183992 | JGI IMG/M metagenome (GOLD analysis project Ga0209211, IMG submission 183992) | Groundwater microbial communities from Rifle, Colorado, USA - Groundwater A2 (SPAdes) (version 2) | ecosystem: Environmental > Aquatic > Deep subsurface > Groundwater | place: Rifle, Colorado...
CTTCCTCTCAAACTTTGCCTTTGCCATGCTTCAACCTCCTTATAAACTCTGGAGCCCTTGACCGGATTCGAACCGGTGACCTCCTCCTTACCAAGGAGGTGCTCTAACCGACTGAGCTACAAGGGCATAGTTTTTTCTGAAAAACGCCCATCTGCGGCGTCAAGAGTAATAATTTGAGCTTCAACGTACAACACAGTACGCCTCAGCTCAAATTATTACTCTTTCCTTGCACCTGGACGTTTTTGAGAAAAAACTTCGTCCTTGCGCCGCATTGCAATCCACGTAATTCCAGCTATGGCCGACCTTGGAGCGGGAGACGGGATTCGAACCCGCGACAGCCAGCTTGGAAGGCTGGAACTCTACCGCTGAGCTACTCCCGCACCTGAGTTTACGCTGAAAAACGCCCATCTGCGGCGTCAGGACAAAAAATTTGAGCTTCAACGTACAACACAGTACGCCTCAGCTCAATTTTTTTGTCCTTCCTTGCACCTGGGCATTTTTGAGCGTAAACTCGCCGGCATCTCAGAAACGCCCATCTGCTACGCCTCGCCTCAAATTCTGAGTCCTTCCTTGCACTTGTGCATTTTTGAGAGACAACTTTCTCATGTTTTGCACTCCAAACTCCGCACTCCGCATTTAAAAGTGGGGAGGGGAGGGTTCGAACCTCCGAAGCTATACAGCGACAGATTTACAGTCTGTTCCCTTTGGCCGCTTGGGTACCTCCCCCCACACATCCAATCAACAAGTGGAGCTGGCGAAGGGATTTGAACCCCCGACCTGCTGATTACAAATCAGCTGCTCTACCAACTGAGCTACGCCAGCAAAAACCTACTTATTATATAAAATTAAAATATTAAGTCAAGTCCGATTTATAAAAAGCAAATTTAGCGGGATTTTTTTGCTTCCGTTCTTTGTCCGGCTATTTCAAACAGGATAACTCCGGCAGCCACTGAAACATTGAGTGAACTTACTTTTCCGAAGAGTGGAATCCTCACTATCTCATCACATGCCTTACTGACTAACTCCCTTATTCCTTTTCCCTCACCACCTATTACAATTGCTAAAGGAGCAGTGTAAAAGAATTGATTATACGCTTTTTCACCCTTCATATCAAGGCCGTAAACCCATACACCCTGTTCTTTTAACCAATCAATCGTTTGACATATATTGGTAACCTTTGCAATATGTACATATTCTATTGCCCCGGCAGATGTCCTGGCAACAACATCTGTCAGACCGGACGAACGATGCTTAGGGATAATAATACCATGCACCCCTGCCCCCTCTGCAGTCCTTATTATAGCCCCAAAATTGCGTGGGTCTTCAACTCCGTCAAGTATAAGGATAAACGGATGTTCGTTTCTCTGTTGTGAAACTTCAAGTATATCTTCTACAGATGAATATCCTTTAGGCGTAACTATCCCGAATACACCCTGACTTTTTTCTGTCCCGGATAGCCTGTCTATTGCATCCCTGCTCTCAAAATGAACATAAATATCCTGTGATTTACATAACCTTACTATCTCTTCAATCCCCTTGCCATGAAAACCATTTGCAATATAGACCTTCTCAAAATCTCTTGCACCGGACCTGAGCGCCTCAAGCAAAGTGTTTATACCGAATAACCCTTCTGTGTTTTTACTCAACGCTTTACCCTTGTAGACCCATCCGGCCTGTCTTCGAGGATTATCCCGGCTTCCGACAACTGCTTACGTATCTCATCAGACCTTTTCCAGTCTTTATACCTGCGGGCATCCTCCCTCTCAGCCACAAGATTTTGAATCTCCATATCGGAAAAAGATGCACTGACATTGGAAGCACCCCACTCTAAATTCAAAACCAGCTCGCTTGAAATAATCTTTAGGAATTCCCAGTTAAAAGGGTCATTAGAAAACAACCCAAGAATAGTGCCAAAAGTCTTGAACATATCCAATATTTCTCTTGCGATATTCGGAGAAATCCCATGTTCTATATTAGTATTTACCTCTCTCCTTAACTTCTGCAAACTGCCTATGGCTGCGGCAGTATTAAAGTCGTCATCCATGGCATCAACGAATTCCTTCTTACACTCTTCTATTTCAGCCATGACATCCAGATCAACCGATGACTCAGTCACCCCCCCCCAACTTATTTCCTCAACCTTCTGAAGCATCGCATAGAAACCGTCAAGCGTCGCATGTGATGTATTCATCCCAAAGTCAGAGAAGTCAACAGGACTCCTGTAGTGGTTTGAAATAAGGAAATACCGCAACACTTCTGCAGTTACCTGAGATGAATACGGATACTTATCGAACACCTCTCTAATAGTAAAGAAATTCCCCAGGGACTTGGACATCTTTTCCTGATTAACATTAACAAAACCATTATGTATCCAATACCTGGCAAATGTTTTTCCGGTAGATGCCTCACTCTGGGCAATCTCATTCTCGTGATGGGGAAATATCAAATCCTTTCCACCTCCGTGAATATCAAATGTGTAACCAAGATATTTCATTGACATAGCAGAACATTCAATGTGCCATCCTGGTCTGCCACCCCCCCACGGACTACTCCATGATGGTTCACCGGCCTTGGAAGACTTCCATAGAGCAAAATCAAGAGAGTCTTCCTTCCTCTCATCTATTTCAACCCTGGCGCCGGCTAACATCTCTTCTATATCACGCTTTGAGAGCTTGCCATACTCTGTAAAATTCTTCACCCTGTAATATACATCACCGTCTATCGCATATGCATATCCCTTCTCCATTAACGCGGCGATAATCTTCTGCATTTCTTCGATGTGATTAGTAGCCTTAGGTTCTATATCCGCCTTCCTTACACCCAATAATTCCATGTCAATGTAATATTCTTCAATATATTTCTCAGCAACATCTTTCCACTCCACTCCATCCTTTTGGGCCCTCGCGATAATTTTGTCATCTATATCAGTAAAGTTTTTAACAAATAAGACATTGAAACCCTTATATTCGAGATACCTCCTTACAACATCAAATACCAAAGAACTTCTTGCATGCCCGATGTGGCATACGTCATACACCGTAACACCACATACATATATACCCACATGGCCGGATACCAATGGCTCAAACACTTCTTTCTTACCTGTTAATGTATTGTAAATCTTGAGCATTAAGCTATCTAACCCCTTATGTTAAACTAGTAATTAATGACTTAAATATGACAACCTTGTAAAAAGTCTCTGCAACGGACGGATTCGTAAAAAGCCCATATGCAAGGCGCGCAAATCCTGAGGAATGAGGCGTACTTTTTGGTACGCCGCAGTGACGAAGGATGCAGCGCAACGCCGCAGATGGGGTTTTTACGAATCCGTCAAATATCCCATCCGTATTCACCAACAAGCGGAACAAATACACAGGGCAGGATGTGTGTAGTAACTATCCCTTTAGCCGTCTTGACTATTTTCGTTAACATCTGAGAATACCTGTCGCCTACAGGAATAACCAGTCTACCGCCTTCGGCAAGTTGTTCAATAAGAGTTTCCGGGATAATGGGGGCGCCAGCAGTAACAATAATACCATCAAAAGGTGACTCCTCTTTCCATCCTAAGGTGCCGTTAAATATCCTGAAGAATACATTAATATATCCAAGTTCATTCATTAAATTTTCTGCCCTCATTGCAAGCGGCTCAATCCTGTCCATCGTGTAAACCAACCGCGCCAATTCAGCAAGCACAGCAGCCTGATAACCTGAACCAGTGCCAATCTCGAGTACCTTTTCATCGCCCTTCAACTCCAGCGCCTCTGTCATAACCGCAACCATATAGGGTTGCGATATCGTCTGACCTTCACCAATCGGAAGGGCATAATCACCATAAGCCCGTCCTTCGAGTTCCCTTCCTGCAAAAAGATGCCGCGGCACTTTCCTCATGGCAGACAATACACGCTCATCCTTTATACCACGCGGTATTAACTGTTCATCTACCATGGTATTTCGTTGTATATCAAAGTCAGTCATACCCTTAAATCATCACCTTTGCCTTCATTTTTTCATCAAGAGTTGCTTCCCAGTTACGGAGGCTTTTTATGGCATTATACTCAGTCAGATCAAGCCTCAAAGGAGTTATGGAGATCATGTCCTGCTCAATGGCGGCAAAATCACTATCCTCCATCTCCTCCCATGAAAGCCTGCTCCCTCCAATCCAGTAATATTTCTTTCCACGCGGGTCTACCTTCTCAATGATGGCATTTTTATCATATATCCTCTTCCCCTGACGTGTAATCTTAATACCCTTTATCCCTGTAATATCAAGATTTGGGACATTCACATTCAGCAGCACGTCGGCAGGCAGAGACTGCTCCTTAATCATAAGTGCCAATTGAAGTGCAAACCTTGCTGCAGTCTCAAATTTATAATTGTCGTCAGCAACCTGAGAGATTGCAAAAGATGGGATTCCAAGGAGAGTACCTTCGAATGCAGCCGAAACAGTACCTGAGTAAGTAACATCATCGCCTAAATTGCCGCCTCTGTTAATACCGGAAACGATTAAATCAGGTTTTCTGTGCAATAAACCATTTACTCCGAGATTAATACAATCCGTAGGAGTACCATTAACGCTGTATATATTTCCACCATAATTCTCAAGCCTTAACGGCTTGTGGAGTGTAAGCGCATGACTTGCAGCCGACCGCTCCCTGTCCGGGGCAATAATGTAAACATCACCCATACCCCTGAGAGCATCAGCTAATATACGAATACCCTGTGAATGAACGCCATCATCATTGGAGACTAAGATTAGCATGATGTGATAGAAATTTAAGATCTCAAAGTTGAAATATCATACTTATGACCTTATTAGAAAAAAATGATCGGGGCGAGCCGATTTGAACGGCCGGCCTCTCCCACCCCAAGGGAGTGCGCTACCAGGCTACGCCACGCCCCGATTTTATTTATTTCAGTATATTCAGAACTCCCTCCAATTCGTCTATTACATTATCAATCATAGCCGGGGTAGTTTTACGCTGTTCCTCAAGCCGCTTCCTCGCACCAGCTATGGTAAGTCCTTCTTCATACAGCAATCTCTTTATTATAAGAATTTTATCTATATCCTTTTGTTCGAAAACCCTCTGCCCTCCCTTATTTTTCCTGGGCGCTAATTCAGTAAACTCAGTCTCCCAATATCGTAACACATATGATTCCAAACCTGTAAGCCTGCTAACCTCGCTTATCTTATAGAATAATTTCACTTATTTATTGGCTCTTTCATCCCGATCCCCGCTTATATATTGCTTAAATATATGGCTGGGCCGGAATGTAACTACCTTGCGCGGTTTTATCCCGATTTCTTCCCCTGTCTTTGGATTTCTTCCTTTTCGTTCTCTCTTGCTCCTCACTACAAAATTTCCAAAACCGGCAATCTTTACAGTTTCTCCACTCCTGAGGCTATCCTTGAGGGTATTCAATACAATCTCTACAATATTCAATGCCTCTTTTTTTGAAATCCCGATTTTCTCATAAAGCTCATTGGCAATATCTGCTTTTTTCACACTAATTCCTCCCTTAAGGTCTTGAAAATATTATAATAAACAGCTATAAGTGTCAAGAAGATAAGACTGTTGTGATTACCGGTTGATACTTTTTCACACTTTGCTCCTTTTTGTTGTATAGCCATACACCTATGAAACAGAGTATCATCGTAAACATTCCGGTTAATGCTGCCCATACATCTGTCCCTGCCATATATTTACCGATAAAAGACCCTATAAAAAAACTTAAGAGAGGAAGCATATAAGCAATAAAGGATGCCTTTAAAAAAGTCCTGGGTCCTACAGCAACCTCAACCCTCTCACCCACATGCGCACCCACTTCGTTCTTTGCCTCTATTACAACATTAGTATTTTCCGATGGTTTACACATAGAGCTGGAAGCGCACCCTCCGCATGAACTTCCGCGCACCGCACGCACCTTAGCCATGCCATTGTATACCGATACCACTATGCCTTCTTCAATCATACTGTTGTCCATCTCAGCTCTTACCCCTTGCTTCTGACTGCTCACTGTCCTTAAGCAATTTAAACTCGATACTGTCTGCCAATGCCTGCCAGCTTGCCTCTATGATATTTTCAGAAACACCTACTGTACCCCACTTCCTGTTTTTATCACCTGACTCAATAAGTACACGAACCTTGGATGCCGTTCCCTTCATTCCTGTCAGCACCCTGACTTTATAATCTATAAGAGAAACATCCTTCAGGGCAGGATAAAATTTTTCAAGCGCCTTCCGGAGTGCATTGTCCAGTGCATTAACAGGACCGTTTCCGACTGCCGCCGTATGTTCTGTTTCACCATTTACATTCAACATTATTGTAGCCTCGGAGATTGGCGATTCATCTTCCCTTCTCTTTTCTACAATAATCCTGAAACCAATGAGGTTAAAGAATTTAGTATGCAGATTCAGCGCCTTCTTCATTAACAATTCAAATGACCCCTCCGCACCTTCAAACTGATAACCACGGTCTTCCATATCTTTTAATGCCTTTAAAACCTCATTCAGTTTGGGACGGTCCTCCTGTTTTATTTCAATCCCATACTCACCGGCCTTTTGAACAATCGTACTAATACCGGAATAATCCGATACGAGTGTCCTGCGGACATTGCCCACATCACCAGGTTTTATATGTTCGTATGTCATCGCCTGTTTTCTGACTGCATGTACATGGAGACCACCCTTGTGAGTAAAAGCACTATCCCCTACATACGGCTGACGTCTGTTCGGTGGGATATTCGCTATCTCGCTTACAAAATGTGATACTGCACGCATGTGCTTCAGTTGTTCATCTGATATACAATTACTTCCAAGTTTCAGCTTCAGGTTTGGTATAATGGAGCAGAGGTTAGCGTTCCCGCATCTCTCCCCATGTCCATTAATCGTGCCCTGGATATGCGTTACACCTGCTCCCACCGCAATTATAGAATTGGCTACTGCCAGATCAGAATCATTGTGACAATGTATACCCAGGTCAGCCTTGCATTCACGCCGGGTATTTTTTATAGTCCTGCTAATCTCCCCTGGCATTGAACCGCCATTTGTATCACATAAAACAAGGCAATCCGCTCCGGCGCGAATGGATACCTTTAATGTCTGCAATGCATATTCCGGATTGTATTTAAAACCATCAAAATAGTGTTCTGCATCGAAAAATATATATTTCCCCTTAGACTTTAGGTATGCGATAGAATCCTCGATCATCTCAAGGTTTTGTTTTAGTGTCACTCCAAGGGCTTCAGTAACATGAAAATCCCAGCTCTTACCGACTACAGTTACATGACTTGTCTCTGCACTAATAAGCGCCTCAATATTGGGGTCGGCCTTCGCCTTGTTCGACACCTTGCGTGTACTGCCAAAGGCAACGATCCTGGATTTTTTCAGATGGAACGATTTTACTTCCTGAAAGAACTTTGTATCCTTCGGATTAGCACCTGGAAAACCGCCTTCGATGTAGTGTATCCCAAGGTTATCAAGTTGTTCAACTATCCTTAATTTATCTTCGAGGGTAAATGAGACATCCTCTGCCTGTGCTCCGTCACGAAGCGTTGTATCGTATATTTCAACTTGTTTCATCTGAAAACCAATGCTTCATTTTTCCAGTTCAAACACCCGATGCAGAGCCCTTACTGCAAGCTCACCATACTTTGCATCTATTACGCAGGATATCTTTATCTCAGATGTGCTTATCATCATTATATTAATGCCTTCTGCAGCTAAGGTGCTGAACATCGTGGCAGCAACACCGGAGTGTGACCTCATCCCGACTCCAACTATTGAAACCTTGGCAATATCCTCTTTTATACCAAGCTCATGAGCGCCAATATCTTTAATGAGGCCGGCCATAATCTCTCTCGTCTTATTCACATCTGCACGCGGAACAGTAAAAGATATGTCAGTCAGAGACTCCTGACCCACATTCTGTATTATCATATCTACCACTATATTGGCGTCAGATATAGTACCGAATATCTTTCCTGCAATGCCGGGCTTATCAGGAACTCCGACAATCGTTACCTTTACCTGGTTCCTGTCACATGTAACACCGGAGACGACCACCTTCTCCATATCTTCATCCTCCCCTGTCAACAAGGTGCCATTTCCATCTACAAATGAAGACAATACGCGCACCTTCACTCCATATTTCGCTGCATATTCTACAGACCTGTTCTGTAAAACCTTTGCCCCAAGGCTTGCAAGCTCAAGCATCTCTTCATATGATATTTTGTCAAGCCGTCTTGCTTCTGTAACGACATTGGGATCTGCTGTATATACCCCATCAACATCAGTATATATGTCACACAAGTCTGCCTTAAGCGCTGCTGCTATGGCAACCGCTGTAAGGTCTGACCCGCCCCTGCCAAGGGTAGTGACATCCGATGCCTCACTTATTCCCTGAAAACCTGCTACAACCGGTATTATACCATGATTGAGAGCTTCACGAACCCTTTCTGCAGCGACCCGCTCTATTCTTGCCTTTGTATGAATACCATCTGTAATGATCCCGACCTGCCGTCCTGTATAAGCCTTTGAAGGATAACCCATGCTGTTTAATGTAATAGCAAGAAGTGCAATGGTTACACGCTCACCTGATGAAAGGAGCAGGTCCATTTCCCTTTCTGCAGGTGACAGAGTAATTTCATGAGCAAGGGAGACAAGCCTGTCTGTTTCTCCACTCATCGCAGATAAGACAACAACTACCTCGTGGCCTTCGTCACGAGTCCTGGCAACCTTACGGGCAACGTTTTTTATACGTTCTATATTACCAACTGAAGTACCGCCGTATTTCTGGACGATTAACATAGTGATTTGTTAGCCTCTTACGAAGCCGGCCATAAAGCCCGGTGTTACTTGCTCCCTATGAGCATATCTATAAGCTTCGTCCCATCCTCTACGAAAACACCGCTATCGGACGCATTAACCTCATCATAACACCTGTTTGACTTTGTAACCTCTCCGCTGTCATAAAGAATAAACGGGACAGGCTCAGGCGTGTGTGTCCTGATACTAACAGGCGTCCAGTGATCACAAAGTATAAGTATCCTGAAAGGTCCTTTATCCTTTATCCCTTTCAGAATAGTTCCAACAACTTTTTCATCGATATCTTCTATGGCCTTCACCTTCCCTGAGACATCCCCATTGTGACCGGCCTCATCCGGCGCCTCCACATGGACATACACTACATCCTTCGTCTCAAGTTCTCTTAATGCATATTCCGCCTTGCCTCTGTAATTAGTATCAAGATAGCCTGTTGCACCGGGAACATCAACAACATCAAACCCTGCATACTTTCCAATCCCCCTCATCAGATCAACTGCAGCTATCATCGCCCCATTAAGCCCATATTTTTCATGAAATGTTTTCAACTTCGGCGCCTTGCCCTGTCCCCACAACCATATTCCGTTTGCCGGCTTCTCTCCCCTGTCCCGCCGTTTTCTGTTCGTGGGATGAGATGATAGAATCCTGAGGGCCTTTTCCATAATATCAGTCAGAACATCCACACCATTACCGGAAGGAAGCCGGTCTGAAAGCGGCTTACCGGTAAAATCATGAGGTGGTGTACACTTGACATCTGTCTCTCCACCTTTCCAAACAAACAGGTGTCTGTAGCTCATTCCAGGATAAAATCTGAATACATCACTGCCAAGTTCCTTATCCAGGCTTAGAATAAGTTCTCTAGCCTCATCAGTGCCGATATGTCCGCCGCTGTAGTCCTCCATAACAACATCCCCGGAAACATTTGATGATATATATTCTCCGCCACGTGTCAGAGTCACAAGATTGCATCTGTAGGCCACATCATCCGCTGCCAGCGATACTCCTATGCTTGCCGCCTCAAGGGGTGAGCGGCCTGTATAATACTTAGCCGGATCGTATCCAAGAAGGCTCAACTGTGTAACATCACTTCCAGGATAAAAACCATCCGGCGCAAGCCTGACCCTCCCCATAACCCCCTTCATGGAAAGACTGTCCATGTTAGGCTTGTATGCAGCCTGAAGCGGAGTCCTGTTGTTTAGCTCTGCAACTTTATAATCTCCCATACCGTCACCGACAAGAACAATATATTTCATGAGAATATCTCCGCATTTACTAATATCCCAACACCCGCAGCACTTCTCCCTTATCCGCCTTGACTGTTACCGGCCTCGTAGACAGGTTTATTGCCATCTCTGTGTCCTTGAGACCATGGCCTGTAAGGGTACAGACTACCCTCTCCCCCCCTGAGAACATCCCCTCTTTATTCTTCTTTATAACCCCTGCAATAGATGCCGCTGATGCGGCCTCACAGAAAACACCTTCAAGAGATGCCAGCATACTGTATGCCTCAAGAATCTCCTCATCTGTCACCATGTCAATTGCTCCATGCGACTCACCTGCCGCATCAACTGCCATCTTCCAGCTTGCAGGATTCCCTATCCTTATGGCTGTAGCAATAGTCTTTGGATTTTCTACCACGTGTCCTAAAACTATCGGGGCAGAACCGGCTGCCTGAAAACCCATCATCTTTGGCAAACCGTTTATCTTACCTAACTTATGAAACTCCTTATAACCCATCCAGTATGCGCTGATATTTCCGGCATTTCCAACCGGCAGGAAATGATAATCGGGATAACCATTCAGATGGTCACATACCTCAAAAGCTGCTGTCTTCTGTCCTTCCAATCTGTACGGGTTTATTGAATTGACTATAGTAACCGGATATTCATTTGCCACACCCTTTACTATAGTTAGAGCCTCATCAAAATTACCCTCTATCTGAATAACACATGCCTGATGAATCATAGCCTGCGCCAATTTCCCCATCGCTATCTTGCCTTCAGGTATAAGGACAAACACCTTGATACCGGCACGCGCCCCATAAGCTGCCGCTGATGCAGATGTGTTGCCTGTAGAGGCACAGATTACTGCCTGGGCACCGTCCTCTACGGCCTTTGAAATAGCCATAGTCATCCCGCGGTCTTTAAAAGAACCTGTCGGATTAGCCCCCTCGAATTTTAAATATATGGATATATCCGGATTGATTGCCTTTGTAAGATTTTTACATGCAATAAAAGGCGTATTACCTTCATTCAGGGTTATAACAGGTGTCTTATCTGTTACCGACAAATATTCTCTGTATTGTTCAATCACGCCTTTCCAGTGCATTATATTCTCCTCATTCAATTACCCTCTTCCACACGTATCATTACAGTTTTTTCAGATACAGAAGGAAGTCTGTCTATCTTCTCAAGGGCATTTTTCACATCGTGCTCACATGCCTCGTGTGTCATCATGACTAAGGGGACATTACACCCTTCTTTTCTCCCCTTCTGTATGACTGACTCAATGCTGATGTTATGTTCACCGAGGATGCCTGATATAGTTGACAGGACACCGGGTTTATCAACCACAGTAAACCGGAAATAATACATCGAAATGATATCATCAATACTGAGGATTCTCAGAGGGATCCTGTTCTCCTCCTTAAATGATGCAGGAGGTATCTTCCCGCATCCGCCTTTCAGGATATTTCTTGAGATATCAATTATATCAGCTACCACGGCGCTTCCTGTTGGTAAATCCCCTGCTCCCCTCCCGTAAAATAGTGTCGGGCCCGCAGAGTCTCCGGTTATATACACGGCATTAAACGCATCATCAACTGTTGCTATCAGATGATTCCACGGAACTAAGGTCGGATGCACCCTGACCTCTATGCTGTCATCCTTCATCTTTGCAATTGCGAGGAGTTTAATCCTGTAATTAAACACCTTTGCATAGCTGATATCTACAGGTAAAATCCCTGATATGCCCTCTGTATATATATCTTTAAAATTTACAGGTGTGCCAAATGCAATATTTACAAGGATAGCAAGCTTGTGCGCCGCATCTATTCCATCTATATCAAATGCAGGGTCTGCTTCAGCATATCCGAGAGCCTGCGCCTCACGCAGAACATCACCGAACTCCCTCTCCTCATTTGTCATTTTAGTCATGATATAATTTGATGTTCCGTTCACTATCCCGTAAATTGTCTCAATCCTGTTGGCAGCCAACCCTTCCCGTATGGCCTTAATAACCGGTATACCACCGCACACACTCGCTTCAAAGTAAAGATCAACATTACGGGATGATGCTGCATGGTATATCTCTTCTCCATTGAGGGCAAGAAGGGCCTTATTAGCTGTAACAACATGCTTTCCGTTATTTATCGCAGACAGGATGTGACTCCTGGCCGGTTCCACTCCTCCCATCACTTCGACAACTATGTCAACTGCAGGATTTTCAGTAATATCTTTTATATCAGTGGTTATCAAGTTTCCGGATACCCCTTCAGGCAACGGTTTTCCAGGATCTCTGCGAAGTATCTTTTTTATCTCAATAGGAACTCCTATCCTCCGTTTGATCAGTTCTCCGTTCCTTCTGAGTATGTCAATCACACCCGATCCAACCGTGCCGAGACCTATGAGACCTATGCCAATCTTATCCTTCATTATTTGCACAACACCTTCTTTATCCCATGCACCGCCTGCCTTATGCGGTGTTCATTCTCAACAAGTGCAAACCTTACATAATCATCACCATACTCGCCAAAACCTATGCCAGGGGACACAGCTACCTTCCCCTCTGTCAACAATATCTTCGAAAACTCAAGTGAACCAAGATGCCGGAATTGCTCAGGTATCTTTCCCCACACGAACATAGTGCCCAATGGCTTTTTAATATTCCATCCAACCCTCTCCAGTCCTCCGATAAGCGCATCCCGCCGCTTCCTGTATGTCTCAACCGTTTCCTTCACACAATCCTGCGGACCATTCAGTGCAATGATACCGGCAATCTGAATCGGCTGAAACACACCATAGTCAAGATAGCTCTTTATCTTCGTAAGCGCCCCAACCATTTCCCTGTTCCCAACACAGAAACCAATCCTCCATCCCGGCATGTTATAACTTTTTGACACTGAATAAAATTCAACTCCGATATCCTTAGCGCCGGGCACCTGAAGAAAACTTGGGGCAGTATATCCGTCAAATACAATGTCTGCATAAGATATATCATGGACTACCATAATATCGTTATCCGTTGCAAAGTCTACAACCCGTTTAAAGAACCCTATGTCAACAACAGCCGTGGTGGGATTATGTGGGAATGAGATGATAAGCATCTTTGGGCGGGGCCACATCTGCTTGTAAGCGTTACACATATCTTCAAAAAAGTCCGAATCATCCCGCAAAGGAATGCTCTTGACCTCACCGCCTACAATTATCACACTGTAAGGATGTATAGGATATGTCGGACTCGGCGCCATTACCACATCACCCGGATTTATTGTAGCAAGCGCCAGGTGTGAAATACCTTCTTTGGCGCCTATGGTAACAACAACCTCTTCCTCAGGGTCCAGATCAACATTGTAACGGCGCTTATACCAGTCAACCATCGCAACCCGGAGTTTGGTAATCCCCTTTGACGCTGAATATCTGTGATTCTTTGGATTCCTTGCAGCCTCACAAAGCTTATCAACTACATGATCAGGGCTTGCAAGGTCAGGATTACCCATTCCAAGATCAATGATATCCTCTCCCTTTCTGCGGGCATCAATTTTCATTGCTGTAACAATACTGAACACATACGGCGGAAGTCTCTTTATTCTTGTAAATTCACGCATAGAATTATTCCTATTGCCTCCTTAAATTATTAAATATTAAAGATATTTCCGAAGATTGTCAAACCTTAATCCTGAAATATAGCCGCTTCAAAAATAAAGTGCTATTTGCTTTATACTGCCCGAATAGGTTATCCTAATAAGATTAACCAGGAGGACATCATGCAGGAAAATATAAGAAACATTGCAATCATAGCCCATGTTGACCATGGCAAGACTACCCTTGTTGACGGGATGTTGAGACAGGCAGGGATATTCCGGGCCAATGAAAGGGTTCAGGAGAGGGTCATGGACAATATTGACCTTGAACGTGAACGCGGTATCACCATTATGGCAAAGAATACCGCAGTTGACTATAACGGTGTAAAGATAAATATAGTAGACACACCGGGCCACGCTGATTTCGGAGGTGAAGTTGAAAGGACACTCAAGATGGTTGACGGAGTACTCCTCCTTGTTGATGCATCTGAAGGGCCCCTTCCACAGACACGATTTGTCCTCAAAAAGGCACTTGAGCTTAAACTACTTCCCTTACTTGTCATAAACAAGATTGACAGGTCAGATGCAAGGATTCAGGAGGTATTAAACGAGGTATATGACCTCTTCATTGATCTTGATGCCACTGAAGAGCAGCTTGATTTTCCTATAGTCTATACAAATGCAAGAATGGGAATCGCAAAGCTGAACCTTGATGATGATTCAAAAGACCTTCAGCCGCTATTTAACCTCATCCTTAAAACAATACCACCGCCTAAAGGCGACAAAGACGGGGTCTTACAGATACTTGTCACAAACATTGACTATAATGATTATGTGGGAAGGATTGCCATTGGAAGGGTCTTTTCAGGGACAATAAACACCGGCGAGCAGGTAGCAGTAATAGATGTTAAAGGAAACGCCATCAAAACAAAGATCACCTCCATGTATACATTTCAGGGACTTGAGAGGATAGATGCAAAAGAGGCATCAGCAGGTGATATTGTAGCGATAGCAGGGATAGAGGGAATAAACATCGGCGATACTATCACTGATGCGGAGAAACCAGCTCCCCTGCCGAGGATAATAGTGGATGAACCGACCATCTCCATGGTCTTTGCAGTAAACACATCACCCTTTTCAGGAAGGGAGGGGAAGTTAGTCACATCGCGTAATCTGAGGGAGAGGCTTGAGAAGGAACTTCTCTACAATGTTGCCATAAGAGTTGAGTTTGACAATACAGACTCTTTCAGGGTAATGGGGCGCGGTGAATTACAGCTTTCCATTTTGATCGAGATGATGAGACGTGAAGGATATGAGCTTGCCGTATCAATGCCTGAGACAATCACAAAAGAGATAGATGGTGTACTGAATGAGCCGATGGAACACCTTGTGATTGATGTGCCGGAGGAGTTTATCGGTGTCGTTACACAGCAGATAGGGATGCGTAAGGGCAAGATGCAGAAGATGCAGAACAACGGCCACGGAAGGGTGAGGCTTGAATACCGGATACCATCAAGGGGATTGATCGGTTTCAGGTCCCAGTTCCTGTCAGACACGAAAGGCACAGGACTATTAAACCACCTCTTCGACGGATATGAGCCGTGGCATGGTCCTATGTCAAAGAGACAGACAGGGGCACTCGTTTCAGACAGGGAGGGGACTTCCACCATCTATGCACTCTTTCACCTCCAGCCAAGGGGGGCGATATTCATAAGTGAGAACACACATCTTTATGAAGGTATGGTCATAGGAGAGAACTCAAGGGACAATGACCTTGATGTAAACGCCGTCAGGGAGAAGAAGCAGACAAACATGCGCGCCTCAAGCTCTGACGACAACATCCAGCTCATACCGCCTAAGATACTAAACCTTGAACAGGCATTAGAGTTCATCAAAGAAGACGAGCTTGTGGAAGTAACCCCACAGTCCATACGGTTGAGGAAAAAGGTGCTGGATGCGAATAAGAGGCCGAAGGTGTGGAAGGAGGGGTAAAAGGACTTTTATTTATTAACTCAACTAAGGGCTGCAAAAGCTGATTGACTAAGGTGTAAGTGTTCTCTGATTTGCTTAACAGAGGACAAAAGGTGACCAAAAGCGAAATCCCTGTTGACAGCAAAATATCATCCTGCTACTTTAACCTCATAAAAACAAATTCCTATTGTAATGCTGACATCCATGTTGAAGGAAAGACGCTAACCCATAAAATAAGAAACAAATTCATTTTTCGGGCTAAGAGCGAGCAGTCTCAGATAAAGGAGTGCATGCATTGAAAAAGCTTTTTATTTGGGGAGCAGTGGGGTTGCTGACTACCGCTCTCCTCGACCCGCTAATATATTCCATGCTTGACCAGCCGATCCCATGGTTCAGGGATATGATAATGTTTGGAAGCGGAGTTGCGTGTTTCTATGTACTGGTAAAATTCCGCAATGAACTGTAAGACGTGCATGTTCATCCTTAATTATTTTGATGACAGTATACTTTAAACTATCCACAGAGGGTTATGTTAAGCACTTCTTTGATATAAAACGTTTCAATCCACGCCCCTGCGCGAGGGGCGACTATGTTACACTGGTACTTGCAACGACCGTTTCCCCGTTTCAATCCACGCCCCTGCGCGAGGGGCGACACTGGCAGAATTACCCATATCCTCAACATGACTCGTTTCAATCCACGCCCCTGCGCGAGGGGCGACAAGTTGAAGCCTACCTGACCGATGGATGGAGCGTGTTTCAATCCACGCCCCTGCGCGAGGGGCGACGCAAACATTCCTTACCTGTCGTCCATCTTGCAACTGTTTCAATCCACGCCCCTGCGCGAGGGGCGACGTTGGAGCATCCCATCTAAGGGATACGCTTTCGGCGTTTCAATCCACGCCCCTGCGCGAGGGGCGACAGATCTTGGGCTGCGGTATAGCTCATGGGGAGGGTGTTTCAATCCACGCCCCTGCGCGAGGGGCGACTGGTTTACATCCGTCAATTTCTCCTTTTACTCCTTGTTTCAATCCACGCCCCTGCGCGAGGGGCGACAGCTTAATTATAACTTATTGTTCATAATAACTTTTTTTGTTACTTTGCGCGAATCCATCATTTTCATCGAATGAAATATTCAATTGTCAAAGAGCCTTTTTGAAACTTCCCAGATTAATTCATTTTTTCAACACTGCGAACCATCTAAGGAAATCTTGTGAACAACAGGTTCGCAACAGCAGCTTAAATAATCAACGGCCCCTCCTGATCAATAGCCGCCTTTGCTCCTACATGCTCCACGCGATGCTTCCAGTTAGACCCAAGATAGTAAAATCTCAGACTGTCTTTCTTCGGATCAATTTCAGAAATCAACCTGTCTTTCAACTTAGTCCATTGCGCGGGGTTAACAATACATTCGAACACAGAATACTGTACCCGTTGTCCGTAATCCTTACAGGCACGCGCCACCCTGCGCAGACGACGCTGTCCTTTGCCATCGTCAGTGGCAACATCATAACTTATTAACACAAACATATCTCAAGCTCACTTCCAGACAAACGGCGGGTAATTATCCATATCCCCGCGCAGATAACGCGCCATCAGCAATGCCTGCATATGGAAAAGCAGACCGATTGTAACCTTCTCATTCAAGAACGGGTGTAATATTTCTTCCTGTTTCCGCTTCTGATAGGCAATCAGGACAGTCTTTCTCGTGTCATCATCCATCCATACTGCCCCGGATTCTTTTTTCTGGAAGCCCTTTCCCTGCACCTGACAAAGATTGATCAATGAAAGTGCCAGTCGGTCAGCAAAGAAAGGACGAAATTCTTCCATCAGGTCAAGCGCAAGTCCATATCTGCCAGGACGGTCTCTGTGTAGAAAACCGACAGCAGGATCAAGTCCCACGGTCTCAAGCGCTGAACGTACATCATGCATCACAATGGTATACAGAAATGACAGAAGGCAGTTCACATTATCAAGCGGCGGTCTCCGGCTCCGTTCATGAAAGCTGAAATTGTCTTTCTGAGCGGTAACGAGGTGATCAAAGACATGAAAGTATGTATATGCCGATTCTCCTTCAATTCCACGCAAAACATCCAGTGTCACTTCTGAATTTAACCTTCTCAGATAACCTGAGAGCCTTTGTGATGCCTGTGAAATAGCATCCACATCAATCTTATCTGAATGATCTCTCAGTGCACGCTGAAGCACAGTGCGGCAGTTGGCAATCTTACCGGTCAATACCGCACGAGCAATTAATGCCGATGTGTTCAGATCATCCGCCCGGCGGTACTGCTCCCGCCTCAAAAGGACATTGCCGGACACAGGTCCCTGAACCTTTGCAAGAAAACCTCCGTTCTCTGTGAGAAAACTTATAGCCACACCACTCTCCGCACAGAATCCCATCAGGAATGGGCTGCAGGATATCTGTCCGAAGCAGACAATCCCGCCAATTGTGTGAATAGGTGTGCGCAGGCGGACTTCATTGTCCACCTTCACAACGACCGTCTCGCCTTCTTTAGAAAGATACGCCCCCTGTGTTGTAACGAAAAGAGTATTCAGATGTTTTTTCATTCTTCTTAGATAACCTTCACTCTCAGCTTGCTTCTGTTCCCCTCAATTTAAACTTGTAAAAAATCCTTACAAGTTGCCATTTCATCCAATTCACCTTCGTTAAAGATATTCTTAAGGTGTATAGTAATATTTTGAGGAGTTGTCTGAAACAACTCAGCCATAAGCTTCTGACTCAGCCAGACACTTTCATCCTGTAACCGGACTTCAATCCTGATTTTGCCGTCCTCAGTCTGATACAGAATCAACTCGCTTTTAATTGGAGCTTGCTCGTTCTTTTTTTTCATACGTACACCCCTTCTCTATTCCACTTGAGTATCATCCAAATCATTCTTCTTCGATCACCTTCAAAAGATAATTACTCACCTTCTTATTTACCTGAGGAAGGCATAGCTCCACCAGTGAACACTTCTTACACTTTGCTGTTTCATTTTCTTCCCAATCTCTTCCGACTTTCCGGCTCGGCCAGATAGTTATCGGGTGACACCACCTTCTTACCGGTTTTCTTTTCAAGGTCTTTTCTTGCCTTCCCAGCCACTTCTCCGCCTTTGCGGGCCGCATGTTTATTTTTATGAAATCCCTTTGCATCATCAACTCTTGTTATCTCAGTTGTCGCGGCCTCGCCAAGCATTGAAAATATAAGTTCAAGGTCGGTCATATGATCACGCAGGTTCTCACGCTTCAACCCCTTTAAGTTCTTATGCTGGCCTGGGGTTATGCCGAATGCAGCCTTTGCGATCTCTGCAGTGAGTATCTCATATTCTCTCTTCTCTTTGACGTTTCGCTTTTTCCACTCATCCGTAATTTCCTCACGGATTGCGATGCCGCGCATCCGCTTCTCTATCCAATCGTCAGAATAGCCCTTGGCCTTATACAAAGCCCTTGTTCTTTTCGTTGCCAGTTCAGGGTCTTCGATCTCCTGTACCCGCTCGTAGCCCACCTTTGCCAGCCAGCGTTTGAAGGGCTCTGCCTTGGGTGAGGGGATGGATTGGATAAGCCGAAATATCCCCTCAGTATTCCAACAATACATCTTTTGTTTTCCGCCTGTAGTTTCCACCTCCAGCATAAGGGGTGGTACAAATTGTACCCCCCCTTTATCAGTAAGTTTTGCCAGTTCCTCATCCCGCTGTTTTAAGCGCTTAAAGTATTGCGCCGGATCATTGGAATCAGTCAATAATTCAATAACATCATTAATCACAAACCACCATTCATTGTTATGCAACGTCCTCCTGATATTCTTGCCCTTGAAAACCGCCAAATGTGTTTCCGTCATTTAACCTCCTTTTCCAAACATAGCGCCTCGGCCTCATAAAAAACGGACTTACGGGTCATTCTTCTTCGATCACCTT
>Ga0209211_10005260_pt1 | contig 19500 bp, 16 predicted proteins | sample RifGroA2_FD_183992 | JGI IMG/M metagenome (GOLD analysis project Ga0209211, IMG submission 183992) | Groundwater microbial communities from Rifle, Colorado, USA - Groundwater A2 (SPAdes) (version 2) | ecosystem: Environmental > Aquatic > Deep subsurface > Groundwater | place: Rifle, Colorado...
ATTACATTAAGCAGTTCCTTATCGTCAGGAGATTTCTCAAGCTGCAGCAGGCCGTCTTCAAGCTCTACTAATTTTTCTGCAGCTTCTTCAACAAAAATTTCATGTAATTTCTTGAAGTCAATCATTATTCCCCCTTACAATATTCAGCATTCCACTGAATGGGTCAAATCCTTTGTCTTATTGCCTGTCAGTGTGACTCTATTTTTCAACAATGCTGAAGTCTTACGGGCTATTTTGAAGAGCTTGACGCATGAAGCATCCCTGTTTCTCCTGAATTTTCATATCGGTAGTCCATGGTTCCCACAGCTCCCTATATATTGAAGACTCCCCGCTGCAAGCTTCGGGAAATCTCAATGTAATGAATTTTTATTTTTTATATTCGCTCACTTGACACTGCAGCTTGCAGCAGGGAATACGCTCTCGATCCTTTTATTTCACGAATTTTTTTACAACTCCCACCAGTTGGTCAGGTGTAAACGGCTTTACTATCCAGCCGCTGGCGCCTGCCTGCTTCCCTTCCTGTTTTTTTGACTCCTGGGACTCCGTTGTAAGCATTACCACAGGGGTAAACCTGTATCCGGATTGTGTGCGAAACTGTTTTATAAACTCTATCCCGTCCATTTCAGGCATATTCAGGTCGGTAATCACCATTTCCACCTTTGTACCGTTAAGCTTATCCAGGGCGTCTTTGCCGTTAACAGCAGAGATCACATCATAGCCGGCGTCTTTTAATGCAAAGGAAACCAGTTGTCTCATTGAAGCTGAATCATCAACAATTAAAAGCGTCTTCCCCATTCCGCACCCCCCTGGTCTATTTCTGTATATTGCGTTATGATGCCGACTCTATTGGTCCTTTCATTATTGGCAGAGGCCGTCCATATGCCGATCATTGGACCTCTCTTTTGAATTCAAAAATATTTACTACAGCTCAACCCCTGTGCAGGACAGAAATTTTTTCGCTGTATCGGACATCTTCAGTACCAGCTTGCGGCCTGTTTTTTCACATTCCTTCCTTGCGGCAACAAGCATTTGAATGGCGGCAATGTCAACCGTTTTGGCCTCCCCGATGTCTACTGTCACTTCGTCCCATTTTCCCAGTGCGTCTTTCAGTTCACAAATGCCCTCAGACAACTGGTTTATAGTAAATTCATCCCTGAATGTAATTGTACCGTTCATCTTGCGCCTCCTTATAAAATCATTATCAATTAACGATCCGCAGTCTCGATGTTCAGAATAAATAGAGCAAGGTATGTGCCAGGAAGAATTATCCTGATAAATCAGCAAGAGATAAATGTTTATATTTTCCTTGATATGCCATGATGTCATGCTGGTGTGTCACAATGGATGATAAGTGTAACTCTTGAGGACCATAGTCGATTTAACTCTCATTTTGTTTGTCTGGTTAACGCAACTAAATATTTTTAAACGGGAATTTGGGATTACTCATTTTTTTGCGTGAAGGAGTATCAATTAAATGACATTTCTGATGTATTGGAGTTTTGGCAATTAATAGGCAAAATTCCAAACTGAGGTATCAAGTTGCTTCTGCATATTTATTTTTAGTATGCCAGGAATAAAAGGGGCATTTCCTGTGCTGTTTATTTTTGCAATATTCTCTGAGTTGGAAGGGACTCGGGGTATAAGGCTTTCCAACCGCTTTTGGGCCTGGACATATGGATTTGCAAGCAGGCTTATTGACAAATTTCACCAGATTTGGACATCCCATGGCTCCCTCCGATTAATTCTGCGTTGCAGTAGTCAAACAATCTTCGCGCCAAAGACAGTTGTCCTGACCGCATTCTTCAACCTCCAAGGTATTAAAACAAGGCTGATTACCCTCCGTCAATTGGATGGCCCTGATCAGCTCTGTTTTTCCCATATTCATTGCCTTAATGCCTTTTCCACGCGCAAGTGCCCTTATTCTTTGCCATTTCATAACCTTACCTCTTACAATATTCTCATGTATTTTCAAAATTAACCAACTTCTCTATTATTGATAAGTTAATTATTAAGTATAGCAAGTCATGTGCCAAAGAAAAATCCCTTTATAAATCAATAACAGGTTATTATTTGCATTTTAACTTTACATGTCAGAATGTCATACTTGTCTGTCATATATAGTCAATGGCAATCTATTGGATGTTGTAATCCTTTATCTTTCTGACAAGGGTCTTGTAATCTATCTCCAATAAGGCCGCCGCTTTTGTCTTTTTCCCATTTGTAAGGTCAAGCGCGCGTTTTATTGCAAATTTTTCCATGTCCCTGAGGCTTAACAGCGGGGCATCTTCTTGTGGCAAGAAGTCTGGACCATTTGCTTTACTGCTGATAAATTCTATGTGTTCCGGTTTCAAAGTATTATCATTGCACAAAATAACGGCCCTTCTTATGACATTCTTAAGTTCCCTTATATTTCCTTTCCATAAGTGCTTCTTAAGGATGTCCATTGTGCCGGCAGTTATTTTACATATATCCTTGCCAAGTTCAGAACAGGCTTCTGCAAAAAAAATGTTTGCAAGATACTCTATGTCTTCAGGTCTTTCCCTGAGGGGCGGTATTGTTATCACATGCTCACAAAGAGACAGGAATAAATCTTCCCTGAAGGTTTTTTCACTTACGGCCCGCTTAAGGTCAACAGTTGTAGATGCAATAATACGTGCATCTGTTTCAACAGCCCTGGTACTTCCAAGGTGATATACCCGTTTCTCCTCAATGACCCTTAGTATCTTTGTCTGCACATATGGAGACAATTTTTGTATTCCGGCTATCAGGATAGTGCCTCCATAAGCCATTTCAAAGACCCCTTTCTCATACCCGAAAAGTTCGTCTTCGATCAGGGATTCAGGGATAGCATCAATATCCACAGTTATGAAGGGCATACCAGCCCTTTTGCCCAAATTATGTATGATATGGGCCAGGGTTGCCTTTCCAGTACCGGATTCTCCCTGGATAACTATAGAAAAATTACTTGAGGCAACATGATTGACCTGTTCGAGCATTTTCAGGACAGTATCATTACTGCTTACAATTTTTTCGGTCATAGCCAGGTCCATATAAAGATTCTATCCTAAATATTCAAAATTGCAAGCCGGCCTTGCCATGTTTGTCACGGTAAACAATGAAATGCTAATATTCAATACAAAAAATTTCGGAGGCAATTGATGAATTTTTCAAAGATGTTCATACCCACAATGAGGGAAGTCCCTTCAGATATTGAGGCCGTCAGTCATAAACTAATGTTAAGGGCAGGATACGTAAGACAGCTAGCTGCAGGACTATATATATTCCTACCCCTCGGCTGGCGCGTTTTAAACAAAATAGACCGTATACTGAAAGATGAGATGGAGTCCATTGGCGCACAGGAGATATCCATGCCGATATTGCATCCGGCTGAAGTCTGGCAGAAAACAGGCAGATGGTTTGAGATCAAGGAAGAGATGTTCCGTTTAAAGGACAGGACAGACAGGGACATGTGCCTTGGAATGACCCATGAAGAGATAATGACTTGGCTTGCATCAAAGGAGATACGTTCATACAGGCAACTGCCCCAGGTCTGGTACCAGATACAGACCAAGCTGAGAGATGAGGCGAGGCCAAAGAGCGGCATACTGAGGACAAGGGAATTTATCATGAAGGACAGCTATAGTTTTGATGCTGATGAGGAAGGACTCGATAATAACTATAAACTTCATGCCGGGGCGTATCACAGGATATTCAACAGGTGCGGACTCAAATTCTACCAGGTGGAATCAGACCCTGGGATGATGGGAGGCGCAACTGCCCATGAGTTCATGGCGCCAAGCCTTGCCGGGGAAGACAATATTGTTTTATGTGACAAGTGCGGGTATACGGCAAATGTTGAAGTAGCGCAGTCTGTTCCAGTAATACCGGAAGGCTGTGATATGAAGCATGAGGAAGTCGAGACCCCGCAGAAAAGGACAGTCAAAGAGGTTTCGAATTTCTTTGGCCTAAGTCCTTCATGTTTTATTAAGAGTCTCCTGATGATTTCCCCGGACGGACCTGTCCTTGCCCTTATACGCGGGGACCAGGAACTGCATGAAAAGAAACTCACCTCAAAGATCGGGCAATTCAGGGCAGCATATAAAGATGAGGTGATCTCGATACTCGGAGTAGAAGCTGGGTTTATAGGTCCCATGGGGCATAAGATACGTATACTTGCCGACCCCTCATTAAAAGACGGAACATTCGTGGCAGGCGCAAACAAGGCTGATTACCATATGAAGGGAATTAAGGCCGGTGAAGATTTTGAAGCTGAATGGCATGACCTTCATGTTGCCTGCGCGGGTGATAACTGCGTCAAGTGCGGCAGCCCGCTTAGCATTGAAAAGGCAATCGAGATAGGAAACATATTCAAACTGGGGACCAAATATTCAGTCCCATTACACGCTGTATTCCTTGATAACAACGGACAGGAAAAGCCCATGATCATGGGCAGCTATGGTATCGGGCCTGCAAGGATCGCCGCTGCTGCTGTTGAACAAAATTTTGACAAGGACGGTATAATCTGGCCGCAGAACATTTCTCCCTTTGATATTGAAATAATCCCGCTCGGTGCCAGTGACAACAGGACCCTGGAAGTTGTTGAAGCGATAAATAAAGGGTTGGCTGAAAAAGGCCTGGAAGCGCTGATAGACGACAGGGATGAACGGCCCGGAGTCAAATTCAAGGACGCCGACCTTATCGGCATCCCGGTCCATATCATACTTGGCGAAAAATCGCTGAAAGACAATATGGTCGAAATTAAAAACCGCCGCACCAGGGAAATACAGAAGGTGCCTGTTGAGGATGCGATAAACAAAATAATAGAGACCGTCGCTCACAATGCAACACATTGCAGCCATTGACATAGGGACCAACACGATCAGGCTTTTGATTGGCCACATGAATAATGGCCTCCTTGTCCGCATTGCCTCTGACAGAGCAGTCACGAGACTCGGAAGAAACCTTATGAAGACGGGCCTTCTCTCTGCTGATTCAATTGATAAGTCGCTGAATGCCCTCAGATCATTTAAAGCTACCTGCGACAAGTATAACGTGATAAAGACAGTTGCCGTAGGCACAAGCGCCTTAAGGGAGGCGAAAAACAACAGGGATTTCATAAACACTGTAAAGAACGAGACAGGGATTGAAATTGAGATTATCAGTGGCGAAAGGGAGGCTGAGTTAACCGTAAAAGGAGTGACAGCGGGTATCGGGGACAAAAAGGGCTCCGGCACTTTCTTCATAATTGACATCGGCGGCGGAAGCACTGAGTGGATACTGCATAACTCAACCTTCAACATTCATCCTTCATCCTTGCTCATGGGTAGTTTTCCTGCCGGTGCAGTCAAGCTTCTTGAAACATATATTAAACACGACCCGCCTACCCCTGCTGAATTGGATGAATGCCGAAATTTTATTTATTTGAAATTATCCGGTTCCCTTGACCCAGCGCTATTAACTCATGACTCATCTCTGTCTTTAATTGCGACCGGCGGCACCCCGACAACTATCGCAGCTATTGACATTGGACTTGAAGAGTATGATGGAGAAAAGGTCCACATGCACTGTATTCCCTCATGAAGAAAGAAGCAAAGTAAAAGGCATGGGGCCTGAAAGATCAGACATAATAATCCCCGGTGTCCTTATCCTTATCACCATCATGGACTATTTGAAAACAAATGAGACAGTCATCAGTGATTACGGCCTCCTCGAAGGTCTGTTAACTGGGGCTGTATAGTAACCAATAAATCTCCATGTAATGACAGGTCTACCTGACCTTTCTTATCATGCCATCACCATCAAAAAGCATTCTATCAATCTCTGGTTTCAGATTTATTTTTATAATAACCTTGCCGTTTTTTATAAAATAGCCCACGTCAAGGACATCCGACACCCCAAAGGTTATAGGGTAATAAACAGGTCTCACCTCATAGCCTATTACATTGCCTTCATTATCAAGAATTTTACTTATAATGCTCCTATAATAGTCGTGATGCCTATTTAAAAAAGCCTGCGCTTCTTTAAGGGCGTCTTTTGCAGGGACACCCTTCTTAAGACTGTAATCAAAGTCAGGAGAATATACTTCAAAAGTGTATTTTCCGCCTTCAATTGGCAGGATAGAGAGGTTCTCCATGTCGGCGCTGTATCTGCTTCCGTAAAGAATAACCGTGTAAGACGCATTTTCATCAATAGATGTTGTGTCCACAGTCCTGAGACTCTTAGAAAAAGCACAGGCTTGCAGGACAATAAAAACTAAAACCATTAACAACAAGAAGATACGACTTTTCAATGTCCGCATGTCAGCCTCCTCAAACAAGAAAATAACTGCTCAACTTCGTGTTGATGATTGTTATATTCTAATTATATCTCAATAATCGGCAAATGAAATTCTGTGGTATAATCTCATTAATGCAAAAGGTTTTTGGAAGGCCAAAAAGTCTCAAGAAAACTCCGTTCCGTTTTTGCCCCGGGTGTGGTCACAGCCTTGTGCACAGGCTGATAGCAGAGGTCATAGACAAACTGAAAATCCGCGAAAAGACGATAGGGATAGCCCCTGTTGGCTGTGCTGTATTTGCATATGACTATTTTGATTTTGATATGATAGAGGTCGCCCACGGCAGGCCTCCTGCTGCTGCGACAGGCATGAAACGTACGCGTCCGGACAGGATTGTCTTTTCGTACCAGGGAGACGGAGACCTCGCTGCCATTGGCACTGCCGAGATAATCCATGCTGCAAACAGGGGAGAAAATATTTCCGTGTTCTTTATTAATAATGCCACTTATGGGATGACAGGAGGCCAGATGGCCCCGACTACCCTGACTGGGCAACGGACGACTACAACCACAAAAGGGAGAGATATTGCAGCAACAGGCCATCCGCTCATGGTATCTGAAATGCTTGCAACCATTAACGGCTCGTCCCTCATCGCAAGGGCCTCTGTAGATTCATTCAAAAACCTGATAACTACAAAAAACCTGATTGAAAAGTCGTTCAGATACCAGATGGAAGGCAAGGGCTTCAGCATGATCGAGATCCTGTCCCCCTGCCCCACTGACTGGGGCATGTCCCCTGAAAAGGCCGTGGAATGGCTTCGCAATGATATGATGAGTGTATATAAACTCGGTGTATTCAAGAGCCTCTAACAAAATGGAAAAACGCATTATCATAGCTGGTTCAGGCGGTCAGGGGGTCCTCTTTCTCGGGAAGCTGATCGCTTATTCGTGCATGCTTGAAGGCAAAGAGGTCGCCTGCTTTCCGTCATACGGCGCGGAAATGAGGGGCGGGACTGCCAACTGTACTGTCATTATATCTGATGACATGATAGGTTCTCCGGTCATCAGGAACCTGGACATCCTTGCTGTGATGAATGAGGCGTCCTGCAATCGGTTTATTGACAGGCTCCTGCCGGAAGGGCTGTTAATATACGACTCCTCCATTTTTAATGCAGACAAACAGAGAAAGGACATTAATGCAGTAAAGGTGCCGGCAAGCTACCTCGCCTCATCATTTAATGGCACAAAGGCCGCCAATATGGCTATAATAGGTGCGCTTGTAGCTGCTTCAGGCATCCTGGATATTAAATCCGTTCTTGATGCAATTGCAGAGACAACGCCTGCTCACAGGAAGGTCTCTCTCGAAGTGAACAGGAATATAATTATGAAAGGATATAACAGTGTAGCGCCGTAGGAGCTTTATAAAATGACAGTGCAAGCATCCGAATAGCCTTTACAGATACGATGAAATCTATTTTGAGTCTGTTGCCGGCGAATACACAGCAAGTGTTGTTGAACAATATCCTTAAAAAGTGGTCTGGAGATTAATATGGTATCGCATGTAAAGTCTATTCGGATGCTTGCACTGTCATTACTAATGACGTTGTATACTGAAAAATATTTATGAAAATAAGAAAGGCAAAGATAGCCGACATCGTCGAGATACACAAGTTCGTGAACGAATTTGCGAAAAAAGAAGAAATGCTGCCAAGGGCATTAAACGACCTTTATGAGAATATCAGGGACATCTTTATTTACGACGATGACGGCATAAAGGGCGTCTGCGCGCTTCATATTTTATGGGAAGACCTTGCTGAGGTAAGGTCCCTCGCAGTAAAAGAGGCATCACAAAGGCGCGGGATCGGAAAGGCGCTCGTAAACAGGTGTCTTAAGGAGGCCCGTGAGCTGGGAATCAAGAGGGTTTTTGCATTGACATATAATGAAGAGTTCTTCAGGAAAATCGGGTTTAAGGACATTGACAAGGCAAAACTGCCTCATAAGATATGGGGGGACTGCCTGAGGTGCCCAAAATTCCCTGATTGCGATGAGCACGCGGTAATAATGGAAGTAGGCAATAAACATTAAGAAGTTTTTCTTTATTTGCCTCCTGATCCTCACTCCTTACTGTTTTCTAACTGGATCTTTATTTCCGCATTGGTCCTTAAATCATCGAGATGTTTTTTTAACTGCCTGTTCACTTCCATTTCAAAAAGGTACTTGTCTATCTCATCTCTGACCGATGCAAAACTCTTGCCCTTGAAGTCTTCAAGGTGATCGGAATAAAACCTTTCAATGGCCCCTTCCTTGATAATAATCGAGGCCTTGATTTTGATGTCTATGTAGTCCTTCAGCAGTTCGTCCTTTGTGGCTGCTTCAAGCCTCATCTTTCTAGCCTCTTTAAAAAGAAGCAGACGGTTTATCATTGAATTGACGACTTCCTCATCGGTCACGGAGCTAACAGTCTCTTTCATCTTCATGCGGAATTTATTGAATTCTAAAAGAGTGATTGTCGTATCATCCACATAAGCCACCACCCTGTTGAGCACTTCCGCGTAACAGGAGACGGAATAGAGAATGCAGAATAATAAAGCCAGCATCTGACTTCTGTTTTTGTTTTTCAATTCAAAATTCATAATTTATAATTCCTGATTGTCTTAGAAGGCGTGTCCGAGGCTGAAATGCACTTCAGCTTTGCTTTCATCCTTCTCCCTGTTTAATTTATAACCATAATCCACCCTGAACGGACCGACAGGGGTATTGTATCTCAGCCCCAGGCCGGTTGTGTATTTGAGTTGTGCTGCTTCAATACTGTCGGCCTTTCTCCAGACGTTCCCACCGTCAGTAAAGGCCACAAGGCCCCATCCCCTGCCTATATTGGCCCTCAGTTCAAGATTGGCCATTGCAAAGGCATTACCACCTGTAGGTGTGTTGTCCCTTCCCTTCGGTCCGAGGGTGTCCTGTTCATATCCCCTCACAGTTGTTCTGCCTCCAAGGAAAAATCTTTCTACAATAGGCAACTCCCTTGTACCTCCAAAACCGTTTGCAATGCCTCCCCGCAAGGACGCGGCAAAAACAAGGCCCCTTGTTATCCCCTGATATTTATTCACATACATTGTCAGCTTGGTAAAGTCGGTCTGCGAAAGCAGGACACTCGATGCAAACTTGAAAGACATGCCTACAAGCAGTCCCTTTGTAGGCTCAAACGGGTTGTCCCTTGTATCATATATAAGTCCCGGACGAAGGCCGCTGATTATGAGGGTGCCGAGATCTTCCTTGCTCAGGACAATATCGGGCATTACATCGTCGGTTTTGACAACTGAGAAATCATAATACATTTCAATCTTTAATTTATCGGAGATCTTTTTTTCAACGCCGGCGCTAACAGAATTTCTCCTGAGCCTGTATCTTATTTCACGCGTATCAATATTGACTTCCTCTTTGTTTTCGTATAGCACAAGCGTCTTGAAAATAAGGTCTTTGGCAATAAACCAGGGTTCATAATATGAAAGCATATACCTTTGTTCCAGGGTGCTTAACTCTGTCCTGAATGAAACCTGCCTGTTCATCCCGAAGAGATTTTTATAGCCGATGTCAAAAAAGCCCCTCACCCTTTCATATTCTCCATAGCCCAGTCCGAATTCAATTGCGCCGGCATTGGCCTCTTTTACTCTGTATATAACGTCCCTGGTTGCACCCTCACCTCCCTTTTCAGCGGTAGGGGCCGGGTATCTCTCTGAAAGCTCGGTTTCTATATCTGAAAACAAACCCAGCCTGTAAAGTCGCTGCCTCTCAGCCAAAAAGAGACTGTTATCAACAGGACTGCCTTCTTTGTGCAGGAGTTCCCTTTCTATAACACGCTGCCTTGTCTGTCTGTTACCGATTACAAGTGTCTTGCCGAAATAAGTTATATGCCCTTCCATGACCTTAAAGAGGACGCTTGCAGAAGTCCCGGATATTTCGCTGTCTGTAAAAAGCGCCGCATCGAGAAAACCGCGCTTGCCGTAAAGCTCCAGGACCCTTCGCTTTGCCTCGGAAATATCAACCTCATTATACGGGTCGCCCTCCTTAATGGAAATGGCCCCATAAATGTCCTTCGCAGGCATCCGGCATTCTATATACGCGTCAGTTCCGGCTTCCGGCTTTTGGACTGAAGGAGTTTGGGCCATGCATTTCATTGAGATCGCCGACAGCATTACCCTCGGGCCTTCCTTTATGCTGAAAATTATATTTACCTTGTCCCCGGTCATCTTTATATCAGGTTCCTGTATCTCCATATATAAATATCCAAGGGCGCGATAGAACTCTGTTATAGTGTCCGTGTCCGCTTCAATTGCATCAGGGTCATAATATTGTCCGGCACGGGAAACAAGAACGCCCTTCAGTTTTTCCTGTGAAATGGTGACATTTTCAAATGTGACCGAGCCTACGGAATATCTGTCCCCCTCGAATATAAAGAACTTCAGGAATATTGTATTGTCGGACATTGAAATTACAGGGGCCACCTGGGCAAACGGGTAACCGTATTTGTGATACAGCGCTATTATCCTCGCGGTCGTCTCCTCCACAAGCTCATCGCTGAATTCGTTTATCTCAAAAAACGGCGCTTCCTTTATCAGCACACCCGACTTTATGGAAGCATTACCCTCAAAAGATATGTCGAGCCTTTTGCCGGCATCGAGTTCAATATGGAGCACCCCGAGCTTGAAAGAATATTTCAGGGTCGTCTGCAGATGGCCCTGTTTCCTGTAGAACTGCGTTATGTCGTTTGTAAGTTTTTCCATTTTCGTATGGTCTAAAATATCGCCCTCTGAAAGTTTCAAATATGACCTGACAACATCTTCATGTTCTGAAATCGTAATCTTGCTGATAATCTCGGGCAGGCCTTCATGTATCGTTACTGCAATATCTGTAATGTTCTCTTTTTTAGGGGCCAGGCTGTAAGTTGCATCTGCTTGAATAAAACCCCTGCTGTTCAATTCACTTTTCAGGTGTTTAAGCCTATTTTTCAGGGTGATGATGTTCAGCCTTTCACCTTCGTTGATATTCAGCCTTTTCTTTATAAACCTGTCAGAAAAATATTCATTACCCTGCACCTTGATCGAACCAATAATTCTCTTTTCTTTTATCGTTATTCTTATAGCTGTACCATTATCAAAATCCTCAACAATAATGTCCTCGAATATCCCTTTTAAAAAGGCCCTCTTGATTCCCGCATCAATATCTGCGCTGTCAACTGGCTTGCCTGTATGTATATCCAGGAGGTCAAGGAGCTCTGTCCCGGATATTGAATAAAGACCTGAGACCTCAATCCTTTTAATAGGCTGTCCGGTAACAGCTGAAGGGTTAAGGCTGAAGGTCTCAGCCCCGGCAACAAATGGAGTGTTGGTAACTAAAAAAAGCAATATGACAGTGAACACTGAATTGAATAGTCCGGGCCAGGACAAGCCTTTCTTTGGCTTGATACTGTTCACTGAATACTGTTCACCGTCTTTATTTGAATTCAAACCTGAATTTAACATCCCCGCCTATTCCGCCCCTCTCGTCCCTTAATCCTATAAGGGAAATGTTCCTGTCCAGGAAATACTCCAGCTTCCATACCTGTTCCTCCCCTGTACCAACCGAGGTGCTGTATGTAACATAGAGCTTGTCACCCATCAGTCTTTTGGCAATAGTAACACGGGGCGTTACCGTCCCGGTTATCTTTGAAACATATGGGTCTACCTGCACTCTGTCAAATCCTGTCACGGTCTTTACCCTTTCCTCAAGCACATCCTGTATCTTGCCGGTAAGGAATGAAGTGGCCTCGCCGGCACCTATGCCGCCCTCCAGCCCTTTGAGGTGTTTCCCAATTTCACCAACAGTAAGGAGACTGAATATGTCCGTTTCACTAAGGGGCGGGTCGGATGACAATGACATGTTAAACTGTTCAACATAACCGTTAAGATTAAGTCTGACATTATAATTCTTTGTCCTTGTTTCAGCAACAATATCAAAATAGGGGTTTACCCTCGTAAGGCTGGAAAAATCCACATTGGCCTTTAATATTTTAAATTCATTGTTCCTGAAATAGACCAACCCCTCCCTTGCCTCGACCTTGCCCAGGAATACCGGCTGACCGATTGTCCCTCTCAACAGGATGTCCATCTTCACCGTTGCCTTTGCAACATTATTGTCTATCAACAGATTGCTGCCTGTGACCTTTACATTAAGACTCGTCCTGTCAAGTTTGGCGGCCTCAACCCTGGGACGCTCCCTGGGTCGTGCCTTAAGCAGCCAGCTTTTCCATTCTATCCTTTCACTGTATCTAGCCCTCTTTAAATAAATATCTCCGAGTATCGTCTGTGATTCAAGGGTCCCCTTATAGTACAGGTTGCCGTCAAAGTTCACCCAGAAGTCCTTTGATACAGATGCGTTTATCCCCTTCATGCGGGACTCCAGAAAAAACTTGTTTATATGAAAATTCTTCAGGGAGGCAGAGCCTGACAGGCTGACATCGCCACCGGACAGTTTCCCTCCGGCCCTTTCGATAATAACACTGTCCTCATCCATATAAATATAAGCATTTATGTTTGTCAGGCGATAAGAGATGTTCCTGAAGCCCAATGTGCCGTTACTGACATCAAGACCCCCGTTGATCCTCGGTTTTTCCCAGTCGCCGGAAACTGAAAAAACAAAAGAGGCGCTGCCTTTTATCACATCTATGGTCTTTGAAATGGCTTTAAGTATGGAGAGGGAGGAAGAGCCTTCAAGCAGCAGGTCATAACTCTTCCCGATTTCCATATTTCCGCCGACCGTAAACTCGGTGGCATCGCTTTTCATCGTCACGGTTTCAATAGAGAGTTTTTTGTCGTCAAGCCTCATGACAATATCGGAATTGTTTGTAAACCCATGATTGTAAAGAAAAAGATGTGCCCTGCTCAGTAAGGCCGAAGCCTTAATGTGGTCTTTGTCTCCGCTGGCTGTTATGTTGCCTTTGATATTAAGCAGAAGGTCCTCGGGAATGTCTTTCAAAAAATTGGCCAATATAAAATCATATCTTGCCTGCTGGAGTTCAAGCTTTGCAGTCCAGGGAAGTGCCCCGGCAAGTAATGCGGTGCCCTTTAAGTTCATCTTGCCGTCCAGGATACTGCTGTCAATAGCAATATTCCTGCCCTTCAATGTCCCTTTTAAATGTCCCTTGCCCAACTTGTGTCCCCTGTAAAGGCCTCCCAGCACATCACCATCAACCACCATAGCGGGATCTTTAAACGTCCCATCCCCTTTGATCCTGACGGCCGTAAAAGAAAAGGCCTCCAGCAAATTCATGTAAAAGGTCTTTACAGCGCCTGTCTGCTGCGCTGGTTTCTCAGGGCTGAACCAGGGAATAATGTCACTGAATTTAATATTCCGGCCGTCAGCCGAGATTGAAAATCTTTTGTCAAGTGAGATGGTCCCATCAGCATTCAGTGTTGAAACCCCTTTCTTTATTGCCACTGAACTGAAAGCAAACTCCCTGTTTGAATAAGACGCTTTTCCCTCGACCATATCGAACGGATATTTGCCGTGCACCGAAGCCACTGAAAAGTTTCCGGTCCTGAATCTGCCTGATGCCTTTAAGTCATCCGGCCTTCCATAAAACCTGAAATCAGCATTCAATTGCCCGGCAAAATCAGGACTGTCGTGAAACATCTCCGAAAGGTCCTTAATATTTATGTTGCTGACGGAGATATTAAGGTTATAGTCAGGGCCCGCTAATTCAAAAAGTTCCCTGGCGTTCGGAAAAACAATATTACCGCTCACCCTGTATGCCTCTTTGGAGGAATGACCTGAAAGGTCTTTGACGGTCAGCAGGTTTTTCCTGTAATTCAAAACACCTTCCACCATATTGAAAGCAACTGTCCTGTTTTTCAGGACATCAGGGATGCCGAGTTCTCCTGATGAAAGCAGGATTTTATTTGAAGAAAATTTCAAATCCACAATCGGGTCTTTAAATGTACCTGAGACTGCGGTTGAGAATTTCAGGGGACCGGACATTGCTGAAAAATACGGATAGGAAAACTCCTTTACATCAACGGTCGCGACGTCCCCCTGGAAACTCAGTAATTTTTTTGCAAGGTCAACACTGCCTTTGGCTGAGAGATTTGATTTGCCGGCAGATATCAAAATATTGGGTATGCTCAGGACATCGCCGCTGGTATTAAATTCCCCCCTTATCTCCTTTATCCTGTCAAGTATGTCTCCTGTAGTCTGAGGTCTTTTGCCTGCTGCAGGCTTTTTCCTGGCCACCGGCCACTGTTCACTGACTCCCGCATTAGTGTAAACAAAGTTGCCTGTCGGGTTGAATTCACTGCCGGAAGATGACAGCAAGCCAGTGACCCTGCCTTCAGGTATGTGAGGGTCCCATTCAATTAATTTAAATACCCCTTTGCTGCTCACTCCCCTGACCCCTATTTTCAGCGTAAAATAATCAACAACAGGAAGCCTTATCATTGCGTCTACTGAAGCCGAGCCGCCGTAAAGTTTCGCATTGCCTTCGGTAAACTTCATTTCGCCATTACTGTATGTGACCTTGCAGGCAAGGCGGTCCACATCAACACTGAAAAGATTGCCTCGCACAAGAGTTGCCTTCCCGCTGCCGGTCAAATCTTTCAGGCGGCCTTTTACCGAGCCTTCAACGCTCATGTCACCTCTTAGTTTTTCTTCGACCGCAAGCAGTTCCATGAGGGTCTCAAGATACAGGTCCCCTTTCAGTTTAAGGTCAATAAAGATGTTTCCAATGCCTGACTTCAGGTCATCAAACTTTATCAGGCCTCCGGCGGATATCTTCCCTTCCCCCCTGTTTTTAAGCCCAAAAGTCCTCTTTACAGATTCCATCAGCAGTACTACCTCTGTTCGAAGCTCACCGTTCAGCTTGTCAATCCCTAATATGCCGGAGGTTGTTATCTCAGACTTGTGTGAAATTATTTTAAGGCTTTTCAGGTCAATCTGTTCCGCCTTTACCGTGAAATATGTCTCAACCATGCCCTGCAAGTCCTGAACGCCTTTCACAACTACGCCTACAGACCTGGCGGACAGCCTGACCCTGGGGGCCTCTGAAATGATTATGTCTGCGTTCAGGCCGTTGACCTTCACCTTTGTCCCTTCATCCCTGAAAGTCAAAGCGGCATCCTGCACAGCAACCGACTTCAAGACCACCTTGAAGGGCATTTTTGACTCTGTTGCCAGGTACTTTTTTACATTTTCGGCAATATCTTCCAGGCGCTCCTTATCAGAGGCGATAGCCGGCTTCTTTATGACAAGCCTCTTGATGATTATCTCCTTTCTTAACAGGCCGGAAAGGCCGATATAGCCCTTGACCCTGTCTGCGCCGAGTATCCTGTCACCGTTTTCATCAAACGCCTTAATCCCCTTCATTTCAATAAAAAGGGGCAGGATATTTATATATATTTTCTGTGCAATGAATTTCCTGCCTGTAGCAAGCTCCAGTTCAGGCAATATGAGTTTCTTGAGGGCATTTGAAAGGTTTGGTCCCCTTGACGCGTAAAAGAAAAGGCCAAGGAAAAGCACAAAAAACGCTATGTAAATAATCCTTCGTTTCATATATTATTCGTTATTGCGTATTTCAACTAAATATTTAGTAACACTTATGTAATGACAGGGTAAGCAGCCGGAAAGACTTTACATGCGACACCTTATTAATCTCCAGACCACTTTTTGAGGATATTGTTCAACAACGTTTGCTGTGTACTCAACCACAACAGACATAAAATAGATTATATCGCATTCTGTAAAGGCTTTCCGGATGCTTGCCCTGTCATTTTATCCAACTTATGAATTAAAGATTCATTGTATAACGCTGTATACGCTGTTCATGACCTTTAATGTTACTTCAGCTTCAAGTTTAACACCATTATGCTGCAAATAAAACACGTCCCGCGCAAGGCGGTCTTCAGTGTTGATAATCGCTGATAATATATCAACATTGTTGGCAGAAAACTGTATCGCTATATCATACAACAAACCAAGTCTGTCAGGCGAAAACAATTCAAGAATAGAATATTGTTCAGATGCCTCATTGTCAATTTCCACAAAACTCTCAAACCGGAAAAAGGGCTCGATGGCCCCGGTAGCCGAGGGTCCGGGTGAGGGGCTTGTGGCCCGGCCACCTGAATCCTTCTTTTTGAGGATTGCCCGCTCAAGGTCTGCTTTTACCTGCTCATCCATACCCTCCCACCACAGGGCGCTCCAGTTGGACACAATAATCCTGTCAATAACAAGCCTGCTCTTGCCTGTGTATAGCCTGGCCCGAAGTATATTGAGTCCCCAGGAACCCAGGACACCGACAATTCCGGCGAAAAGACCCGGCACATCAGTTGTTACTATAGTAAACCCTGCAGTGCCGTCCGGTTCTTCATTTATGGAAACAGAGAGTCCGCTGCCCCTTGCCTCAAGGACCATCTTATAATCATTGCTGACAGCATCATATCCGTTTGAAATCATATACCTATATGGCATATCTTCAATTAATTCCTTAAGATTTTGATCGTCCATTCCAAGATAAGCAGATGCGCTCCCAAGGATATGCTCTTTGGTTTTTATATATATGCTGTGAAAAAGATAGGCCTTCCACTCTGTCCAGAAGTCAGGGTTCACAGCCGTCATGTCAGCATAGGTCATAAGATACAGGGCATCAAGGTTCTTCTCATTTTCTACAATCTCGGCAAGCTGTGAAATTGTATCGGGGTCCTCGGAATCTCTCTGCAGCACCAGCCTTGCCAGCAAAACATGATTTTTAACGAGGAATTCGATCCTTTGCCTGTCCTCCCTGTCAATACCGAACCTTTCAACAACGTTCTTTATCATTTTATAACCAGTTTCTTCGTGATTTCCTCTATGTCTCTTTTCGCCTCTCCTGGAAAAGCCCTTCCCAATATCGTGCAAAAGCACCGCGAGGAAAAGCGTCTCCTGCCTCACATTTTTAAGAATATCTAAAAGGTATTTCGGTCTTGCCTGTTTCGTGTCCTTGAGCATTTCAAGATTTTTTATGGCATTAAGGGTATGCTCGTCCACTGTATATCTGTGATAAGGCTCATAAATGACCAGGTGTCTCAGCCTGCCGAATTCCGGTATGAGCCTGTCAAGGATGCCCGTATCATGCATAATACGAAGGGTCTCATAGACCCTGTTACCGCCCAGCACCTTCAGAAAATACCGTACTGCCCTGCCGGAGGACCCTGTCTTTTTGTTTATAAAGATAAACCTGCTCTTGATGGCGTCCCGTACCTGGGAACTGAACTTCCTGCCAGTATCCGAATACAGGTAAAAGGCCTCCATGATCCTGTCGCTGTCCTTAAATATTCCCCTGTCTTTGACGATCAGCTCGTTTCTGGATATATAAAAATCGTCTGTAATCTTTTTGATAGTGAAATTAAGAGGAAAGCTGAAGAACTGGCGTCCTGACAGGTCTTTTACAACTGTGAGGGAGTCCGTCACATTTTTTGCTTTCTTATAATAAAGCCTCATAAGTATTTCAGCGGCAAGAAACCTCGATGTATCCATGAACCCGAGCATATTGGCCGTTGCCTGATGGAACTCAAATGAAAGCACATCGTTTTTTCTCTTTGACATGATATGCAGACAAAGCCTGATCGTCAGGAAATAATCATATGCCTTGAGGAGATACCTGTAATCCTTTGCGGACAATATCTTTCTCAGCCCTTCTATGTCGTAGACCTTTGAAACCACTTTTGAGAGCCATAATATTGAATGTATGTCCCTCAAGCCCCCCCTTCCCTCCTTGACGTTAGGTTCAAGGAGATATATGGATTCCCCATATGTCTTGTGCCTGCCGGAGATCTCCCTCAGTTTTTCGGCAATAAACTCTTTTTTCCCCTTGAACAGGAGTTTCTGGTAAACATCACGTTTATACTCATCAAACACCTCCCTGCTGCCGGCAAGAAACCTTGATTCAGTCAGTGATGTCCTTGTCTTGAGGTCGCACATCGAATCTTCAACGCATTCCTCCAATGTCCTGAAGCAATGGCTGATATTGAGCCCCAGGTCCCAAAACCTGTAAAGGGCCGCCTGTGCCGTTTCAGTGACAAGCTTGTCCCTGCTCTTTGCAAGCAGCATTATATCAACGTCTGAATAAGGCGCAAGCTCCCTGCGACCGTAGCCCCCGACCGCAATGAGGGCCAAAGGCAAGTCCTGGAGGTCTTTTGTGACAAGATGATAGGACGTAAACAGCATATTGTCCACCATGTCGGTCAATTGCCTGACAACAGCTATCCCGTTACAGCCGGAACCGATCAGCTCTTCAGCCTTGAGGCATAGTTCTTCACTTATATTCGGTTTCATGTAACATCCTTCAGGTTCGACCTGTTAACCTTAACATTGCATTGAATCTCTTCACAATGACAGGGTAAGTTCTAATTATGACATGAAAACAGCGCTTGAAGTAAATTTGAACTTCCGTGGCAACAGGGAAGATTTGACGGACAAAGCCCCATTTTGTGATGGCCGTCACATAAAAAATGCTTGTATAGAGCTAAACTATACTATAGAACGCATATGGAGGTAAGATTATGGGCAAGTACAATAAAATATCTCTTGAAGTAAATAATGAGAGGATGATCATCATGTATCCCGACCTGTATCGGGCCGGGACCTTCGGGCTGAAAGGCATTCTCAGGAAATTAAAAAAATGGTTTCTCGGCGCTCCTGATGAAATGTCAGCGCCATTTTACAGCCCCGGACGCCTGGACCAAAACAGAAGATAACGTTTCCCCGGATTACTTGTCCTGTAAAAGCGCATCAAGCGGGCTTTGGGGGGCATTCGACATGTCCCTTATGACATCATAGTCGTTTCTACGTTCTTGTGACCAAGCAAGTCCTGCACCTCCCTGATATTGACCCCGTTCATTAAAAGATGAGTTGCAAAACTGTGTCTGAGCGTATGTACTGTAGCATGTTTGGCGATGCCTGCCTTTTGCACGGCGTTTTTGATTGCAGCCTGGATTGCGGTGTCGCTGATATGATGTCGGCGGACAATGCTGGTCCTTGGGTCAACCGAGAGCACCACCGGCAGCTTCGGCCCCCGCTTGGCCCGAATAGTAGTATCAAGATTGCCCAAATCTTTATTAAAGACATTGCGGAACAAAAAGAGAAGCGCATTAAATGCTTGGTTCTAAGTAGAGGCCGAAACCCTTTGCTCAAGTGCAAGATGTGATAGGAAATCCCTGACATCCT